>Ga0207711_10000217_pt1 | contig 61688 bp, 66 predicted proteins | sample KBSS34metaG_FD_184401 | JGI IMG/M metagenome (GOLD analysis project Ga0207711, IMG submission 184401) | Switchgrass rhizosphere microbial communities from Kellogg Biological Station, Michigan, USA - KBS S3-4 metaG (SPAdes) (version 2) | ecosystem: Host-associated > Plants > Roots > Rhizosphere... | reverse complement strand
ATGACCGCCGGATCGGCCACGTCGCCGGCAACCGCCGTGACCCGCGGGTCGTTTACCGCCGCCGCTGCGACGTCGAGCAGCACCAGTTGCCGCAGCGGGCGAGACTGGCCCGCCGCGTCGACGAGACTGCCGCGCTCGAGCAACTTGCGGGCGAGGCGGGTGCCGAGGAAACCGGCGCCGCCGGTGATCACGATGCGCATCAGGGACTCCGTGTCTCCAGAGGAAAACGACGCCGCACTTTGGATGGCGCGGCGCGAAGATCGCATTATAAGATGGGGTTTTTGCTTCGGTACCCTCGCGATGCCGCACCCGACCCACCTTAGGATTTGCGCAGCGATCGAAGCGCACGGCTGGGCCGCGGAAGCCGCGTTCCTGCCGGAGCAGGCGATCGCCGCGCTTCGCGCCGAGGCGCGCCGGCGCGACGCCGCGGGCGAATTTCATGCCGCGGGCGTGGGCCGCGGCCCAGCGCGGGTCGAGCGCAGCGACATTCGCGGCGATCGCATCATTTGGCTCGACGAGCATGCGCGCTCCTCGGCCGAAGTGCCGCTCTGGCAGGCGCTGGCGGCACTGCAGGCCGCGCTCAACCGGGCGTTGTTCCTCGGCCTCGATTCGTTCGAGGGCCACTACGCGCTGTATCCGTCCGGCGCGTTCTATCGCCGGCATCGCGACAGGTTTCGCGACGACGACACGCGCGTCATTTCGTGCGCGCTCTATCTGAACGAGGATTGGTCGGCCGACGACGGCGGCGCTCTGCGCCTGCACATGCCAGAAGGGCTGCGCGATGTCGTGCCGGAAGGCGGCGTGTTGGCCTGCTTTCTCGCCGACCGCTTCGAGCATGAGGTCCTGCCGGCCGCGCGCGAGCGCCTGGCGGTGAGCGGCTGGTTTCGCCGCCGGGCGTAACCGTGGCGCGCGAAATCGACGCTCTCGCCCATGCTAGAATCGATACGGTCGATCGAAGCCTTGCCGCTTCGATGGCCGACCTCCCGCCGTACTTCCATCCCCAGCCTTGGTGAAGATGTCCGCCGCGACCGCACTGCCGGCACGATTGGTGATCGCGACGCGCCGGTCGGCGCTCGCGATGTGGCAGGCCGAGCACGTGCGCTCGCGTCTCGCGGTGCTCTATCCCTACTGCGCAATCGAGTTGCTCGGCCTGACGACACAAGGGGACAGGGTGACCGATCAGCCACTCGCCGACATCGGCGGCAAGGGGCTGTTCATCAAGGAGCTCGAGCAGGCGATGCACGAGGACCGCGCCGATCTGGCCGTGCATTCGCTCAAGGATGTGCCGATGGACATGCCGCAGGGCTTTACCCTGGCGGCGATCATGACGCGGGAGGATCCGCGCGACGCCCTGGTATCGAGACGATGCCGGTCGCTTTCCGAGCTGTCGCCGGCGAGCGTCGTCGGCACATCGAGCCTTCGACGCGAAGCGCAGCTGCGCGAGCGCTATCCGCAGCTTGCCGTCGAGCCACTGCGCGGCAATGTCAACACCCGGCTCGACAAGCTCGATGCCGGACAGTATGCGGCGATCATTCTTGCCGCCGCCGGTTTGCGGCGCCTTGGACTCGCACAAAGAATCGCGGCGCTGCTCGATCCGGCAGAGAGTCTTCCCGCGATCGGGCAGGGCGCGCTCGCGCTCGAGTGCCGCACGGACCGCGCCGACGTGCTCGCCGCGCTGGCGCCGCTTTCGGATGCAGCGACGACGAGAGCGACCACCGCAGAACGGGCATTCGGGCGCGTGCTTGCAGGCAACTGCCGCACGCCGCTCGCAGCGTATGCGATGGACCGCGGCCCGCAATTGTGGCTGCGCGGGCTGGTCGCTAGCCGCGACGGCAGCCAGGTGCTGCGCGGCGAGCGCGTCGCAGCGGCTAGCACCGTCGAGGAGGCAGCTGCACTCGGTGAGGCGCTCGGCGCCGAATTCCTGCAGCGCGGCGCCGCCGCGATGCTGGCAGAAAATGTATGAGCGGGCCGCTTCGCGGCGCGGGCATCGTGATCACGCGCCCCGCGCGGCAGGCCGCCCAGCTGGCGCAGCAAATCGCCGCCGTCGGCGGCACGCCTCTGATTTTTCCGACGATAGCGATTGTTCCGCCCGACGACACTCGAGCACTCGACGACGTGCACCGGCGGCTCGCGCAATTCGATTACGCGATTTTCGTCAGCGCAAATGCCGTGGAATTCGGTATCGGCGATCCGGCCGCCTGGCCGGCGGCACTGCCCGCGTTCGGGCCCGGGCCGGGCACGGCGGCGGCGCTCGCCGGGGCCGGGATCGGCGACGTGCGTCAGCCGCGCACGACGATGGACAGCGAAGGCCTGCTCGAGCTGGATGAGTTCACCGCGCCTTCCGGCAAGCGCGTCGTGATTTTTCGCGGCGGCACCGGGCGCGACTTGTTGGCCGACACGCTGACCGAGCGCGGCGCGCACGTCACCCGGGTCGATTGCTACCGCCGTGCCCGGCCGCGGAGCGGTGCCGAAGGCCTGGTCGCGGCATGGCGCGAACGCCGCGTCGATGCGATCACGCTGACCAGCAGCGAGGGCCTGGACAACCTGTGGGAGATGCTCGACTCGTACGGCCGCAGCGAGCTCGCCGCGACGCCGGCCTTTGTCTCGCATCCGCGCATCGCCGAACGCGCGCACGCGCTCAAGCTCGCGCGCGTTATCGTCGCCGAGCCCACCGACGCCGGATTGATCGCGTCGTTGCTACAATACTTCGACGCCGATTCCTGACGGACCTCCGATGCCAGCCGACATTCTGATCACCGCACCGCTCCCACCTTTTCTCTACGACCCGCTGAAGGCCGCCTACCGCTGCCATGACTACCATCAGGCGGGCGACAAGCAGGCACTGCTGGCCGCCCAAGGCGCCGCCATCCTCGGACTGGTGCAGGGCGGAGGCACGGTGACGGCGACCAAGCTTCTCGACGCGCTGCCCAAGCTGGAGATCATCTCGGTCTTCGGCGTCGGCTACGACGGCGTGCCGACCGCGTACTGCCGCCAACGCGGCATCAAGGTGACCAACACTCCGGACGTGTTGACCGACGACGTTGCCGACGTCGCGCTCGCGCTGGTCCTGATGACCGGCCGCGGCTTCGTGCGCCTGAATCGCTTCGTGCACGCGGGCAAGTGGGAAAAGGGAAGCCCCGAGCTGACGACCAAGTTGAGCGGCAGAAAGGTCGGCATCCTGGGCCTGGGCAGAATCGGCAAGGCGATCGCCGAGCGGGTGGCGGCAATGGGTATGAAAGTCGCCTATACGGGGCGCAAGCCGCAGGATGTCGGTTATGAATACATCGCCGACCTGAAGGCGCTGGCCGCTGCCGTCGACTTCCTGATCGTCGCGTGTCCGGGCGGTGAGGCGACCCGGAATATCGTCAACGCCGATGTGCTCGCGGCACTCGGCAAGAAGGGCACGCTGATCAACATCGCGCGCGGGTCGATCGTCGACGAGCCGGCGCTGGTCGCGGCGCTGAAGGCAGGCACGATCAAGGCGGCCGGACTCGACGTCTTCGCCGACGAGCCCCACATTCCGGCGGCGCTGACGACGATGGACAACGTCGTGCTGCTGCCGCACGTCGGGAGCGCAACGCGCGAAACGCGGCAGGCGATGGGCGACCTGTGCAAGGCGAACCTCGACGCCTGGTTCGCCGACAAAAAAGTGCTGACGCTGATTCCCGAGCTGAAGTAGCTCGCGCCGGCGGCGCTTTGTGCCGCGGCGTTACTCGGGAGGGACGACCGGCTTGGTCGCCGGCGCGAACAGCACCGCGGAGAGCGATGCCAGCACCAGCGCGAGTGCGATGTACTCGCTCGGGCCCGGGCGCTCGCCCAGGAAAAGGATTCCCGACAGCACGCCCACGACAGGCACCGGCAGCGACGAAAGCGAGCTGACCGCGACCGGCAGCGTGCGCGCCATAGTGAACCATGCCCAGTGCGCGACGGTGCCGGCGAGAAAGATGTTGTAGAGCACTGCGAACCAGGCCGTGCCCGACATGTGGGCCAGCGAACTTATCGGATGCTCATCGAACAGCGGCACGCAGACCGCGATAGGCAGCCAGCCGATCAGCATCATCCACCCGGTCAACGTGTTCTGCGGCACCGGTGGCTTCCAGCGCCGCAGCAGCACAGTGCCGAACGCCCACGATATCGCGGCGGCAAGGATGAACAAGGTCCCCATCGGCGAGCGCGTGATATGCCGCACGTCTTCGCCGAGCAGGACCGCCATGCCCAGCATGCCGAGCACGAGTCCGATGATCTTGCGTCTCGACAGCGGCTCGTGCAGCAACGCCATGCCGAACAGCACGGTCCAGACCGGCATCGTGTATGCCAGGATCGCGGACCGGCCGGCGGGCATTTGCTGGACGCCGAAAAGGATCAGCCCGTTCCATGCCGCGATGTTGAACAGCGCGAGCGCCAGGACCTTGCCCCAGTGCTCGCGCGGGATCCGGATCGAATCGCCCGACAGCCGCGCCGCCAGCAACAAGCCGAGCGCCGCGAATGGGAGCGTCGCGCCACGAAACGTCAGCGGCGCGAGCTCGGTGACGCCGAGCTTCAGCACCGGCCAATTGCATCCCCAGACCAAGGTCAAGACCGCGACCAGAAAAAGCCCCGAGGCCGGAACGCGCCGCGCGGCCCGACGAACCGAAGTCATCGAACGATCGCGCCTGCGGTGGTCATGGCCGCCGCCCGTCCGGGCGCAGGCCGGCCGCGCCGTCGCCGTATTTGGCCTGTTGCAGCGAGCGCGCCTGCGTCACCCATTGATCGCGCCGGATTCGGCCGGGAAACTCGGGCAGGCGCGCGTCGAATTCGTCGATGTCGCGCTCGCTCCACTGAGCGATCTGCTGGAAGGTCATGATGCCCAGGTTGTGCAGCATGCGCTCGAGCACCGGTCCGACGCCGACGATCAGCTTCAGATCGTCGGGTCCGGCCGCGCCTGACAGGATCGGAGGCGGCGCGTTGTTTTCGATGTCGATCACCAACTGTCGATAGCGCGCGTTGTCGCCGCGCACATCGGCGAGCGCAGCGAACAGTCGCCTCCGGTCTTCGCCGAAAACGGCGGCCTGATAACGGATCGCATCTGCGTCGGCCAGCGCTTGCCGCAGATGGGCTGCCTCGCTTTCGCCGCCGCGTATGATCCGCGCTTTTTCTGCGCCGATACGCTCGGCGTCAGGCCCGGAAAACGCGCCCGCTGGATCGACTGCACCGGTTACCGTAGAGCCGGTCGGCGTGCCGGCCGGCAGCTGACGCCGGCGCAATCCATACGCGTAACCGGTCAGCGCGGCGATGGCAACGACAGCGATGAGTGCAAGGATTAGCATCGGATCGGAAAAGGCGGGGGCCGCGGGACGATAAACGCCTGGCGGACGTGCGAACATTCTAGTGGAGCGTGGCGCTTCCGGCCAGCCCGGCAGGGAGCGACCGGCCGTCCTGCTACAATCGACTGCGTCTGCGCTCGCCTTTACTACGATGCCCGAACCGGCGGCCGACCGCCCAGCTTCCTCCTCGCCGCCGCCCCGAATCCCGGCCACTGCGCCCGCGCCGCGGCTTGCGCTCTGGGCGTGGGTTGCAGCGCTGGTGATCGCTGCTGCGATCGCGGCAGCGTGGCTGGACGCACGCCACGGCCAGCGCGAGTTGCGCGTCGATCTCGCGAAGCGTCTCGCCGAAGTCGAAAGCGCCCAGCAGGCAACGCGCGCCATCGTCAAGGATGCCCAGGACAGCGTGCGTGACGCGCAAGCCAAGATCGCGCTTCTGGAAAACCGTCTCGGCGAATCGCAGGCGCAGCAGTCGGCACTCGAGGCGCTGTACCGCGAGCTTTCGCCGTCGCGAGACGAATGGGCACTGACCGAGGTCGAGCAGGTGCTGATGCTGGCCAGCCAGCAGCTGCAACTGGCCGGGAACGTCCGCGCTGCGCTTGCAGCGCTGCAGGTCGCCGACACCAAATTGCAGCGGCTCGACCGCCCGCAATTTGTCCCTCTGCGCCGCGCGCTGGCGCGGGACATGGACCGGCTGAAGGCCGTGCCGTACGTCGACGTTGCGGGAGTGTCGTTGCGACTCGACGAGGCCATCGCGCAGATCGATGCGCTGCCGCTGGCGATCGATGAAAGGCTGGCCCCGCCGCCGCCGCCCGCGCCGCAACAGGGCGAGTCCGGATGGCGCCGACTGCTGGCGAGCGCATGGCAGCAGATACGGCAACTGGTCCGTATCGAGAATATCGACCGGCCCGAGGTCCCCCTGCTGCTGCCGCAGGAGCAGTTTTTCCTGCGCGAGAATCTGAAGCTGAGGCTCCTGTCGGCCCGATTCGCGCTGCTGTTTCACGATCAGGCGAGCTTCCGCGCCGATCTCACTGCCGCCGACGCGTGGCTCGCCAAGTATTTCGATACGCGATCCAAGCCGGTTCAGGCGTTGCAGACGCTGTTCAAACAGCTGAAGGCGACCGACATGGCGGCCGAGCTGCCGGGACTCGCCGCCAGCCTCGATGCGGTGCGCGTGCTGCAAATCGCGCGTGACAAGCCGCAGCGCTAGAGCGGCAACAGGCCACTAGCGCCGCGCCCGCCGCCAATGCGCTTTCTTTTCTGGTTTTTGCTGCTCGCCGCGGCGGCGGTGGCCGCCGCGCTGGCGGTCAAGCTGAATGCCGGTTACGCGCTGCTGGTCACGCCGCCGTACCGGATCGAGCTTTCGCTCAACCTGTTGCTGTTGATCGCCGTCGTCGGCTTCGCCGCCTTGTATGCGGCGATCCGCCTGGCCGTGCGCACCGCGCGTCTTCCGCAGACGGTGCGCGCGTGGCGCCGGCGCCAGAAGCTCGAGCGGGCCCGTTCGGCGCAGGACTCCGCCGTTGTCGCATTGCTCGAAGGGCGTTACGGCAAGGCACAGCAGCGTGCCCTGGAAGCGCTGGCCATACCGGGTTCAAGCGGACTCAACGCGATTATCGGCGCTCGCGCCGCCATCGACGTTCGCAATTTCGATTCGGCCGAGGCGATGCTCAGTCGCCCGGACGCTCAAGCGACGAGCCTGGCGGTCGCCCGGTTGATGCTGCTTGCCGAAATCGCGCTCGAGCAAGGACAGCCGCAACACGCGCTCGACACGTTGCGCGAGCTGCGGCGCGAAGCCGGCATGCATACGGCGGCGTTGCGCCTGGAGCTGCGCTGCCTGCAAGCAGCGCGGCGCTGGACCGACATCGCGCCGCTGCTCGATCAGCTGGTCCGGCGCAAAGTGTTCGACAGCACGCAAGCCGAGCATGTGCGAGTGACGGCGCAAAGCGAGCAGCTGAAGGTGCTGACGCATGACGCCGCTGGGTTGCGCGAATACTGGAACAGGCTGCCGGATGCAGCGAAGCGGCATCCGAAAGTCGCGCGCGCCGCAGCTCAGAGCTTCCTGCAGCTCGGCGGAGATCGGGAGGCCGTCGACATCCTCACCGAGAGTCTGGAGCGCGAATGGAACTCCGAGCTGGCCGAGATCTACGGCGAATGCCGTCCGGCCGACGCCACCCGCCAGCTCGAACAGGCTGAACGCTGGCTGCTGCGGCACAACCAGGATCCAGTGCTGTTGAGAGTTCTCGGCACGCTGTGCCAGCGGCGGCAACTCTGGGGCAAGGCGCAAACCTATTTCGAGGCCAGCCTCGCGCTCGACGATGGCTGGCGCGCGCATCTGGCGCTCGGAGAAATGCTCGGACGCCTGAACCGCGACGACGAGGCGAATGCGCATTTCGTCGCGGCGCTCAAGCTGGCGACCGGCGAACTGCGGCGGTTCTGACGGTTGTCGGGCTTTAGTCGACGAGCTTCATGCTTTTCAGGAGGTTCGCCAGCGCGATCGTGAAGCGAGGCACGTCGGTGGCGTCGATGTGCGAGGTGTCCGGCAGCACCAACGCCTTCATCTCGGGGACGTCGCGAAAGTCGATCATCGTTGCCGGCGCGCGCCGCGCATACGCGTCCCAGTAGCGGTCGCGCGGAAAATTGGCCTCGTCCAGCGCCAGGCTCTCGTCGGCCGCCGGCTCGCGAAAAAAGACGACGCGGCCGCCGCGCCGCTGGATTTTCTCGACCCACGCCGATACGGCGTCCAGGTCGTGCAGCCAGGTCCGGGCATCGGTCGGCGGCTCCTCGCGATAGTAGCGAACCAGGTCGGCGACGCGCGATGCCCGGATGAAGGCAAGATTGGGCTGGTGATAGTCGATGAATCCGGCCCGGTCGGCGCGCACGAAGACGTGGTCGTTCACCGGCGGCCCCTCGCCGGCGATCCAGCGCTCGACGATGTTGGTCGCCGCGAACGGCGAGCGGACCAGCACCAGATTTTCCTGCAGCACGGTCAACAATTTGCGATGGATCCAGCGCGAAAGCGTCCAGCGACGGCGGTAGTGGTCGAAATAGCTCTGTTGCATTTCCCAATGCCGGCGTTGCATGCCGCGTGCATCGACGCCGACGATCGCGAGCCCGACGAACGAAGGGTCGTCGGCCAGCTCGCGCAGCGCCGCCAGCGGGTATCTGCCATTGACGGCGAGCATCGCCACAGGGCGGCCGCCGAGCTCGTGCGAAAGCAACTGCGGATCGATGCCGAATTCGATGCGCGACGCGCCCAGCAGCGCCACCGCGCGGGGCGAATTCCGGATGCGATCGAGTTGCATCGACCACAGGTCGGCGTCATCCTGCACGGTGACTAGATAGCCGCGCTGGCGGAGCAGCCACTCGTACCCGACGGCGAGCAGCGCGCACACCAGCAGCGCGGCGACCCAGGCATGCAGCCACTGTCGGTTCATCGTCAAAACTGGAAATAGATGAACGCCGGATTGAATCCGGGTGAGAACACGACGGCGGCCAGCGCCAGCGCGATCGAAGCCGCGCGCGGCGCGACTGACAAGCGATCGAGCCAGTCCCAGCGGCGCAGGTGGCCGAACAGGATATGCGAACCGACGACGCAGGCACCCAGCACCAGCGCGACCATTGCCTCGCTGAACGGAACCAGCGTCGAGCGCCCACCGGGGGCAAACATCGACGCGAGAATCGCAGCGCCCTGGCCGAACGAATGCGCACGGAAGAACACTGCGGCAATGCTGAACATTCCGAACGTTGCCACGGCGAGTGCCGCACGGCCGAAGCGGTTGTCGACCTTGCCGAAGTCCCAGACGTATCGCTTGACCAGGTGCTCGGCAGAGATAAAGGCGCCCTGCAGCCCGCCCCACACGACGAACGTCCATGCCGCGCCGTGCCAGAGGCCAACCAGCAGGAACGCGAACAGCAGGTTGGCTTCACCGCGCAGCCTGCCGCGGCGATAGCCGCCGAGCGGGAGGAAGACGTAGTCGCGGATCCAGCTCGCCAGCGACATGTGCCAGCGCGTCCACAACTCGGCCATGCCGACCGAACCGAACGGGCTTTCGAAATTCATCGGAAACCGGAAGCCAAACATCAGCGCGACGCCGATCGCGCAAAGCGAATAGCCGGCGAAGTCGCAATAGGCCTGCAGGGAGAACGACGTGGCACCCAGCCAGCTTTCGCCGATTCCAGCGTGGACGCCGGACGCAAACACGCGGTCGACGACCGGCGCGAACACCAGGTCGGCCAGGCAGACCTTGAGCGCCAGGCCGTAGACGAACAGTGCGAGGCCCTTGCCGACCTCGGCCGATTCCCAGGATTTGGGCTCAGCGCACTGCGGCGAAAAATCGCCGTAGCGAAGGATCGGTCCGGCGACCAGGTGCGGAAAGAAGGTCACGTACAGGCCGTAGTCGAGCAGGCTCCTCGACACGGCGATGCGCCTGCGGTAGACGTCGATCACATACGACAGGCTCTCGAACGTGTAGAACGAGATCCCGACCGGCAGCAGGATGCCGAGCGACACCGGTTCGAAATTGATTCCGAACACGTGCAGCAGGTCTACCGCGTTATCGGCAAAGAACTGCGCGTACTTGAAAAACCCCAGCGAGCCCAGGTTGATGGCGATCGACGACGCGAGGATCGCGCGGCGGTGCGACGGGCGCTGCACCCGGTCCATCCAATGCGAGGCCAGCCAATCGAACCCCGTCGTCGCGATGATCAACAATACGAAAAACGGGTTCCACGCCGCGTAGAAAAGATAGCTGGCGCTCAGCAGAAAGACCTTGCGCGCGGTCCACGAGCGCACCGCCCAGTAGCCGCCGAAAATGGCGGCGAGAAAGACGACGAAGGTCAGCGAATCGAATGTCATGGCGGCCGCCGGCCCGTCAGCTCGCTATCGTTTGCCTACGCCGGCGCTTCGGCCTGCGCCGCATAGGTGAACGAGTCGGCATAGAAGGCTTCCGGCGGCAGCCGTCGCAGCTCGGTGAATTCGCGGCGCGCGACGTCGATCATCGCCGGACCGCCGCAGGCGTAGACCTGATAGCCGGACAGGTCGGCGAAGTCCGTCATCACCGCTTTGTGTACGAAGCCGGTGCGGCCCGGCCAGCGGTCGTCGGGCAGCGGATCGGACAGCACCGGGATGAAGGTGAAGTTCGAATGCCGGCGCTGCCATTCGGCCGGAAGATCCGGCAGGTAGAGATCGGCGCGCGAGCGTACGCCCCAGTAGAGCACGATCTGGCGGTCGATCGCATGATGAAACGCGTGCTCGATTACCGCCTTGATCGGTGCGAAGCCGGTGCCGCCGGCGACGAAGATGATCGGCTTGTCCGAGTCCTCGCGCAAAAAGAAATTGCCCAGCGGCCCCTCGATCCGCAGGATCTCGCGGCCCTTGAATTCGTTGAATAGCTGGCCGCTGAAATAGCCGCCGGGAACGTGCCGGATATGCAGGTCGAGCAACGCGTCGTCCTCGGGCGCGGTCGCGATCGAGAAACTGCGCCGGCGACCGTCCTTGAGCAGAAAATCGACGTATTGGCCGGCCAGGTATTGCAGACGGTCGTTCGCCGGAAGCTTCAAGGAGACGATCGCGACGTCGGCGGCGACCTTGTCGATCTTTTCGATCCGGCAGGGCAGCTTGCGGATGCGGATATCGCCGGCCTTTCGCACTTCGCGTACTTCGACGACGAGATCGGTCTTCGGGCGGGCGACGCAAAGCAGCGCATAGCCCTGTCGTTTGTCCGCATCGGTCAGCGTGCCCGGCTGGTAATGCCCATAGTCGACGACGCCTTCGAGCAGATGGCTCTTGCAGGTTCCGCAGGCGCCGTTGCGGCAGCCGTAGGGAATCATCAGGTCGGCGCGCATCGCCGCCGCGAGCACGGTCTCGTCGTCGTCGCAGGCGAACGAATGCTCGCTGGGCTTTATGGTAATCTGATGCGGCATCGGTAGACTTTAAGCGCGCAGCGTAGAGACGGCGGTGATCAGGGTCTTGCTAATTGGCTGTGGCGACATCGCGCTGCGCACCGCCGATCTTCTGCGCGGCAAGGTGCGGCTGTACGGGCTCACGCGTCGGCGCGACGAGATACCGAAGCTGCGCGGCCGCGGCATCGTGCCGATCATCGGAGATCTCGATCGCTATCACAGCCTCGAGCGCCTGCGGACGGCGCCTTTTGCAGTGCTGCATTTTGCGCCGCCACCGGCCGAAGGCCGCGACGATCCGCGAACGGCAAGCCTCGTCGCGGCGCTGACAAAAGCGCGGATTATACCGCAGCGCTTCGTCTACATCAGCACGACCGGCGTCTATGGCGATTGCGCCGGCGCACGGGTCAGCGAAACGCGTCCGCGCAAGCCACAGACGCCGCGCGCAAAGAGGCGCGTCGCGGCCGAGGACAGGCTGCGCCGCTGGGCGCGGCGCTACGGCGTCAGTCTTTCGGTGCTGCGCGCGCCGGGCATCTATGCCGAAACGAGGCTGCCGCTCGACCGCATCCGGCAGGGGACGCCGGTGCTTCGGCCCGAAGACGACGTCTTCACCAATCACATCCATGCCGACGATCTGGCGCGCGCCGCCGTTGCCGCGGCGTTTCGCGGCAAGCCGAACCGCGCGTACAACATCAGCGACGATGCCGAGCTGAAGCTTGGCAGCTGGCTCGACGCGGTCGCCGACGCATTTCGCCTGCCGCGGCCGCCGCGCGTGTCGTGGGACGAGGCCGAAGCGCGCATCGCTCCGATGCTGCTCTCGTTCATGAGCGAATCGAGGCGGCTTTCCAACACGCGGATGAAACGCGAGTTGCGCGTGCGACTCGCTTATGCAACCCCCGACGCGCTGCTGGCCGACATTGCACCGCGCGCGCTGAAGAAGCAGCTCGCGCTGCCGCTGGGCGTGCGATGACGGTCGGCGGACCCGGCTCGGGCGCGGCTGCGCCGACCCGCTGGCAGGCGATCGCCACGCGGATCGACGCCTACGAGCGCCTGATCCGGCTCGACAAGCCGATCGGCACGCTGCTGCTGCTTTGGCCGACGCTGTCCGCGTTGTGGCTCGCGGCGTTCGGGTCGCCGTCGTGGATTGTCGTCGGCATTTTCGCGCTGGGCACGCTGTTGATGCGCTCGGCGGGCTGCGCGATCAACGACTACGCCGACCGCAATTTCGACGCGCACGTCGAGCGCACCGCCAATCGCCCGCTCGCGCTTGGCGAGATTGCGCCGTGGGAAGCGCTCGCCGTCGCGGCGGCATTCGCCTGTTGCGCGCTTCTTCTGGTGCTGCCGCTCAACCGGACGACGATTCTGCTGTCGGTGCCGGCCCTGCTGATCACCGCTACATATCCGTACTGCAAACGCTTTTTCTCGCTGCCGCAGGCTTTCCTCGGCATCGCGTTCTCGTTCGGCATTCCGATGGCATTCGCGTCGGTGTATGGAGAGGTGACGCCGCTCGGATGGACGCTGTTCGCGATCAACCTTTTCTGGGTGATGGCCTACGATACCGAGTACGCGATGGTCGACCGCGACGACGACCTGAAGCTGGGGCTGAGAACCTCGGCGATCACATTCGGCAGGTTCGACGTGCTGGTGGTGATGTTCTGCTACGCGGTCTACCTGACCGGATTGACCTGGATCGGCAGCGAGCGGCAGATGGGACCTCTGTTCTATATCGGTGTGCTGGCGGCGTCGCTGATCGCGTTGTGGCACTACCGGCTGATACGCAAGGGCGACCGCGCGGATTGCTTCCGCGCGTTTCTCGGCAACCACTGGCTCGGCTTTGCCGTGTTCGCCGGCATCGTCGCAGATTACGGCGTGCGGCTGCACCGGATGCCATGGTGGCCGCAGTGAGGGCCGCGCCCGCGCCGCCACTGCAACGCGGATTGCCGCCGGTCCTCGACGCGGCGACGCGGGTGCTGATCCTCGGCAGTTTTCCCGGTGTCGCCTCGCTGGCCGCGCGCCAGTACTACGCGCATCCGCGCAACCATTTCTGGCCGTTGCTCGGCGCGCTGCTCGACTTGCCTTTGGCCGATCTGACGTACGAGCGCCGGCTTTCCGCGTTGCGCGCGCGTCGGATCGGACTGTGGGATAGCATCGTGCGGTGTGCTCGCGCGGGCAGTGCCGATGCGGCGATCCGCCGCGAGGAGCTTGCCGAAATCGCGCTGGCACGGCGCCGTGCACCGCAGCTCGATCTGGTCTGCTTCAACGGACAGACGGCCGCCCGGGCGGTGCCGCTATGGCGCGAGGCGGGCTACGTGGTCTGCGTCCTGCCTTCGTCCAGTCCGGCCTACACACTGCCCTTCAACGAGAAGCTTGCCGCCTGGCGCGAGACGATAGTCAACGCCGCGAGTCGTCGATCCCGGAGAGGCTTCAAGGAGGGCACGACCGTGCGCCGATGAGGCGCCTTGGCGGTATCCAGGCCGGCGAGCCTAGCGCAACGTCCGCGCAGCACGCCGCCGCACGCGCAATGCCGCGGCGCCGGCGATTCCGACCAGCATTACCAGCAGTGCGAGGCCGGCGGGGTCCAGCGCAGGGACAGCCGTCAGCAGCGGCGGATCGCGCGCCAGCCGCGACACCTGGCCGGTCGTGCAATTGAACTTGATGGTGCTGGTGAACGTCGCTGTGCCGGTCAGATTCGGCCCGGTGTAGGTGGTGATGCTGATGATGATCGGCGTGTTTGGCGCGAGGCCGCCGCCGAAGCCCAGGATGTGGAAATTAGGATAATTGGCGTTGAACACACCGACGTTCGCACCAGTATTGTCGGTGAACTGCTCGAGAAGGCTCGGATTGAGCACAGGCGACGAAACCCGAACGCTGGCTGAGGTCTGCGCGGTGGTATTGATGAAGGTGTTCAAGTCGAACGCCAAGCCGTTGCACCGACCGGCGAGACTGAGTTGCTTGGGCAGAATTTCGATCGACGGAAGCACGTCGGCCTGGACCACCGCATTGGCGAGCGGCTGCGCGCCGGCGGTGCCGCCGTCGGGCGCAGCGATGCCCGCGCTCGCCGAGAACAGGGCAAACGCTCCCAACATCGCCTTAAGCGTCGTTATCGCATTTCGCAAACGGAAATCTCCTGCGGATCCCAGCGCCGCGCTGAAACAAAGCGCGCCAGTCGAGCCCAGCATAGTCGCCGGTCTCTGCTCAGGTCCAGCAACGGGGACCGATAGTATCGCCATTCGAATGCAGTGTGGTATCCGCGCGACGCCGACTGTCGCCGCATCCCGACAAATCGGACAATTTATGCCTTGTCGCGCACAAAAAACCCCGATTGCGCCTGCGCAGGCGCCCGTGTGGGGCGGCGGCGTGCGCCGCGCATTGCGCTGCAGCGGGTTTGCTAAGATCGGGCAGGGGCGCCGGAACAGGCAATCATGAAATACCACGATCTCCGCGACTTCCTCGCCCAACTCGAACGCGACGGCGAAGTCAAGCGCATCGCCGTCGAAGTCGACCCGCGCCTCGAGATGACCGAGATCTGCGATCGCGTCCTCAAGGCGGGAGGTCCGGCGCTGCTGTTCGACGCGCCGAAAGGGCACTCGATCCCGGTGCTGTGCAACCTGTTCGGCACGCCGCGCCGCGTCGCGCTGGCGATGGGCGCCGATTCCGCCGAGGATCCAGTCTCGGCCCTGCGTGAAGTCGGCACGCTGCTCGCATTCCTCAAGGAGCCGGAGCCGCCGCGCGGCCTCAAGGACGCCTGGCAGAAAACGCGCCCGGTATTCATGCAGGTGATGCAGATGGCGCCGAAGGAGCGTTCGTCGGCGCCATGTCAGGAGATCGTGTGGGAAGGCGAAGAGGTCGACCTCGCCCGACTGCCGGTGCAGACCTGCTGGCCGGACGACGTCTCGCCGCTGATCACCTGGGGCCTGACGGTGACGCGGGGCCCGCTTAAAGCGAGACAGAACCTCGGCATCTACCGTCAGCAGGTGCTCTCGCGCAATCGCGTGATCATGCGGTGGCTCCAGCACAGGGGCGGAGCGCTCGATTTTCGCGACCACGCGCAGCATCGTCCGGGCACGCCGTTCCCGGTTGCCGTCGCTCTCGGCGCCGATCCGGCGACGATGCTCGGCGCGGTAACGCCGGTGCCGGACACGCTGTCCGAATATCAGTTCGCCGGACTACTGCGCGGAGCCCGGACCGAGATTGTCAAATGCCTGACCCACGGGCTCCATGTTCCGGCGTCGGCAGAAATCGTGCTCGAGGGCCATATCCGCCCGGATTCGACCGACGCTACCGGTTTCGAAAGCGCGCGCGAAGGCCCGTTCGGCGACCACACCGGCTACTACAACGAGGTCGAGCGATTTCCGGTGCTGACGATCGAGCGCATCACGATGCGCCGGCAGCCGATCTACCACACCACCTATACCGGCAAACCGCCGGACGAGCCGGCGGTCCTTGGCGTCGCGCTGAACGAGGTCTTCGTCCCGCTGTTGCAGAAGCAGTTTCCCGAGATCGCCGACTTCTACTTGCCGCCGGAAGGCTGCTCGTATCGTATGGCGATCGTCAGCCTGAAAAAGCAATATCCGGGGCACGCCAAGCGCGTGATGTTCGGCGTATGGAGCTTTCTCAGGCAATTCATGTACACCAAGTTCGTCATTGTCACCGACGACGACGTCGACATCCGGCAGTGGAAAGAAGTGGTCTGGGCGATTTCGACGCGTGTCGATCCCGCCCGCGACACGCTGATCGTCGAGAACACGCCGATCGATTACCTGGATTTCGCCTCACCGGTCGCCGGGCTCGGCGCCAAGATGGGCATCGACGCGACCGCGAAGTGGCCCGGAGAAACGTCGCGCCAGTGGGGACGGCCGATCGCGATGGACGCAGCGACCAGGCGCCGGATCGACGCGATCTGGAAGGACCTCGGCCTTTAGGCGGGCGGGCTCGCCGGGGAAGCCGTTCGATCGAGGCCGGCGGGTGATCAGACGGCGCGCGTCTTTCCGGACGCGGCGTCGGCCTCGGATACGCGGCGCGCCAGCTTCTCTGCAAACTGCACGACCAGGGCGAGCGCGTCGGCGCGCGCCGCGCCCTGATGGACTATCTCTATATCGGCGAAGAACGGATCGTCGGCGAAATCGATCTGGTCGAGCGGCTTGCGCTCGCTGTCGGGCACATCATAGTTGGCTGCAAGCAGGGTCAGCGTTTCCGGCGTCAATGCCTTGCCCGAACGCAGAAGCCCGTACGAATCCCGCCAGTGGGAGGAAAGGCCGGGCGCGCGCCCCGGTTGCATCAGGCACGAGAGCCACCCGATCGCGATCTTGGCGCCGAACTGCGCGGCCGAACGTATCGGTATGTGCGCAACTGCCGACTCATCGACAGTCAGGCGGGCATGCTGGATCTTCGGGTGGTTCTCCGCACCAACGCGCCGGACGACCAGATGGTTGCCTTCGGCGATCAGCGTCGGAGTTTGCAGGAAGTCGCGCGACACCACTGCGCGGTATCGCGGCTCAAGCCCGTGCCTGACGCGCCGCGCCGAGCGGATGAGCGATGCCGGATCCAGCGCACGGGAAAAATCGGGAACGTACGTGTGCCACTCCTGGACCGCATGGACCCCCGGCGGCAGGCTCGCCAGCGCTGCTTCGAGGCGGTCCCGCGAGGGGACTTTGAGGAATTCGTCGGCGTCGAGCAGAAAGATGAAGTCGGCGTCGGTCGTCGCAAGGATGCGACGCGTGAGCCGGGTGATGATGTCCGATTGCCTGAATTCCAGCTCGGCATCGACCTCGATCCGCAGTGGAAGACCCTCGGCCGACAAGGCGGCGAGAATCTCCGGTGTAGCGTCGGTCGAGCCATGATCGACAATCGCCAGGCCGTCGAGCACGCTCAGATTGTGGCGGACGAACGCCTCGATGATGTCCGCCTCGTTGCGGACCATCGCGACGCCCCAGAGCTTCACTGCAGGGGCTTCAGTCGATCGTCGACTGGCGCCACTTGCGCGCTATGCGCGTCACCGCGAACGCAATCGAGGCGAGGCGCACCCAGCGCGCGTAGCGCTGCAGTCCGAACACCGGCGCAATCGCCTCGACCAGCGCGATGATAGCCGCCGGCTGGGCGACGGCACTGCCGATCAGCCCCGCCGGGCGCACCGCGCCGCGCACGTCGCCGGCGTGCAAGGCGAGCTCCATCCGCTGCAGGCGCAGCTGCGCCACCAGCAGAGATTTCCGTGCCGCCAGTTCGTCCAGCCGTGCGCTCATGGCTTGCGCCGCAAAGCCTCGGCGTCCTCTTCGAGCTGCGACAGCGTTGCGGTGAACGGAGAATGCTTCTCGTCCATCCGTTGCTTGAGACGGACCAGGAAGATGACCGCAAGCACAAGGTAGAAGCCGGTGACCGCGCCGACGGCGGTCAGGCGATAGCTGTCCCAGAAATAGGCGATGACGAAAATCGACGCGAACAGCAGCGCGAACAGCACGACCAGAACCGTCGAGAACAGCAGCAGCAACATCTCCTTCGCACGCTCGCGCTCTTCGGTGAATTCCACGGTGGCGAGCTCGAGCCGCGTGCGCACCATCGCGAGCGCGGTCGCGGCCAGCTGCGACAGCGCGCTGGCCAGCCCTGCCGCGGGTCTGGCGTTCGGGTCAACCACCGGGTGCTAGCGTCGGCTCAACGCGAGTCCGGCCAGAAAGCCGACCGCCGCCGCGATGCCGATGGCCTGCCACGGATTGTCGCGCACGTAGTCGTCGGTCACCTTCGCGGCCGCCTTGGCCCTTTCGCTGGCGTCGTCGGACAGGTCGTTCAACCTTATCTTGGCCGATCGCAGCTTTGCCTCGACCTGCCCCCGCAGATCATTGGCCTTCTCGCCCGATTCCTTGGCCGCCTGTTTCAACAGGGATTCCGCTTCGGCCAGCACGTCGGTGAAATCCTTGACGAGCGCTTCGCGGCTGCGTTCGAATTTTGCTGCAGTCATGGTCATCTCCAGGCAATGAGCGCATCGGCCGCTTGGCGCGAGCCCGATATGCCGCTCGGCGGGTATTATAGCGCTGCGCCAAGTCGCGCCGAACCGCTCCGGAGTGCCGTCAAGATGAGCCGACTCGAGCTGCCTGCCCTTGATCCGACCACGGTGACCGAGAAACGGGGTTCCGGATATCCGGAGCCGTTCAAGAGCCGCATGGGCGATCGCGCCAAGCGACGTCTCGGCGACGCCTGCGGCCTGTCCAAGTTCGGCGTCAACCTGGTGACCCTGGCTGTCGGCGCACAATCGGCGCTGCGCCACTGGCACACGCTGGAGGACGAGTTCGTCTACATCCTCGCCGGTGTGGTGACGCTGGTGACCGACGCCGGCGAGCAGACGCTGGGGCCCGGCATGTGCGCCGGCTATCCGGCGGGCAAGCGCGATGCGCACCATTTCATCAACCGCGGCAACGTGCCGGCAAGCTATCTCGAGATCGGCAACCGCATCGAGGGCGACAAATGTTTTTATCCGGATGACGATCTCATCTGGTGCGACGACGGCAACGGCGAGTACGGTGCGCACCGGGACGGCCGCCGCTATGAAAAATAAGCGCGCGCCGACCAGGCCACGCGCGGCAGGGTTTTGCGCGAGCCAGTAGCCGGGTTTCTCCGACTTCAACCGTTCAAGAGGAGCAGCCATCATGAGCGAGTCTTCCGCACCGCAGCTTCCGCCGGCCGGCGCCGGCGCCGGCGTCCCGTCGCAGTCGCTGATTTCGACGACGTTGGTCGTCTACGCGCTGTTCGCGGTCGCGGCAATTGCCGGACTCGTATCGGCGGGGTTGCTGAGCACGCCATTGCTTGGACTGCTCGGCCTGATCGCGCTGATCATCGCCTACGTGAAGCGCGGCGAGGCTGCCGGAACCTGGCTGCAGTCGCATTACCGCTGGCTGATCCGTACGTTCTGGTTCTCGGTACTGTGGAACCTCGTCGGCTGGCTGGCCGCGGTGACCCTGATCGGGATACCGATCGCAATCTGCATCTGGATAGCGACGACGATCTGGGTCTTGTACCGGCTGATACGCGGCTACATCCTTTTCAACGAAAGCAAGCCGATACCCGGCATGTGACCGATCGACGTCAGCGCGCCGTGCGACCCGCTACTTCGTGGCCGTGGTCGTACACCCATTGCACCAGCAGGTCGAGCGGAGCCTGCGCGCGCAACGCGTTGCGGTGGTTGACGAAACAGACGACGACAAAGCGCCGGCCGGCAGCATCGAACACATACCCGGCGATCGCGCGCACGCCCTCGAGCGACCCGGTCTTCAAAAACGCCTGATCGGCGACCTGGTCGGTCAGGAACCGCCTGCTGACGGTGCCGTCGGTTGCAGCGACCGCGAGCGAGCTCACGTACTCGTCGCGCACGTCGCTGCCGTCGGCCGCAATCAGCAGCCGTGCCATGCTCCGCGCGGAAATTCGCTCACGCCGGGACAGGCCCGATCCGTTGTCGAGGACTAGCTCGGGGAAGCGGAGCTTGTTTCGTGCAAGCCAGCGCTCGATGGCGCGGGTCGCGTTGGCTGCGGTGGCCGGCGGCGGATGCACGGTCGTCGCCAAGGTCAGGAAGAGCTGTCGCGCCATCACGTTGTTCGACAGCTTGTTGATGTCGCGCACGGCATCGTAAAGCGGCGGGGATTGCAGAACGGCGATCGGCGGCGCGTTCCGCGGCGCACGGCCTTCGCGCACTGTCCCGGCGAAGCTACCGCCGGAATCGGCCCACATGCGCGCAAAGGCGCCGAGCACATAATGGGGGCCGTCGAGCAGCGCGATGAACCATTCGCGCTCACCGCAGGCGAGCGGATAGTCGCCGCCGAAGCTCACGTCGGCGCCATCGTCGCGAGCGTCGAATGCGGCGACGAGCCCGCCTTTCCAGTCGCCGCACAGACCTTCGACCAGGCGCGGCGCGCCGTGCACCGCGACATTGACCATCGGCGGCTCGGTGCGAACCTCGACCCCATTGCCGGCGGCGTTCGGCGCGAACGCGAAGCGCACGCTCTTGAAGTTGACCAGCAAGGCGTCGGGCCCGACGTTGTAGGGACGCAGCGGCTCGGCGTCGAACGCGCCTGGGTCGTACGGCATCGGCGCGAAGTAACTGCGATCGACGATCAGATCGCCGCGTATCGTCGAGAGTCCGGTCGCCCTCAGCCGCGCGATCAATTCCTGGAATTGCTCGATGGTGATCTTGGGATCGCCGTAGCCTTTGAGTACCAGATTGCCGTCCAGCACGCCGCCGGCTATCGTTCCGTCGGCATACGCTTCAGTCTTCCAGCGGTATTCGGGTCGCAGCAGCTCGAGTCCGGCGAACGTCGTCACCAGTTTCATCGTCGAGGCCGGGCTCATCGGCCGCCAGGGCTGGTGCGAAAACACCGGCTGTGCCGTGCCGAGCTCCTGCACGTAGGCGCTGACGGCAGCGAGCGGGATGTGCTGTTCGGCAAATGCGCGCGCGACCGGCGGCGGCAATCCGGCGCTTGCAATCGCAGCCAGCGGCAAGGTCAGCGCTGCAAGTCCGGGACGCAACAGGGCTCGCATCAGGCGCATGGGACGAAATCCAGCGTGCGCGCCGCGAGCAGCGTCATCTCGTCGTCGGACCGGCAATACGGCGGCATCCGGTAAATCGTGCGTCCGATCGACCGCAGCACGAGATCCCGCTGCAACGCGGCCGTGACGGGTGTCGATTTCAATTCGGCCGTCATGATGGTCGGATCATTATAGCGGCGCATCGGTCGGCTACCTGCGCGTTGACAGGGTGGCGCCGGCCGCATTACAACGGTCCCGCATGGACGATCCCGAGACCATCGCGCGAGATTCGAACCGTGGGCAGTACAGCCGCACGGCCATCGCATTGCATTGGCTTACTGCGCTGCTGCTGGTCGGCAGTTTCACCGTCGGCCTGTCGATGGTCGGCCTTCCAGTGAGCCGCCAGAAGCTGCAGTGGTATGCATGGCACAAATGGATCGGCATCACGGTGTTCCTGGTGACCTGCCTGCGCCTGGCCTGGCGCGTGACCCATGCCGGGCCGGACCCGCTGGAGACGATGCCGCCCTGGCAGCGCAGGGCATCGGTGCTGGTCCACGACACGCTCTATCTGCTGCTGCTGGTCATTCCGCTGTCCGGATGGATCTACAGCTCGTCGACCGGCGTCCAGGTCGTCTATCTGGGTCTGGTCCCGCTGCCCGACCTGGTGCCGAAGGATCGCGAGCTGGCGCGGGTGCTGTTGATCCTGCATCTGACGTTGAACTTCGCCTTGTTTTCACTGGTCTGTATACATACCGCGGCAGCGCTCAAACACCATTTCATCGACCGCGACTCCGTTCTGACGCGTATGCTCCCGCCGTAGCGGTCGGCGATCCAGGGGAAAGGTCCACGCACATGCGCTTGCGTTCGTTTATTCCTTCGCTCGGGATGATGCTGCTCGCCGCCGGCCAGGCCGGGGCCGAGGGCGTGCTGATCGACAAGAGCGAGATTCGCTTCGTGTCCAAGCAGATGGGCATCAATGTCGAGGGCAGCTTCCGCCGCTGGAAAGCCAATATCGTTTTCCTGCCGGGCGACCTTGCGCACTCGAAGGCCGATTTCGATATCGAGCTCGCCAGTATCGACCTGGCCAGCGATGAGGCCGAAAGTGAAGCCAGACGCGCGTCGTGGTTCGATACGGCAAAGTTCCCGGTTGCCCATTTCGTCTCGAGCTCGATCAAGGATGTCGGTGGCGGCAAGTATGAAGTCGCGGGCAAGCTGAGCGTGAAGGGCGTCACCCGCGACGCCGTCGTGCCGATCGTGCTTACCAAGGACGCATCGGGCAACAGCGTCGCCGAGGGCTCGTTCACGATCAAGCGGCTCGATTACCGGATTGGCGACGCCGACTGGGCCGACCCCGACACCGTGGCCAATGAGGTCGTCGTCCGGGTCCGGATGGTCTTGCCGCCAGTAAGATAGGACTCGCGGCCCCGCGCATGGAATAATCGCGGCGCGGCGGCTGTTGTCCCGATCTGCCGCGAGTCGTCCCCTTCCGAAACCCGAGGAGTCATTCCATGCTCAGACAGTCCGGCGCGTCTGCCCTCGCGCTGCTGCTTGCGGTCGCCTCAGTCACTGCCGCCGCCGCCGAGGAAAGCTACGTCACCGACCCGGCGCACTCGCAACCATCGTACGAGATTCGGCACACGATCTTTTCTACGCAGCGCGGGGACTTCACCAAGTCGACCGGGAAAATCACCATCGATCGCGAAGCCAAGAAAGGCAGCATCGACGTAAGCATCGATACTACGTCGATCAGGTCGCACGATCCGCGGCTCGACAGCATCCTGAAGGGCGAGGACTATTTCAATGTCGCCAAATATCCGACGATGACCTTCAAGTCGACGGTGATGCGTTTCGACGGTGATCGCCTGACCGGCGTCGACGGCGAGCTGACGATGATCGGCGTCACGCGGCCGGTCACGCTCAAGGTGGCCGACTTCCAATGCGGCGAGAATCCGTTCAACAAGAAGCCCATGTGCGGTGCGGAAGCTAGTACGACCATCAAGCGCTCCGAATGGGGTATGAAAGCCGGCGTCGGGCGCTCGTCGGGCGACGACGTGAAGATCACGATCCCGATCGAAGCCTACAAGGAGTAGCCATTCCCAGCCGGTCGAAGGGAGTGCGCCGCCCGACGCGCTCGACCGGAGCGCCGGGCAGCCCGGTCGGCGCGTTGTTGTTCACCGTTGCGATACTGGCGGCGACTATCGGTTCGGCCGAAGCGGGGGAAGCGGCGGAAGCCGTATCGATCTACCGGGTCGATCCCGATCTCACCAGCGCGCAGTTCGCCGTCAGGCATATGGGGCTGTCGATGCAGCGCGGACACTTCGGTCGCACGCGCGGCACGATCGTGCTCGATCCCGAAGCGCACACTGGCCGCATCGATTTCATCGTCGACGCTTCGTCGGTCGATACCGGCTGGGGACCGCGCGATGCCTTTCTGCGCGGCGAGGATATGTTCGATACCGTGCACTATCCGGTGGTGCGTTTCCACTCGACGCGCCTCGCGTTCGACAGCACACGGCTGGTCGCCGTCTCCGGCGAGCTGACGATGCACAACGTCACGCGCCCGGTCGAGCTGCATGTCGCGCGGCTCGATTGCGGCAAGGATCCGGACAGCGGGTTCGAAGGCTGCGGGGCGGAAGTCGATACCGTGATCAAGCGCTCGGATTTCGGAATGAGCTACGCGCTGGGCATTGTCGGCGACGACATCGGGCTAACGTTCCAGGTGACCGCTTTTCGCGTTCCGCACGACGGGGAGGGCGACCCGCCCTAGCGACAATCAGCCGAGGCGATACCGATGGCGCGGGCGCGGATGCCTACCCCGCGCCCGCTAGCCGACCGCGGAATCGATCGGTCGCCGCGACCAGCTCGCGCGCGATGCCGGGCTCGCGCGCCGAGTGGCCGGCGTCTCCGACGACGATGTATTCGGCTTCCGGCCATGCGCGATGCAGCTCATCGGCGGAAAAGGTCGGGCAGACCAGGTCGTAGCGGCCCTGAACGATCGTGCAGCGCAGGTGGCGAATGCGATCGATGCAGGCGAGCAGCGCGTTGTCCGGCAGAAAGATCCGGTTGACGAAGTAATGGGCCTCGATGCGCGCGATCGCCAGCGCGACCGCATCCTCGTCGAAATGCGAGACCAGGTCGGGATCGGGAAGGAGAGTCGAGCACGAGCCTTCGTAGCGGCTCCAGCGATGCGCTGCCGGCATGTGCACTGCCGGATCGGGATCGATCAGCCGACGATGATAGCCGGCAAGCAGATCGCCGCGCTCGGACGCCGGCAGGTATTCGGCGAAGGTTCGCCAGGCTTCGGGCTGCATGAAGCGGATCTGGTAGAGAAACCAGTGAATCTCCTGCGGGCGGCAGAGGAAAATGCCGCGCAGAACCAGTCCAAGCACTCGCTCCGCGTGCGTTTCGGCGTAGGCCAGTGCAAGGGTCGAGCCCCAAGAGCCGCCGAACAGAAGCCAGCGCTCGATGCCCAAGTGCTCGCGCAGCCGCTCGATATCGGCGATCAGCAGCGGCGTCGTGTTGTCGCGCAGCTCGCCCAGCGGGGTCGACTGACCGGCGCCTCGCTGGTCGTAGACGACGATCCGGTAGTGCGCCGGATCGTAAAAGCGGCGGTGGTCGGGTGAGCTGCCGCCGCCGGGCCCGCCATGAAGGAAGACGACCGGCACACCGCGCGGATTGCCCGACTCTTCCCAATACATCGTATGCAGCGCGTCGAGCTTCAGACGACCGGTGCGGCTCGCCGCTAGCGGCGGATACAGGAAGGTGTCGCGCGACAGCCCGCGCGTGGCGTCGTTGCCGGTCACGATCTTGCCGGAGCGAGCCTCCTAACGACCCTTCTTGAAGGAGACGATTTTCTGGCGCTGCTCGCCCAGTCCCTGAATGCCGAGGGTGACGACATCGCCGGCTTTCAGATACTGCGGCGTCGGCTTCATGCCCAGGCCCACGCCGGGCGGCGTGCCGGTGGTGATGAGGTCGCCCGGGAGCAGCGTCATGTAGCGCGAGACGTCGGCGACCAGCGCGGCGATCCCGAAAATCATCGTCCGGGTGTTGCCGGTCTGGCGCCGCACACCGTTGACGTCGAGCCACATATCCAGATTCTGCGGGTTCTTGATTTCGTCCGTCGTTGCCAGGTACGGACCGATCGGGCCGAACGTGTCGCAGCCTTTGCCCTTGCTCCATTGCGAGCCGCTGCGCTTCATCTGGAACTCGCGCTCGGATACGTCGTTGACGATGCAGTATCCGGCAACGTATTTCAACGCATCCTTCTCGGTGACATGCCGCGCGGTGCGCGAGATGACGACGCCAAGCTCGACCTCCCAGTCGGTGCTCACCGAATCCGGCGGCAGCATCACGTTGTCGTTCGGGCCGACGATGCAGGTCTGCGATTTGAAGAAGACGATCGGATGCTCGGGGATCGGCGAGCCGGTTTCCTTGGCGTGATCGATGTAGTTGAGGCCGATGGCGACGAACTTCGCCGGCGTCGCGACGCAAGCACCCAAACGCGGCTTGCCCTTGACCAGCGGAAGGCGCCGGGTGTCGAGCTTCGCCAGTTCCTTCAGCTTCGCCGGAGCGAGCGTCGTTCCGTCGATGTCGCGGATCCTGCGCGACAGATCGCGCAGCTTGCCGTCGCCATCGATCAGTCCGGGTTTTTCCTTGCCTGCGGGGCCATAGCGTACGAGCTTCATGTTCGGGCTTTCATCGAAATCCGTCTCTCGACACTCGAGCGCGGATGGGGTTGATGCGCCGCGCAGGCCGAGCTGGTCGAAGCATTGCGCGGAGGTTGGAATTCTATTTCAAATCGTCATGCCGCCGTCGACGGAGTAGACGGTCCCGGTCGCGAACGCCGATTCGTCCGACGCCAGGAACACGACGACCGGCGCGATTTCCTCGGGTGTGGCGAGTCTGCCCATCGGCTGGCGCGCGATGAAGTTCCTGCGCGCTTCGACCGGATCCGGAAAGGCGTTGATGCGCTCGTGCAGCGACGGCGTGTCGACAGTGCCGGGCGCGATCGCGTTGCAGCGTATTCCCCTGGCCACGAAATCGGCTGCGACCGACTTGGTCAGTCCGACGACGGCGGCTTTGCTGGCGCCGTAGGCAAAGCGATTCGGAATGCCTTTGAGCGAGCCGGCGACCGAGGCCATGTTGATGATGCTGGCACTTCCCCCGGTCTTGGCGCAATGCTCGAGCATCCTCGGCAGCGCACACTGGATCGTGACGTACATCGCGCGCACGTTGAGGTCGAAACTGAACGCCCAGTCCTTCGGCGTGCAGTCGAGCACCGTGCCGTGATGCACGTAGCCGGCGCAATTGAACAGCACGTCGAGCGGCGGCAGCGCATCGATCGCCTGGCGCACGGCGGCGTCGTCGAGGACGTCGAGCACCCGCGTGCTGACGTTGGCCACCCCGCGGTACTGCTCGAGCAGTTCCGGCTTGACGTCTGTCGCCCAGACGGACGCACCTTCCTTCGCCATCGCCAGCGCCGCGGCGCGGCCGATGCCCTGTCCGGCGGCCGTGATCAGCGCCAATTTGCCCGCGAGTCGGTCGCTCAAGCGATGCCTTTCATCATGGAGGCCAACATTTTAACAAAGCGGGCCGCAAAATTGGTAAGACCACTTGACCAAATCGGTGTATTTTGCTTAGCTACGATGTATTGAAGCGACCCCTCCGCAAACGCGCCGGCGAACACGGCGCGGCTTTCGACCATGCCCATCCAGAGTATCGAGCCCCGCCGGCTGTACCGGCAGATCGCCGACCAGATCCGCACGCTTGTCCGATCGGGCGAATACACGGCCGGGCAGCGGCTTCCGCCCGAGCGCGATCTGGCGCGGCAGCTCGGCGTGTCCAGGCCGTCGGTGCGCGAGGCTCTGATCGCTCTCGAAGTCGAAGGGCTGGTCGAAGTGCGCATCGGCTCGGGTATTTACGTCCTCGGCGCCGGAAACGGCCACGACGGAGAAGTGCAGGCGGCCTCGGGACCGTTCGAGCTCTTGCGCGCGCGCTGGATCATCGAAGGCGAATGCGCGGCGCTGGCCGCCAAGTCGGCGAAAAAGGAGCATATCGCCGCGATCGAAGATGCGCTCAAACAGATGCAGCGGATCATGGAGACCGACAAGGTGCAGCCGCTCGCCGCCGATCGGCTGTTTCACCTGCGCATCGCCGAGGCGACCGGCAACGGCGCGCTGGTGGCGGTGCTTAAAATGCTCTGGGAAGAACGGATGGGTCCGCTGTTCGCGCAACTCGAGCATCACTACGACACGCCAGAGCTCTGGCTCGCGGCGATCACCGAGCATCGCAGCGTGCTGAAGGCGATCATAGCGCGCAACCCCGACGAAGCGCGCGCGGCGATGCAAAAGCATTTGAACAAGGCCTACAAGCGCTTCAACACCGGTTGGGATGCGCGGCAATAGCCGCGTGCCCGGCCCGAAAAAGGAACGATCATGCTGACCTGCCGAATTCACGCCAAGGATGACCTGCGAATCGAAGACAGCGAGCTGCCGCAGGCCGGCCCCGGCCAGGTGCTGATCCGGCTCGGTGCCGGCGGTATCTGCGGCTCCGACCTTCACTACTATTACGAAGGCCGCAACGGCAGCTTCGTCGTTCGCGAGCCGTTGATTCCCGGGCACGAAGCCTCGGGTGTCGTCGCCAAGGTCGGCGCCGGCGTGACGCGAGTCAAGCCGGGAGACAAGATCGCCGTCAGCCCGTCGCATGCCTGCGGGCAATGCGACTACTGCCGCGAGGGACGCGAGCAGCTGTGCCGCAATATGCGCTTTCTGGGCAGCGCCAGCATCTACCCGCACGTGCAAGGCATGTTCTCCGAGTATTTCGTGATGGGCGAGCGGCAATGCTATCCGGTCGCCGCCGACGTCTCGCTGGGTGAGATCGCGTTCGCCGAGCCGCTCGCGGTTGCGCTGCACGCCGTCAACCGCGGCCCGGAGCTGCTCGGCAAGTCGGTGTTGATCACCGGCGCCGGGACGATAGGCTGCCTGACGGTGCTCGCCGCGCGTCTCGCCGGTGCCAGGCACATCGCGGTCTCCGACATTCTCGACCGGCCGCTGGCGACCGCGCGGGCAGTCGGAGCCGACCGGACGATCCGCGCCGACCGCGAGCCGGATGCGCTGGCGGCGCCGCAATACGACGTCGCGTTCGAGGTTTCCGGAAGCTTCGTTGCCCTCAAGGCCTGCGTCGCGGCCGCGAAGCGCGGCGGCACGATCGTGCAGGTCGGAACGATTCCGCACGAGCCGTTGCCGTTCGTCGTCAACGAGATCATGGCCAAGGAGCTCGACCTGAAAGGCGCGTTTCGGTGGGGAATCGAATTCGACTGGGCGGTCGATTACATTTCGTCGCGCCGCGTCGACGTCAAACCGCTGCTGTCGGGGCAGTTCCCGCTTGAGGATGCGGTCAAGGCATTCGAGCTGGCCAAGGACAAGACCAGAAGCACCAAGGTGCAGGTCGTCGCCGCGTAAGCATTTTTACCCGTAGCATAAAACAGGAGGAGCACCATGCGTTGGATCGGCAGAATCGCCCTGCTCGTCGGGGTCATGTGCATCGGCTCGGGCGCCGCACTCGCGCAAACCAAGCTCAAATGGGCGCATGTCTACGAGACTTCGGAGCCGTACCACAAGTGGTCGGTATGGGCGGCCAGCGAGATCGAGAAGCGCACTAGCGGCCGCTATCACATCGACGTATTTCCGGCATCTAGCCTCGGCAAGGAGTCCGACATCAATCAGGGACTCACGCTCGGCACGGTCGACATGATCATCTCAGGCTTGTCGTTCGCCGCGCGCACGATGCCGCGCATCGGCGTCGGCTACTATCCGTACACGTTCCGCGATGGCGACCATCTCGTGAAGTGGGCGGCGAGTCCCGCATTCAAGGAAATGACCGACGAATACCGCAACAAGACCGGCATCCAAATCACGGCGATGACGTACTATGGCGTGCGAAATTCGACCTCGAACAAGCCGTTCAAGAATTGCGCCGAAATGAAGGGCCTGAAGATGCGCGTGCCCGATGTGCCCGCCTACCTGGCGCTGCCGAAGGCGTGCGGCGCGAATCCGACGCCGATCGCATTCGCCGAGGTTTACCTCGCACTGCAGAACGGCACAGTCGACGCGCAGGAAAATCCGCTCACGACCATCGAGGCGAAGAAATTCTTCGAGGTGCAGAAATACATTATCCTCACCGGGCACATCGTCGACTCGCTGGCGACACAGATCGCGCCGCATTTGTGGACGAAGCTCTCCGAGGCCGACAAGCAGATCTTCATGACGGTCACGCGCGAAGCGGCGGCGAGCGCAACCGCCGACATCACCAAGCGCGAGCGCGAGCTCGTCGACGAGTTCAAAAAGAAAGGCCTCACCATCATCGACCCGGACAAGAAGTCATTCCAGGACGCGATCGTGAAAAGCGTGCCGCTCGAGTCGATGGGATATACGAAGGCGGATTGGGAGAAGGTGCAAGCCGTGAAGTGAGGTGAGGTTATCCCTACGAACGCGGGGATCCGGCGTGTTTCGCTCGCGAATGACGTCGAGTGCCGCCTTCGTGGGAACGGCACCGAACGGTTCGCGCATTCGTGGAAACGACGCCCGTCAACCTGGTTGAACACATGCAAACGACGCCGAAAGCAACTACGGACACAGCCGCCGACGAGCAGCTCGTCGACGCGTCTGGCCACTTCCATCTGCACGACGCTCCGGTCGACCTCTCGGTGTACTCGTTCGAAGCGTGGATCGCGTTCGCATTCTTCTGGCTCCTTGCCGCCGACATCTTCTACCAGTTCTTCACGCGCTATGCGCTCAACAGCTCGGCGTCGTGGACAGAGGAGATCGCGCGCTATTTGCTGATCTGCGTCGTCTTCATTGCACTCGCATGGGCGGTTCGAGACAACCGCCACATTCACGTCGACATCTTTTACCGGATGCTGCCCGCGCCGGTGTGCCGTGTACTAGCCACACTCGTCGATCTCGTTCGGATAGCGTTCTTCCTGTATGCCGTCGTGCTGACCGTGCAAATGATGCAGAAGATGGGAAACTACCGGATGACAATCATCGATTGGCCGATGAACAGCGTCTACGGCGTTTGCGCGGTGGGATTCGCCTTCGCCGCCATCCGTTCGGTGCAGGTCGCGATCGTCAACTGGCGGCGGGGGTGGAGCATACTCGAGCGGCCCGAGGCTGGCCTGGAGACGGTCTCGTGACGCCGGCGCTCCTCGTCTCGTTCCTCGCGATGATGGCGACCGGCGTGCCGGTCGCCATCGCGATGGCTGGCGCTGCGCTGGTCTACATTCTGCTCACCGGCGATACGCCGCCGTTCGTGGTCGTGCACCGCATGATAAGCGGCATCGACAGTTTTCCACTGCTCGCCGTGCCGTTCTTCATCATGGCCGGCAACCTGATGAACAACGCCGGCATCACCAACCGCATCTACGACTTCGCGCTCGCGCTCGTCGGTTGGCTCAAAGGCGGTCTCGGTCACGTCAACATCATCGGCTCGGTGATCTTCGCCGGCATGTCGGGGACGGCGATCGCCGACGCCGCCGGTCTCGGCACCATCGAGATCAAGGCGATGAAGGATAAGGGCTACGATCTTGGCTTTTCGGTCGGCGTCACCGCCGCTTCCGCGACGCTAGGGCCCATCATTCCGCCGTCGTTGCCGTTCGTGATCTACGGAATGATGGCGGGCGTGTCGGTCGGGCAGCTGTTCCTCGCGGGCATCATCCCGGGCGTGGTGATGGCATTCCTGATGATGCTGACGGTCGCGTATTACGCGCACAAGAACAAGTGGGGCGGCGACATCAAGTTCGACTGGGGTCGGCTTGGCAAGGCTCTTGTCGAGCTCGGGGTAGTCATCGGATTTCCGCTCGCGATATGGGGTCTCGTCACGGCCGGTCTGCCGTTCAACGCCGCGATCGGCATCGGTCTGGCCGGGCTGTTCCTATCCGACTGGAAGTGGAAATTCGATGCGGTGATGCCGATCATGACGCCGGTGCTCTTGATCGGCGGTATGACTACGGGCGTGTTCACGCCGACCGAGGGTGCCATTGCCGCCTGCGTCTGGGCTCTGGTCCTGGGGCTGGTCTGGTACAGGACGATGACGTGGAAGATGCTCGTCAAGGTGTCGATGGAGACGATCGAGACGACGGCGGTCGTCATGTTCATCGTCGCTGCGGCATCGATCTTCGGGTGGCTCCTCACGGCAACACGGGTAACCGATTTCGTCGCGGCGTGGGTGCTGTCGTTCACGCACAGCCCGTGGGTGTTCCTGCTGCTCGCGAACGTGCTGATGCTCTTCGTCGGATGCTTCCTCGAGCCCACCGCGGCGATCCTGATCCTGGTGCCGGTGCTGCTGCCAGTCGTGCATCAACTGGGCATCGATCCGGTCCACTTCGGCCTCATCATGGTGCTCAACCTGATGATCGGCCTGCTGCATCCCCCGATGGGCATGGTGCTATTCGTGCTCGCGAGGGTCGCGAACCTGTCGATCGAGAAAACGACGATGGCGATCCTGCCCTGGTTGGTGCCGCTGCTGATCAGCCTCGCGCTGATTACCTACATTCCGTCGATTTCGCTGTGGTTGCCGCATCTTTTCTACTGACGAACCAGAGACACCGTTGACGATCCAAGCCAATACCGCCCTGCACTCCGCCACGGGCGCGGGAGCCAACAGATGCTGACCAAGACCTCGTTCACGATTCGCCTTCATCCGGCCGACGACGTTGTCATTGCCCGGCAGCAGCTGGTGTCGAGTACGGTGCTGCTCGACGAAAAAGTCACCATCTTCGGACTGATACCGCCCGGGCACAAGGTGGCCACGCGCGCCATTGCGGTCGGCGAGCCCGTCAAGCGCTACAACCAGATCATCGGCTTCGCCAAGCGGCCGATCGGAGCCGGCGAGCACGTGCACCTGCACAATCTGGCGATGGGCGAATTCACCCGGGACTACGCGATCGGGGCCGACGCCAAGCCGACGCAATTCGCCGATCCGGCGGCGACATTCATGGGTATCGTCCGGCCGGACGGCCGCGTCGCAACCCGCAACTACATCGGCATCCTTTCGACGGTGAACTGCTCTGCAACCGTCTCCCACGGCATCGCCGATGCGTTCAAGGGCGAGGCTCTGGCGCAGTTTCCCAACGTCGACGGCGTCGTGGCGCTGACGCACGGAAGCGGCTGCGGGATGGACGTGCAGGGCGAGAGCATGCAGGTGCTGCGGCGCACGCTCGGCGGCTACGCGCGCCACGCCAACTTCGCCGGCGTCCTGATCGTCGGCCTGGGTTGCGAAGCCAACCAGATCAACGCGCTGCTCGGCGCGGAAAGCCTGCAGGAAGGCCCGCTGCTGCATACGTTCAGCATCCAGGACACCGGGGGCACCGGCAAGTCGATCGCCAAGGGTGTCGCGATGGTGAGCGAAATGCTGCCGCACGCGAATCGGGTGACGCGCGAACGCGTCCCGGCGAGTCATCTGGTGCTCGGTCTCCAGTGCGGCGGCTCCGACGGCTACTCGGGAATCACGGCAAACCCCGCGCTGGGCGCCGCGGTCGACCGCCTGGTGCGCCATGGCGGCACCGCGATCCTGTCTGAAACACCGGAGATCTACGGTGCCGAGCACCTGCTGACGCGCCGCGCGGTGTCGAAGGACGTCGCCGACAAGCTGATCGAAAGGATCAAGTGGTGGGAGGAATACACGGCGCGCAACAAGGGTGAGATGAACAATAATCCTTCGCCGGGCAACAAGGCGGGCGGCCTGACGACGATACTGGAGAAGTCACTGGGTGCGGTGGCCAAAGGCGGCACGACCAATCTGGTCGCCGTTTACGAGTACGCGGAGCCGGTAACCGCGAAGGGATTCGTGTACATGGACACGCCGGGCTACGACCCGGTCTCGGCGACCGGCCAGGTGGCCGGCGGTGCCAACATGATCTGCTTCACGACCGGCCGCGGATCGGCGTACGGCTGCGCGCCTTCGCCGTCGCTGAAGCTCGCGACCAATACCGCGCTGTGGAACCGGCAGGAAGAGGACATCGACATTAACTGCGGCGAGATCGTCGACGGAACCGCCTCGGTCGACGAAATCGGCGAGCGATTCTTCCGCATGATCCTCGACACCGCGTCGGGGCAGAAGAGCAAGAGCGAATTGCACGGGTACGGACAGAATGAATTCGTGCCGTGGTATCTGGGAGCCGTCATGTGATGCCGGCTTGGACTGACGGTAAAATGGCTTGACCTGACGCTGCCTCGGCCACTTGCGGAACCGGCAATCATCATGGCATCGGTATCGTTTCACGACATCGAAAAAAGCTTCGGATCGACCAAGGTCATCCACGGCATCGGCTTCGACATCAAGGATGGCGAGTTCATGGTCCTGGTCGGGCCTTCCGGGTGCGGCAAATCGACCTTGCTGCGCATGCTGGCGGGTCTCGAGGAGATCACCGCGGGGACGATCGCGATCGACAGCAAGGTCGTCAACGACGTCGAGTCGAAGGACCGCGACATCGCGATGGTGTTCCAGAGCTACGCGCTTTATCCGCACATGACGGTCGCGGACAACATGGCGTTCAGCCTGAAGCTGCGCAAGGCCGATGCGAAGACGATCGAGGAGCGCGTCGCCCGGGCCGCGAAGATCCTGAACCTCGATCCCTACCTGCACCGCTATCCGCGCGAGCTGTCGGGCGGACAGCGGCAGCGGGTCGCGATGGGACGCGCGATCGTGCGCGATCCGAAGGTGTTCCTGTTCGACGAGCCGCTGTCGAACCTCGATGCCAAGTTGCGCGTCGCGATGCGGGCCGAGATCAAGGCGCTGCACCAGCGGCTGAAGACGACGACCGTGTACGTGACGCACGACCAGGTCGAGGCGATGACGATGGCCGACCGGATCGTGGTGATGCACGACGGCCGCATCGAGCAGATAGGAACGCCGCTCGATCTGTACGACCGGCCGGACAACCTGTTCGTCGCGCAATTCATCGGTTCGCCGGCGATGAACATCGTCAACGGCAGGTTGCGGCGCGGCAGCGGCGCGGCGTTCGTCGAAGCCGATGGCGGGCTACGCTGGCCGCTCGGTTCGACCGCTGGGGCCGATGGGCAGGCCGTCGCCTACGGCGTCCGCCCCGAGCATCTGTCGTTGGCCGAGGGCAACGGCGCCGACGCGGTCCCTGCGGAGATCACCGTCGTTGAGCCGACCGGCGCCGAAACCGAGCTTCTGGTGCAGGCGGGCGAGTCGCAGATCGTGCTGGTCACGCACGGACGGCCGCAGGTCAATCCGGGAGACAAGATCGGCTTGCGCGTCGATCCGGCGATGGTGCACGTATTCGATCAGGCTACCGGACAACGACTTTCCGCATGACTTTGGGGGCGCGGCCGAAGCCATCGCCCCTGACACGTTTCCCACAACCGATCGGACAACCGACGAGCATGGCAAAAAAGTCTCGCAAGCCAGCTTCACCGCTTCGTTCCACCGCGTGGTTCGGCCGTCACGACCGCGACGCGCTCGTCCACCGCTCGTGGATGAAAAACCAGGGCATACCGCACGACCAATTCGACGGCCGGCCGGTCATCGGGATCTGCAACACCTGGTCGCAGGCAACGCCCTGCAACGCGCACTTCCGCGAGCTGGCCGAACACGTCCGCTCGGGCGTGCTCGACGCCGGCGGTTTTCCGATCGAATTCCCGGTGATGAGCCTCGGCGAAACCCTGATGCGGCCGACGACGATGCTGTTCCGCAACCAAGTCGCGATGGACGTCGAGGAATCGATCCGCGCCAATCCGTTCGACGGCGTCGTGCTGATGATGGGCTGCGACAAGACGACGCCCGCGCTGCTGATGGGTGCGGCGTCGTGCGATCTGCCGACGATAGGCATCTCCGGCGGACCGATGCTGAACGGCAAGTTTCGCGGCGAGGACATCGGCTCCGGGACACACGTGTGGAAGTTCACCGAGATGCTCAAGACCGGTGCGATGAAGGAATCGGACATGGTCGAAGTCGAATCGTGCATGTCGCGCTCGGCCGGACACTGCATGACGATGGGCACCGCCTCGACGATGGCGTCGATGGTCGAAGCGCTGGGCATCGGCTTGCCGACCAACGCGGCGATCCCGGCGGTCGACTCGCGGCGCAGGGTGCTCGCGCGCATGGCGGGCCGGCGCATCGTCGACATGGTCCGCGAGGATCTGCGCATGTCGAAGATTCTGACCAAGGACGCGTTCGAAAACGCGATCATGGTCAACGGTGCGATCGGCGGATCGACCAACGCCGTCGTCCACCTGCTAGCGGTCGCCGGACGCATCGGCGTCCAGCTGTCGCTCGACGATTGGGACCGGCTCGGCCACGACATGCCCTGCCTGGTCAACCTGATGCCGTCGGGCAAGTACCTGATGGAGGACTTCTACTATGCCGGCGGCCTGCCCGTTGTCATCAAGGCGATCGGCAAATTCCTGCACAAGAAGGCCTTGACTGCAAATGGCCGCACGCTATGGGATAACGTCAAGGACGCGGTCAACTACAACCCGGCGGTGATCACGCCGCTGGCCAAACCGTTCAAGCCGCAGGGCGGCATCGCGGTGCTGCGCGGCAACCTGGCGCCGGGCGGTGCGGTGCTGAAGCCTTCGGCGGCGAGCCCCAAGCTGCTCAAGCACAAAGGCAGGGCGGTGGTGTTCGAAGACATCGACGATCTGCACCGGCGCATCGACGATCCGAAGCTCGACGTGCGCGAATCCGACATTCTGGTGCTCAAGAACTGCGGGCCCAAAGGCTATCCGGGGTTCCCCGAAGTCGGCAACTTCACACTGCCGGCGAAACTATTGAAAAAGGGTGTGACCGACATGGTTCGAATATCGGACGCGCGGATGTCGGGTACTGCGTACGGGACGGTGGTGCTGCATACCGCACCCGAAGCGGCCGCCGGCGGACCGCTTGCGCTGGTCAAAAATGGCGACACGATCGAGCTCGACGTCGCCAGGCGCCGTATTCACCTCGACGTCTCCGACGCCGAGCTTGCGCGCCGCAAGGCGAAGTGGAAGGCGCCGCCGCCGCACGCCGAGCGCGGCTGGGTGAGGCTCTACTGCGAGACCGTGCAACAGGCCGACCAAGGCGTCGACCTCGAGTTCCTGGTCGGCAAGTCCGGCGCCAAGGTGGGACGACCGAGCCATTAGCATTGGCTTCGACGCCGTGCCCGCATCGGGCCGGTGGACGGCGTGTTAGTTCACGCGCAGCGACCGATTGCCCCTACAATGGGGGCAGACGCGCCGTTCGCGTCGCGCCGACGGTATTTCGGTGCGAGGTCCTCGAATTCACCGTAACTCGATCCTACGGGAGGTCTACCCTTGGCAAAACCCAACTATCAGTACCAGAAACGGCAAAAGGAACTGGAAAAGAAGAAAAAGCAGGAAGAAAAGCGCAAGCGCAAGCTGGAGAAAACGGAAGCCGACACCGCCGCCGAGGGCGCAACGCCTCCAGTCGAAGGCGAGACGCCACCGGCTTGAAGCAGGACTAGCTGGCCTGGCGTACGGTGAGCGCCAGCTTTACTCCGAGTATCACGAACACGGCACCGGCGATTCGATGCAGTGCGTCCATGCGCACCGGGATGCCGTTGAAGCGCTGGCCGATCCCCGCCGACGACCACGCGACGAACAGGTTCCACAAGAGTCCCGTCGTATTGAACACCGTGCCGAGCATCAGGAACGCGGCCAGCCGATGCGCCCCCTCCGGGTCGACGAACTGCGGCAGGAACGCCAGGAAGAACAGCGCGGATTCAGGATATTGGTCAGCGCGCCCTGCACGAAGATGTGCGAAAGCGATGTCGCCGGCATCGGCGCGGCAGCAAGCTTCGGCGAACGAGGGCCGGTCCGCCACAGCACGATTCCCATGTAGATCAGGTAGGCCGCGCCGGCGAGCTTGACTGCGGTGAACGCGACGGCCGACGTCGCCAGCAGCGCCGACAGGCCCAGTCCCGCGGCGACGATGTGCACGCAGCAGCCTGACGCGATGCCCAGCGCCGCCACGGCGCCGGCTTTGCGTCCCAACGTCGTCGCGCGAGTGACGATGTAGAGCGTATCGGCGCCGGGCGTCAGGTTGAGCAGGATGCCCGAAGCGACAAAGAGTGCAAAGTCATGGATGCCTGGCATGCGGTCTCGAGTGCGCGGAGGCGTTGGTGCGCTCTAGAACTTGCCGAACTTGTGGTAGGCGTCCACCGGGTCCATGCCGCCGATCAGCGCACGGCGCATCTCGCTCTCGGTCGCGACGACGGCTTCGGTGCGCGCGACCGTTTCCTCGACCACGCGGCCCGGCACGATGACGACGCCGTCGCGATCGCCGAGCGGCAGGACGCAGCGCTCGTGCCCCATCATGCGCAGCACGTCGTGCACCGCGCCTGTATAGCAGCGTCCAAGCCTCTCGGTCAGCTCGTTGCGCCGCCCGGGCGCACGATGCGAGGTCAAGTCAGAACAGCGTCAGTTGCGCGCGCTGCGCGGCACTGACCGGCGGCTTGAAGCGCGAGGTGTCCATCGGCGCGCGCTCGCGGTTGAGATCGAGTCGGCGCGCGGCGATGTCGAAGCGGCGGGCGATCAGCTCGGCGAATTGTCCCTGCCCTCGCATGCGCGAGCCGAACTGCGGATCGTTGTCGCGCCCGCCGCGGATCTGCTGCACGATGCTCATCACGTGCACTGCGCGCAACGGGTAATGCTGCGCAAGCCAATCGCGAAACAGTGTCTTGACCTCGAACGGCAGCCGCAGCATCGTCCATCCGGCGTATTCGGCGCCGTTCGCCGCCGCTGCTTCGAGAATCGCTTCCAAGTCCTTGTCGGTCAGCTGCGGAATGATAGGCGCGGTCATCACGCCGACGGGAATACCCGCGCCGGAGAGCGCCTTAATGGCGGCAAGCCTCCTCTGCGGCGTGGCGGCGCGCGGCTCGAGCTTGCGCGCGAGCTCGCGGTCGAGCGTCGTCACCGAGACGTAGACGCGCGCCAGATTCTTTGCCGCCATCGGGGCGAGGATGTCGATGTCCCGCTCGACCAGCGCCGACTTGGTGACGATCGATACCGGGTGCTCGCAGGCAGCGAGCACTTCCAGAATCTGCCGCGTGATCTTCCACTCGCGCTCGATCGGCTGGTACGGATCGGTGTTGGTGCCCATCGCGATCGCGTCGCAGACATAGCCCGGCTTCGCGAGCTCGGCCTCCAGCATCTTCGCGGCATCGGGCTTGGCGAAGAGTTTTGTCTCGAAGTCGAGCCCCGGCGACAGATCGAGGTAGGCGTGTGTCGGGCGGGCGTAGCAGTAGACGCAGCCGTGCTCGCATCCCTGATACGGATTGATCGACTGGGTGAACGGAATGTCGGGCGAATCGTTGCGCGCGATGATCGTGCGCGAGCGCTGGATTGTGACCGTCGTCTTCAGCGGCGGTGGCGCATCCGCTTCGTCGCCATCCCGCGGAGTCCAGCCGTCGTCGACGGCTTCGCGCTCGTCGCGTCGAAAGCGATTGCCGGGATTGAAGGTCGCGCCGCGTCCCCTGATCGGCGCCGTCGGTTCTCCGCTCAACGTCGCCTCACCCGACCAGCTTCGCATCCAGGGTGATCGTCGCGTTGATCGCCCGCGACAGCGGACAGTTGGCCTTGGCGCCGGCGGCGATCTCGGCGAATTTCGCGGAGTCGATCTCGGGCACGCGCGCCCGCGTCGTCAGGTGCACCGCGGTAATCGTCCAGGCGTCGCCGACCTTGTCCAGCGTCACCGCGGCCTCGCTGTCGATCGCCTCGGCGGTGAATCCGGCGTTGTTCAGCGCGAACGAAAGCGCCATCGTGAAGCAGCCGACGTGCGCCGCGCCGAGCAGCTCTTCCGGATTGGTCCCCTTGCCGTCGCCGAAGCGCGCGTTGAAACCGTACGGCGCGTCTTTCAGAACACCGGACTGCGTCGAGATCGTACCCTGACCTTCCTTGACGGTGCCTTGCCAGCGGGCGGATGCCTTGCGTTGCATATTTTCCTCCGGAGAATTCGCCTTGAAGAGGTCTGCTTGTTCGAATCGGTTTGCGTTTGCAGTGTATGCCGCTCGGCGCGATCGGCCAAGTAGCGTGCGCTCACCCGCCCGGTGATGCGCTACCATACGTCGGACCCGGTCCTACGTCAGTGCCGAAGCGATGACCAAGCCCAAGACGACCCCGAAGTCAATTCATCTGGACACGCTGAGCTTGCATGCCGGATCGCGTCCCGATCCGGTGACTGGCGCGCGGGCCACGCCGATCTATCAGTCCGCTTCGTTTGTCTTTCCTGACACCGACCATGCGGCGGCACTGTTCAACATGGAGCGCGCAGGCTACGTCTATTCGCGCATCGCCAATCCGACCTGCGCGGTACTCGAGGAGCGCATCGCCGCGCTCGAAGGCGGCGTCGGCGCCATCGCGGTGGCCAGCGGCCAGGCGGCGCTGCATCTTGCCATCGTGACCCTGCTGGGCGCGGGCTCGCACATCGTCGCCTCGCGGGCCTTGTACGGCGGCTCGCACAATCTGCTCGACTACACTCTGCCGCGCTTCGGCATCGCGACGACGTTCGTCGATCCACGCGACGCAGATGCCTGGCGCGCGGCGATCCGTCCGGAAACGCGGCTGCTGTTCGGCGAGACGCTCGGCAACCCCGGCCTCGACGTGCTCGACGTGCCGCGCATCTCCGCGCTGGCGCACGACCACGGGCTGCCGCTGCTGGTCGATTCGACGTTCACGACGCCGTATCTGATGCGCCCGTTTGAGCACGGCGCGGACCTGGTCTACCATTCGGCGACCAAGTTTCTGTCGGGTCATGGTGTCGTGATCGGCGGCCTGCTGGTCGACAGCGGCCGGTTCGACTGGGACAGGCCGGGCGCCAGCGCCGGCAAGTTCCCGACGTTGACCGAGCCTTACGCCGGCTTTCACGACATGGTGTTCACCGAGGAATCGACGACCGCCGCGTTCCTGCTGCGCGCGCGGCGGGAAGGCATTCGCGATTTCGGTGCTTGCATGGCGCCGATGACCGCTTTCCAGATCCTGCAGGGGATCGAGACCTTGCCGTTGCGCATGCAGCGCCATGTCGACAACACGCGGCGGATCGTCGCCTTCCTGGCGGCGCATCCGCTGGTCGAATCGGTCGCCTACCCCGAGCTCCCAGCCCACCCCGATCACGCGCTCGCGCAGCGGCTGCTGCCGCTCGGCTGCGGCGCGGTATTCAGCTTTGCAATTCGCGGCAGCCGCGAGCAGGGACGCAAATTCATCGAGTCGCTGAAGCTTTTCTCGCATCTTGCCAACGTCGGCGACGCGAAGTCGCTGGTCATCCATCCGGCGAGCACGACGCATTTTCGGATGGCGGCCGCGGAGCTTCGAGCGTCCGGCATCACCGAAGGCACGATCCGGTTGTCGGTCGGCCTCGAGCATCCGGACGACCTGATCGAGGATCTGTCGCGCGCGCTCCACGCCGCCGGCAAGGCCTGACTCGCGCCTGATTCGATCAAGTCGCGCCGCAAAGTCGTGTACGTCACCGTCGAAGGCGATCCCGTCTATGTCTATACAGGCGCGCGCGCGTTCGATCGCGCGCGGTCGACGATCGTGTTCGTGCACGGCGCGGCCAACGACCACAGCGTCTGGGGATTGCAGGCGCGGTATTTCGCCCACCATGGCAATAATGCGCTGGCCATCGATTTGCCCGCGCATGGCAAAAGCGGCGGCAGCGCCAGGACGTCGATCGGGTCGATCGCCGACTGGCTGACCGCGTTGCTAGATGCCTTGGGCGTCGATCGCGCGGTGCTGGTCGGGCACAGCATGGGCGCCTTGGCGGCGCTCGACATGACGGCGCGCCATCCGGAACGCGTGCGCGCGCTCGCGCTGCTGGGCCCGGCCGCGCCGATGGTGGTCAGCGACGTTCTGCTCGACGCTGCGGAAGCCCACGACCATCTGGCGTACGAGCTGATGACCGGATGGACCTTTTCCGCGACCAGCCACCTCGGCGGCAACCGGCAGCCCGGCATCTGGATGACCAACGTTGCGCTGCGCTTGTTCGAGCGCTCGCGACCCGGTGTGCTCCATGCCGACCTCGAGGCCTGCCATCGTTACGCCGACGGTCTCGCCGCCGCGAAGACGATCCATTGTCCGGTGCTGCTGGTGTTCGGCCAGCGCGACCTGATGGTCCCGCCGAAGAACGCCCGACCGCTGCAGGATGCGCTGACGGGCAAACGGATCGTGACGATTCCGGAATGCGGCCACAGCATGATGGCCGAAGCGCCCGACGTTGTGCTCGATACGCTGCGTGAATTTATCGCAAGTCTCTCGTGACGTTACGCGGTGCGCCACTTGATCGAGCAGCCGACGCTCGGCGTCTGCTGTGCCGGTCCCCGCCCGCTGCGCGCGACCTGCAGCATCGCCTCATAGAGCTCGCGCGGCGCATCGGGCTTCGGTGCGCGGCCCGCGTCGTCGAGCCGGCCGCGATACTGCAATTCGAGCGCAACGTTGAACCCGAAGAAATCGGGCGTGCAGATGGCGCCGTACGCCTTCGCCACCGACTGCGTCTCGTCCCACAGATAGGGAAACGGGAAGCGCATCCGTGTGGCCAGCGCCTTCATGTTGTCGAACGAGTCCTCCGGATAATCGGCCGCGTCGTTGCTGCAGATCGCCACGCTGCCGATGCCATGGTCGCGAAGCTCGCCGGCGTCGCGCACCATCTTGTCCAGCACCGCCTTGACATACGGGCAGTGGTTGCAGATGAACATGACCAGCAGTCCGTTGTCGCCGCGTGCCGAGTCGCGGCGATATCGTTTGCCGTCGGTGCCGACGAGCTCGAAGTCGGGCGCAGCCCAACCGAAGTTGCACACCGGTGGCGCGGCGCCCATGTCGGTTCTCCTGTCCAATGCTGTGGCAAAATGCTAGCACATGCGAGGCAACTTCCAGTCGTGACCACTGTGACGCCGCGCTTCCATTGCCCGCTGCCGTTGGCCGAGGGCGCCGAGATCGCGCTCCCCGATGCCGCCGCGCATCATGCGGCGCGCGTACTGCGCCTTGCCGCGGGTGACGCCGTCACGCTGTTCAGCGGCGATGACGGCGAATTCGCCGCGCGCATTCTGCGCATCGAGCCGCGCGGCGTGCACGTCCAGATCGGAGCGGCGCATGCGGCCGACCGCGAATCGCCGCTGGCGGTGACCCTGGTACAGGGACTCGCCGCCGCCGATCGGATGGATTATGCGATCCAGAAGGCGGTCGAGCTCGGCGTGCAATCGATTCAGCCGGTCACGATGGCGCGCAGCGTCGCCCGGCTGGACGAAGTGCGCGCGGCTAAGCGGGCTTTGCACTGGCGACAGATCACCATCGCCGCCTGCGAGCAATGCGGCCGCAACCAGCTGCCCCGCTTGCACCCGCTGGTCGGCTTCGACGCATGGCTCGGTGCATCGTCGGAGGCGCCTTTGCGGCTGCTGCTCGCACCGGATGGCGACGTTACGCTCGGCAGTCTGGGCGCGGTGCCCGACGGCCCGGTCGAAATCCTGGTCGGTCCTGAGGGTGGCCTGACGCCGGAAGAAACCTCTGCCGCACTGCGCCGCGGTTTTCGCGCGGTGCGGCTGGGCCCGCGGATTCTGCGCACCGATACGGCGGGACCCGCGGTGCTCGCGGCACTCAACGCGCAATGGGGCGACTGGCGCTAGTGGGCTGTTGCGCAAATTCGCCCGGTGGTTCGCGCCGCCCTTGGCTATCCGATCAGTTGGCCGATGTGGCCAGGGAGCCGCCATTGACCGGTCGCAGCATACGGTTGATGAGCGCAATTTTTACCGTACTGCTCGCCGCATGTGCGGGTTCCGACCTGACGGCGCCGCACCCCGATCCGATACGCGCGGCGTTCGTGGTTCTGGGCGAGGGTGGTTCGTCCATCGTTCGCGTGATCACGACCGATCCTGCCTGTCCGTCGGTCGACGTCGACGGGCAGAGACTTCCGACGACGATCCGGGCGGTGCCCGAGACGATGCCGCTGCGCCCGACGAAGAGCCCGCCGGCCGAATCGAAGCCGTCGGCGTTTCCGGTCCTCGTATGCGAGCGGTGGCTGCCCGCGGGCGCGGCGCGTGCGAGCGTCGGGGGCCACACCTTGCCTTTGCTGCGGCACGCAGTGCGGCGCATCGTCGTCGTTGGCGATACCGGCTGCGTCGTGCAGAATGCGGGGGTCCAGGCGTGCAACGACGCAGCGGCCTGGCCGCTCGCACGCCTCGCCGCGGCAGCTGCCGCAAAGAAACCGGATCTGGTCATCCATGTCGGCGATTACCACTACCGCGAAAGCGCCTGTCCGGACGGCAACCCGAAATGCAGGGGCAGTCCGTGGGGCTACGGCTGGGACGCATGGTCCGCCGATTTTTTTGTACCGGCACGCGATCTGCTCGCCGTCGCGCCGTGGGTTTTCGTACGCGGCAATCACGAATCGTGCAACCGGGCCGGGCAGGGATGGTGGCGCTTTCTCGATCCGCATCCGCTGGTCAGCGGGCGCGATTGCATCGATGCGGGCAACGATCGTCGCGGCGACTACAGCGATCCCTACGTCGTACCCTTGTCCGCCGATATGCAGCTGATCGTGTTCGATTCCTCGAGAGTGGGTGTCGCGCCGCTAAACATTGACGATCCTATGTATGCAATCTACTCGGTGCAATTCCAGCGTGCGATGGAGCTCAGTCGCGGAGCGGCACACAATATTTTCGTCGATCACCATCCGATCCTCGGCTTCGCAACCGATACCACACGGCGGCCCGCGGGCGTCTACCCGGGCAATGCGGCGCTGCAATCGGTGCTCGCGGCGGGCAACGGACCGCTGCTGTTTCCGGAAGGCATCGACGCGCTGCTGTCCGGGCACAATCATCTGTTCGAGGCGGTCAGCTTTGCGACCGGGCAGCCTCCGCAGTTCGTTGCCGGCAATGGCGGCACCTGGCTCGACGAGCCGCTGCCGCGGCCGTTGCCGCCGGGCGCAACGCCGGCGCGCGATGCCGTCGTCGCGACGATCAGCTCATCGGCGACGTTCGGTTTCGTAACCCTGCAGCGCGACCCGGGCGCGGCAGCCTCATGGCAGGTCGAGGCCTGGGATCGCGATGGCCGACTATTGACCCGCTGCGCGCTGTTCGAGCGCAGGACAACTTGCGTGCCGGAGGATCTGCAGTGAAAAGTCTAGCGATGTTCGTCTGCCTGATAGCTGTCTGCGACGCCTGCGCGCAGGCACCCGATCCGCCGCGCTTTTCGACCGCGCCACCCGGTGCGGTGCCCGGCGGCTGGCAAACCGTTCTGCTTTCGGCGAGCAAGCAGCCGACCGAGTACACGCTGGTCGCCGACGAGGGTGTGGTCGTCTTGCGTGCTAGCGCCCGAGGCTCGGCGTCGATCCTTGCCTGGCGGACCGACTTCGATCCGCGGGCCTTTCCGATGCTTTCGTGGCGCTGGAAAGCGCGGCCGATCGCCGGCGCCGACACGCGCGTGCGCAAAAGCGAAGACTCGCCGGCGCGCGTGATGGTTTCATTCTCCGGCAATCCGGCGTCGCTCAAAGTCAGTGATCGCGCCGCCGCCGCAGTGGCCGAGGCGATCTCGGGGCATCCGCTGCCGTACGCGGAGCTGATGTATATCTGGGGGGCGAAAGTTCCGCCGGAATCGACCACGGTAAGCACGCTGACCTCGCGCATACGCATGATCGCGGTCTCCAGCGACGAAGAAGGCGCAGGGCGCTGGCAAAGCTATCGTCGAAATCTCGCGGAGGATTACCGTCGGGTGTTCGGCGAGGAACCCGGCCGCGTGACGGCGATCGAGTTGATGACCGACACCGACAACACGGGCGCCGTCACCGAGACTTTCTATGGCGACTTGAGCCTTTCGGCGCCTTAGGCGCGATCAGCGTTTCGGGTCGGCAGCGACCAGGATGCTGCAGCGCACGCGCTCGATCAGGATCGCGTCGACCGAGCCGCGCCACCAGCGCAGCGCAAACGACTTGCTGCGCGGATGCCCGAGGATAAGCAGGTCGATGCCCAGTTCGGCTACCAGCTTGGTCAGGACATCGACCGGCTCGCCGACGACCAGGTGATCGATGACGTTTATGCCCTTGGCGGCGAGCACCCCATGCGCCGTCTTGAGGTCCGTCTCCATGTGCTCGCGCTCGTCGGCGAGCGCGACCTCGGGCACGTACTCGCCGGCCAGCAGGTACGCCGACGGGTAATGGACAACCGCGGCGAGATGCACTTCGACCGAGGCGTCGGGCGCGATCCGCACCGCTTCGTCGAGCGCAAGACGCGACTCCGGAGCGCCGTTATAGGCGACGAGAATCTTGCGGTACATGACGGCCTCCTAGCGCAGGACGGGTTCATTGTTGTCCGGTCGATGCCTGCGGATCGACCAGGCGGCCGCAGTCGCGCCCGCAAACGCAATCGTAACCACCCAGAAGCATTCTTGAAAGGCCGTTGCCGCACCGGCCGCGCCGTGGGCGCCCAGCCGCCATTCGAGCAACACTGCCAACAGATTGACGCCGATCGCGCCGCCTAGCTGACGGACGAAATTGACCGCCGAGGCGGCGTAGGCGATGTAGCTCTCGTCGAGCGCCTGCACCGCGGCCACCGAAAGCGCCGGAATGATCATGCCCAATCCGATGCGGCCGATCAGCAGCCAGAGCCCCAGGATGACAAAGTCGGTGGTCCGGCCGGCGAATGCCAGCAACAGGCTGGACAGGGCGAACAACGCGAGCCCGGCGATGACGATGCGTCGCGGCTCGATGCGATCGGTCCAGCGGCCTGCCAAAGCGATCGTCACCGCCAGACCGAGCCCGGGAATGATAAGCAAGGCCCCTGCGCGCGAAGGCGAATAACCGGCGACATCCTGGACGAATACCGGAATCAGGTAAGTCGTACCGAAGAGTCCCAGACCGTAAGCCAATGCGACCAGCGCGGTGGCGCGGAAACCGCCGCCGGCGAAGAGCCGCAGCGCCAGCAGCGGCGCGCTGGCGCGAAATTCCCACGCGATAAACCCGGCGAGCAGCAACAGCGTCGACACGCCGATGACGATCAGTTCGATCGACGCCCATCCCGCCCGATGCCCGACGACGGAAACGCTGAGCAGCGAGGCCAGGGTGGCTCCCAGCAACACCAGGCCGGCCCAGTCGAAGCGCTTCTGCGGTCCGCTGCCATGCGGGCCCGGCAGAAAGCGCCAGCCCAGCGCGAGGCCCGCGACGCAGAAAGGAAGCGGCAGCAAAAAGATCGAGCGCCAGCCGAAGTTTTCCAGAAGAAAGCCGCCGATGCTGGGCCCTATCGCGGGCACCAGCACGATGCCGAGCCCGAAGAGTCCCATCGCGCTGCCGCGGCGCTCCGGCGGAAACACTTCGAACAGGGCGATCATCGCCAGCGGCTGCAGGACGCCGGCGGCCGCGCCCTGCAGCACGCGCGAGGCGATCAGCACCTCGGGGCTGAAGCTCGCCGCGCCGAGCGCGGACGACGCGAGAAAGATCGCGAGCGCGGCGATGAACGTGCGGCGCTGCCCGTGCGCTTCGACCAGCCATGCGGTCGCCAGCATCGTCGTCGTCATCGCGCCGAGAAATCCGGCCGCGACCCATTGCAGCGAGTCGTGGCCGATGTGGAACTCGGCGATCAGCGCGGGGAAGGCGACATTGATAATGGTCGCGGCGGTGATCGTCGAGACAGTGCCGAGCATCACCGTCGCGATGATCCAGCCGCGCTCGCGCGATGAGACCGGAAGCCCTGGCATCGCTGACGGCGGTATCGCCAGTCCGATGCGCGCTGGGTTACGCCGCCGCCGGCACGGCGCTCCGGCAGAGCATCAGGGCGAGATCGCGCAAGTCATCCCAGGGGTTGCCGTAATTGGGGATGCCTTTGGCCAGCGCGTCGAGCCGGGCCAGGCGGGTCAGCAGCCGCGGAATCGCCGCGGGGGCTATGCGCTGCGCGGCGCGTTCCATCGCCGCCTGGCGCTTGCCCCACACTCGTGTCGACCGGACCGCGACGCCAACCGGCGTGCCGCTGGCCGCAGCGGCGAGCACGGCGGCGAGCGTATGGATATCCTCGCCGAGCTGCCATAGCAACAACGGCAGGCCCTCGCCGGCCGCTTCCAGCGAGGCGAGTATCCGGCAGGCGCGCGCGGCATCGCCGGCAAGCCACGCTTCGGAAAGCTGAAATACGTCGAATCGCGCGACGTCGGCGACCGCCTGCTCGACCGCCGCCGAATCGAGCTCGCCCTCGGGCAGCAGCAGCCCCAGTTTCTGCACTTCCTGCCGCGCGGCGAGCAGGTTTCCCTCGGTCGTATCGGCCAGAAAATGCAGTGTGTCGGCGGACGCGCGCTGCTTCTGACGCGCGAGCCTCGCCGTGATCCATCGCGGCAGCTCGTCCCGTTCGAGCGGGTAGACGGCGATGGTGACTCCCGCCTCCTCGAGCGCCGAGAACCACGCCGAGCTCATAGCGGCGCGATCGAGTCGCGGCAGAGTGATCAGCATCAGCGTATCGGCGCTCGGATGACTGGCGCAATCCTCGAGCACGCGCGCGCCTTCGAGCCCCGGTTTGCCGCTCGGGATGCGCAAGTCGATGAGCTTGCGGCTGCCGAACAGGCCGAGGTTGCGGTTGGCCGCGGCCAGCGCTTCCCATTTGAAGCCGGCCTCGGCAACCAGGATTTCGCGATCGTCGTATCCGGCGGTGCGAGCGGCGGCGCGTATCTCATCGCCGGCTTCGATCGCCAGCAGCGGCTCGTCGCCGTGCACGACGTAGAGCGGGCCTAAACCCCGGGCCAGATGTGCGGCAAGCTGGGCAGGACGGACCTGCATCGGTCTAGGGTCTGGAAAAGTCGAAGCCGAGGCGAAAGCTACGCGGTCGGTTTTTTCGCGGCCTGCAGACGGCGCACGATCTGCTGCACCGCGTCGGTCTGCATCTCGCGCCAGAGCCGCTGCTCCTGCGCTTCCTTGGCCAAGGCCTCGGTGTCGCTGTAGGTGTAGCTGCGGCGCACCAGCACTTCGGACGTCGGCAGCCAGTCGTTGCCATCGTTGTCGTGAACGCGCACCAGCACGCGCTTGATCAGCAGGAACTCGCTGACCTTGCCTCCTCCGGACAGCGACAGGATCTGCTTGTTATCCTCGACGCTGACGATGTCCAGCACGACTTGCGCGTCCGGCGCCTTCTCGACGAGCTTCGCCGAGCCGATGCCGCTGAGCGAGCGCTTGAGCTCGATCGTGATCGGCAGCGCGGGCGGCGCGCTCAGGAACATCGTCTCGAACGGGTAGTGCGCTTCGCCGCGCAGGTGGAAGCCGCACGCGACAAGCGCGCCCGAGAGGGCGAGTCCGATGAGTCGTGCGACGACCGATCGGAAAGCGCGCTCGTCGCTCCCGCGCAGGCGGAGCCCCAGCGTCGTTCGGGTTTCCGGGAACCGCCTCATCACACCACAACGTTGACCAGGCGGCCCGGTACGACCACGATTTTTTTCGGCGTCGCGCCGTTGCCGTGCTTTTGCACTTCGGGGCTCGCGGCCGCCGCGCGCTCGATCGCGGCGTGGTCGGCGGTAGAGGGCACCGTCAGCTTGCCGCGCAGCTTGCCGTTGACCTGCAGCATCAGCTCGATTTCGTCCTGCGCGAGCGCCAGCGCGTCGACCTTGGGCCAGGGCGTATCGATGATGTCGCCGCGGATCGCGGCGTACCCCAGGTCTTCCCATAGCACGTGCGTGATATGCGGCACGACGGGATTCAGCACGCGCAGCAATAGCGAAAGGCCCTCGCGGACGAGCTCGACCGCGGCGGCCGAATCGTCGAACGGCGCGTCCTCGAGAGACTTGAGCATCTTCATGCCTGCCGACACGACCGTGTTGTACTGGATGCGCTGGTAGTCGTAGTCAGCCTGCTTCAACTGCAGGTAGAGCTCGCGGCGCACCGCGCGCAGCGCGGGCGCGGCGCCGGGCCAGGCTATCGTCTGCGGTGCTGTCGCGAGCGCCTCTCGCCGAGACTGCGCGTACGCCCACAGACGCTTCAGAAACCGATAGGCGCCCTCGACGCCGTCGTTCGACCACAGCGCGCTTGCCTCGGGTGGCCCTGCGAACATCACGAACAGCCGTGCGGTATCTGCCCCGTACCTTGCGATAATCTCCTCCGGGTCGATGCCGTTCTTCTTGCTTTTCGACATCGTGCCGATGCCACCGTAGTCGACCGGCAGCCCGTCCGACTTCGCCGTCGCACCGACAATGCGGCCCTCGGCGTCGCGCCGCACTTCGACGTCTTCGGGCGAAAAATAATCGATGCCGCCCTTGTCGCCGCGCCGCGAGTAGCTGTGGTTGAGCAACATGCCCTGCGTCATCAGCCGCGTGAACGGCTCGTCGAAATGGACGAGCCCCATGTCGCGCATCACCTTGGTCCAGAACCGTGCGTAGAGCAGGTGCAGGATCGCATGCTCGATGCCGCCGATGTACTGGTCCATCGGCATCCAGTACTCATTGCGCGCGTCGACCATCGTCGCTGCGTCGGGGCAGGCGTAGCGCATGTAGTACCAGGACGAATCGACGAACACGTCCATCGTGTCGGTTTCGCGCTGCGCCGGCCGGCCGCATCGGGGACAGGTGCAATTGACGAAATCGGCGCGCGTTCTCAGTGGATTGCCGGTGCCGTCGGGCACGCAGTCTTCCGGCAGGATGATCGGCAGGTCGGCTTCCGGCACCGGCACGTCACCGCACGCCTCGCAGTGCACGATCGGAATCGGCGTGCCCCAGTAGCGCTGGCGCGAGATGCCCCAGTCGCGCAGCCGCCACGTCACCTTCTTTTCACCCAGCCCCATCGCCTCGAGGTCGGCGGAAATAGCTTCGACCGCATGCTGATAGTCGAGTCCGTCGTACTTGCCGGAGTTGGTGCAGCGGCCGCGGGTCTTGTCCGCATACCACGGTTGCCATGCGTCGGTCGAAAACGTTTCACCGGCGACGGCTATCACCTGCCTGATCGGCAGCGCGTAGTTTTTGGCGAACTCGAAATCCCGCTCGTCGTGCGCGGGCACGCCCATGACGGCGCCGTCGCCATAAGCCATCAGCACATAGTTGCCGACCCAGACCGGAACGTTGTCGCCGGTCAGCGGATGACGGACGACAAGTCCGGTCGGCATGCCCTTTTTTTCCATCGTCGCCAGCTCGGCTTCGATTACCGTTCCGCGCTTGCATTCGGCGATGAAAGAACTCAGTCCGGGATTCGCCTTCGCCGCATGGTCTGCCAGCGGGTGCTCGGGCGCGACCGCGCAGAAGGTCACGCCCATGATCGTGTCGGCTCGCGTCGTGAAGACGTACATCCGGCCGTCGCCGATCGGCTTGCCATCGTCGCCCTTTATGTCGTGCGTGAACGCGAAGCGCACGCCTTCGCTCTTGCCGATCCAGTTCGCCTGCATCGTGCGCACGCGCTCCGGCCAGCCGTCCATCCGGTCGAGGTTGTCGAGCAGCTCGTCGGCGTAGTCGGTAATCCGAAGGTAGTACATCGGAATCTCGCGCTTTTCCACCGGCGCGTCGGAGCGCCAGCCGCGGCCGTCGATCACCTGCTCGTTCGCGAGCACCGTCTGGTCGACCGGGTCCCAGTTGACGATGCCGGTCTTCTTGTATGCGATGCCCTTTTCCAGCATCTTCAGGAACAGCCACTGGTTCCAGCGATAGTATTCCGGCTTGCAGGTCGTGACCTCGCGCGACCAGTCGATCGCCAGGCTGACCGCCTGCATCTGCTTCTTCATCGTCGCGATGTTGTCGTAGGTCCACTTCGCCGGCGGGACGCCGCTCTTGATCGCGGCGTTCTCGGCCGGCAGGCCGAACGCGTCCCAACCCATCGGCATCAGCGCGTTGTAGCCGTTCATGCGCAGATGGCGGTACATCATGTCGTTGATCATGTAGTTGCGGACGTGCCCCATGTGCAGGATGCCCGACGGATAGGGCAGCATCGACACGCAGTAGTACTTCGGCTTGGCCGGGTCCTCGTCGACGCGATAGGCGTCGGTCTCGCGCCAGTGCGACTTGGCGCGGGTCTCGACTTCGGCGGGGCGGTAGGCTTGCATCGCGATTGGGAAGCTTCGCCGGAATTATACCGGCACGAGGCTGTTAGCCCGTCAGCCCGGCAAGGGTCCGATCAATGCGATGACTCCCATCAGCGCGAACAGCGCAGCTGCAATCCTGCGCACGAGGTTGAACGGAATGCGGCGCGCGCCGATGTTCCCCAGCAGCACCACCGGAACGTCGGCGATCAGCATGCCCAGCGTCGTGCCCGCGACGACCGCGGCAACGTTGCCGAATTGCGCGGCCAGCACCGCGGTTGCAATCTGCGTCTTGTCGCCCATTTCGGCGACGAAGAACGCGCCTGCCGTGAGCGCGAATGCACCGAGGTTGGTGCTGGCCACCTTGGCCGTGTCTTCGGCTTCGTCGGCTTTCAGCGCCCACAAGGCGACGCCGAAGAATGACGCCGCGACCAGCCAGCGCAGCCATTGCGCGGGCAGGGCATGGCGCACCCAATCGCCGACCAGTGCGGCGAGCGTGTGGTTGGCCAGCGTTGCGACCAGGATGCCGAAAACGATAGGAACCGGCCGGCGCAGGCGCACGGCCAGCATCAGGGCCAGCAGCTGGGTCTTGTCGCCGATTTCGCCGACGGCAACGACAACGATCGAAGCGAGAAACGCTTCCATGGAGGGCAGGATCTTGAGGAACCGGTGGCCGACAGGTCCATCGGTCGGACGGGAGCGCCCGCTCGCCTGCCCCGCGAGGCAAGCGCAGCGTCCAATGCGGGCGCGACTGTTAAAATTGTACTGTATCCGGAACCGGCCGGCGCCGTTGCGGCCCAATGCTGACATTTGCCATGCCCCGCACACGACTCCTCTTTAAGCTGATCGCAGCCGCGCTAGTCGCTGCCGCGGCCGCGATCGTGCACGCCGCTCCGGTGCGGACCGCGCATGTCGAGGCGGAACTGGTGTCCGAGCGGAGCGCGGTCGTTCCCGGGGAGCCGTTGACGGTGGCCCTGCGGCTGGCGATGGATCGCGGCTGGCACACCTATTGGCAGAACCCCGGAGATTCCGGGCTGCCGACGACGCTCGCCTGGAAGGTCCCAGCGCCGCTGCGTGCCGGACCGATACAGTGGCCGGCGCCGCAAGTCCTGCCCGTCGGTCCGCTGGTCAACTACGGGTACGAGCGCGAAGTGCTGCTGTTGACCGATATCGCGACCACCGGCGACGTCGCCGGAGCGCAGACGGTTACGCTGGCAGCGCGCGCCGACTGGCTGGTGTGCAAGGAAGTCTGCATTCCCGAAGGCGCGGATCTGACGCTGATCCTGCCGGTTGCGCCGAAGGGCAGCGCGGCCGTGCCGACCGATGCGCGATGGGGTCCCGCGATTGCCAGGACGCGCGCGTCGTTTCCGCGCGCGCTTAGTGGCTGGAACGCCAGCGCGACCGCACGCGGCTCAGTCGTCGATCTGGTTTTGACGCCGTCGCCCGGCGCGCCGGCGCCAGCGGACATCGGCAAGCTGCGTTTCTTTGCGTACAACGCTGGTCAGATCGAACCGAGCGGTGCACAGCAGCTCTCGCGCGACGGTGCGCGCTGGACGCTTGCGCTGCCGGTCGCAGTGCAGCGAGTCGGCGAATTCACGCGCGTTGCGGGCGTGCTCGAATCGACGGGCGGACTCGGCGGCAACGAGCGCGCCGTTGCGGTCGATGTCCCGCTTGCCGGAACGGTGGTAGCGGCTGCCGCGCCTGCGGAATCCCCGGCGCAGGTGCTGCCGTTCGCACCCGCGGAGAGTGCGCTGTCGCTGGGCGCCGCGATCGTCCTGGCCCTGCTCGGCGGCGTGCTGCTGAATCTGATGCCGTGCGTGTTCCCGGTGCTGTCGCTGAAGGTTCTGGGTTTCGCTACGCACGGCGGCGATCGCGCGACGATGCGCAAGCATGGCCTCGCATTCGCGGCGGGAGTCGTCGTTTCGTTCTGGCTGCTCGCTGCCGTGCTCGTTGCGCTGCGCGCGGCCGGATCGCAGCTCGGCTGGGGCTTCCAGCTTCAGTCGCCGGTGGTCGTCGCCGGCCTTGCGCTGCTGTTCTTCGTGCTCGCGCTGAATCTGTCGGGCCTGTTCGAGATTCGTCTGTTGCTGCCGTCGTCGCTCGCCGGCTGGAACGCGAAGAATCCGTACGTCAACGATGCCTTGTCGGGCGTGCTCGCCGTCGTCATCGCCTCGCCCTGCTCGGCGCCGTTCATGGGCGCCGCACTCGGTTACGCGCTGACCAGCTCGATCGCGTCGACATGGATCGTCTTTACGACGCTCGGCGTCGGCATGGCGCTGCCGTATCTGGCGCTCGCGTATTTCCCCGCATGGCGCTCAAAGCTGCCGAAACCGGGGGCGTGGATGCGGCGCCTGAGGCAGCTGCTCGCATTTCCGCTGTACGCGACGGTGATCTGGCTGGCTTGGGTGTTGGGCGCGCAGCTCGACAACGACGCGGTCGCACGACTCGCCGCGACCTTGTTGATGGTCGCGCTGGCGCTTTGGGCCTGGCAGACGATGCGCACCGGCGGCGCGCGCGCCTGGGGTGCCGCGGCGATCGCAAGCCTCGCCGCCGCAATGGTCGTGGGCTGGCCGGTGGCCGCAGGTGTTGCAAGCGAGGGCGCGAAGCCAGCGGTCGCCGCGTCGGAGCCCTGGCAGGACTACACGCCACAGCGCGTTGCACAACTCGTCGCCGCGGGCCAGCCGGTGTTCGTCGATTTTACCGCCGCGTGGTGCGTCACCTGCCAGGTCAACAAGCGCCTGGTCCTGAACACCGATGCCGTGCGTCAGGCATTCGCGCAAGGCAACGTCGCGCTTGTGCGCGCCGACTGGACGCGCCGCGATCCGGTAATCGGGGCCGCGCTTGCCGCACTGGGACGGGATGGCGTGCCGGTTTATGTCCTGTACCGGCCGGATAAAGCGCCGCTGCTGTTGTCGGAGCTCCTGAGCAAGCAGGAAGTGCTGGCCGCGATCGGCACGCTGCATTCGAGTTAGCATCCTCGCTCCGGCGGGAGCGAGGTGGCGGACTGGCCGGTCGGCGTTCGCTGGCGTTTTCCGGGCCCTGCGGTATGCTTCGCCGGCCACAACGACTCAACGGAGACAACGATGCCGACCGCTCGCGGCCGCCTGATCGCGCTCGCCGCCGGCCTGTGTCTCGCGGGCTGCGGACCGCCGGCGGAGCGTGCGCTGCAAGGGTATGTCGAGGGCGAATACGTGCGAGTCGCGGCGCCGTTCGCGGGCACGCTGCAGAAGCTGGCGGTGCAGCGAGGTGCGCAGGTCGCTTCCGGCGCGCCGCTGTTTGCGCTGGAAAGCGACAATGAAATCGCGGCACGCCGCCAGGCCGAGCAGCAGCTGCAGGCGGCGGAGGCGCGGCTTGCCAATCTGATGACCGGAAAGCGCGCGCCCGAAGTCGAGATGGTCGCCGAGCAATTGCGTCAGGCCCAGGCGGCACGCGAGCTTTCCGCGGCGAACTTGCGGCGTCAGGAAGCGCTGTTCAAGTCGGGGTTCATCAGCAAGGCAGCGCTCGATGACGTGCGCACGCAATTGCAGCGCGACGATGCCGCGGTTTCGCAACTGCAGGCGTCGGTCGCGACGGCCAGGCTGCCGGCGCGTCCGGACGAGATCCGCGCCGCCGAAGCCGATGCCGCCGGCGCGCGTCAGGCACTGGCCCAAGCCGACTGGCGCTTGTCGCAGCGCGCGGTCGCGGCACCCACGGCGGCGCACGTCAGCGATACCTACTACGTCGTCGGCGACTGGGTTCCGGCGGGCGGTGTCGTCGCCAGCCTGCTGCCCGCGGCCAACGTCAAGATCCGTTTCTTCGTCCCCGAAACGGAGCTGGGACGACTCAAGCCGGGGCAAACCGTCAATTTCAACTGCGACGGCTGTGGCGTCCCGATGAGCGCAACGGTGAACTTCATCTCCGACCGCGCCGAATTCACGCCGCCGGTGCTGTACTCGAAGGAGAATCGCGCCAAGCTGGTCTACCTGGTCGAAGCGAAGCCGGCGGCGGACGTGGCGGCGAAGCTCAACGCGGGCCAGCCGGTCGATGTGGTGCTGCCCAGGTCCAACTAGACGATGAACGCAGGCATCACCATCGAAGCGACCTTCTGCTTCGTCGACATCGCCGGCTACACTGCGCTGACCGATACCCACGGCGAGCACGCAGCGGCGGATCTTGTGGACGAGTTCGGTGCAATGGTCCGGGCTTCGATCGAACCCTCGGGTCGACTGCAGTCGCTGACGGGCGACTGCGCGTTCCTCGTGTTTCCCGACCCGCTGGTCGCCAACGATGCGCTGTCGCGACTCTACATGGCGATCGCCGATCGCCGGAGCTTCCCGGTGGTTCGCGCCGGCCTGCATCATGGCGCCGCGTTGCTGAGAGAAGATCGTCACTTCGGATCGACGGTGAACCTCGCGGCGCGGGTCGCCGCGCACGCGACCGGCGGCCAGATCCTGTGTACCAGGCAGGTTGCCGATGCGCTGATCGAGGCGCAAACGCAGGGCGTCGAAATCGAGCATCAGGGCTCGTTTTCGATGAAAAACCTGCCGCATCCGGTCGATTTGTATGAAGTCGTTCTGTCCGGCTGCGCGCGCGAATATGCGATCGATCCGGTTTGCAAGATGCAGGTCGACAAGCGTCGGGCCGCCGGCGACCTTCATTTCGAAAAGCGAACCTACTGGTTCTGTTCGCTAGCCTGCGTCGAGCGATTCGCCAGACAGCCTCTGTCGTACGTATCGACAGAGAAACAGTGACGACCGGCGGGCAAGGTACGACCAACAGCGACGTCGTCATCGACGTGCGCGGCCTGAACAAACATTTCGGCGCCAACCACGCGGTCAAGGATCTGACCTTGACGGTGCGCCGCGGCGAAATCTTCGGTTTTCTCGGCCCGAACGGCAGCGGCAAGACGACGTCGATCCGCATGCTGTGCGGCCTGCTGACGCCCGACAGCGGCGAAGGCACCTGCCTCGGGTACGACATCCGGCAGCAGACCCGGGAGATTAAGCGCCATGTCGGCTACATGACGCAGCGCTTTTCGTTCTGGGAAGACCTGACGATTCGCGAGAACCTGCGGTTTATCGCGCGCATGTACGGCATGCCCGACGGCGCTGCGCGGGTCGACCAGGCGCTCGAGCATCTGGGGCTCGCGAGTCGCGCCAAGCAGCTGGCAGGGTCGCTGTCGGGCGGCTGGAAGCAGCGTCTCGCGCTCGCCGCATGCCTACTGCACGACCCGCAGCTGCTCCTGCTCGACGAGCCGACCGCCGGCGTCGATCCGAAGGCCCGGCGCGATTTCTGGGAGGAGTTGCACGCGCTCGCCGCGCGCGGCATCACCGTGCTGGTCAGCACGCACTACATGGACGAAGCCGAGCGCTGCCACAAGCTTGGCTACATCCTGTACGGCAAGCTGTTGGTGCAAGGGACCGCGGAGGAAGTCATCGCCAGCCAGTCGCTGACGACATGGGAGGTCACTGGAGGCGACTTGCCGGCGCTGGCCGAGCGGCTCCGCAGCATCGCGGCGGTCGAGCAGGTCGCCGCATTCGGCAACGCGCTCCACGTCACCGGGTCGAATCGCGACGCGCTCAAGAGCGCGCTCGCGCCGTTGATGAACGAAGCGGGGCATGAATGGCGCGAAGTCGAGCCGGGTCTCGAGGATGTGTTCATCCACCTGATGCGCGACGCGGACGACGCGCCGGCAGCGGCCGAAACGTCGACGACGGCGGCGCCGAAGGTCCAGGCCAAATGAACGGCGGCTTGTTCTCGTTTTCGCGCTGGCTGGGCATCGTCGGCAAGGAGTTCATCCAGCTCAAGCGCGATCGCCTGACATTCGGCATGATCGTCGGCATCCCGGTTGTGCAGCTGGTCCTGTTCGGTTTCGCCATCAATTCGGATCCCAAGCGCCTGCCGACCGCACTGCTGGTTGCCGACCGCAGCGAATTCTCGCGCAGCATTCTCGCCGGCCTTCAGAACAGCAGCTACTTCGACTTCATCGGCGAGGCAAAGGACGAGGACGATGCGGACCGGATGCTCGCCGTCGGCAAGGCGCAGTTCGTCGTGAGCATACCGGCCGATTTTTCGCGCCGGCTGGTTCGGGGAGAACGCCCGGCGATGCTGATCGAGGCCGATGCGACGGACCCTACAGCGACGGGAAACGCGCTGTCCGCTGTCAACCAGCTCGCGCAGACGGTGCTGAGCCGCGATCTCACCGGATCGCTCTCGCCGCTGGCCGGGACGCCGTCCGCGTTCAGCATCATTGTGCATCCGCGCTACAACCCCGAGGCGGTCACCCAGTACAACATCGTTCCCGGCCTGATGGGCGTAATCCTGACGATGACGATGGTGATGATGACGGGGCTCGCGATCACGCGCGAGCGCGAACGCGGCACGATGGAGAATCTGTTGGCAACCCCGGCGACGGTGATCGAGGTGATGACCGGCAAGATCGTGCCCTACATCCTGATCGGCTTGCTCCAGGTGACGATCGTGCTGATGCTCGCTCGCGCACTGTTCAGCGTGCCGATCCAGGGCAGCGTCACCGTGCTCTATCTTTCGGTGCTGCTGTTCATCGCCGCGAATCTGATGCTCGGGCTGACGATATCTTCGATTGCGCGCAATCAGTTGCAGGCGATGCAGATGACTTTTTTCTTCTTCCTGCCTTCGATGCTGCTGTCGGGATTCATGTTTCCCTTCCGAGGCATGCCCGGCTGGGCCCAGCTGATCGGCGAAGCGCTGCCGCTGACGCACTTCCTGCGCATCGTGCGCGGCGTCCTGCTCAAGGCGAACGGCTGGGCGGAAATCTGGCCCGAGGCATGGCCGATCGCGCTGTTCGGCTTCGTCATCATGGCAATCGGACTCAGGACTTTCCGCAGCACGCTCGATTAGCGCCATTGCGCCGCCGCTTGACCGCTCGCGGCGGGGCGGCTTATTGTGATCCGGAGTTTCCGCAATGACCGAATCCCTGCACGAATCGATTCCCGCTGCCGGCGACGCCGCCTATCGTCATGGCGACAGCGGCACCGGCTTCCCTCCGCGCTATGAGGGGCCGCGGATGCTCGCACAGGCGCTGACCCGTCTCGCTATCAGCGAGCAGGGCTTCACCCGCGACGGCCCGCGCGCCGACGTCGAATATCGTGATCTGGGCTGGGCTGCGGCGAGCGGCGGCATGATCGGCGCCAAGCACATCCGGGCTGTCCTCCCCTTCGAGGCCGAAACCGGTTGGCACTGGCACGACATGAGCGCGCATTTCGTCTACGTTCTCCGAGGCTGGATCGAGTTTCGCTACGCTGGCGTGGTCGAAACGGTGAGGGTGAGCGCCGGGTCCTCGCTGTCACAGCCGGCAGGCGTAGCGCACAACGTTGTCGACCGGTCGGACGACCTCGAGTTGATCGAGATCAACCTGCCCGCCGGCTACGGCACATGGGCGTTGCGCGCCGAGCCCGGCGCCGCCGACGGACCGCGCGAGTGAGCCTGGATCCGGTCGCGCCGGTTGCGGCCGACGCATCGGCAACGCCGGTCGCGGCAGCGGCCGGAGACCAGCTGGCGGTCGCGGCCCCGCCACCGACCAAGGCGCGCGATCGCATTTCCGCCGTGCTGCTTCCAATCGCGACCTTTGCCGTGCTTCTGGTGGCGTGGCAGTTCCTGGTGCGGCTGTTCGGCGTCCCGGAATACATCCTGCCGCTGCCCACCGAGTTCCTGTCCAAGCTGGTGGAGTCACGGGCACTGATCTGGCAGCACACGCTGGTGACGGCGAGCGAGGTCCTGCTCGGATTTCTTTTTGCGGCTGCGATCGGCGTCCCGCTCGGGCTGATGATCGTGTCGTTCAAGTGGCTGGAGCGATCGCTGTACCCTCTGATCGTTTTTTTCCAGCTGATTCCGAAAATCGCGGTTGCCCCGCTATTCGTCGTCTGGTTCGGATTCGGTCCGTTTCCGAAGGTGCTGCTCACTTTCCTGCTCTGCTTTTTCCCGACGCTTGTCGCCAGCATGACTGGTTTCCGGGCTCTGGACGAACGCGTGCTGTACCTTACGCGCTCGATGGGGGCCAACCCCGGACAGACGTTCCGCTATATCCGCCTTCCGTCGGCAATCGCGCACATTTTCGGCGGCTTCAAGGTTTCGATCGTCTTCGCCGCCACCGGCGCCATCGTCGCCGAGTTCGTCGGATCGAACTCTGGCCTGGGCTACCTGCTGCTGCGCGCCACCAGCTATCTCGACATGCCGCTGATTTTCGCGGTTCTCGTAGCGCTGTCGGCGATCGGCATCGTGTTCAGCTACGCCGTACAATTGCTCGAGCGCCTGTGCATGCCCTGGCTGCACGGGAATTGAGCGGAATTCTCGATAACCAGAACCGGAGGGGACGATGATCGAAAAACTATTCGCTGCCGCGCTTGCGGCGGTGCTTGCCAGCGCTGCGCTGCCGGCGGCGGCGCAGCAAGCCAAGCCGATGAGGCTGACGCTCAACTTTCTCGCCGGCGGCCCGCAGGCCGGGTTCATGCTGGCCAAGAAGCTCGGCTACTACAAGGACGTGGGCATCGATTTGACGATCGAGGAAGGCAAGGGCTCCGCGACCACCGCGCAACAGGTCGCGACCGGGCAGACCGACGTCGGTTTTGCCGACGCGCCGGCAGCGATGCAGATCCGCTCCAAAGGCGCGCCGCTGAAGATCATCGCGCCGATACTGCAAACCAACGGTTTCGCGATCATCTCGATCGAAGGCTCGGGCATCAAGTCGCCCAAGGATCTGGTCGGCAAGAAGCTGGCCGTTCAGCCGGGCACCGCGCAGACGACGTTGCTCGACGCGATCCTGGCCGAAAACAAGCTCGACAAAACGAAGCTCGACATCGTCAATATCGACCCGGCAGCACTGGTGGGGGCGCTGCTGGAAAAGAAAGTCGATGCGATCCTTGCCGGTGCGGATTTTCAGAGCGTCCAGATGCGCGATCGCGGATTCAAGGTCAACGATATCTTCTATCGCGACGTCGGCGTGCCGACCGTCGGCTTGTCGATCGTGGCCCGCGACGACCGGCTGAAGGAAAGCCCCGATCTCTACCGGAATTTCGTCGCAGCGAGCCTCAAGGGCTGGGACGAAGCGCGCAAGAACCCCGATGCGGCGGCGGCGGCAGTCATCGAGCAATTCCCGTCCGCGAGCAAGGATCAGATCCTGAAGCAGCTCAATGTCGACCTGCTGCTGGTCTGCGCGCCCGGCGCGACATCTTTGGGACGGGTTCCCGACAAGAACTGGCAGACGACGTTCGACTTGCTGACGATGTATCTCAACCTGCCGAAGGACAAGCCGATAGGCGATTATTACAGTAACGATTTCCTGCCGGCCAGCGCGCCGAAGTGCTGACAGTGCAGGCTCCGACCGCGATCGAAGCGCGGCCGTCCGCGGCGGTCGGCGGCGCTTCGATCGTGAGCCGTGCCGTCGGCAAGCGGTTCGCCGGCAAGGGAGGAATGTTCACCGCACTCGAGGATGTGTCGTTCGACATTCGGGGCGGCGAATTCGTCAGCTTGATCGGCCCCTCGGGCTGCGGCAAAAGCACGCTGATGCTGATCACGGCAGGACTCGTTGCCGCCAGCACCGGCGAGCTTATCGTCGGCGGCGAAGTGCTGCAGCGGCCGCTGACCGACGTCGGCATCGTCTTCCAGGATCACCTGTTGCTCGAGTTTCGCAGCGCGCTGGACAATGTCTTGTTGCAGGCGCAGATTCGCCGGTTGCCGCTCACAGCCGCTCGCGAGGAGGCAGCGCGCATTCTGGGCAAGCTCGGCATTCCCGAGCCCGCCCGCGGACGCTATCCGCGGCAATTGTCCGGCGGCATGCGGCAGCGCGTGTCGATCGCCCGCGCCCTGATCCACCAGCCGTCGATCCTGCTGATGGACGAGCCGTTCGGCGCGCTCGACGCGATCACGCGGACCCAGATCCGGCACGACCTCGAGCTCCTCTGGATGGAGACGCGCAAGACCGTGCTGTTCATCACCCATAGCATCGAAGAAGCGATCGGCCTGTCCGACCGGGTGCTGGTCATGTCGCCGAACCCGGGCCGCATCGTCGACGAGATTGCGATCGACTTGCCGCGTCCACGTCCGGCGGTGCTCGGCGAGGACGCGAGCTTCAACGCCTATGCGGAGCGCATCCACCGCGCGTTTCTGCGCATGGGCGTCATCAAGTACTGACAGTGCGAACACTGGTAACCGGAGGCGCCGGCTTCCTCGGCCAAGCCTTCGCTGTCCGCGCGCGGCGCGCGGGACACCAGGTGACGACCGTCGATCTGGGCGGCGAGGCCGACGTCCAATGCGATGCTACCGACGTTCCGGCGCTGGCGGCAGCGATGGCGCAGGTCAGCCCCGAAGTCGTCGTGCACCTCGCGGCTTTATTGACCGATGTCGCGGCGAACGATCCCGCAACTGCAGTACGCGTCAACATCGGCGGCACCGCCGCGGTATTCGCGGCAGCTCGCGCTGCAGCGGTGCAGCGCATCGTGTACGCAAGCTCGATTGCCGCCGTCGGCCCCTGTGCCGAGGGCAGCGGCGACGATGTCGCGTTGCGGCCGCTGACCGTATACGGCGCCACCAAGGCGGCGGGCGAACATCTGTGCCGGGCGCTCAGCGCCCTCGACGGCTACCCGGCTTCTCTCGCGTTGCGGTTCGGCTGGGTCTACGGCCCCGGACGGGAGCGCGGCTGGCGGGTCGCGCAAGAGGTGATCGAGCGCTTCGCCCGCGGCGATCGTGACGTCGTCGTCCCCGACTTTTCCGGGCCGATCGACTGGACTTACGTCGACGACGCTGCCGAAGTGCTGTTGCGTGCGCTCGCGGCGCCGTTAACTCGGTTCTCGGTGTTCAATGTCGTCGGCGACCGGCGTACGATGCGCGACGCGATCGCGCATCTGCAGCTCCGTTATCCGGGCGTGCAGGTCGAGTACCAGGCGGTCACGGTGCCCGCGAGCGGCTGGATGCTGCGCAACGACGGACTGCAGGCGGCGCTTGGGTTCGCGCCGGCGACGCGTCTCGAAGACGGCATCGACGCGATGCTGGCGGCGTGGCGGCGCGATCGCGTC
>Ga0207711_10000213_pt1 | contig 62174 bp, 74 predicted proteins | sample KBSS34metaG_FD_184401 | JGI IMG/M metagenome (GOLD analysis project Ga0207711, IMG submission 184401) | Switchgrass rhizosphere microbial communities from Kellogg Biological Station, Michigan, USA - KBS S3-4 metaG (SPAdes) (version 2) | ecosystem: Host-associated > Plants > Roots > Rhizosphere... | reverse complement strand
ACCTCGTGACCGTCGGCCTGAAGCGCGGGAATTACCTTGCTGAAGCATGAGCCGTCGGCCCAGATCCCGTGGCAAAATACGATGGTGGGTTTGTTGGACATGCAGCACCTCCATTGGGGGGTCGGGGTTGCGCTGAATTGGCGTCCTCTGCTGACTCAAGCGAGGAACTGGCCAGCTACTCAGTCGACACGGTGCCGGATACGACCATGCCCGACCGACCGCTCGACGCCGAGGCCGTTAAACTCTCTAGGCAAGAGAGTCGAACGACAATGCAGTCTAAGCGATAGGCCGGACCGTAGCCGCGTGGAGCACGGGCGACTCGCAATGTCTAATGTCCGTTTTCCACCCAAGACTGCCGCGTCCTCATTCGACCCAATGCGGAAATTGGCATTGGGTCACGCAGGAATGCGTGGGGCTGACCAGGAACAATACTGATACAGGGGCCGCATGATGACCTCTGCCGGTGCATGGCCCAAGCCGCAAAGGCGGATGACCACGCGCGCGAATGCACACACGAAAAGGACCGAGCTGTGCATGCGGAGACTGCGCGCGGTTGGAGGGACCTTGCCATCCTTGCGCGTCGGCAAGAGGCTTGGGAGGCTGCAAATCCGGCTTAGGTCACGGGCCGCGAGACCTTGTCGCCCGCGATCGGCCCAAACATCTCGGCCCCGCGCAATTGCAATAAATAATCATCCATCGCTGCTCGCCCTTTGTCCGACAGCTCAGCATAGACCATTCGCTGGTCAAAGGGGTTGGACTTGCGCCCGATCAAGCCCTGCTCTTCGAGACAATCAAGCCATCGAAGCACAGTTGTCGGAGCGAGGTTTGCGAACTTGGAGAGTTCGCGAATGTTCAGACGGCGCCGATCACTGTCGATTGTGTAGAGCGTGAGAAGGATCTCCCATGCCGGCTCGCCAAAATTGCTCTGGTCGAACGATCTTCCGCGAAGGTCGCGGGAACGGCGGATCTGAAGAGCGTGCTCGCGCAAAGCTTGGCGTTGCACCGGTGAATCCGCGATTCTGGGAACAGTGCCTCCAGACCTTTCAAATTGGCCCAGGGATCGGTTGCTGTGTCGGTGATTCACTTGCCCGGCTCCTTGCTGTCGGCCCGAAACCGACGCAATTGTTGAAGACCGAGCAAAGAAAAATCTAAGTTGCGCGATCACAAGCTCCAAGTAGAAGTCTGTCGATATGGATTAGACGAATGTCGCTCCAACCCTCGATTTTGAGCTTTCGAGATGAAGCGTGTCGCTAGCCAACTAGTGGGTGATCTTTGCTTCGACTGGCCACGGCATTCGACCGTGACACCTGTTCATTCAACTGCTGCTCGCAGAGGGTTTGGTCGAACCTAATGCCCGAACCGGCTCGCCGCTGCCAAACCACATTCCCGGAGGCGCAGATCGACCCACAGTGAAACTCGATCTTCATGTCGAGAACCATAGGCGCGGATGTGACAATCATTGCACCGCGGGACGAAAGATTGCGCAGGAGAGCGTTGTGGCGCGTCCCGCCCACGACAATGAAAATGGGCAAGGAGGTCGTGATTCTGCGTGTCCCGCGATGGTCAAATGCGCCAAAGCCGCGCGAGACATCCAAGCGGATTGTCGGGAGACCATATGGATCGAACTTGGTTGAACTTCGTGCACTCATCGCGCGAAGTCCATGACTCTTCGTCCGCGACTCCAGAGCTCTCGATTTGCCCCGACACGGGGCTTTCCGGCTTTCAAAATGGCGGCAGCATCTCCATTGGCTCTAAAGTCCTGCACATCAATAAAATGAACTCCATCCGTATCGAGTGAATATAGTCGATAATAATACATGAGAAATCATCCCAACGTAAAATCGACCGAGCACCATCTCCAACGTCGTCATTCGACATTAGTTTCATTTTTAAAGAGCTAATTGTGAATCATAGACGATTTGTATTTTAACTTAACATATAGCTACAATCATCTATTCAATTACAACTTTAAAGACAGCTACCGCTTCTTGCCTAATCTGAGCCTCGTTCGGCACGATCCTGTTTCCGGTGCGTTGCCTTGGGACAACTTAGGAATGTTGCAGAAGGCGGAGTTGATCATGAGCAAGTGTACTATCGCGGCCGGACTGCTCGCTCGCGAAAATATCAGAGCATTGGGCACGAATTTCACGTGCATCTATCCGATCGACGAAGCACCTCGTTTCGGCGCGCTCCTGCGCGCCATCGATGAAGCCGACAGTAAGAGATGAGCCCGATTGTAGGATTGGCGAGCGGGTTTCCGCTTTTTTGGGGCCGTCCGCATGCCGAACAATCCGAAATGGATGCAACGGTAACCATTCCCTGGGTCGGCGGTCGAGAACGGACTAACGTCCGCGTTCCACCCATTGCGGGCATTAGCCCCTCAGTCGTACCATAGGCCAATGAAGCCACGTGCGTTTGAATGGGACCCGCGCCCGCCGACCGTTCGCGACCGCATAATCGCGGGAGTCTGGCTGGCCGCCTTCGCACCGGCGATGTTGAACTATTATGCCGGATGGCGCCTGTTTCGTGGTTTTGACAAATGGGTGTTCGCAGGTCTGTTCCTCGCGGGGGTCTTTTTCTTGACTCGATCGCCGGGCGTTCGACGAGTTGTAGGGGTGCGCCGCCTGCTGTCCTATTGGTTGATCGTTGGCCTCGGTTTGGTGGCAGCCATCGCTCTGTGGGCAGTCAAGCCCCAAGGCTGAACGTCCGCTTTCCACCCGCTTCGGCCATGACCTACCCACTCGACTCTTATGCCGGCCAGATGCTCGTGCTCGGCGGTTATTTCGTCTTTGTCGGGTTTGTCGCGGCGGCATTAGCAGTCGGGCTGACAGCGCAGGATCAGTACAAGCACGGCCTGAGTAGGGTGAACGTTATTAGTTGGACTGCGGCGGTCACACTTGTGCTCCTGCTGCTGGCACTATTGCGAAGCCTTATCTAGGCGGTCCGAACGGTCGCCTAGGTTGATGTCCGCTTTCCACCCTGATCGGCCGACGCATTGCGGACGCCGAAATCACAGGAACGCGATCATTATCCCAATGCCAAACAGAATCGCACTTACAGCCGCCGCCGACAGGTGTGGACGATCAAAGATACCTTCTAGCATTTCCAGTCTCCCGCGGACTCGTTCAACGTAGACCAACGTCGATGAACTCGAGTCGTCAGGGAGCGACCCAGTGGGGCCAAGCCGCTCCCGCTGCGAGTTTGGAGTCTTGTTCTCACCCGCGACCGCGATTTTCGCCTATTAGGGTTAACAAAGTCCTAACACAGGGCGGTTAAGTCTCTGCTGTCTAAAGAAAAATCGAAGACATCCGCAGCCTTCCGGCGGGTCACATTCAATCGTGGTTGCTCTGGTTTTAGGCTGTCTTGCCCATAGTTGTTTCACCATTTGAGCACAGCAGCGTTTTGGCGGGGCCGAACCTGGAGTCGACGATGTTCAAAGATGGCGCCTCAACAGACGCGGCCGCGGCCGTCGATATAACCGCCACCGCCTTTCGGGACGATCGAAGCGCTGAGTTGGTGACGATAACGGACCTGTCGTTCGATGGTTGTCACATTGCGTCGGCCGCGACCTTCGCGGCCGGCGAGCGGCTGCGCCTCCATATGCACGGACAAGGATTGATCGAAGCGCAAGTGGAACAGAGGTTGGGCGATCAAGTGAGATTGACTTTTCTTACCAAGTCCAAGGTTTAATTCAGACCGAAGGTTCCGCTCGAAACCGCGATGACACGGGGCCAAGTCTGTCTTCTCAACAAAGAGATGCGTGCAGCGAGGCCGCCACCCTCTGTTTGCACTTCGTCAAGAAATGTCGGCTAGATGACACATTTGGCGTGGAGCGGTGGCTTTTGGACGGAGCACTGCTCATGAACTTATTCAAGGCTATTCAATCGACCCAATCCGCGGAGGATGAGGCGGCCGCCGTACGCCTCCTCGCCATTATGAACCGGAGCCGGGCGCCGCGCGAACACGTTGCAGAGGCGTCGGGCTTGTCTGAAACGCCAGCGGCACCGGAGCTCCCACAGTGACGAAGCGAGTGCAACTCGATCGGCTGCGCAATATTTCCAGGCACCGGACAACCAGACACGTAGATGCGCCAGAACCGTCATCTGACTTGGCCCACGACGAACAAAGGCCGACGGTTGAATGGCCGGTCGATGCCGAGAGCCGTCTGGTCCACTGAGGTCGTTATGGCTTTATACAACGTATACGCCAAATGTGGCTCAGGCCCTCGCCTGTCACGCGTTTACAGCTTCACCGCTTTTATTGATGTGGCTGCGGAAAAATTTGTAACCGATCGACTGACGGGAAAGGCTGTCGAACTCTGGTGTTACGCGAGGCGCGTAGCTTGCTTCGAAGGCAAGCGGTGTACCTAGTGTGTCTCGCCTATGCGTCCGTTTTCCACCCTGACCGGCTACAACCGACCCATTGCGGACATTAGGGGGGTGACCTAGGCTCGCCACATGGCGTCCTCATCTGCACCAAAGGTGCCAGCTTTGGCTTGGCTTTGCTACGCTGATAGGGCTTGGAATGGCGAGCCTAGTGTTTGGCTTTCACCAAGTGGGACGCTTCTGTCTGTTTGCCACTCCGACATTGGTTGCGGCGAATGGACTTCGGACGGGCATGTTCCCGTTCGTTTTTGGACGTCACGAACTCGTCAAGACGAAGGACCCGCGCGGGTTTTGGATCGCCATAGGTGTATGCGCGTTGATTGCAGCTGCCGAACTGTGGTTCTTTCTCGACGACCTGCGGCAGTAGACTAAGCGTCCGCTTCCCACCCATTGCCGGACATAAGCTCGTCGTCAGCTTCCTCGCCCAACCCTCAGCAACAGCATCAGCTCACCGAGCAAAACAAGGGCTAACCAATAACGCTCGATCGAAAGGCGCAAACGGGCAGCCGAGCCGCAGTCATTCTGGGTGGAGCGATAGAGCGCCGGGTCTGAGCCACCGATCTGGCGCAGCGCTTCCAGACAATCGCTGTGGTTGAACCACGCGATATACCACGAGAAAAACCACACGGCGGCCAGCGCAACCATCAGAGCGATAAGCCATCCTCTGGCCGCTCTAGATTGCCCATTCTTCATGGGGCGAGGCTAACCAAACTAACGTCCGCTTTCCACTCATTGCGGACGCTAGCGCGTCCAGTCGGCCAGAGCAGGAAGCGCTACCAGCAACGCGAGCAAGACGACCGCTAGCGCGTAGAGGCTGACGGCCGTTCCGGAAGGGGTCTTTTCCCGCATCGAACCAACGACGACCAATGCAACCTGCAATACCGGCACGCATATGAAGGCGAGCATCATTGCATCCCGCATTCGTTCGCCGGTGAAGATTGGAACTGCCATCGACCCGGCGCTGACGACCGCCATTATGCCAAGCAGAATGCCAAGTATGGAGGCGAGCGTGGCCACATGCCACAGCGGACGTACTAGTCTTGTCCCTGCAATCATGTGCAGATGCTAGTTCAGCTAATGTCCGCTTTCCACCCAGTGCGGACACTCACCAAGTTTTGGCGTGAAGATACAGGGCCAACTCCCGGAGATGCTTCCCCCAGTGACTCCGATAAAGCAGTTTGAAATGCCAATGGGCGTCCTCCGTCCCAATGTTCTCAAAGCGCCAGACCACCTCACTCAGGTCGCGCTCAATGTCCGTTAAGTCGTCGATTGCATCACCGCACATTGCCTCCTCATTGATGGCTTCGGAGGGGTCTGCGACCGCATATATTCCGAGGTGAGGGAACCGCTCTGCCAGCGCAGCATATCGTGATTTGAAGTTCCGCTCAGGCGGATCGCGGTCATCATCCGCAGGCTCGCCTTCTGGGGCGTTGTGATAAGCCATCGCAAGCTGGTCGAGCGTCTCCGCCAGCTTTTCATCGGACGGAGGCTCGCCATCTCCAACTAAGGCCAAGAAGCCGCGAGCTGCTGCAATAGTCGGAGTGTCGTCCATTCGATTAGCTTGCACGACTGCAACGGCTGTTCAATGTCCGCTTTCCACCCTTAACGGACGTTAGGCGCAACCTCGAACAAGTGGGCTAGTTGCCGTTCGGCATCCCAATCAGGTGGTTCGTTGCGTCCGCGCCCGCGCCATTGGAAATCGCTGGTCCACTTGGCGCGGTAGTTCCGTAAGGAAGCCAAGATTGTGTCCTCTGCATCAGCGGACCCTCCCGGCGTATCGTCGAAGCCCGGCTCCCATAGGCAGCACGGACATATTGCAGCGCCGCTCAGGCCGCCACGCTCATCGTATGGGGTCTCGTTGGCGAAGCTGGGGAAGCCGCAGGCGGGGCATAACAGTCGCCCATCGGCATCTCGAATGTTGAACTGGCGCGCATCTTCCATAGGCAACTGATCGCCTACAAATGCTAATGTCCGCTTTCCACCCGCTTCGGTCATAGTCGAGCCATTGCGGACGAACGGAGACTGCGCGACGATGTCAGCATGAAAAGGCCCTGGAGCAAGCCAGTTCGCCGCGAGTGGCCGGAGCTTCCCGCTGCGGGATTTATCCGAGGCCGTGCGGCAACCGTCGCTGACGTGGACAGCGGAGAGGCCGTCTTCTGTCAGCAATCTGATGGCGGAGAGTTGGCCGCTCCTTGGCCGACCGACGTTCCCCAATATGCGCTTTGGCGTGAAGAGACTGGCGCAGTCATTCCAACAATCGTGATCCAAGCCGAAGCTCACATTCACGAACCGAGTGAGGCTATCTTCGGCCTTCAGCGCACCGATGGTTCGACCGTGGTTGCCACCGCCAGCGAGGTTGAATTGTTAGGACAGCGACGGCCCGACTAGAAGCGTCCGCTTTCCACCCGGTTCGGCCCATGATCGACCCCTTGCGGACTCCGTGACGCTGGGTCAGGTTGACTGAATGGTGGCTACACTCCGCACGCTTGCGATCTTGGCTCTGTTGCCGACCGCTGCATTTGTCTTATTCATTTCGGCTCCTACGTTCGCCTACGCAGAAGGGGTCGGCTTAATTGGATGGGCGCTCGTTCTGGCCGCCGGAATGGTGGCGATACATACGTCTAGCTGGCAAAGCTCGATCAGGGTGGCTGCATTTGGCTTATTCGCGCTGGGCCTCGTCTTGGCTCTGCCGTTCATCCTCTTTGTAGGGGCCTGCGTAGCCGGTCCGTGCCTGTTCTGAACTAATGGCAGCTTTCCACCCGAACTTCCCGTCCAGGCCCGACCCATTCCTGCCATGAGCGCAGTGGCAGCCGAGCCGTTCCTGCCGCTAGCTTTCCTGTTCCGCATAGCCCGCTGCCTGCAGGATTAGGTCGGTGATCTCCTGGGGATGCGAAATGAGCGACAAGTGGCCAGCCTTCACCTCAATCGTTGTCGCTGCCATGCGTTTGGCCATGAAGCGTTCGAGATCAGGATCGATCGTCCGATCCTCGGTGGATACGGCATAGAAACTGGGCTTCGACCGCCAGGCCGCGTGAGTGGTCTTGCCCGTGAGCAGGGACTTCTGGAACGGCGTCTGAACCGCATAGAGAACCTTCGCCTTCGTTTCAGGAAGGCCGCCGGCGAAATCGCGCAGGAATGCCTCCTCTGAAAGGCGACCCTCGTCGCCGTCAAAGAGGATGCCGGCCGTCGCTGGCGGTGTTGGAAAGGTCTTGGCTAGCGCCGTGTAATCCTCGCTAGAATCGGGCGCGCGCGCCGCCACATACACAAGGGCCACAACATTCGGATGCATGCCGGCTTCCGTAACAATCATGCCGGAGAAGGAATGGCCCACCAGAACTGTCGGACCGACCTGGCGTGCGAGGACTCGCTCGGCTGACTCGACCGCCTCAGGCAGCGTGGTCAACGGATTCTGGACCGCGGTCGCGTTGAGGCCGGCCACTTGCAGCCGGGCAATCACTTCCGACCAGCAGGACCCGTCTGCAAACAGTCCATGTACGAGGACGATATTGCGCGCCTTAATTGGCGTCGCATTTGCGGCCTTGGCGCGCGTAAAGCTCAGCGAGGCCCCCGCAGCGGCAAGCATAGACGTTGAAAAAGCGCGTCTGTCCATTCTCATGAGTCTGACCCTCGATAACGGCAATCGTGTCGCCGCACTCACATGGCTACAACTGGCTAATGCGAAGCGGCCATTCGTCTAGCTCGCGCTACGCCGCGGCCGCTTGCATTCGGCGGTTGCTAATCAGGACTTCGATCCGAGCGGCCAGAAGTTTCGTCGGGAGAGCTAGCTCGCACATCTGTCCAGCAAATTTGTGATTTTCGCATCAAGCTCACGGGCGACGGCCAGGGCATCTAAACTTCCATAAGAGCGCAGAAAACTCTCCATTTTGTCATAGGAGACACGCACGCCGTCGGGACGTTCATCAACAAGCACTGTGGCTGGTGCATAAGATCCCGCATCGGGAACGTGCCTGACCATTTCTTTCATAATCAGCGGGTTGCCCATCAAGAACCGCATGCTCTTAGGAATCTCTAGGCCAGTTTCGCGACGCAAGATGCCGCCCAAGTCGTATTCCGCAAAAAGCATGAGACCTGTTTGGCCGATGCTGCTTTCGACAATGCGCTCCAGCTCCGCGAAGGTCTTGGACGCCCTCGTCGCCTTGAAGAATTCCACCATGTCAGGTTGTCCGACTGCTGATTTCAGCGAGGCCACGACGACGTCGAATGGTGTGGAACACGTCAGGCTAAAACGTTCAACCTCTACCTTTGCGACTGTCATCTTGCCCTCTTCAACAGCTTCATGGGCGAGGTTCATCCGATGTTTGCCGCGATGCCCGATTCAGCGGGCCGATGCGCGTCAAGGAATGTCCGGACATGGCTGACGAACAACTCCGGATATTGGAAGAGCGCGCCGTGCCCTGAATCCGGGTAGAGGATCAGCTGAGCGTTGCTCAAAACCTTGAACATTGCGTAGGCGTTGCTGGCTGGCAGCATCGTGTCGTTGCTGCCGCTGACCACGAGCGTCGGCTGGCGAATGGCGCGCAACATCGCTTGCTCCGGATCAGGCGTGGCGCACCAAGTGATCAGCGCCCTTGCCTGCGGATCGGTCACTGCGGCGCCACTATCGATGTCCCGATCGCCCATGCGCGCCGCCGCCCGCTTGAGAAACGCCAGGCCCGCGGACTGGCTGGCGGACGACGCCGTGAAGAACAGCGGAAGTCGGGGATCCGGCGCTTTAGTGTTGGAAAAGGCGTCATTCAGAACCGCCAGCAGGTGTTCCTCTCCGCCTTTTGGAGCAGTGCCGACCAAGATAAGCTTGCGGACTAGCTGTCCGTGCTCAGCACCGATTTGCTGCGCGACGCAGCCGCCGAGAGAATAGCCGAGCAAATCAACCTCGGGCAGGCCAAGTCCGTTGATAAAGGCGACCGCATCCCGCGCCATTGCGGCGATATTGTCCGGCGTTTGCCCACTTGAGAGGCCGACTCCAGCATTGTCGAAAACGATCACCGGACGATCGGTAGCCAATGCATTGACCACGGCCGGGTCCCACGCATCAATGTTGCCCGAGAAATGCTGCAGGAGGACGAGCGGCGTGCCGCTCGAAGGGCCTAAGCGACGATAGGCGAAGCGGATTCTGCCGCCTTCAAGGTAACGGGTCTGCGCTGTCTCGAGCGTGGCGGTGTCCTGTTCCGCCGTAGCGAGTTCAGTCATGTCATCTCCAAATGTTGGTTGAAAGTTGCGGGCTTGGTAGCGATCCACCGTTGGCCATGCTCACTTGGCTAGAGACGCCATCTCGATGACCGCGGCGACTTCCTTAGCGTGGACGACCAGAGACGCGTGACTGCCAGCGACATCCGTGGTTTGAGCATGCATCCTGGCTGCGAACATCTTCTGGGCCGCAGGCGCAATGACCTTATCCTTCGTGCTGATCACGTAGAATGTCGGTTTGTCGCGCCAAGCTGCCGTATCGACTGGAGCCTCGAACGCAGTGTGGTTCAACGGAAGCTGAGAGGTCGCCAAGGACTCAGCGATATTCGGAGGAAGATCGGCCGCAACGACCGAAGGAAATGCCTTCGGGTCTATGTAGAGGTTACCTTTTTCGTCGGGATGGATCGCCGCCGTGCCTTCAGTCGCCGGCCCGGCGCTGGCCAGGGAGGCAAGGGATTGTCCGACGTCGGGCGCGAATGCGGAGACGTAGACAAGAGCCGATACCTTGGGAACATTGCCCGCTTGCGTAATGACCACCCCACCCCAGGAGTGACCAACGAGTACAGTCTTGCCGGTCTGCTTCGCGAGGGCGCGATCGGTGGCATCAACATCTGCCGCGAGTGACGTGAGCGGATTATCGACAAGCGTTACATTGTAGCCCTTTTTTGTGAGAATATCGGCAACGGGCCTCCAGCTCGTCTGGTCGACGAAAGCGCCGTGCACGAGAACGATATTGTGAGCCGCCCCTTTGGGCAGTTGCGCCGCTTGGGCCGGTACAGCGACTGTTGCTCCGGCCATCAGGATGGCGACTGCTGACAGTAGAAGATTTCGCATTGGGTGCTCCCTATTGAGCCTGGTGATGGGGAAGGCGTTTCAGCAAAGAGGCGGCTCTTCGACCTGCAATTGGCCCGCCCAGAGATGAAATAGTGCGACGCGTTCTCGGACGTTAGGACCCAATCGTCCGAATATTGTGTCTGAGCGTCCATGGGGTTAAGGACCCCCTGTGGACATCCTCGCCGGAGTGCTCGATCGGGTTCGCCTTGGCGGAAACCTGCTCTTTCACTTTGAGCTCGGCCATCCTTGGAATCTGGCGCTGCCACAGCGCCCCTACGCCCTGTTCCATTATCTCAGTCGTGGCGCGGCCACCGTCGCGCTCGAACACGGAGAAGAGTTCAGCATGGCCGAGGGTGACTTCGTTGTAGTCACTCGCGGGGAGCCTCACTTAATTTATTCGGATCGCCGGACGAAGCCGTTCCAGGTGATGGACCTCCATCGCCCGCCCAACGACGTTGGCGTCATCCGTCACGGAGGTGGTGCGGAGCCGGTCTCGACGATGATCTGCGGGAACTTCACCATCGCGCGACCCTCGCGCGGTAGTGTATTGGAATTGCTTCCGCCCGTGCTTCTCCTGAGGCCGACAGACGACGGTGAATGGCTTGAATCGATTCTGCAGCGCATGGTAAGCGAGGGGGCGGTTGAACGTCCTGGCCAGCGCATCGCGCTCTCAAGGCTGACAGAAGTCCTTTTCGTCGAGGTGTTGCGAAGCTGGGTTAAATCTCTTAGCCCCGCAGAAGGGGGGTGGCTTGGAGCAATGGCGGACCCGCACATTGGACCGGCACTCCAGCTAATCCACGAACGACCTGGCCAACCCTGGACCCTTGGTAACCTTGGGCGCCGCGTCGGGCTTGGTCGCTCTGCGTTTTCTGCTCGCTTCACGAAGCTCGTCGGCCAGTCCATGTACCGATACCTAATCACGCGCCGAATGGCGGAAGCTGCGTTTCTGCTCGAATCTAGCGACGATGGAATCGCTCGCATTGCGACCACTGTGGGATACGAAAGCGCGGCTGCATTTTCGAAGCTGTTCCGCCGACATCATGGCTTATCGCCTGGCCGATACCGAGCAGTTCGGCGATTTGAGGGCGGCGACCGTTCGGGTCGGTGGGGTGAGCTACCAGAAAGTTAATGTCCGTTTTCCACCCATTGCGGACTCTGGCGATCCGCTTCAGTCTATCTGGATGATCCTGCGCGTTTTCGCGGCTGCGGCGCTTTTGGCGTTGGGTGGCCCGGCCTCAGGCCAGGCTCCATCGCCCGCGGCGCTGCCGTTTGTGCTCAAGCAGGTCGGACCCGGCGTTTATGCCGCGATCGATGGGCCCGAGCACAAGTCGGGGTCCAACGCCGGGTTCGTGATTGGCGACGACGGGGTGCTGGTGGTCGACGCTTTCTTTTATCCCGAGGCGGCTAAGGCGCTGGTCGGCGAGATCCGGCGGCTGACGCCGAAACCGATCCGCTATGTCGTCAACACCCATTATCACGCCGATCATACCGGCGGGGACCAGGTGCTGCGCGATGCCGGGGCGGTGATCATTGCCCACAAGAATGTCCGTGGCTGGGTGCGGACCAACAACATCAATCTGTTCGGCGACCGGATTACGCCCGAGATCAAGGCGCGGATCGAGGCGCTGCCGCTGCCCGACGTGACCACCGACAAGGATCTCACCGTCTGGCTCGGTTCGCGCAAGGTCGTCGTCAGAACCGTGCTCGGCCATACCGGGGGCGACCTCACCATCGCCGTGCCCGACGCCAAGGTGCTGTTCACCGGCGACATGCTGTGGCGCAAGGTGCCGCCCAATCTGATCGACGGATCGGTGGCGCAATGGACCGCGACCGATGCCGAGTTCATGCGGATGCCCGATGCGGCGCGGACGCGCTTCGTGCCGGGTCACGGCGACGTCGCCGATGTCAGGGATGTGGCGGAGTTCCGCGGCTATCTGCTCAGCCTCAGGCAGCTCGTGACCGAGGGCCGCAAGGCAAAGCTCAAGGACGATGCGCTGCTCGGGTCGGTCGCGCCGAAGTTGCGCGCACTGCACCCAGACTGGACGATCAGCGACCGCGCGATCGCGGCCGAGGTCAAATATATGGACCAGGAATTGGCGGGAACGAAGCAGCGGCCGGTGCCCCAGCCAGAGTGATGGGTTACGCCAGCTTTTCGGCGTAGATCATGCGGCCGCCGGCGAGCTTGCGCATCACTTCCCACTGGCTCTTGCGCGACATCGCGAAACAGCCTTCCGAGCGGCCGAGCTTGCCGTGGAGCGGGATCATGTCGTCTTCGGCATACCACGCGTTGTGGATGACGATGGCGCGCTGCTCGGCGTTGGAATTGCTCCAGTCGAGCCCGCGGACCTTCATCGAGAGGCCGTATTTGCCGTCGTAATAATCGCCGGTGACATAGGTGCCGTTCGACGACGCGTAAGACCCGAAGTCGTTCGAGAACTTCTCGACGAAGCCCGAGTGATCGGGATCCGAGCCGCGGCCGTGGGCGACGAGGTGACTGGCGACGCTGCCGTCGAGCAGATTGACGAGGTGGAAGCGCGGCTCGCTCGAGGGGAGCGAGAAATCGACCACGCCCATGGTGTCGCGCGGGCCCACGCCGTGCGCGTTGAGCGCGGCCCTGGCGCGGGCGAGCAGCTGCGGATTGATCCCGGTCGGCGCCGTGGCGACCGGTTGCGGCGAGACCGGCAGCGGCGCCAGCGGATCGGGCCCAGCGGTGTTGCTCAGGGAGAAAGCGCTCGGCAAGATCTGTGAGCTGGCCGACGACGACAGGACCAGCCCGGCTGCCCCAAGGGCGCCAAAACGCAACATATCTCGACGATTCAACGGCACACGGACCCTCCCGGACGAAGCGCATGGTCTAACATTCAATGGGTTAATGGCCGATAACCCAAACGTTCATGTTTCTCTCTCTGTCCCGTTGGTTCCTCGGTTCGTCGCACCGCGAAGCGATCGCGGGCCAAAACTCTGACTCTTTTTTCTGATTCCGCCTTGGTTATAGTCGGCAAAAAAGCGGGGAGAGCGTCGATGACCATGGCGGCAAACCGGGTTGTCCAGTTGTGCGATCAGAGCGCGGCCCTGATTCGGGAGGATCTGCAGTTGATCGAGTCCGGCGCGATCAAGGTTGTGGCTGCGAACGATTCGGATATTACCGAGCAACAGATCGCCCACATGCGGGCGAATCTGTCGCGGCTGCAGGAAATCATCGACGGTTGCGGCTGCGACTGCGGCTGAGTCAGGGTTGAAGGTGCGCGAAGGCCCTGCTAAGGGGCCGCGCTCCGCCGAGGCCGAGCCTCTGACGGCCGATATTCCATACCTTAGAAGGGTTGTGACGGGTTACATGCAGATTATCGTTCGCGACAATAATGTCGAGCAGGCGCTGCGCGCGCTCAAGAAGAAGCTGCAGCGCGAAGGCGTCTACCGCGAGATGAAGCTGCGCCGTCATTACGAGAAGCCGTCCGAAAAGCGCGCCCGCGAGCGCGCCGCCGCCATCCGCCGCGCCCGTAAGCTCGAGCGCAAGCGGATGGAGCGCGAAGGCACGGCCCGCTGAGCCGGGCGATCGACGAAAGCATGCCCGCCGCCGAAGCCGCCCATCGCCCCGCCACCAGCAGCGGGCGAACCATGCGCTTGTGGCTCGGTTTCCTGATTATCATCGCGGCCGCCATCGGACTCGCCTGGTTTGGCGCGGGTTCGCTCCGCCCCGAGGTGACCGCCACCGGCCTCGAATTCCGCACGGTCAAGGCCGGCACCGGCGCCCCGATCGGCGGCGAAGATGCGGCGCTGCTCGATTATATCCTGACTATGGACGACGGGACGGTCGTCGACGGCAGTGACAAGCATGGCGGCGCGCAGCCGTTCAGCCCGAGCATGCCCGGCCTGTTTCCCGGTTTTGCCGAAGCCATGGCCAAGATGCAGGAAGGCGGACAGTACCGCTTCACCATGCCGCCGAGCCTTGCCTTCCCGGACGGCGCGCCGCAGGGCTTTCCCAAGGGCCCGCTGACGTTCGAAGTACAGGTGCAGAAGGTCGTACGCGGCGGTGCGGCGATGCTGCGCCAGGGCGCCGCCGGAGCGCCTCCGCAACCGCAGCAATAAGGCCTAGGCCGAAACGATTCGGGCGGGTTCGCCTTCTTCGGCCGCCTGCTGATTGCTGAGGTCGACCAGCACCACTTTCAGCGTTGCGAGAATCGGGTCGGCGAAGAGCACGCCGAGAATCCCGAACAGCGCCCCCATCAACAGCTGCATCGCCAGCACCAGTGCCGGGGCGAGATCGACCGTGCGCCGGGCGATGTACGGCACGACCAGATAGCCATCGATGTTCTGGACGAAGAAATAGACGAAGATCGCGTAGACGCCGGTTTGCGGTCCGGCGCTGAAGCCGACCGCGACCATCAGCACGCCCGACGTGATCGCGCCGATGTTGGGGATGAAGGCGAGGACGCCGGTGACCAGCCCGAGCAGCGCGGCCATGGGGATTGGGCCGACGCCGAAAATCCGGCTGACATATTCCAGCATGAACCAGGTGAACACGCCTTCGAACAGCATGCCGACTAGGCGCCCGAAGAGCAGCCGGCGGAGGGTGAAGCCGACGTGGGCGGCGATCCGATAGAAGCCGGTGCGGTGGCGGATCGGCAGCATCCACGCGATGCCGCGGTCGTAGATGCGCGGCTCGGCGGCCAGGAAAATGCCGATGACGACCATGGCGATGACGCTCGTCGCGGCGCCGATCGCGCTGCCGACCGCGCTGGTCAAGCGGCCGACTGAACCAAGCAATTCCGAGCCGAGGTTAGCCGGCGGGCCCTTGGGCACCAGGCCGAGCGAGCCGGCAAAACCCATCAATCGGTCGAATTGCGCGGTGACCACCATCCGCAGGTCTTCGAACTGGGCCGCGATGGTCGTGCCGGCGAACCAGAACACCCAGCCGATGAAGCCGAAACCGAGCAGGACGGTGAGTAGCAGCCGCCACGAGCGCGGGATCGGCAGCGCGCGGCCGATCAGGCGGGTGCCGCCGTCTAGGAACACGGCAAAAATCGCGCCGCCGAGGATCAGCAGCAGCGGCTGGGCGAGGACGATGACCCCGGCGACAACCAGCGCCATGCCGAGCCACACCGCCGCCTTGGCGATCTCGCGGCGAACGAACGGGTCGCGGAATTCGGCGGGCCCGGGCCGTTCGATATGCGGCTCGGTCGTCGGCGGCGGCGCGGTCGGGGCCTTGGCGGCTTTCCGGCGCGACCGCGTGGCCATCAGCTGTTGCGCAGCGAGTGGCCGGCGCGGCCGGAGCGGAACGCCTTGAGCCAGGTCAGCGGGTTGTACCAGACGGTCGAGCCGTCGAGCGAGAAAGTGATGAATTCGGCGCGGCCGCCGATATTCTCCCACGGCACCGGGCCGCCGAGGCCGCCCTGTGTTTCTGCGATGCGGCTGTCCGCCGAATCGTCGCGATTGTCGCCCATCAGCCAGACGTGGCCGGCGGGGATGCGGACCGGCAGGAAGTCGTCCTCGCCCGAGCGGCCGAGCTCGACCGTGTCGTAGGAGCGGCCGTTGGGCAGGGTCTCGCGGACGATCGGGACGAGGCACGAGGCCTTGCCGTCCGGGCCCGCGGTGCGGTGATCGGTGAGGCCCGGGTCGGTCGGTGACCCGCACGGCAGGTTCGGATCGACCGGGATCACGATGGCCGGGCGCGCCACGCGCTTCACCGGCTTGCCGTTGATGATCAGCGTGCCGTCGATCATCTGCAGCGAGTCGCCGGGCAGGCCGATCACGCGCTTGATATAATCCTCGTTGCGGCCGGGCGGCGTGACGATGACGATGTCGCCGCGCTTGGGCAGTTTGCCGAATACGCGGCCCTCCCGGAACGGCAGCGTAATCCCCCACGATTCGCCGGAGCGCAGCAGCACCGAGCGGAGGATCGCGAACGGGTTGGGGATGGTCGGCGAGACGTATGACCAGCCGTAGGGATATTTGGTCACCACCAGCCGATCGCCGGTGAGCAGCCCGGGCATCATCGATTCGGACGGGATGTAGAACGGCTTGGCGATGAAGCTGTGAAAGGCGAGGACCGCCAGCAGCACCCACAACAGGCCCTTGATCTCGCGCCACAGCGCCGAGCCCTTCTGCTCTTTTTTCTCGACGGGGGGCGGGGCAGCCTCTTCGACGCTCGCCTCGGGGATCGTGTCGGTCAACAATCAGGGCTCCAGCTTGCGGGCGGTAAGGATAACGAAGGCCTGAGCCCACGGGTGATCGTCGGTCATGGTCAGATGGATATCGACGGCGTGGCCTGCCGGCGCAAGGGCGTCAAGCCGCGCCCTGGCACCGCCGGTGACGCTTAGCGTCGGCTGCCCGGACGGGAGATTAACGACGCCGATGTCCTTCATGTAGACGCCGCGCTTGAAGCCGGTGCCGACTGCCTTGGAGAAGGCCTCCTTGGCGGCGAAGCGTTTGGCCAAGGTGCCGGCGGTGGTGAACGGGCGGCGCGCGGCCTTGGCCCGCTCCGTTTCGGTGAAGACTCGGGTGAGGAACTTGTCGCCCCAGCGATCGAGCGATTTCTGGATGCGCTCGATGTTGCACAGGTCGGAGCCGATGCCGACGATCACGGGAGAAACTTACAAAATATATCAGCCGTGAAAGCCGCGACCGGGGCGAGAATGAGGACCGCGACGGCCCGCTTTGGCTCCTTAGCTCGAATCCATAGGGCTGCGATCACCACGCTCAGCGCAAAGAGCAGCCGTAAGATCGATTGAGATTTGAAGATGCTTATGGCTTTACCAAACGCCTCCGGCTCGACCACGCTTAGAAAGCGTGTGATCGGAAACAGCGACATCAGTGTAATGACGCTCGCGACGATGACCGCCCCGGCGTTAAATGCCCGATCGGACTTCATCTCGCCTCGTCCATCAAATCGCGCATCCGGCGGACGCCGGTCTCGAGGCCGGTGAAGATCGCTTCGCCGATCAGGAAATGGCCGATGTTGAGCTCGGCGAGCTGGGGGATGGCGGCGACGGGGATGACGTTGTCGAAGGTCAGGCCGTGGCCGGCATGGGGTTCGATGCCGTTCTTGGCCGCGAGCGCGGCGCAATCGGTGACGCGTTTCAATTCGGCAACCTGCTCCTCGCCGGTCACATGGGCATAACGGCCGGTGTGGAATTCGACGACCGGTGCGCCAAGCCTAAGGGCGGCATCGACCTGGCGCTCGCTCGGTTCGATGAACAGGCTGACGCGGATGCCGGCGGCTGTGAGCCGATCGACGAACCCGGCGAGGTGGTCGAACTGGCCGGCGGCGTCGAGGCCGCCTTCGGTCGTGCGTTCCTCGCGTTTCTCGGGGACGATGCAGGCCGCGTGCGGCCGGTGGGCGAGGGCGATCCCGAGCATTTCCTCGGTCGCCGCCATTTCGAGGTTCAGCGGCAAATCGATCTCGGCCATCAGCCGGTCAATGTCCCGGTCGGTGATGTGCCGCCGGTCCTCGCGGAGATGGGCGGTGATGCCGTCGGCGTCAGCCACGGCGGCGATGTGCGCCGCGCGCACCGGATCGGGATGCGTCCCGCCGCGCGCGTTCCTGATGGTCGCGACATGGTCGATATTGACGCCGAGGCGGAGCTTGCCGGTCACGCAGCGGCGCGGCTGCCGGGCTTGATTGCGGGGATCGCTGCGAGTTCGGGCGGGAGCGCGTCGGCTTCGTAAGTCGGCACGTCGATGCGGATCAGCGGGGTGAACGGCACGCCGAGATCGGCCTTGCCCGACGAGCGGTCGACCAGTGCGGCTTCGGCGATGACTACGCTGCCGGCCGCCCGGACGGCCTCGATTGCCTCGCGCGACGAGAGGCCGGTGGTGACCACGTCCTCGACCATCAACACCCTGGTGCCGGGTTCGAGCCGGAAGCCACGGCGCAGCCCGAAGGTGCCGTCGGGCCGCTCGAGAAACATCGCCGGCTTGCCGAGGGCGCGGCCCATTTCGTGGCCGATGATGACACCGCCCATGGCCGGCGAGACGACGGTCTGGACTTGGTCGCGAACCTCGGCGGGCAGCTTGGCGGCGAGTGCCTGGGCCAGTCGCTCGGCCCGTGCCGGGTCCATCAATACGCGAGCGCATTGCAGATAGCGCGGACTGCGAAGGCCCGACGAGAGGATGAAATGCCCTTCGAGGAGGGCGTCGGCGGCGCGGAATTCGGCAAGGATTTGGTCGTCGGTCATCATCTTGGGAAGCGCCATTAGGCCGCGCCGGGGAGCCCAGCAACTGTTGTCGGGAACAGGTGCTTGAGGCGCCGGAAACCCACGCCTATAGAGACGCCGAAATCGGGGAGCGCGAACCTGCGTTTCCAGTCTCTCTGCACGCAACCGGGGTTGTGAATGAAACTGATTGGATGGGCGATTGCCTTGGCCGCGGCTGGCCTGACACCTGCGGCCGCACAGGCTCCGGCCAGCGCGACGAGCGACAATAAAGCTGCCGCCGCGGCTCCGGCGGGCGCGACTACGGCTGCCCCGGCGCCGATCGTTTACGGCAGCGTCGGCCACCAGATCCCGACCCCTGGAGTCGGCATGCCGGTCCCCGGCGCGATCGGGATCGAGGAACAGGTTACCCCGCTCGGCAAACGCGCCGCGCATTTCCACAATTTCTGGCTGATGTGGATCATCTCGCTGATCAGCGTCTTCGTCCTGGTGCTGTTGCTGTGGACGATCTTCCGTTATCGCCGGGGGGCCAATCCGACCCCGTCGCGCAATTCGCACAACACCTTCATCGAAGTGGTGTGGACGCTGGTTCCGGTGCTCGTCCTGGTCGGGATCGCGATTCCCTCGATCGGGCTGCTGCGCGCGCAATATTCGTCGCCGCCGGCCGACGTCACGGTCAAGATCACCGGCCACCAATGGTATTGGTCGTACGAATATCCCGACAATGGCGTCAGCTTCGACAGCTATATCCTGAAGGAGCGCGACGACCCGATGCGGACCAAGGACCAGCGCTTCCGCACCGACCTCGACGGGCCGCCGCTGCTCGCCGCCGACGAGCGCATGGTCATCCCGGCGGGCAAGGTGGTGAAGTTCCTGATCACCGCCGACGACGTCATCCACAGCTTCGCGGTCCCGGCCTTCTGGACCAAGCTCGACGCCAATCCGGGCCAGATCAACGAGACCTGGGTCAAGGTCGACCGCCCGGGCGTTTACTACGGACAATGTTCCGAACTGTGCGGCGCGCGCCACGGCTTCATGCCGATCAACGTCGAAGTGGTGACTCCGGCGCAGTATGCGCAATGGATCGCGTCCAAGGGCGGGAAGATGCCGGGCGCCCAGCCCGCCGCCGCGCCCGTTGCCGACGCCGCCGCAGCAACCCCTCAACCGGCCGCGGCCGGCACCGCCACCCCACCCGCGACCAACCAGGCCGCGACGGCCCAGAACTGAGAGCGAAGCACAACCGATGAGCACGATTCCCGCCGACGCGCTGAATCTGAAACCGCATGAAGCGCACGACGCGCATCATGACGCCGATCACAAGCCGAGCTTTTTCGTCCGCTGGTTCATGTCGACCAACCACAAGGACATCGGCACGCTTTATTTGCTTTTCGCGATCGTCGCCGGGATCATCGGCGGCGGCATTTCCGGGATCATGCGCTGGGAGCTGGCCGAGCCGGGGATTCAGGTCCTCAACCATATCTGGCCGCTCGGCGCGGGGGCCGGAGCGACCTTCGACGAGCAGCTCCATCACTGGAATGTGCTGATTACCGCGCACGGGCTGATCATGGTGTTCTTCATGGTCATGCCGGCGATGATCGGCGGCTTTGGCAACTGGTTCGTGCCGCTGATGATCGGCGCGCCCGACATGGCCTTCCCGCGGATGAACAACATCAGCTTCTGGCTCCTGATCCCGTCGTTCATCCTGCTCTTGGGCTCAAGCTTCGTCTCGGGCGGAACGGGCCTGGGCGCGGGCACCGGCTGGACGCTTTACGCGCCACTTTCGACCTCGGGGTCGAGCGGGCCGGCGGTCGACATGGCGATCTTCTCGCTCCACCTCGCCGGCGCCAGCTCGATCCTCGGCGCGATCAATTTCATCACCACCATCTTCAACATGCGCGCGCCGGGCATGACCCTGCACAAAATGCCGTTGTTCGTGTGGTCGGTGCTGGTCACCGCGTTCCTGTTGCTGCTGGCGCTGCCGGTGCTCGCGGGGGCGATCACCATGCTCCTGACCGACCGCAATTTCGGGACGACGTTCTTCGACGCGGCGGGCGGCGGCAACGTCGTCCTCTACCAGCATCTGTTCTGGTTCTTCGGCCACCCCGAAGTCTATATTCTGATCCTGCCCGGGTTCGGGATGGTCAGCCAGATCGTCGCGACGTTCAGCCGCAAGCCGGTGTTCGGCTATCTCGGCATGGCTTACGCGATGGTCGCGATCGGCGTGGTCGGGTTCGTCGTCTGGGCCCACCACATGTTCACCACCGGCATGAACGTGAACGAGAAGATGTACTTCACCGCCGCGACGATGGTCATCGCGGTCCCCACGGGGGTCAAGATCTTCAGCTGGATCGCGACGATGTGGGGCGGTTCGATCAGCTTCGAAACGCCGATGCTGTGGGCGATCGGGTTCATTTTCCTGTTCACCGTCGGCGGCGTCACCGGGGTCGTGCTCGCCAATGGCGGCGTCGATAATTACATGCACGACACTTATTATGTGGTCGCGCACTTCCACTACGTGCTCAGCCTCGGGGCGGTGTTCGCGATCTTCGGCGGCTTCTATTACTGGTTCCCGAAGATGAGCGGCAAAATGTACAACGAGCTGCTCGGCAAGCTGCACTTCTTCACCATGTTCATCGGCGTAAACCTGGTGTTCTTCCCGCAGCATTTCCTCGGACTCGACGGCATGCCGCGGCGGATTCCGGACTACACGCCGGCATTCGCTTACTGGAACAAGGTTTCGTCGATCGGCTATCTGATCACGCTCGCCGGCGTCCTGATCTTCTTCGTCAACATCCTGTGGTCGCTCGCGGCCGGCAAGAAGGCGCCGAACAACCCGTGGGGCGAGGGCGCGACGACGCTCGAATGGACGCTATCGAGCCCGCCGCCATTCCACCAATATTCGACCCTGCCGAAGATCGACTAGATTTCGACCGGCGGACTAAAGGAAGGCCCCGGGTAACCGGGGCCTTTTTCTATCCGCGACCTGCCTCGGCATACGTATGCGGCGTCTGGGTCAAGCCTTCCGGCGAAATGGTCATTCCCGCTGTGTACCCGTCGATGGTAACCGGATGCTTCGTTCGGCAGGTCGTCGACGCCCGGAATTCTCCGCCGGGCCCCAGGGACGATTTTCCCACCTCGGTTGGGCATCGCAAGCCGCGCGATAGACGTACGTCCACATAGACGCGAAGGGGGTCTTCGTTGGGAATCCGCGCGAAGTTCAATCTGTCGATGCTCGCGGTCACCGCGATCGGCGTGGGCCTGTTCGCGCTCGCCGCCGAGCGGCTGGTCGACGCGGTCGCGCGCGAAGAGGTGCTGCAGAGCGCGCGGCTGATCATGGACAGCGCGGCCGGTGCGAGGAAATATACGTCGGAGCAGATCACCCCGTTGCTCAAGGGGCGCATGGAGCATCAATTCTACCCGCAGGCGGTATCGGCCTATGGCGCCAAACGGTCGATCGCCGTGATCGAGGCGAAATATCCCGATTACAGCTATCGCGAAGCCGCGCCCAACCCGACCAACCCGCAGGACCGCGCCTCGGATTGGGAGACCGACATCATCAACGATTTCAAGGCCAATCCCGAAAAGACCGAAATCTCTCTCGTGCGGACGACGCCGACCGGGCGTTCGATCGTGCTGGCCCGGCCATTGGTGGCGAAACCGGCGTGCCTTGAATGCCATAGCAGCGCGGCCAGCACGCCGCCGCCGATGGTCGCCATCTACGGCGGCCAGAACGGCTTCGGCTGGAAGGCCAATGACGTGATCGCGGCGCAGGTCGTGTCGGTCCCGATCCAGGCCTCGGCGGTTCGCGCCGGGCACATCCGGCGGTTGTTCATCCTGCCGTTCGCAAGCCTGATCGTGGTGATGTACGTGGCCCTCAACCTGCTGCTCAATTTCGTCGTGGTGCGGCCGATCGCGCGGATTGCGAAGACCGCCGAAGCGGTCAGCATGGGCCAGATCGACACGCCGGAATTCCATTACCAGGCCTCGGACGAGATCGGCCGGCTGAGCGAATCCTTTACCCGGATGCATCGCAGCGTGATCGAGGCCTTTCGCTTGCTGGCCCAGTCCTGACGATGGCGGCGGCGAACGCACTCATCTCGGACATTTGCTTCCTCAGTTACTCGCGGTCCGACGAGGAGTTCGCGCTGCGCCTGGCCAAGGATTTGCAGGCGCGCGGCGTCGAGATGTGGGTCGACCGCTTCAGCATCCGCCCGAGCGAGCATTGGGACCGGGCGATCGAGCGCGCCATCCGCAGCTGCCGCAACGTCATCGCGGTGTTGTCGCCGCGCTCGGTCGCGTCGGAGAATGTCGCCGACGAAATCAGCCTCGCGATCGACGCGGGCAAGCCGATTATCCCGGTGGTGATCGAACCGTGCGATTTGCCGCTGCGCCTCACCCGCCGCCATTTGATCGACGCCACCGGCAGCTACGAGCTGGCACTAAAGCAATGCTTCGACGAGATCGAAAGCGGCGACCACACCGCGTTGGCGGCGCTCGCCCAGCACCAGCGCGAAGTCGCGCACGATTCGGCGCAGCTCGCCGCGGTCAAAGAACAGCTGGCGGAGATCGTCGGGCCGATCGCGCACATCCTGGTCGAGCGGGCGGCTCCGCGGGCGGAGTCGATCGCCGCTTTGTACCGATTGATGGCCCTGCACATCACCGATGAAGCCGAGCGCGCGCATTTTCTCGGCCTGAGCCCGGAGCATCTGGACGTGGCGGTCGAAGCGACTGAACTGCCGCTCGGCGAGATCGTCTCCGACGACGGGCCGATCGGCCCCGGCGATGTCGAGCGGATCGGCACCGCGCTGACCGGCTACCTCGGCCCGATCGCTCCGATCGTCGCGCGGCGGGAGGGCGAGGCGTGCCGGACGGTTAGCGACCTGCTGAGTCGGCTGGCGGCAAAATTGCACAATGAATGCGACCGCGCCGCTTTCCTCCGGCAGCTTGAAACGCACTAGCCGACGTTACTTCACCCGCGCGAGCTTGAGGATTTTGACCGGCGGATCGAGCATCTGGCCCTTCAATGCGCCGTCGCCCTTGGTCGGCGAAACGGGGCTGGCGAAAATCGCTTTGACCACGTCCATGCCCTCGATCACACGGCCGAAGGCGGCGTAGCCGTCGGGCCCGTCGAACCCGCTGATGTCGGTGGTCATGATGAAGAAGTCGGCCTGCGCCTTGCCCGGTGCGGCGGCGGCCATGGCGATCGCGCCGGCGGTGTTCGACAGACCGGTTTTGTCGGTCGACTCGAACGCAACCGGCTTGTGGAGCTTGCGCGCGTCGCTCGAAATCCCGCCCTGGATCAGCCCGCCGGCGTCGCCGTAGGGCATGGCGCGGTAGAAGGTCTCGCCGTCATATTTGTGGGTGTCGACATAAGTGAGAAAATTGGCGGTGGTGACTGGGGCGTGGAGGCGGTCGAGCCCAATCACGATGCGGCCGAGGCTGGTGTCGATGGCAACCGGCACGATGTCACTGGTGGCGACCGGGGCGCCGGTGAGGTCGGCGGGGGTCTGCTGGGCGAACGCGGGCGCGGACGATGCTACGAGCAGCGCGGCGATGAGGATTCGGTCGATCATGCCATTTCATACCAACGGCTAAATGAACCGCGCCAAACCTTTTCCTATTGCGATCGAGCTTTTATAGGCCGCGGCAATGCCCGCCATCGAAATGACCAACGCGGCCCCGCTGCCGGCCGACTGGCGCGACCTCGTCGCGCTGACCAAGCCGCGGGTGATGAGCCTGGTGGTGTTCACCGGCCTGTGCGGCTGGCTGGCCGCGCCGGCCCTGCCGCCGCTGGTGCTCGGCTTCAGCGCGATCCTGTGCATCGCGCTCGCCGCCGGCGCGTGCGGCGCGCTCAACCAATGGTACGAGGTCGAGGTCGACGCCAAGATGCGGCGGACGGCCAAGCGGCCGCTGCCGGCGGGGCGGATGGAGCGCCAGACCGCGCTCCACTTCGGGGTCGGGCTTGGCGTCTTTTCGGTGCTGCTGATGGGGCTTGCGGCCAATTGGCTGGCAGCCGGCCTGCTCGCCGCGTCGATCCTGTTCTACGTCCTCATCTACACCATCTGGCTCAAGCCCCGGACCGCGCAGAACATCGTCATCGGCGGGGCGGCGGGGGCGTTTCCGCCTTTGGTCGGGTGGGTCGCCGCGACCGGGCATGTCGCGCCGCTGCCGCTGATGCTGTTCGCCATCATCTTCCTGTGGACGCCGCCGCATTTCTGGGCGCTGTCGCTGTTCGTCCGCTCGGATTATGCGGCCGCCGGCATCCCGATGCTGCCGGTCGTCGCGGGCGTACCCAACACCCGCCGCCAGATCTTCCTTTACAGCTTGCCGATGGCCGCGGCGGCTGTCGCGCCGTGGCCGCTCGGCCTGACGGGGCGCGTCTACGGCCTGTCGGCCACGATCCTCAGCCTGGTGTTCGTCGCGTTGGCGGCGCGGGTGCTGGCGAACCGCGCGACTGAACCGGCGGCCATGGCCCCGGAAAAAAAGCTGTTCGCTTATTCGGTTTTCTATCTGTTCGCGCTGTTCACCGTGCTGATCGTCGACCGTTGGTTGCCGCAATGATTCCCGAGGACGAGGTCATCCGCCGCCAGCGCGAACGGGCACGAATCACGGCGTGGCTGCTCGGCGCGTTCGTCGTGCTGCTGTTCTTCATCACCATCGCCAAGACGGGCATCAACTGGTGACCGCGCCGGCACTCCGGAAAAATAATTGGACCGCGCTTAGCATGGCGCTGATTGCGTTGGCCGCGCTGGGCATGGCCTTCGCCGCGGTGCCAGCCTATCGCATGTTCTGCCAGCTGACCGGCTTTGACGGCACGCCGTTACGCGCGGAAAAAGCGCCGGGCGCGGTCGCCGGTCAGATCGGCGTCCGCTTTGACGCTAACGTCGATCCTCGGATGCCATGGCGGTTCGAGCCCCTGCAGAATCAGGTACGCATTTCGCCGGGCGCAAAGACGACAATTTACTACCAGGCGACGAATCTCAGCGCGCGGCCGATCACCGGGCACGCCGTGTTCAACGTCTCGCCGGATACCGCGGGGCAGTATTTCAACAAGATCCAGTGCTTCTGCTTCACCGACCAGACGTTGAAGCCCGGCGAGAGCGTGAAGATGCCGGTGATCTTCTATGTCGACCCGCGCATCCGCAAGGATTCGGATCCCGAGACGCGGGCAATCGACGAGATCACCCTGAGCTACACATTTTACCCGGTGGAAACCGTCGCTTCGGCCCGCTAGAGGCCATTCAGGGAAACACGAGGGAAGCCGCACGCATGGCCGCGAAGAACCACGATTACCATTTGGTCGAGCCTGATATCTGGCCGCTGATCGGCGCGTTTTCGGCCTTTGCCTTGTTCGGCGGTGCCGTGATGTGGTTCCATGACAATCATTATGGGCCGTTCGTCGGTGGGCTCGGCGTCGCCGGCGTGCTGATCACCATGTACAGCTGGTGGGCCAATACCGTCCGCGAAGCCCACACCGGCTATCACACCCCGGTCGTCCAGCTGCACCTGCGCTACGGGATGATCCTGTTCATCGCCTCTGAGGTGATGTTCTTTCTCGCCTGGTTCTGGGCATTTTTCGACAGCTCGCTGTTCCCGCAAGCGGCGATCGGCGGGCACTGGCCGCCCAAGGGCATCGAAGTGCTCAATCCCTGGGGCTTCCCGCTGCTCAACACGCTGATCCTGTTGTGCTCGGGAACGACGGTGACCTGGGCGCATCACGCGCTGATTCATGGTGATCGCAAGGGCCTCAAGCTCGGCCTGTTGCTGACCATACTCCTCGGCCTGACCTTCACCAGCATCCAGGCGTGGGAATATGCCCATGCGCCGTTCGCCTTCAAAGGCAGCATCTATGGCGCGACCTTCTTCATGGCGACCGGCTTTCATGGCTTCCACGTGATCGTCGGGACGATCTTCCTGACCGTCTGCCTGATCCGCGCGAACCGCGGCGATTTCAGTCCGCGCCAGCACTTCGGGTTCGAAGCCGCCGCCTGGTACTGGCATTTCGTCGATGTCGTGTGGTTGTTCCTGTTCACCTCGATCTACGTCTGGGGCGGCTGGGGCGCGCCGCACGCGGGGTGACCGAAGCCCCGGCGGCCGCTGGCGGATGCCCGCGCTGCGGCGCCAAGACCTTGTTCAGCGGCTGGGTGAAGTTCGCGCCCAAGTGCTCGGCCTGCGGGCTCGATTTCGACAGCTTCAACGTTGGGGACGGGCCGGCAGCGTTCCTGATCCTGATTGTCGGGGCGATCGTGGTTGCGGGTGCGATCACCCTCGAACTCGCGGTCGAGCCGCCCTTCTGGGTCCATTTGATCTGGATTCCGGTCGCCGCGGGGCTGACCATCGGCGGGCTGCGGCTCGCCAAGGCATGGCTGATCTGGCAGGAATATCGCCACCGGGCGCGCGAAGGGCGGATCGCCGAATGATCCGCCGCCTGCCCATCATTCCGACCATTGTCGTGCTGTTTGCGGTCGCGACCATGATCGGGCTCGGCGTGTGGCAATTGCAGCGGGCGCAGTGGAAGGACCGGCTGCTCGCGCAGTACAGCCAAGCCGAAAAGCTGCCGCCAATCGCCTGGCCGAGCGTGCCGCCCAAGGACGACCAGCTGCCGTTGTTCCGCAGCGCGACGGGGGTGTGCCTGCGGACCATCGGTGGGCGCGCGGTCGCCGGTGAGAACCGCGCGGGCGAGCCCGGGTTTGCCCACATCATCGACTGCGCGACCGGGGCCGAAGGGCCCGGGATGAGCGTCGAGGTCGGCTGGTCGAAAAACCCCAATGCGCGGCCCGACTGGCGCGGCGGACCGGTCAGCGGCGTGATCGCGCCCGACAGCCGGACGCGGATGCGGCTGGTCGCGGCGACCGCGCCGCCGGGACTCGAACCGAGCGCGCCGCCATCGATTGCGTCGATTCCCAACAACCATCGGTCGTATGCCGTCCAATGGTTCAGCTTCGCGGCAATCGCGCTGGTGATCTATGGGCTGGCGCTGCGCAAGCGCCGGAAGGAGGAGCAGCCCAAGCCATGAGCGCGCAGCTCCACAAACTAGCCAACGGGCTCACGGTCGCGGTCGACCCGATGCCCGACGCGCAATCGGTATCGATCGGGCTTTACGCGCAGGTCGGCGCGCGCTCGGAGCCGGAGCCGCTGTCGGGCCTCACCCATGTCGTCGAGCATATGGTGTTCAAGGGCGCCGGCAGCCGCGATACCCGGACACTGGCCGAAGCGATCGAAGATGTCGGCGGCGCGCTCAACGCCTGGACCGCGCGCGATCAGACCGTGTTTTACGGGCGGACGCTGGCCAAGGACGCGCCGCTGCTGTGCGAACTGCTCGCCGATTTGATCCGCGCGCCGCACTTGGCCGACGAGCATCTCGAGCGCGAGAAGGACGTGATCCTGTCCGAGCTCGGCGAAGTCACCGACGCGCCCGACGATTTGGTCCACGAGCATCTGTTCGAAGCCGCGTTCGACGCGCAGCCCCTGGGCCGTTCGATCCTCGGCCGGCCTGAGACGATCCAGGCGATTACCCGCGACGATTGCCTGCGCTGGATCGAAGGCGAGTTGGTCCCGTCGCGGCTGATCCTCTCGGCAAGCGGGCGGGTCGATCCGGACGAGATGCTGCGGCTGGCCGAGCGGCTGCTCGGCGACATGGCCGACTGGCCGGGCACACCGATCGCCCAGGCCGAGTTCACCGGAGGGCTGCGCAACGACCGGCGCGAGTTCGAGCAGGCGCATTGGTGCTTAGGGCTGCCCGGGCTGGCGGCGGCCGATCCGCGGCTGCCGGCGCTGTCGCTCTTCGTCCAGGCCCTGGGCGGGGGCATGTCGTCGCGGCTGTTCCAGGAACTGCGCGAAGAGCGCGGGCTGGCCTATTCGGTCAGCGCCTGGACCCAAGGCTTCGCCGACACCGGAATCGTCGCGCTGAGCTGCGCCGCCGACCGCGAGCGCGCGATCGAATCGATGCATCTTGCGCGCGCTGTGCTGGCGGATGCCGTTGAGACGCTGGACGACACGGAAGTCAGCCGCGCGCGGGCGCAGATTGAAGCGGGATTGTTGATGGGCCTCGAGAGCCCAAGCGGCCGCGCCGACCATATGGCGCGCTCGATCGAAGTGTTCGGCCGGATCGTCGGTCTCGACGAATTGCTCGATCAACTGCGTTCGGTCGATGCCGCGGCAGCGCGGGCCGCGGGCGCGGCGATCATTGACGGCCGCACCGCGGTCGCCTCGGTCGGCGCGCAGCTGCTGCGGGCGGCGTGATCGACCTCACCACGATCGTCGCCGAGCCGTGGGCTGATTGGGGCCTGATCGACTGCGGCAACGGCCAGAGGTTCGAGCGCTACGGCGATGTGACCGTTGTCCGGCCCGAGCCGCAGGCGATGTGGGCGCCGGCGCGCGATGATTGGGACCCCGACGCGACCTTCGTGCCGGGTTCGGACGAGGAGGGCGGCGGGCGCTGGGTCGAGCATCGCCCGGTGCCCAAATCATGGCCGCTGGCGCGCGGCAAGGTCCGCTTCAACGCCTCGCTGACCCCGTTCCGTCATCTCGGCTTCTTCCCTGACATGGCGCCGCAATGGGACTGGATGGTCGAGCGCGCCGCTGACGCAGAAGTGCTCAACCTGTTCGGCTACACAGGGGTCGGGACCTTGCTCTTGAGCGATGCCGGGGCGCGGCTGGTCCATGTCGATGCGTCGAAGAAATCGGTCGAGCAGGGCAAGGCCAATGCCGCTTTGTCCGGCGTCGGCGACGTCCGCTGGATCGTTGACGATGCGACCAAATTCACCGCGCGCGAGGTGCGCCGCGGGCGGCGCTACGACGGCATCTTGCTCGACCCGCCGAAGTTCGGCCGCGGGCCGGAGGGTGAAGTGTGGCGGCTGGAGGAAGATTTGGCGCCGCTGCTGGGCGATTGCCGGCGATTGCTCGACGACAACAGCCGCTTCCTCGTGCTGACCGTTTACGCCGTGCGGATGTCGGCACTGGCGATCGGCGAATTGGTTCGGCAGGTGCTGAGCGACCTCGGCGGCGCGGTCGAAGTCGGCGAAATGGCGGTGCGCGAGGAAGCGCGCGGGCTGCTCCTGCCGACCGCAATTTTCGCGCGCTGGTTTAGGTCCGGCTAGCCCGGATCGCCGCGGCGGCGACGAACGGTGCGCCGGCCGTCAGCAGCAACGACACCGCGGCCTCGAGTAGGAGGGCGTTCGCAGCACCGAAAATCAGCAGCGGCACCGCCAGTGGGAGCAGCAGGAGTCCGGCCAGTGATCCGGCGCGGGGTAGGCCGGCGGTGACCGCCGCGACCGCAACCGCGAGGGCGGCCAGCGCCGGGGTGCCAATCGCCAGCGCCAGCGCGGTCCGGGCAAGCGCGGCGCCGTCCATCGCCAGCAGTGCCGACGCGGGGATCGCGGCGATCATCAGCAGCGGTGCGAAGGTCAGCCAGTGCGCGGCAATCTTGGCGAAGGCGATGCTCTCCTCGGCCAGGCCGTGGAGCGCGAGCTGGTCGAGCATTCCGTCGGCCCGATCGGGCTCGATCAGCCGCTCGATCGGCAGCAGCGCGGCGGTCAGCGCGGCGATCCACAATGCGCCGGGGCCGATCCGCGCCAGCAATTTGGCGTCCGGGCCGATGGCGAACGGCATCAGCGTCGCGACCAACAGGAAAAAGGCGATGGGCAACCACGCCGCGCCGGTGAAGCCGCGGCGCAGGTCGCGAACGATCAGCGCGGCGATCATCGGCCAAGCTCCAGCTTGCGCCACTCGCCGCCGAGCTGCTGGTGTGACGCCGCGAGTACCGCGCCGCCATTCTCAAGGTGGCGTTCGACCGCGCCGCCCAGGCGCTTCCGCCCGTCGGTATCCAGCCCGTTCAGCGGCTCGTCGAGCAGCCACAAGGGCGCACGCGAGGCGGCGACCCGCGCCAGCGTCGCGCGCTTGAGCTGGCCGGACGACAGCAGCCGGACCGGCACTTCGGCGAGATGGTCGATGTGCAGCGCAACCATCGCTTGCTCGACCGCGCCGCCCCAGAACCCCAGCGCATTCCGCAGCAGCAACTCGCGATCGAGCGCGAGATGATCGTCGGCCAGCGCCAGCGGCGCGCGATCGACCTGCCCGCGCGCCGGCTGGAGCAGCCCCGCGGCGAGCCGGATCAGGCTTGACTTGCCGCTGCCGTTCGGCCCCGTCACCTGGAGCCGCTCGCCCGGTCCAAGCTCCAGGTCGAGCTTTTCGAACAGCACATTGCCGCCGCGCCTCAGCGTCACATTGCTGAACTTCAGCAGGCCGTTCACGAAACCGCATCCTCGAGCGCGTGCATGTCGTCATCCGACAGGCCGAAATGGTGGCCGACCTCGTGGATCAGGACGTGGGCGACGAGATGTTCAAGCGTGTCGTCGGTTCCCGCCCATTCGTCGAGAATCGGGCGGCGGAACAGGCGGATGCGCTCGGGCAGGGTGCCCGATTGGCTGACGCTGCGTTCAGTCAGCGGCACGCCTTCGTAAATGCCGGAAAGCTCGAACGGGTCGTCGATGCCCATCGCTTCGAGGGTCTCGTCGTCGGCGAAATCCTCGACCAGCAGGACGACATCATCGAGGCTGTCGGCGAACGGCACGGGCAGGGCTTTCATCGCCGCGCGCGCGATCGCTTCAATCTCGTCGGCGGTGGGGGGCGGTCCGAAACGGCGCATCGCCGTCGCATAGGGGTTTCGGCCCGAGCGCGGCAAGGTTGCCCGTTTGGGCGACGGACCCTAAACGGCGCGCTTCCAGCGATATGCGGAGCGGTGGCCGAGTGGTCGAAGGCGCTCGCCTGGAAAGTGAGTATACGCCAAAAGCGTATCGAGGGTTCGAATCCCTCCCGCTCCGCCAGCTGGAAATCGGCCTTAGCGCCGCTTGGCCAATTCCTCGACGATCAATTCGGCCGCCTGCTCGGCGCTCAGCCGGGTCGTGTCGATGTGAATTTCGGGCGCCTCCGGCGCCTCGTACGGGCTGTCGATGCCGGTGAAATTCTTGAGCGCGCCGGCGCGGGCCTTGGCATAAAGGCCCTTGGCGTCGCGTTTCTCGGCTTCTGCCAAGGGCGTATCGACGAACACTTCGATGAACTCGCCTTGCGGCAGCATGGCGCGAACCATGTCGCGCTCGGCCCGGAATGGCGAAATGAACGCGGTCAGCACGATCAGCCCCGAATCGGCCATCAGCCGCGCGACCTCGCCGACCCGGCGGATATTCTCGATCCGGTCGGTCTCGGTGAAGCCCAAGTCGCGGTTTAACCCGTGACGAACATTGTCGCCGTCGAGCAGGAAGGTGTGGCGACCGAGTGCGGCCAGCCTTTTCTCGACCAGATTGGCGATGGTCGACTTGCCCGCGCCGCTGAGGCCGGTGAACCACAGGACCGCCGGCTTCTGACCCTTGAGCGCGGCGTGGGTCTCGCGGCTGACGTCGAGGTGCTGGCGGTGGATGTTGAGCGAGCGCCTGAGCGCGAAGTGGAGCATGCCGCAGGCGACGGTGGCGTTGGTCAACTTGTCGATCAGAATGAACCCGCCGAGCGCCCGGTTGGGGCTGGAGCCGTCGGCCGCATAGGGTTCGAACACGATCTCGCGGTCGGTCGCGATTTCGGCCACCCCAATCGCATTCAGCCCCAGCGCCGGCGCCGCGAGATGCTCGAGCGTGTTGACGTTGATCTCATATTTGGGGTGCTGGACAGTGGCGCTAACGACCTGCGTGCCGAGTTTCAGCCAGTAACCGCGGCCCGGGACCAGCTCCTCGTCGGCCATCCACACGATCGTCGCTTCGAACTGGTCGGCCGCCTGGGGCGGATCGCCCGCCGCCACGATCACGTCGCCGCGCGAGCAATCGACCTGGTCGGCCAGGGTCAGCGTGACTGACTGCCCTGCGACGGCCTGGTCGAGATCGCCGTCCGCGGTCACAATCCGCTCGACCCGCGAGACCCGGCCCGACGGCAGCACGCGCACCTCGGCGCCCGGTTCAATCGCCCCTGCTGCGATCTGCCCCGAAAACCCGCGAAAATCCTGGTTGGGCCGATTGACCCATTGCACCGGCATGCGGAACGGTTTCGCCGCGTCCGTCGCGGCGTCGAGGGGGACGGAGTCGAGCAACTCCAGCAATGTCGGCCCGTCGTGCCAACCCATCGCCCCGCCGCGCGCCGCGACATTCTCGCCGGTCAGGCCGGACACCGGGATTGCGGACCAATCGGCAACGCCGATCTCATCGGCGAATGCGCGATAGTCGGCGACAATCGCGGCAAACGCTTCCCTGTCGTAATCGACCAAATCTATCTTGGTCACCGCCAGCACCACGTGGCGGATGCCCATCAGCTGCGCGAGATAGGAATGGCGCCGCGTCTGGGTCAGCACGCCCTTGCGCGCATCGACCAGCACCACCGCGAGGTCGGCGGTCGACGCGCCGGTCACCATGTTGCGCGTATATTGCTCATGCCCCGGGGTGTCGGCGACGATATATTTGCGCTTGTCGCTGGCGAAAAAGCGGTAGGCGACGTCGATCGTAATGCCCTGCTCGCGCTCGGCCGACAGGCCGTCGACGAGCAACGCGAAATCCATCTTTTCGCCCTGCGTGCCGTGGCGCTTGCTGTCCGTTTCAAGCGCGGCGAGCTGGTCATCGAACAATTGCCGCGTGTCGTACAGCAGCCGCCCGATCAGGGTCGACTTGCCGTCATCGACGCTGCCGCAGGTGATGAACCGCAGCAGCTCCTTCGATTCCTGCTCGGCGAGCCAGGCGGAGATATCGGCGGGGGCGTTCAAAAATATCCCTCCTGCTTTTTCTTCTCCATCGACGCGCTGCCGCCGTCGCGGTCGATCGCCCGGCCCTCGCGCTCGGAGCTGGTCGAGACCAGCATTTCGGCGATGATCTCTTCCACCGTCGCCGCGTCGCTCAGGTTCGCGCCCGACAGCGGGTAACAACCAAGGGTCCGGAACCGCACCTTGCGCGTCACCGCTGCCTCGCCGTTAAGCGGAAAGCGGTCGTCGTCGACCATCAGGATCAGCCCGTCGCGGGTCACCGTCGGCCGCTCGGCGGCGAAATAGAGGGGCACGATCTCGATCCGTTCGCGCAAGATGTATTGCCACACGTCGAGCTCGGTCCAGTTGGACAGCGGGAACACGCGGAGGCTCTCGCCCTTGGCTTTCCGCACGTTGTACAGCGCCCACAATTCGGGCCGCTGGCGCTTCGGGTCCCAGCGGTGGTGCTTGTCCCGAAAGCTGAAGATGCGCTCCTTGGCGCGGCTTTTCTCCTCGTCGCGCCGGGCGCCGCCGAACGCCGCGTCGAAGCCGTGCGCGTCGAGCGCCTGCTTGAGCCCTTGCGTCTTCCACATGTCGGTGTGCAGCGGCCCGTGGTCGAATGGGTTGATCCCCTGCGCTTCGGCCTCCGGATTGGTATGGATGATGAGCTTGATCGCCGGGTCCGCCGCCACCCGATCGCGCGCCGCATACATCTCGCGGAATTTCCAATGGGTATCGACGTGGAGCAGCGGGAACGGCAGCGGCCCGGGGAAGAACGCCTTCTTCGCCAGATGCAGCATCACCGACGAATCCTTGCCGATCGAATAAAGCATCACCGGCCGATCGGCCTCCGCGACCGTCTCGCGCAGGATGTGGATGCTTTCGGCCTCGAGCCGGTCGAGATGGGTCAGCGAGCGCATTGGCAGCGGGGGTTAGCCCGGACCCATGGCAAAAGAAAAGCATCGCGCGCTGGCGAGGCGCACTCCGTGAGCCTCAGTTCGTTCAGGAGCCGTTTCGATTGTGCCTGCCACAGGCTCGCCGATGATCGATCGCAGAACCTTGTTGGGCGGCGGCAGCGCCGCGATTGCCGCCGGATTGCTGTTCGGTGGCTGCTCGTCGAGTGCGACGGCGGCCAGCTTTCCAGTGACGAAGACCGATGCCGAGTGGCGCCGGCAGCTTGGTCCAGACCGTTACTATATCCTGCGCGAAGCCGGGACTGAGCGGCAATTCACCAGCCCTCTGCTCAACGAGCATCGCCGCGGCACCTTTGTTTGTGCGGCGTGCGCAAACCCGTTGTTCTCGTCGACGACCAAATTCGACAGCGGTACCGGCTGGCCAAGCTTTTTCCGCGCCCTGCCGCACGCGACCGTTACGCGCGGTGTGCAGAGCCTGTTGTTCGGCACCGAGCAACTGTGCGCCCGTTGCGGCGGCCATCTCGGACACGTCTTCAACGACGGGCCGAAGCCAACCGGTTTGCGCTATTGTATCGACGGTTTGGCGCTCAACTTCCGCCCAGCCTGAAGTCAGCCGACGATGCGCAATTTCCCGCGCTTGCCCGGCGCCGAATAGCAGACCACGCCGAGTTCCTGCTGCAGACGTTCGAGTTCCTTCGCCTTGGCCGCATTCTGCTCTTCGGTGTAGCGCCGTTCGAGCGCGGCCTCGTCCTCGGTCTGCTCGCGGAAATAGCTGATGGTGACCCGGTGCCCGAATACATCGTCGCCGCGCAGACGCAGCTCCGCGTCGGAATTTTCCGGCAGGCTGTCGCGCAGGGCGACGAGTTTATCGATCAGATCATCGAGGGACGAATGGTCCCGGATGTCGACGAACTCTTTGACTCGTCTCGTCATTCGTGACCCTCCCCGGCCCCCGGAGCGTTCAATAGTATTCGCGGGAATCGCCGCGCAATGCAGTTTCGAGATTTATCCCCAGGGAAGTTGCGGCAGCGTGAATCGGAGTGAGATCGGAGGGTCGGGAAAGGATGGCTGAAACGATGGTGAAATTGGCCACGGGCACCCTCGGCCTCGCGCTAAGTCCTTTGATTGGCGGCGCTATTTGGGCGTTCGAGTGGACTGGGCCGGGAGCTCCCCGACCGATATTGCGCAAATGCCACAGCCCGCTCGAAAAGGTGCTCGACGCGACGAGTTTCCCGCTGGTGCCCTACGTCAACCGCATCCGCGGCGGCCGTTTCGCCTTTCGCGGGCGCGACGTGAGCCTTGCTCCGAACATGGCCGGCGATCCCAGTCCGCTGCATGGCCAGGGCTGGCTAAATGCGTGGCAGGTCGACGAGCAGAACGAAACGCGCGCGGTGCTGAGCTTCGCCCATGCGGCTGGCGAATGGCCGTGGGACTATGAAGCGCGGCAGGAATTCACGCTCGATGGCGGCGGCTTGTCGGTCGGCCTCACCTGCACCAACACCAGCAGCGACCCGATGCCGTGCGGGCTTGGCCAGCATCCCTATTTCCCGTGCGGGCCGGAGACGCGGATCGCCACCGAGGTCACGCAGGTGTGGACGATCGACGCGCAAGTGCTGCCGGTGGCGCAGGCGCCAGCCGAGGGGCGCTACGACCTGCGCGACCGATTAGCGTGCGGGCAGGATCTCGACCACGGGTTCGGCGGCTGGAACGGCGAGACGCGGTTGAGTGATCCCGACTGGCCGTACGAGGTCCGCCTCTCGTCGCCGCAAGCGCGCTTCTTCCAGCTCTATTCGCCGGTGGCGGGCGGCATTTTCGTCGCCGAGCCGGTGACCCATGCCAATGCCGCGCTCAATGCACCGGAGGCCGAATGGCCAGACCTGGGAATGCGCGTGTTGGAGCCGGGCGAGGCGATGCACCTCGATATGCGGCTGGACATCGTGCCCAAATAGCGGCGCGTTCAGGTTGCTGCGTTGAAAATCGGCTTATATAGGCCGCTGTTCCCGCAAGGGGCGCCGCTTCCGGAGACGTGGGTGAGTGGCTGAAACCAGCGGTTTGCTAAACCGCCGTAGGGGGATTACTCCTACCGAGGGTTCGAATCCCTCCGTCTCCGCCAGCCGCATGTTTCCTGACATCCGCTGCTTGTTTTTAATCAACGAGAATCAAAGGATTTCTGCGGCCAGATTGTCCACGCCCGTCCGTTGCCAGTCGTCAGTATCCACGTTACAGTGTGGGAGAAAACGTGGGGAACGCGTTATGGGCAAGCTTACAGCGACGGCGGTTACAGCAGCTCTCAGGAGGCCAGGACGCCATGGGGACGGAGACGGGCTCTTCCTCCAGGTGACGGCTGCCGGAGCGGCCTCGTGGGTTCTGCGCGTTCAAAAAATCGGAAAACGTCGTGACATCGGCTTGGGTAGCGCCAAGAAAGTTGGCCTGTCCTTGGCTCGTGAGCGGGCGGACGAAGCTCGCAGGCAAATCGAGGCCGGCCTCGATCCGGTTCGGGAGCGCAAGAAGGCAGCAGGCATCCCGACATTTCGTGAGGCTGCGGTGCTGGTTCACGGAGAGCATAAAAAAACTTGGAAAAACGGGAAGCACCAGGACCAGTGGATCAACACGCTGGAGACCTATGTTTATCCCGCGCTTGGCGATTTGCCCGTTAGCGCCGTTGACGGTCCCGCAATCCGCGACTTGCTGGCCCCGATCTGGATCGACAAGGCCGAGACTTCAAGGCGCGTTCTACAGCGCATCTGTACTGTCCTTCATTGGGCGAGCGCCAAGGGCTACCGGACGATAGAAATCTCGCGTCCGTCGATCCTCAAGGGCCTGCCGCCTCAGAGGCGCAAACCAAACCACTTTGCAGCCATGCCCTATACGGACGTTCCGGCGTTCATCGAACGGCTGCACGAAAAGGAGAGCTGGAGTCGGCTGGCGTTGGAAGCGGCCATCCTGACGGCTGCTCGGTCCGGCGAGATACGTTGCGCAACATGGGATGAGGTCGATCTAGACAAGGGGCTTTGGTCTATTCCCGCCGGCCGCATGAAGGCTAAACGCGATCACGTCGTCCCTCTCTCGAAACCTGCGCTTCGCGCCTTTCGTCGGGCGGCAGAACTTCGGATAGCCGGAAGCGAGTTCGTCTTTCAGGGCGGGAAGCCCCGCAAGGCGATGAGCGACATGACGCTGACTAAGGTGCTTCGGACCATGGGTGAGACAGCAACGGCGCATGGCTTTCGTTCCAGCTTTCGCGATTGGGTATCCGAGGAAAGCAACTTCTCGGGCGACTTGGCGGAAGCGGCCCTTGCCCACGCCGTGAAGGACAAAACGGAAGCGGCCTATCGTCGAGGCGACCTGTTGGAAAAGCGCCGCAAGCTAATGGACGCTTGGGGTGCATATTGTACGGCCTCCAGCGCGAATGTCGTGCGGCTCGCGAGGGCCTAACTGATTGATTTTGACGGCCTGTTCGGTTTCGATCGGAAGCTGCGCGAATTGTGTGGATGGAGAACGGCAGAACAATCCCCGAGATTCTTCGGACAAATCACTCGATTCGCGCACAATCTATCCACAGAGTCTCCGTACGTACTGTATTCGTTCTACTTGGGTTCTAGGCCGAAACGTGCCTACCTAAGGACGCACATAAGTGCGCCAAGTAACGAAAGGACGACGATGGAAGAAAGATACCTAGTCTCAATCGAACGGGCGGCCGAAGCATTGAGCATTGGTCGATCGAAGACGTACCAGCTCATCAATGATGGCAAGCTTCTCACTGTCACGATCGGCCGGCGCCGTCTGGTCCGCGCCGATAGCGTTCGTGCCATTGCGAACGGGGAGGCTGCTTGATGGAGAGCCAAAAGAAAATGGGCCCCGAAGCGGCTGCAACCGCCCCGAGAGCCCCAAATGTCGCCCTTGGAAAGCCGACGCTCGTCCATAGCGCACCGGATCGGTGTGGGACTAGCCCCCGGTCGAAAGAAAGTGAAAACCCGCCGATCGGGCAGCCGTTCTTCGAGTGTCGCAAAGCAGGAGGGTACTTCCTGCGAGCGCAATTCGAGACATTTGGAACGACGACCTATCTCGACATCCGTCAATGGGTTGATCGAGGCGAGGGCTTAGTCCGTACCGGCAAGGGCGCGACGATCCCGCTTGGGCGCGTCAGGGAGCTTGGCGAAGCCCTGAGCAGGGTGAGCCTGCCGGACTCGTCGAGCGAGTCTGAGAGCGCGGCCTAGGGCGTACTGGGGCGGTCGGGGCTTCGTCACCGACCGCCCTTTTTCGGCACTTGTTCAAAACTTGCGATAGCTGCCGCGTCGTAGCGGCGGCGAGGACGGATGTGATGGCGCCGCGCTATAGGGAAAAGGGACTTCAAGCGCCGGTTTCGCAACAGATACGCGCGCGGGCGCGCGCGACATCCGGCGAAGCCTTTGAAAAACTTCCAAAAAATCAAGCTGTCTCATGCGGCGCTGCGCTTGGCACAGTCATTGCTAATAAAGAGACCAGTTTAGGTGTGCCGCATGCTGTGGAGCCGCGTGCAATCAGGCGCCGACTCTCAACCGCCCTACGGCGCAAGGATTGCAAGAACCTTATCCTGGCGACCCAGCATGCGGTGCTTATCGGGCGACCCCTGAACCGCATGCTGACCATCCATTTCGACGCAGCGGGCATTGTCGACCCCGTGAACGCGATCGGCAAACTGCTTAAACTTATGGGCGACTGGCTCCGCTGTTATAACACCCAAATAACAGCGGTGTGGGTGCGCGAAAGCGGACTGGAAAAAGGGGAGCATGTCCACATCCTGCTGAGCGTTCCGCCGAATAAAATAGAGGCATTTAATCGCCGGCAGCGCAGCTGGTTTAAGAGACTAGGCGCGAGCTGGCGGAAGGGTGTTTATCTCAGCAGGCCAATCGGCCCCCACCTCCGAACCGCATTCAACGACCTATCGGCCGATCTGTATCAGCAGGAGCTATCTGGTGCTCTGTCTTACCTTCTGAAGGGAGCCGACGACGAAGCTCAAAAAGCAGAGGGTTTGCGCCGGTGTGAACCGGGGGGCGAGGTTTCCGGCAAGCGCTGCGGCACTACGGAAAACATCGGGAAGACGGCGCGGGACCGCTTTAATCGGCTAAAGTAGGCTGAAATAGGCCGGGCAGGGGGTGGTCAGATCCCCAAAGCGACGATGGGGGAAAGCGGTGTCGGTGGCCCGTTAAAACACTAAACCCGTTTTTCCTTGGCCGCTACGCGCGCGGGCGCGCGCGAGGGGCTAATGTCCGGTTTCGACCCAAAGCGGACATTGCAACCCGACGCCCGAAGGCGCAGAATTACAGAATGAGGAACTCACTGGACCTCGACCCGGAATGGGGCGCGATCGATCTGATCGAAGAGGTAGAAGCCACCTTTGGATTTACAATCACCAAAGAGGAGGCAGAGCCGTGCGCCACGGTTGGCGACCTGTACGATGTGATTTGCGCCCACACGCCCGATTGGGATGGCCAGGAGGGAAGCTGCGGCTCCTCGATGGTGTTCTACCGGATGCGGCGCTCGCTTTCCCCTGATCGTATGCGCGGGGTCAGGCCGGAGACGGCTCTTAGCGCCAGCGGGCTACAACCCAGTCGCTTGTTCAAGAAGCTGGCAGATGAGACTGGACTACGGCTCCCGGCGTACGGGCTTACGTGGCTCGGCAAGACGGGTGGCTTCCTGTTAGTTGGAGGCATCATAGCCGCCATCGTCGCACTGCTTACTGGACATTGGATTGTTAGCGGCGTGGTCGCACTGATCGCCCTTGCTGGCTTGCCGCTGCTAATGCTCGACCCAGGCCGCTTTCCCGCTGGGTTTGTCACCATAGCTGACTTGGTACGGCGGACTGTGCCGCTAAACTCAACCGCCTTGAAAGATGCCGGTGGACGACCCGCCGACCGATGGGCGATCCTTACCGCTCTGGCAGCCGAGCATGGCAACCTCCCGCCCGACCAGATTGGACCCGAAACCTTCTTCCATCGAGCCAGCTTGGAATTAGCCACCGCTCGTTAGCGTCCGCTTTCCACCCGCTCCGGCCACGCTCGACCCATTGCGGTCATTAGCGCTGGCGTTAGCATGGAGCCGATGGCTGACCTGTTGGACGTATATATCTTCCGTGACCCCAGCTTCGCGCCAGACGGCAACACCCTCGTATGCGTCGCGCCCCGACGAGCCATGAAGCGCTTCATGTCGAAGAGGGAGTGTCGCGCTCATTTGGTGGGTGCGCCGTCTATCGTCGCTCGCTGTGGACTACTTATGTCGGAGTGTGGGGCGACCGAAACGGCTCGCGTTTTCGCCGCTTCCTTCGTGAACGCGGTGCGGAACTAGCGATACACAAGGAGCCACCTGCAAAGGCTCGTCTGCTTTATTGGACAACGAGGGATGAGCGACCGCAGGTTAGGTCGCTGCCGGACCGCTAGCGTCCGCTTTCCACCCCAACCGGCCACAGCCGACCCATTCCTGCCATGAGCGCCAATCGTGTCGCGCACCGGTGCCGGCGCCATACGCACCTCTTAGCGCGTCCGCAGGCGGGAGTTAGTAAGACCGAGTTGCTAGCGGATGAAAGGATGGGCGCCGGCTGCCCGAAAAACTGAGCAGATGCGGAGACAATTCAAACCGCAAGCAACCTCTATCCCGCCGATGGGGTCCTTTGGACAAAACGCCAGGCAAACATCGAGGCAGATGCGGCCAAGCCAGCCCCCGTTCGGAGCTGCAGCCCGAGATGCATACGTCGAATGTATCGCAGATCGCGAGACAATGTTCGGTAGAAGACCCACCTCGTGGTTCCCCTCTAGAATCTGTGTAAACCTGAACCGCAACTCTTCGCACAGTCAGCCTCCTGTGCCGCACAAGTCACGAGACAAAGCACCGTCGCCCAACCGGCGCTCGCGCCTTCACAAAGGATAAGACAGGCAGTGCCAAACGCCGCGCACTTCAGATCACACCAGAAGCCAAGGCGGTTACCACCAAAACCACCAGTATTCGCGCGTGCCATGACGATTGTGGGATCCATAGTAGTCCTCCCAGTCTAAATGTCGAAGGTTTGAGTAAAAGACTGTCCAAGCGGGTAAGGATACAGATCTGCTACGTCGATCAACAACCGATACCGCGAAGCTGGACCGAACTTTCTCGGTTCCAACGTGACCAAGATTTCGACAAGAGACGTACCGTCTGCACTTACGCGGGTCTCAACGGAGCGGATCGCTTCGTCGTTATTGATCGACCTACTAATTAACTCATAAAAAGAGGCCAGTCGAGTAACAGTCCAATTCAAAGCCCGAAACCGTCCTAGACCGTCGTTTCCGGTGGAAGCTACCGCAGCCAGAAAAACCTCTTTCGATCGAGCTACGAATATTTTCGAGTTCTTGGCTGGAACTTCGATGGCTGATGCCATTGACGCCAAAAATGCTGCTAGTTCGAAATGGTACGAGAATTCGATGAGCAAGACGGGATGTTCTATTCCGCCGCAATTCTGCGAACCTGCCATCCATCCAACGGCGACGTACGTATCCAACTCGGTCGATTCCTCAGACCGTCTGAGGGCGTCAACGAGATCTCTTGCTTCGACCTCCGTACGCGGTCGTAAATAGTATCGCTCGATACCCTGCGTGGCGAGTACCCAGCACATCATTCTAGCGAGGTCGGGGCGCTTTTCGAGTACGGCGACCAGATACCCGCGTTCAGTCAAACCTGGAGGCAGTGACGCTCGCTCAAATTCGAACTCTCGCTGCACAGCAGGCGACGGAAACCTAGGGGCAATCTCTCCGATAACATAGATCGGCTGCAAATCCTGCGTTGCACTACAAGACGGACAATCCGGCTCGTCCGCTTTTTCCTGGGTGGGTGTAAGGTCTGCCGTTTCAGACAAGTTTATCTCCCCTTTGGATGGCTAGCGCTTCTTAGCTCCGAACAGCCGATTCAGCGCGTCGGCGCGCTTTTTGCAACCTTGACACTGCTTCATCCCGATCCTCGCGAATCCAGCTGAAACGAGATCGCCCAGTCGTAGGTCTGGTTTGACAATTACGGGGATGTTCGGAGTACTCTCTTTCGTAGTGCCCTCCCGGTCGAGCGCAACCGCTATAGCCCGGTCCACCGGCCCAAGCTTGAAGATAGCGTGGAGATTTCGTGGAGATTGTAACTCGTGTTAGCTATCGCCGATGCAGTACCGGGTGGGCGATTACGTTCTCGATCTGCGCAAGTTCGAGTTGCGGCAGGACGACCGCTTGCTCGCCGCCGAACCCCAGGTTCTGTCACTGCTGTTTCTCTTGATTGAGAATCGGGACCGCTTGGTGAGCAAGGATGAGCTAGTCGCCACGATCTGGGACGGCAGAGCGGTAAGCGACAGCGCCATCTCCAGCCGGATCAAGAGCGCGCGACAGCTGCTCGGCGACAATGGCGAAGCCCAGCGGCTGATCCGGACGGTCCACGGCAAGGGGTTTCGCTTCGTCGGAGAGGTGTCCGTTGGGGAACCCGAAACGGGCGATCGAAACGGCGCCAAACCGACAGCCGCGCTGCCATTCGGCAGCGACAACCCCAGATTATCAATCATCTCGAACGAGTTCGATCAGCAGCCGTATCCGTCGTGGCTGGCAAAGACGACGGCGGAACCGGCGAGGCGCGGCATCCTGATCTCGATCACCGTCGGTGCGCTACTGGTGACTGGAATGCTCGCCTGGCATTTTTGGCGGGATGTCGCGCCCGGGACCAGCGTTGCGATCACTTCAGCCTCGACATCGGCTGATTCCGAAGCACTCGCTCGTGATGTGACGGCGAAGTTGGCGATGCTGGGCAGCGTTAGCGAAGGATCGGCGCGCGTGCTCGACCGTACCAGCCGCGAAATTTCGGACTTGCAGTTCGAGATTGCCACATCGAGCGATGGGCCCGACCTTGAGACCAACCTCGTGCTTCTCAGCGATAAAGGCGAGCTATTGTGGTCGAAGGACTTCCGGCAGCCGCGGTCAAAGCTCTCCGACTTGAAGCAACAACTCGCATTCACGGCGGGCAAAGTGTTGGAGTGCGCGCTTGAAACGGTGGCGCGCAAGAGGCCGCGACTCGATCGCCAGACCATCAAGCTTTACCTCAATGGGTGCGCTGCGTACGCCGACGTGAACGCAAACAACCTCGCCGAGATCGCAGGGATCTTTAGGCGGGTTACTGATGCAGCCCCAGCATTCCAACCCGGCTGGAAGAAGTTGCTGTTGGTGGACGCCCAAGCCCTCGACTATTTCGATCGAACGGAATTCGACAGCGTCCGCGCCGCCCAGGCCGTGGCGGCAGCGCGCAGAGTCAATCCTGAACTGCCGGAGATCTATCTCGTGCTGGCTGAAACGGCTCCGGCATCAGCGATGACTGATAGGATGCACTTTATCGAAGAGGCTGCGCGGCGTGCACCGACTGACGCAGACGTGGCCCTCTTTCACGCTCTCTATTTGGTGAGAGTCGGACGCTTACACGACGCCGTTGACGAAGCGAGAAAGTCTGTTCGGATTGATCCCCTTTCGCCCGCGAATCGCGAGATGTCGGTCATCGCGCTTGGGACGGCCGGCAGGATTGCCGAGGCACAGCAGGAATTGCGGCAAGCAGACCTTCTGTGGCCGGGCGCGATGACCCTGCGAGAAGCGCGATACACGCTATATCTTCGCTTTGCTGACCCGAATGAGGCGATCCGCCTGCGCGATTCAGGTCTCCTCATGCCCCCGATGTCGCCCTTTCAGGGGTCGTTCCTTGCGGCCCGATCCAGCCCGACGCCGGCCAATGTCAATTTGGCGTTACGGGACGCCCGCGCCCTTTATAATCGCAATCCGATTGCGATCGCCCATCTCTCGCAAACCTTGGGAGCATTCAGCCGCGACGAGGAGCTCTTCCCGATCCTCCTAAACTGGCAATACCCGGACAAGATCGATGAGGTCACCGACGTCCTGTTCCGGCCTGCGTTGCGAAATTTTCGGCGGGATCCCCGCTTCATGCGAGTTTCCAAGCGCCTCGGCCTCCTCAACTATTGGCAGACCAGCGGCAAATGGCCCGACTTCTGCTTTGATTCCGACGTGCCGTATGACTGCAAGTTCGAAGCTGCAAAGATCGATAGCGATCGAACCTAAGCCCTTGGTTCCTCCGTCCCACTGCGCGGTCAGCTCGCGCGCGGCGTCCACGTCTGGCGGGAAATCGACCTCGCCCGATGCGGCGCCTGCGGCCCGCCCAAACGTGCGCTGGCTGGCAAATCACTGTCGAAGATTTCGGCGCCGGCTTTCCACTCGTTGCCGATCTTCCGCCAGATGACCACGTACTTTCCGGGTGTCGGTCTGCGCAGTGCCATCGGGCGCAACCGCCATGCGCGAGTCCCCTGTGCGCCGCCTTTGGACATTGGTGGTTTGACGCATAATGCAAATTCCTGACAACTGAATGTCCTGAGGAGAGAATGTCCGCAATGGGTGGCAAGCGGACCTTAGCCCGACGCATTTGCGATCGAGCTCAATCTTTTGTTCGAATCTGCAAGGTTGGCGCTCTGTCGCTCCTTCGCCCAGCCGCCCGCAATTGCTAGCGCTATCAGTAAGGCTAGGAAGGCCCACTCGTGCCATTTCTTCATACGGACGCTCCGGCTTAGTCGTGGCCACCGTCTAACCGCCGCTGTGTAAACTGGGCGGGGGCAGGCAGCGTGCAAACCTGCCCCCACCGCCGCGCGAGGGAGTGCATCGGCGCAGCGCAGCAGAGTTAAACTCTAGTTCGTGAGTAGGAAATAACGTGAAGCGCAGTTTGGCGCGGCGAAACCCTATTTCGTCGCGTTGCCTCAATCCGAGCGGCTGAGTGTCCGCAATGGGTCGGTTGCGGCCGATCAGGGTGGAAAGCGGACGCTACTCGGAGGCCCAAAGTTCTTCGAAGGTATGCAAGGGAACGAGGTTGGATGCGTCCATTAGGATTGCATACCGTGACGGATTTTCACCGACTATCGCGATGACATTCGAACCCATCAGGCCATACTCGTCGAGTGTAGGTGTGCCTGGGAAACGATGGGCAACCTGTCCATTTTCGCCGATGCCGATTTCGCGCAAAATGCAACCGCGCTCGTCAAACTCAATCAACAGCCGTTCGAGGCCATCTTTCTTTAGCCCGTCCGCCGTACTTTCGTTGAACTGCACTACCCTATTCATGTGTCCAAAAGTCACGATGGGGCCAATGTCCGCAATGGGTCGGTCGTGGCCGAAGCGGGTGGAAAGCTGCCATTCAGATGTTGGACCCATGCAGCCAAGAGTGGAGCCGCATCCCTTGCGCGTTGGCGAGTTCTAGCAACTCAATGAGCGTGGCTTCCACGGCTTCGCGCTCAAGAGACTGATGCCTGCGAATGAAGAGCGTATCGCCCCACTGCACTCGCTCAAGTTCCCATCCATCAGGAGCAACGAAACTCGCCGCGACTTCTGGGGTGGCATTTAGTCGAGCCTCGACAAGCTCAGGGTCGCTCTGCCGGTCCTCAGCATGGTAGAACGCCCAGTAGAGTGAAGTTCCGTCTCGAACGTTCCGAATTGCTTCTTGCAAGCTGCTCATGACCGCCTTGTTTCACGGTCACGCTAACGTCTGCAATGGGTCGGTTGTGGCCGGTTGGGGTGGAAATCGGACTTTAAAACCGCCGCAATACGGCGCTCCGATTCGATTCGAGCGACTTCAGCGCAGGGGACGAAAAGCGTCTCGCAGCTCTTCGGAGAATAGCTCAGGCTGCTCCCATGCCGCGAAGTGCCCACCGCGATCCACCTCATGAAAGTAGATGAGCTTCGGGTACGCGCGCCGTGCCCAGGTTTCCGGCGCGGGATAACTCTCGTACGGGAAAACAGTCACGCCAATAGGAACCTTGATCTGGTCGGTTTTGAGTGCGGCCGCAAAGACCGGACTGCGACCTTGGTTTTCCCAGTAGAGGCGATTGGCGGAAGCCCCTGTATTGGTCAGCCAGTAAAGCGTGAAATCATCCAGCACGTCATCCGTGCTAATCGGGCTTTCAATAGTTCCGCCCGGCTTCCAGCGTGAAAAGCCGCCATGCACGAGAAGGAAGGACGCTAACGCGACAGGAGAATCGCTCATGCCATACCCAATGGCCTGAGGGCGTGCGGTCAACATGTCGAAGTAAGCCGTTCCGCGTGCCTTTCGCCCTCTCACGAGTGCGTTAAAAGCGGCGAGTTCCTTATCACTTAGACCGGCAGGCGCGATTCCGGTCGCTAGTGCCGGAGCAATATCGGGGGGGACGGTCGCCGGCAGATTTACATGAATCCCGACCAGCCCCGGAGGAGCTTGCTCGCCCATTAACTCGGCGACCGCTGCACCCCAGTCGCCGCCTTGCGCGACATATCGGTTGTAGCCGAGCCTTTTCATCAACGTGTCCCAGGCGCGAGCGATACGCTCTGGGTTCCAACCGACCTCAGCGGGGCGGTCCGAAAAACCGTAGCCGGGCATTGACGGGATGATGACATCGAATGAGTCTTGCGCCTTGCCGCCGTGCGCGGTCGGGTTGGTCAGCGGATCGATCGCCCTGATCAACTCAAATACCGAGCCGGGCCAACCATGCGTGATGATCAGCGGAAGCGCGCGCGCGTTCTTGGATTTGACCTGGATGAAGTAGATATCGAGGCCATCGATCCGGGTCTTGAATTGCGGCAGGGCATTGAGCTTAGCTTCTGCCTTCCTCCAGTCATAATTCTTCCCCCAATAGTGGACGAGCTGCTGCAGATCCGCGAGCTGGAATCCCTGCGAGCGGTCGGAAACGGTTTCCCTGTCCGGCCACCGTGTCATCGCGATACGGCGCTTGAGATCGTTGATATTCGCTTGCGAAACATGAACCTTAAACGGCCGGATCGTGGTGTCCGACTGCTGGGTAGCGGGTGGCGCCGGAGCTACGAGAGTTGCGGCGAAAATGAGGATTGATCCAAGAGCCAATGCTGCCTCCGCTCAATGCGGTGTCGTTGCGCTGCAGAGTCGCTACCGACTGCGGTCGGATTTGCTTTGCTCCTCTATTTGCGAGTCGGTCAACCGCACTGATGCAGAGCTCGGACGCGGCTGGTTTGGGTGGAAAGCGGACCCTAGTGCCAAGCCCCCGTGACAAGTGATGAATGTGAAGAGATATTCGCCGTATTCAGCCGCCCGCATACGCCGCGGGGCCCTGAGCGAGTTCAGCAAGTCAAAGTCTGTCGAGAATCGTCTCCATATCTTTCAGCCAGGGGTCGTCACTTTCGAATAATTCTGCATTATCCCGAATTCGTTTGAAAATACTCTGCCGTAGAGATGTTCGGATGCTTCCGGTGCTCCCGAGGGCTCGCTCCAGCCGCGCCATCGTAGCCGCTTGGAACAGATACAGGGATTCCGGGAATTGTGCTTCAAGTCTTGTAAATTCATCCTCGCCATGGTCGCCGGCACGCAGACGGGCAATGGCGCCAAGCACAGCCGCATCTTCTCGTGTCGAACTCTCCGACGCATCCCTGCTGGCAACTCGCGAGAACAGCCGCGCTGCCTGTGCAAAATCACCTCGTTCGTATGACAGAAGAGCGGCCGCGAAATCGCTAATATCGTTCGGCAGGCGGGCAAGGGTGGGCAGATAGATAAAACCGGTTTCGTTGCTCGTATTGGACACCACTTCAGCCCATGCCCCGGACTGTCTAACGCCGTTCCAGTCAGGGCCTACGTCCATTCCGTCACAGGGCTGGACCGGCCTGCGACACATCCGCATCGAATCCGGGGACTGAAGTACCTGGATAAGCGCACGGTCGAGAACGACGGGGGCAAACGTAAACGTGCGCCGTGGGAGATCCAGCCGAACGACGCTGTTTCCGCTCCGGATGGTCCAAACTTCGTTATGTGCGGGATGCGCCGCTTCGGACGGTGCCGCCAGGAATGCCTGTACAAGTACTCCATTTCCGAGCGGACGAACCTCGCCCCACATTACGATTTGGACTGTGCCATTCTGCACAACGTAGCGGGTGATCTCCTGTTCGGTTTTTGGGCGAAAAACGCCGTCGGTGTATTGCGCAATACCACTCCCAAAATCGAGACGCTGAGGATTCGGATAGGGCGCGCGCCGAAGCGTTCGCCAGACCTGCAGATAGAGGTTCGTAGATACGTTCTGGCCAAGCGGACGCGGCCCGTCGAACGCCGGAACAATAATGCCGTAATACTGAGCTGACGCGGAAGTGCTCAAAAAGAGCGTCAGGGCAGCTCCGAGCGAGAGAAAAAGCTTCACCGGACGATCCCGCAATGCAGGCTCGTGCGGCGCTGATCGATTGCGACGCGCAACCCACCCGCACTATTTCGCCGGGCTAAGTCTCGCGCTGCCTGAGATGCACGACGCAGCAGCTGGCAGGCAATGACGCGGTTTGTGCCAGCGTCGACCGATAGCGCATAGAGGGTTGCAGCCCTCACCGTATCGCGGGATTGCTGGTAGTCCGATGCGGTGAGGGATCTGGGCAATGGAACCGTTTGAGCAGGAATTCCCGAGCCAAGATTGCCCAAATAAATTGAACCTTCGAAGGCCACCGACCTCGGGTCGCCCGAGCCGATCGCAGTGATCACCTGTAACGCATTCAGTTGCCTCCAGCGGTCCTGAACCGTCTGCAGTGTTGGCGTGCTCGATACCCGTCGTTCGGAAAACTGGATCCGCTGCGCATTCGGAAGAGCAGTGAGTTCGCCAGCAAGTGCGGACATGTCACCCTGCAGCAAATTCTTCCATGCGGTGATCTGCTCGGCAACGTCGCCGCTAGGACTAACTATGAATGTCGGAATAGTAACCCGTGTGGGTAGTCCAGGCTGAGCCGTCGCCGCAGCGGAAATTAACAGAAAACCGAATGCAGCGGCTCTCAGCATGTGCATCCCCCTGCGGGGACGGACCGCCGTGCGCCGCCGAACTCGACGGCGGACAGCGCAATGCCATAAGCGCATTTGCTTGGTGGCTGAAGCTCCGGAACTGGCAGTGGCTCGGTTCGACCCACATCGGCGAAGACAAAATGCGCGACCAGAGCCTGGCCAGCTTTCACGACCACCGGGTTGTAACTGTCGCCGGGTGGGTTGAGCCACCGATCGAAGTCGGGCTGCTTCGGCTCGAATGTGGCGAAGCCGCCCTCAAGGACCGCGTCTCTTGTCCCGGTATTGCTGAGCGCAGCAATGACTTCGTCATGCGTGCAGCGGACGACTGTGGCTTGGACGCGCGAGAAGGGAGTGATTACCGTTTTGTTGAGGAACGCGACAGACAGAGTGACGATCGGAATCAGTGCGATGAGTGCGGTCAGGTTGACCTCGCCTGTTACCCTTGTCCACAGCGTCTGAAATCGCTTGCAGTTGCTGCAGTATGAAGCGCCAACACGAAGTGGTTCTCGGCAATACCGACACGCATCGCTATCGCTCCGCTCGGACATTGCTACCTCGTTCAACAAGGGTATCGCGGCCAGCGCCAGTTCGGGAATGTTGAGCCTGCCGAGCCCGTTGTTCCGGCGCAATGTACCGCCTAGAAAAGCTCGATACAATTCGCACGGCAAACTCTTGCTGATTATTCTACTCGCGAAGGTTTCATTGACGAGCCTAATTTCCGCAATGAGTAGATTGCCGAAGCGGCAAGTTAGGGTCGATTCCGGTCATTCGAGTTCGCCCTGTCCGCGGCGAACGAACGGAGTTAGCCGCCCCTGTTCCTTTCTCTTTGGAGGAAAGGTCAGGCGGAAAAGCGGGAGTCGAATCTCCGACATTTGCATGCCATGCACCGCACTCCGGACCGGAAGACTTCGTGCGGCAGCGCCCTCCCCCACCCCGCTGCAGTGCGCCGCATCGGGCGCAAATGTCCGTTGCGGACATCAACTCAGCCGAGATTTGGAGCCGACAGCTTCCGCATTGTTAGAACTTCGTGGCGCTGCTCGCTCGCCTCAGGGCTTCACGAATCGATAGGCGAAGCGGTCGGTCTCGCCCTTGATCGAGGGATCGAACACCTTGATTGAGTGCGGGTCATCCGTGTTCGCGAGCATGGTGCTTTGGGCATCTAGCACGAAGCCGGCCGCCTCGACCTCCTCGCGGACTGACGCAGGGTCGATCCGATGCAGCGCCTGAGCGTCGCTCGTGCCCGATCCAGAGGCAGCGGCGTGGTCGATAATTATGTAGGACCCACCGGGCTTTAGCTGTTCGTAGACTGCTCGGTTGAAGTCAGAGGCCGCCGCGCCCTTCTTCTGGATGAGCGCGGTGTGAAGGTCGTGGTAAAACAGGTGGAGCCACACGACATCCGCTGGTTGCGTGGCTTTCGGCATCGCCACGAGGTCCGCCGAGACGGCTTCGACGTTCTCTCTGCCCGGCTCCTTCGCAAGCGCTCGCATGCGGCCAACCGGATCGTTCTCGAAGTGGGCGACCTCGGCCGGTACGAAGCTGTAGACCCGTCCCTCGGGTCCCACGATGTCGGAGAAAAGGCGCGTCCACTCGCCGTCGCCTGGGTAAACGTCGATGACGGTAGAGCCCACATCGACTTGTGCGAACCGGATCAACTCCGATTGCTTGGATTGGTCGTACATCTGTGTCTCCATTGCAATTGGGCGTTTTCAAATAGCCGAGAAGCCGCCGTCGACAGACAGTTCCACCCCGTTGACGAAGCTTGATTCGTCCGAAGCAAGAAACACCGCAGCCGCCGCGATTTCTTCCGGACGACCCATCGTTCCGCGCGGGATCAGCGATTCGAACATCTGCTTCGCCTCCGGTGTGAGCACCTGGTCCTGCATCGGCGTGGCGATCGGCCCCGGGTGCAATACATTCACCCGGATATTCCTGCTTTTCAGTTCATTGAGCCAACCGCGTGCGAAGGCGTGCAATGTCGCCTTGCTCGCCGCATAAACGCTGTAACCGGGAAACCCCTTCATCGAGGCGACCGACCCGGTCATGAAGATGGATCCGCCATCGCTGATCAGCGGCAACGCTTTCTGGACGGTAAACAGCGTACCGCGCGCATTCAGGCCGAAGGCCGCATCGAAGTGCTGCTCGGTAATCTCCCCGAGGGGTACGGCTTCGCCCGTGCCAGCGCTTGCGTACAGGATGTCGATCTTACCCTTTAACCGCCTGACCGTATCGAACAGGCGGTCGAGGTCGTCGAGGTTGGCAGCGTCACCACGAACCCCGGTCACGTTCCGGCCGATCTCATCGACGGCCTGATCAAGCGTTTCCTGCCGGCGGCCGGTGATGAAGACGTACGCGCCTTCTTCGACGAACCGTTTGGCGCTCTCGAGAGCCATGCCGCTCGATCCGCCCGTGATGACTGCAATTTTACCGTCAAGCCTTCCCATGATTTTCTCCTTTCAGGCGCCACGTTTGCTTGTTCGCGCGCCTCTGAGAGCTGAAGATGGGTCTGCGAACGTCGCACGGTGAGTGCCAAGTTGCGCACATCGGTGGTGCATAATTCATCCGCTTCAGGGCGCGCGCCCTTGTGGAATGTGCTACGATAGCTTTTTCGGAGACGTGCCGAGAGGTGCGGAATTGCACCATGATCGACTGGGATGACGTTCGCTACTTTCTTGCCGTGGCGCGCGGGGGCTCGGTGCGCGCCGCCGCCGAGCGGCTCGAGGTCAACCATTCCACCGTGCTTCGACGCATCGCTCAGCTAGAGGAGCGCCTGGGCGCGCAGATGTTCGAAAAACTGCCGTCGGGGTACCAGCTGACGGCCGCAGGCGAGGAAGTTCTCGACCTCGCAGACCAGATGGAAGCGTCGTCGCACCAGCTGGAAACGCGCGTCTTCGGGCGCGACCAGAGCGTGCGCGGGCTTCTGAAGGTGACGATGGCTCCGACAGTCGCGACACACCTGCTCATGCCCGACGTCGCCGATTTCGCGCGCCTGCATCCGGACATCGAGATGGAAATCCTGTCGTCCGGCGAGCTCGCAAATCTGACCAACCGTGAGGCCGACGTGGCGATCCGCGTCGTCTACGACCGTAAAACCCTGCCGCTCAATCTTCACGGCCTGAAGGGACCGGAGGTGTTCGGCGGCGTCTACATTTCCCGCAATCGGCTGAAGGCATGGCGCGCGGGCGTGACAGACCCCCTCCGGTGGATCGTGATCACCAGCCATGGGATTCCGGATTGGGCCAACGAGGGTGAGATTTGCGTCACGGGGGTGCCACTCAGGACCACGGACGGCGGGGCGCAGATCGTTGCTGCACGGCAAGGGCTGGGGATCACGACGCTGCCGTGCTTCGTCGGAGACGCCGATCCCGAGCTGGTGAGGGTGCCGGGCACCAACCTGCACATGTACGGAACGCTCTGGCTTCTCACGCAGGGGGAAACACGCAAGACGAAGCGCGTGCGGCTCTTCACCGAGTTCGTATCCCGCAGGCTCGCTGCGTACGCGCCGCTTCTCGCGGGACTGTCCGCGTCGCGTGACTGACGCGCGGTAAGCCACCGGCGACGTTGCGGCGGGACAGTTGCTTGCAAGCGGACATCCCACTTCAGTTGCAATCGTTTAGCTGGACAGTTGCGCGTATCATAATTATGTACCAGTCGTTATGGAATGTATCGTGCAACAAGCCTGTCGAGGGCGCCCGAGGGAGTTTGACCTCGATGAGGCGCTTGCGGCCGCGCTGCGCATATTCTGGACCAAAGGCTATGACGGGGCGTCGCTGAGCGACCTTACCGACGCCATGGGCATTACGAAGCCCAGCCTTTACGCTGCCTTTGGCAACAAGGAGTCGCTGTTTCACAAGGCGCTCGACTTATACGAGCGCGAGAAGCTCGCTTATGTCGGTGAGGCGCTTGCCGCTCCAACGTCGCGCGAGGTCGCCGAGCGACTGCTGCGCGGCTCCCTCGAGATGCAGACCAGCGACTGCGAGCCACGCGGATGCATGCGCGTGATCAGTTCGCTCGCGTGCGGGCCGGAAGCGGGCTCCATCCGCGCCGACCTTATGGAACGGCGCCAGTCTTCGCAGCGCGCTTTGTGCGAGCGCATGCAGCGCGCGAAGGATGAGGGCGACCTTCCAGCGGGCACGGATGCCGATGGGCTGTGCGCTTACCTCGGCGCGATTTTGCAGGGTATGTCAGTCCAGGCGGGTAGCGGGGCGACCAAGGCGCAGCTGCAATCGCTGGTCGAAACCAGCCTGGCCATGTGGCCGGGCAAGTAGCAAAGCATATTTCCATACCGGCCGGTAGAAAACTCTTGACCGGAGCTGGACCAGTTTCTATACCAGTCAGTATAGAACAGCGGCATCAAGCCGTGGAGGAACGCGATGCGTAACGATCGCAGATCCGGGCATTCCATTTCGCCGTAAGGCGGGAAGCCCTCGTAACCACAGTTTTGGAGCAGGCGCGGACGTGCGCGGTGTAGGCCGCGCCGAATGCCGGGCTGCGCTCCGGGTCCAGAGACCGCCGCGCCGCGCTTTGCGGAGCGCTGGCTTGTGCCCATCGAACAGGAGAAGAAATCATGGCGAGCCTTCCACTACCCGCAAATCAATGGCAGCGGCCGACAGCGGCGAAGCCGGCAACGATCATCGGCACGGAGGCGCGTCCCGCGCACCTTAGCGCTTTGGAATGGTCGGTCGTCGCGCTGGCGGAACGCGATCGCCTGTCGAGCATCCGCGAGCCCAGCCGCTTCATTTCCGCGCTCGGCAACATCTTCGGGGTCAAGGAGCCGAACCGGCTCGCGAACGAGGGGCTCGAAGCCTTGCGCAGGATCGCGATCCTGGCCTGGCATTATGGCTGGAACGTGCCGAAGTCCGAGCTCGCCGCTTTCCTCGCGGCCGGTTTCTCGACCGACCAATTCGAACTCATCCAGATTAGCATCGGCCAGGCCCGCGCGGCCCGCCGCCGGAGGACCGTCCGATGAACATGCTCACCAAGGTTGAAACGGAGAACGCCGAGCAACAACAACGGCGGCGGGTGGCCGAAGTGGTCGCCGGTCTTTCACGCCGTCAGAAAATCTCAATTGCGGCCCTGCTGCTCGCGCTGTTTGCCGGCGCTCTGCTGTTTGGACTGCGCAGTGCACCGGTCGCCGCCGCGCCGCCGCCGCCGACGGTCACCGTCGCCGCGCCGCTGGTCCGGCAGATCGCCGAATGGGACGATTATTCGGGCCGCTTTGAGGCGAGCAAGAGCGTCGAGGTCCGCCCCCGGGTCTCGGGCGCGATCGTAGGCGTTCACTTCACCGATGGCGCCGTCGTTCAACGCGGCCAGCTGCTCTTCTCGATCGACCCGCGGCCCTTCGTCGCGGCCTTGAACGAGGCCCGCGCCGCCGTCGCCAGCGCCCGCAGCGATCTCGTTCTCGCGCAGACCGATTATGGCCGCGCGACACGGCTGCTCGAGGTCGATGCGGTCTCGAAGAGCGACGTCGATCGCATCCGTGCTCGGGTCCAGGCGGCGCAGGCGGCGCTGGCCGCCGCCAACGCTCGCGTTCAGTCGCGCGCGCTTGACGTCGGATTCACCCAGGTCCGCGCGCCGATCACTGGCCGGATTTCCGACCGCCGCATCGATCCGGGCAATCTTGTGCAGGGCGGCGGCAGCGGTGCCGAAGGCTCGTTGCTCACCACCATCAACGCGCTGGATCCGATCTACTTCACCTTCGATGCGTCCGAAGCCCTGTTCCTGAAGGCGCGACGAGCGCGCGAAAGTGGCGCGGCGCCGTCGGACGTCGAGATCCGGCTGCAGGACGAGACAGACTATCGCTGGCACGGCCGCCTCGACTTCGCCGATAACAGCCTCGACACGCGCTCGGGCACGATCCGCCTGCGCGCGGTCGTGACGAACGCGGGCCAATTCCTGACGCCGGGCATGTTCGGCAACATGCGCTTGTCGACCGGGCAGGCGACGGCCGCTTTGCTCGTCCCGGACTCCGCGGTCCAGACCGATCAGGCGCGCAAGATCGTGCTGGTGGCGGACAAGGCCGGCAACGTGACGCCACGCCCGGTCGTGACCGGTCCGCTGATCGATGGCCTGCGGGTGATCCGGTCGGGCATCGCGCCCGGCGACCGCGTGGTCATCAGCGGCACCCAGATGGTCATGCCTGGCCTCAAGGTGCAGCTGAAACCCGGCAAAATCACGCCGCAAGCCGTGGCTGCCGTCCCCGATACGGTATCCGTCCCGTTGAGCGGCGAAGCGACCTTCGCCGGGCGCTGAGCCTAAGCATTTCCCTTTGAAACGGCCGCCTTCGGGCGGGGAGACAAGCCATGCGCCTATCGCGCTTCTTCATTACCCGACCAATCTTCGCGGCCGTCATCGCCGTACTGATCACGGTCATGGGCGCCATCGCTTATTTCGCGCTTCCGGTGTCGCAATATCCGGACATCGTCCCGCCGACCGTGACGGTCAATGCGACCTACCCCGGTGCCGATGCCGAAACTGTGGCCTCGACCGTCGCCGCGCCGATCGAGCAGGAAATCAACGGCGTCGACAATATGATCTACATGTCGTCGCAATCGACCGGCGACGGCAATCTCACGATCACGGTGACGTTCAAGCAGGGTACCGATCTCAACGCCGCGCAGGTCCTGGTGCAGAACCGGGTCGCCATCGCTGTGCCGCGGCTTCCGCAGGAAGTTCAACGGCTCGGGATCGTCACGCGCAAGACCTCGCCGGACTTCCTGATGGTCGTGAACCTGATTTCGCCCGACCATTCGCTCGATCGCGGCTACATCTCGAACTACGCGCTTACCCAGGTCCGGGACCGGATTGCGCGGCTCGACGGGGTCGGGGACGCGCGCCTGTTTGGCGCCCGCGACTATGCGATGCGGATCTGGATCGATCCCAATAAAGCTGCGGCGCTCGACCTTACCGCCGGCGAGATCGTCGCCGCGCTTCGGGCGCAGAACGTGCAGGTCGCCGCCGGCACGCTCGGGCAGCCCCCCTATGCGACGGGCAAGGCCTTCCAGCTGAACGTCGAAACGCAGGGACGTCTGACCGATCCCGATCAATTCGCGAACGTGGTGATCCGCACGGATGCCGACGGACGCCAGGTTCGCGTCTCCGACGTGGCGCGGGTTGAGCTCGGAGCATCCGACTATGCGGCCAATACTTATTTGTCGGGAGAGCCGACCGTCATCCTCGGCGTTTTCCAGCGGCCGGGGTCAAATGCATTGGCTGCCGCCGCGGCGGTGAAATCCGAGATGGAGGCCATGTCGAAGAGCTTCCCGCCCGGCCTTGAGTATCGCATTATCTACAATCCGACCGAGTTCATCTCGCAATCGATCTCGGCGGTCGCCGAGACCCTGCTCGAAGCGATCGCCCTCGTCGTTCTGGTGGTACTCGTTTTCCTCCAGCGGTGGCGGGCAGCCGTCATCCCCGTGCTCGCGATTCCCGTGTCGCTAATTGGCACCTTCGCGATCCTGCTCAGCGTCGGTTATTCGCTCAACAACCTGTCGCTGTTCGGGCTGGTGCTAGCGATCGGCATCGTCGTCGACGACGCCATCGTTGTCGTCGAAAACGTGGAACGAAACCTTGCCCGAGGCCTGTCTGGCCTCGAGGCGGCGCGGACATCGATGGACGAAGTCGCGACCGCGCTGGTGGCCATCGTGTTGGTCCTGTGCGCAGTGTTCCTGCCGACTTTGTTCCTCAACGGCCTGGCGGGCGCCTTCTATCACCAGTTCGCGGTCACGATTTCCGCCGCGACCCTGATTTCGCTGTTGGTGTCGCTGACTCTGTCGCCTGCGCTCGCCGCGATCCTGTTGAAGCCGCACGCGGAGGCGCGCCCGGCCAATCGCATCGCCGTATTGATTGCCGCGGCTGGCGATCGGTTCAATCAAGGCTTCGATCGGTTCAGCCAGGCCTATTCGCGCCTGACGCACCGGCTCGTGCTGATGCCGAAGCGGATGATGCTGGCCTACGCCGGTCTCATCGCCGCGACGGTCGGTCTGTTTTACATCACGCCGACGGGCTTCATCCCAGCGCAGGACCAAGGCTATTTCCTGACCGTCATCCAGCTGCCGCCCGGTTCATCGCTCGAGCGCACCGATGCCGTGATGCGAAAGGTCGCCGCGCGGATTCTGCCGATCCCTGGCGTCAAGGGATCGGTGATGCTGGCGGGCTTCGACGGCGCGTCGCAAACGCAGGCCCCGAACGCGGCCGCGGCTTATGTTCCGCTGCAGTCATTCGAAGAGCGCAAGAAGCTTGGCGTGACGCTGCAAAGCATCATGGCCGAAGCGCAGAAGCGCACCGCCGACATCAATGAAGCGCGGCTCATCATCGTACCGCCGCCCCTGATCCAGGGCATCGGCTCGGCCGGAGGGTACCGGATGATTGTCGAGGACCGTACCGGCCACGGCTTTCAGGAGATGTCGGGTCTGTCGTGGGGCCTGATCGGCAAGGCGAACCAGACGCCGGGCCTCAAGCAGGTTTATACATTATTCGACACCTCGACGCCGCGGGTGTTCGCCGACATCGATCGGCGTAAGGCCGACATGCTCGGGGTCCCTCCCGAACGCGTGTTCGAGGCGCTGCAGGTCTATCTCGGCTCGGCGTTCGTCAACGACTTCAACCTGCTCGGGCGCACCTATCGCGTGACGGCTCAGGCCGACGCGCCCTATCGCGCAAGCGAAGCGGACATCGCCAATCTACGCACGCGGTCCAACTCCGGCGCGATGGTGCCCGTCGGATCGGTGACGACGTTCCAAGACCGGACGGGACCGTACCGCGTGTCGCGTTACAACGGCTTCCCGGCGGTCGAGATCGATGGCGACACCGCGCCCGGTTATTCGTCCGGCCAGTCGCTGAAGAGCATGGAGAAGCTGGCCGCTGAAACCCTGCCGGCAGGCTTTGCTTCCGAGTGGACCGGCATCGCTTACCAGCAGAAAGCGGCGGGGAGCACGTCGGGCCTGGTGTTCGGCATGGCGGTTCTCTTCGTTTTCCTGGTGCTCGCGGCTCAGTTCGAAAGCCTTATCCTGCCGCTGTCGATCATCCTGATCGTCCCGATGTGCCTTCTGGCGGCGATGGCCGGCGTCCATCTGCGCGGCATGGACAATAATGTCCTGACGCAGATCGGCCTGGTCGTGCTGATCGCGCTCGCGGCGAAGAATGCGATCCTGATCGTCGAGTTCGCCCGCCAGGACGAGGCGAAGGGCATGTCGACGGTCGAGGCGGCGGTTCGCGCGGCGCATGACCGGTTGCGGCCGATCCTGATGACCAGCTTCGCCTTCATCCTCGGCAGCGTGCCCCTATTGCTGGCGACCGGGGCAGGTGCCGAGCTGCGCCAGGCGTTGGGCACGGCGGTCTTCTTCGGCATGGTCGGCGTGACCGGCTTCGGCCTTCTGTTCACACCGACCTTCTACGTCGTGTGCCGCGGGATTGGCGACCGTATCGCGCGCCGGCGCACGCGGCATCATCCGGCACTGGTTCCGGCAGAGTGAGGAAAATCATGACCCTTGGTCGACTTGCAGCTACGGCATCGGCATTGGCTCTCGTCGCCTGCGCCAGCGGGCCCGATTATGTTGCGAGGCCCGCCTCGGCTTCGGCCGCAGCGCCTTTCATAACCGCGCAGGGGTCGACCCTGGTCTCGGACGCGCAGCCTGCGGGCAACTGGTGGCGGCTCTACGACGATCCGGTGCTCGATGGCCTAGTGCGCGACGCTCTAGCGGCCAACACCGACGTTCGCGTCGCGGTCGCCCGGCTGGCGAAGGCGAGGGCCGGGCTTCGCGAGGAGCGCGGGGCGCGCGAGCCGCAGATCGGGGTCGGCGGCAGCGCTCAATATGGGCGCCTGCCGGGCCCGGGCATCCCGGGCGACAAGCGCACGGACGTGCAGATCGATGTCGGCCTGACCGTCGCCTACGAAGCCGATCTTTTCGGAAGGGTCAGCCGCCGGATCGAAGCCGCGCGCGGCGACGTGGACGCGGCCGAGGCTGACGCCGATGCCGTGAGGGTCGCGATCGTGTCCGACACCGTTCGCGCATACGCAGATGCCGCTTCCTCTGCAGAGCGCATCGCGGTCGCACAGGATATCGTCGCGCTGCTCGATCGGTCGCTGGGCCTCACTGAGCGGCAGCACCAGATCGGGATTGCAACAGGTCTAGATACAGCCCGGATCGCTGCATTGCGCCAGCAGCGCCAGGCTGAAATCCCGTTGCTCCAGGCGCAGCGGCAGGGGGCATTATTCCGGCTCGCGACCCTGACGGGCCGCACGCCGCGAGACCTGCCGGCGCAGGCGGGTGAACGCACTGTTTCGCTAAATCTCGAGCAGCCCATTCCGGTTGGCGACGGCGCGGCCCTGCTTGCGCGGCGGCCCGATGTGCGAGCAGCCGAGCGCCGGCTTGCCGCGGCCACTGCCCGAATCGGCGTTGCGACAGCTGATCTCTATCCGCGCATCACTCTGGGCGGCTCGATCGGATCCTCTGGAGCAGGTGTTGGCAACATTTTCAGCGCTAACCCATTTACCTGGCTCGTCGGGCCGTTGATCAACTGGACCGCCAACCGCAGCGCTGCGCGCGCTCGAGTTGCCGGAGCACGCGCTGATACGCAGGCGGCACTTGCGACCTTCGACGGCACAGTCTTGGAGGCGCTCGAGGAAACCGAAACCTCGCTATCCAGTTATCAGCAAGCTCTGAGTCGTCGTGATGCATTGCGTGCTGCGCGCGAACAGGCACAGGCTGCTGCACGCATCACGCGCGCGCGTCAGCGAGAGGGAGACATCAGTTCACTCGAACTGCTTGATGCAGAGCGCACCGCCGCGGACGCCGAAGCCGCGGTGGCCGAGGCGAACGCGCGCATCGCCGATGCGCAAGTCGACTTGTTCAAGGCGCTTGGCGGTGGGTGGCAAACAGAGCGGCGCGCCGCCGCGGGGACCGACTGACACGGCGTGAAGCGATGCAGTTCGTACGATCCTAGCGTCCGTTTTCGACCCATTGCGGACATTAGGGCGGGGTGCGAAAACGCGAACGATATGGACCCCCTACCGCTGGATGACCTATCCAAGACAGCGCTCAAGAGCCGCCTCCATTTGGAGAGCGGCGAGGACGACGAGCCGAGGACGCTTCAGGAGGCTCATTGGTGGGTGCAGCCGCGTTGGGTGAAGGTTCTTACCTTCGTTATCGGCGTCCCATCTTTCGGCTATCTCTGGTTCACAGGCGGCACGGACCCGTTCGAGACATCATTAGGAACGGCGAGTGTTATCGGCTTCCTGCTTGTGGCCCTCCTACAAATGCTTTTCGTGTTCCGCGCTTATTGGCGGATGGACATTTAGGTCCGGTTTCCACCCATTGCGGACATTCGCGGAAAGCCCGAGATTGCGGGAATGAACTACGATGACCGACCAAGGAGCTTAGCAAGTCGCATCGGGTCCGTTGTCCTTGCTGTCCTGCTCGCCGCCCTCGGCTTTGCCCTGATCTGTAGCAGCCTAGTGGCCGCCGCCTTCTTCTTTATCGGGGGTTTAGGGTTCGCCAGCCCGATCTTCATGGTGCTGGCGCTCTTGTGTGCGGTGCTCTTCGTATTTTCCGGATACTTCAGCCTGCGGGTGTTACTCCCGTTCGGTCGCCTCCTTATCAGCGACGAGTAGGTTTGCTCTCCGGCCGAAACCACTCTTTACCAACGTCCGCTTTCCACCCAAAGCGGCCGGTCATTGTTGAGATATAGCTGCTGCGATAATCGTGGCCCCATAGCCCAGCCACGCCACAAGGGCGACCGCGTACAAACGTTTCAAGTCGCGGATGTGTGTGTTTAACTCGGGGTCGTTGAGAGCCTTGTATCGGCCCTTCTTCATAAAGCGCCTAAGTCCCCTCTGGGGAAAGATTGATGACTTCTCGATGGCCAGGAATGTCTCAGGATGCCGCTCGATTAGCCTGTCGCGGACCCGTTTAATGAACCAGAACTGCGCGACACAGCAGGCGAAGAAAACAGCGAATGGGATCAGGATGTACTGAGGCATGCTCGTTAGTTAGGTCGGCCCATTCGCCTGTAAACGCAACCCAGAGCCGCGTCCGCTTCCCACCCGGTTCGGCCACGAACGATCCAATGCGGACGTTGGGCTAACCGTTACAAAGCGGCCCGCGCCCCTTCAACCTTGCGTGCTCCGAGGGCGAGACGCCAAGCCGGCGGCGCAGATTTCGTTGAAGCTCGCGAAGGCGACCGTTGGTTTTCTCAGAGCAGGATGAGGTCGAACTCCAAACATCCGCGGTTCTTGTGTCGACGGCGAAGTTGTCGACTACAACGCTCCCTTCCGACAAGCCTTGCCAAGTGACGGTGACGTTCAGGTAGCGTCCCAGGCGGCTTGATGGAGCGACTTCGTATCCGATGCTCGGAAGCCGGCGCTGCCTAGGAGTGAGTGCCTCAAACGCCAAGGCCTTGGCTTCCTTCACAGTCACGGCTCGGCTCGCCGGTGAGGCCGGTGAGGGCAAGGCTGCGGACGCGGGGAGTGCCAACGCGACCGTCAGTGCCAGTCTGGAAGCCATGAGGTGGGACGCTACCCCCAGCGATGTCCGGTTTCCACCCAGTTCGGTCACGACCGGCTTCGACCCAAAGCAGACATTAGCCGGTGCAGCTATCCGGCCCCATCAGAGGGCCAAACCAGCTCTGAAACTCTGCGCAGTGCCAGTGCCGACGTCCGCACCAGAAGTCCTGTATTCCCGGCTGCATGGCGAGGAATCAGGCCCGCTGCTCGATGCCGCGCCAGTGTTCTCGATAAAGCTGCCGGCGTAGCCACTGGATCCGCGCGGACTCGACGAAGCGGAACAGGCTGCCGACGAACGCGAGAAATCGGGCTTGTTCCTCTTCGGATAAGCTTTCGATCCCGTGCAATCCTCGCTGCCAAAGGCTCGCGAAGCCGGTCGAATTGTCCACGATGGCGGCGCTCAGCGACTGATACATCGCGGAATGCGCCTGCGATGAGGTGGCTTTGACGGTCTTGGTCATGAGATTGACCTGGACGCCGACAAAGATGAGCGACGGAATCCCAACGAAGGAGGCGAGGATCTGGGCAATTGCAGACCATTGTTCGAGCGACATTCCCCAGACCCCCACCAATGAAAAGGCTAAGACTTACCGAAGACCGCCATCAAGCGGTGAGAACAGGTTCCGTTCGCATGGTCTGCTGGCTCACCGATTC
>Ga0207711_10000207_pt1 | contig 62922 bp, 60 predicted proteins | sample KBSS34metaG_FD_184401 | JGI IMG/M metagenome (GOLD analysis project Ga0207711, IMG submission 184401) | Switchgrass rhizosphere microbial communities from Kellogg Biological Station, Michigan, USA - KBS S3-4 metaG (SPAdes) (version 2) | ecosystem: Host-associated > Plants > Roots > Rhizosphere... | reverse complement strand
TCGATCGGACACGTCCCCAAGATCGATAAACCTACGCTCGACCGTCTGAAAGCCATCGGCGCGGGCGTTGCCGTGCACGGCTGGCTGTATCTGGGCGGTACTCCGCAAAATGGCGGCCCACCCTTCCGGACCATCGTCGATAGCGGCATTCACGTCGGCGCGGGATCGGATGCGGCTGCCGTATCGGTATTCGATCCGTGGCTCGAGATCTACTACATGGTCACCGGCAAGAATTCAGCCGGCGAAATGATCAACCCCGGCCAGCAGTTGACGCGTCTCGAAGCACTGCGGCTGTACACATCGGAAAATGGCTGGTACACACATGAGGAGAACAAGCTGGGGACCATCGAGGTGGGCAAGCTCGCCGATGTGGCCGTGCTGAGCGAGGATTATCTCGATCCCGCCAAGGTGTCCGATGAAGCCATCAAGAAGCTGAAGTCAGTGCTGACCGTGGTTGATGGCAAAGTTGTCCACGAGGAAACGCGTTAATGTCCGCTCCCGATTATGTCCTCGGATACTCCGAGCATGAACAGAAACGTCTCTTGAAGCAGGCTGCCTTGCTGAGAGGATGGACCGAACGCTTTTTCCGCGCCGGCGGACTCGCGCCGGGTATGCGCGTGCTCGATCTCGGCTGCGGCATGGGGGATGTTTCCCTGCTGGCCGCCGATCTTGTGGGCCCCACGGGCAGCGTCCTGGGCGTCGATCGGGATGCGCAAGCACTGGCTCGCGCCCGCGAACGCACGACCCAACACGGCTGTGGGGATTACGTGAAATTTGAGCAAATCCACTTGGAAGAACTTAAAGCCGGGGAGCTGTTCGACGCCGCGGTGGGACGCTACGTACTCCTGTATCAAGCCGATCCCGCCGCCACGCTGCGTCACGTGGCTTCGCTGGTGAAGCCCGGCGGGCGTTTGATCTTCCACGAGCTCGACTTCGGCCAGGTGGTCCCGCCGTGGCCTGAAGCCCCGGTGTGGATGCGGACCTATACCATCATGAGCGAAGCGTTTCGTCGCGGAGGGAATCCGCCGGATTTCGGCAGGCGCTTGGCGCGCACTTTCCTGGATGCCGGTTTGCCCTGGCCCGCGATCCAAGCAGAGATTCCGGTCGGAGGCGAACCCGGATCGTATGTCTACGGATGGGTCGCCGACACGGTCCGCAGTCTTATCCCGCGAATCGAGCAGTTCGGCTTGGCTACCGCCGCAGAGCTGCAGGTCGAAACGTTGGCCGCCAGAATGGAACAGGAAGCAGTATCTCTGGGAGCGCAGCTGATTGGCCCCACGCAGTTCGGAGCTTGGGCTGTGAAGCCGTAAACCTAACTACTTCTCTTTGCCCTTACCGGCGGGAGGCGGACCACCGCCCGGAATCACGCCGTTCATACGGCTATACACGACCATCTGTCCATAGTGATCGTAGCTGTGCTGTCCAAGGAAGGCCGCCGCGGCAACGCGTGTCATGGTCCCGCGTCCGAAGGGCGAGGGTACCTGGTCGAACATGTTCTTCTCGTTGAGCGTGCCCATGGCCTTGTGAGCGAAGGCCAGCGCGCCCTTGAAGTAGTCGATGATCTGATCCTTGGTTTTGAGCGTATCGGGCCCATTATCCGTGGGTCCGATCTCGACCGGCGCCTTTTCGCCCGAGACGGACGCGGCGATCCGGTAGATGTAGGTCGCGATGTGACGCACCTGTAGAGCATAGGTGCGGACGCCCGTGAAGGTCCCGGGGCTGGTGGGCGCGAAGTCGTACTTATCGGCGGGCATTTTCTGCGCGAGGCCCAGGACCTCCCGTTCTACGGTGGACACCTGGTCATCGTAAACTTTAGCGAGTCCTTCGGCCCCGAAGACGGCGGGAGCGGTCACCAATGAAACGGCCAGAACAGCGAGCAGTGCAGAGTTGCGCAAAAGAAAAGACCTCCACTGCACATTGTACTCGTGCGGTGGAGGTCTTGCGAACCAAGTTCTACGGGCTAGATTAACGGCGCCCGCCACGGAAGCCGCCGCGGAAACCACCGCCACGGAAGCCGCCGCCGCGAATCACGATCCCCGGCGAATAGAAACCGAATCCGAATCCAGGGTAGAAACCCCCATAATACGGATAGTAGTAAGGATCATAGTAACCGCCGTAGCCGTAGCCATAACCGTAATAAGGCGCTGGCGGTGCAACGGCACTCTGCCGCGGTTGAACCTGATCCTGATAGGACTGGTAGTTCCGCTGGGGCAACGGCTGAAACGCGCCGCCAGACTGATCGGTCGCGATGGAGACCGGGCCCAGGGTGCGGAACGTCAGCATCGCTTCCGGATGAATCTCGGTAGCATGTGCGCGTGTCGCGACCACACCGATCGCGCCCAACAAGGCTCCGCTGGCCGCGCCGATCCCAGCTCCTACGCCCCCGCCGGCCACCGCTCCGATGGCTGCTCCGGCAGCGGTAGTGCCCACTACCACGCCAGCGTCGCGGCCGTCATTAGTCGCGCGATGGTATTCGATAAGTTGGGTGCGGATGGGTGCCTGCTGCCCATCGACCAAGCTAAGATCCGTCAACTCCAGGCCCAGGCGCGACCTGCCGTTGCCGTCTTTTGCTCTCACGGCTTCCGTGACTCGACCGGCGATATTCTGACCGGGTTGTGCGATAACCACGCCGTTGGCGATCAGCGGCTGCACCAGAGTGGCCGTGAAGAGGTCGCCCGGCTGATTCTTGTCGCTCGAAAGTTTCTCATTGATGCGCACCCTCACGAACGTTCCCGCGGGAAGCGTGATCTGGGATGGCACCGGAGCCGCCTGCGAATAATTCGGAGGCGGAGCGTTGTTTTGCTGCGGTCCATTCTGCGGTGGACCAGCCTGGTTCACTGCGTAGCTCTGATCACCGGAAGAGGTTCCGAATTTCCGCCACCCCCCGGAGTCTTGAGCAAATGCTGCCGTGGCCAAGCTCGCAACTGAAAATATGACTGCGATACGTCGATACATAACTCACCTTCCACGGCCACTTATTGCATGTTTGATGCCACGCACTAAGTGGTTGAAAGATGGAGTGTTGTCGCAACCCTGAGGCGGTCGAAATTCGCCACCTGGTGGTTTTCGGCCAACCTCTGATTGTGTAAACCCGGAAGCGCCTACCGTCTATCGGGTAGAGCAAACACGTACATCGCGTTCCCGTTGGACGGATAGTGCACCTCAGGCGCCAGCACGCCCGGAACCATGCGCGGGCTGCCGCCGCCCAGTCCCGTCGAGACGGCGATGTACTGTTTGCCGCCCACGCTGAACGTCAGCGGGAAGCCTTGGACGGATGTGCCCAAGCGCGTCTCCCACAGAACTTTGCCGGTCTTCACGTCCACCGCGCGGAAGTAGCGATCCATGTCGCCGACAAACGCGATGCCGCCGGCTGTCGAGAGAATCGCGGTCATGAACGGCGAGCGCTGTTCGAGCTTCCAATTCTCCTTGAGTGTGCGGACATCGTACGCCGCGAACTTTCCGACATTGCCGCCACTGCCCGGGCTCTCGAAGAAGCGCCGCGCCGCACCGCCGCCGCTGCCGCCGCCCTCGACGAAGTCGACTTTCTGCGGATTCATTTCCTGGCAGCTCTGCGCCAGCGGAATCAGGATCTGGTTGGTCGGCTGGTGATAGCTCATGGCGTGCCAGTTGTGGCCGCCCTCGGAAGTCGGGCAGTCCTGCACCCATTCGCCGATCTGGTTCTCGACAATGTCGTTGCGGAAGTGCGGTTCCCCGGTCTTCGGATCGAAGGAATCGTAGACGTTCTGGAAGACGGTTTCCTTGTGGCCGATGTACTTCCCATTGGTGCGGTCCAGTTTCCAGAGCACGCCGTCCTTGCCCGCGCTGAAGACGTACTTCTGGCCGCCGTCGTCCACCAGGACCCGCTCGAACACTTCGTCCAGATCGAGCGTCTCGCCCGGAGCGTGGTTAAACCACCATTTCAGCTTGCCCGTGTCAATGTCCAGGGCCACGGTGGAGTTGGCATAATTCGTCGCGCCGTTGCCCGATCCGCGGGTCGCCCGCATCCAGGGCTTGGCCTGCGCAACGCCCCAGTAGGTCAGGTTCAAGTCGAGATCGATGCTGCCGGTGATCCAGGTGTCGCCGCCCGCGCGAAACAGGTCCGTCAGCTTGCCCCAGGAGTCGCCGCCGGGATCGGCAGTCTTGGCGATGGTATAGAACTTCCAGATCAGCTTTCCGGTCTGCGCGTCGTAGGCGCTGATGAAGCACTTCTCTTCGCGATACTGATCGCACAGGCCGCCGCCCAGACCCTGGATGACTTTGCCTTTCGCGATGATGGGTCCGCTGCTGGTGCTGTAGGTGCCGTTAGTGCGGTCGCCGATGACCGTATGCCACACTTCCTTGCCGGTGCGCGCATCCAGCGCGAAGATTTCCGCCGAACCGGTGGTCACGTAAACCTTGTCGTCGTAAATCGACAGGCCGCGCTGCGAATTTCCATTGGCGCCCTCGCCGATGCGGTTCTCCCAAATCAATTCACCAGTCTTCGCATCAAGAGCCTGCACGATATTGCCGGGATTGTTGATGAACATGGTCCCGTTGTGCACCACGGGAGCCGGCTGATTGGTGCCCTCATTCATCGCCCAGGTCCACACCAGGCGCAGATCCTGCACGTTGTTGTTGGTGATCTGATTCAGCGTGCTGAAGTTGTTGGCGTGATAGTCGTGCCGGATCATCAGCCAATCGCTGGGATCCGGATTGCGCATCATCGCGTCGGTCACGGGCGTGTAGTTCTTCACGTTGCCGGGAATCGTCAGCCCGCGAGGCGCGGCCGGTGCGGCTCCACGACCACCCGCGGCAGGTGCAGCCTTGCCCTGCTTACCCTGTTTGCCTTGCAGGACCAGATTCTGGACGGCTACTTGCCCCGTCACGCTACGAATGGCGACGGTCGAGTTCCCGGCCAGCGCCTGGTTCCCGGCGCGCGCGCCGTTCGATTGCAAGATGAACGCCGTAATGTTCAGATAATTCTGCTCGCCCAGCCCGCCCGGATTGTTGGGAGGCATCGCGCCTTCCATGAAACCGACCAGATCGCCCACGTTCCGATTTCCCCAACTGCCGGTAAATGGCAAACCCGAGAGCGGCAGCGCGTTCCCGATTCCCGAAAGATCCGCGGCGTGGCAGCCGGAGCAATTCGCTTGATATGCCACGCGTCCGGCCTCTGCCTGCTGGGCGGTAAATGGTGCGGCTGTACCTTGTTGAGCCCCTTGTTGACCCAAAAGCTGCAGCACACCGTAGAGAGCGGCGAACAGCGCTACCAGAATGAGAGATTTCTTCATGAGACCCGTCTCCTAATGTTGCAACCAGCCCCACAGCGTTCCGTCCGTGGGCTTTTCGGTGTAGATCTGGACGTAGATCCCACCCTTCTTTAGATTCTGCAATTGTTGGGGATTTAGATCAGCCGATCCGGTGATCGTGCCGCTCATGGCTTTGGTAATCGTGAGGTCGGCAAACACCGGCCCGCGTACGCCCGCCACGACGCCGTTTTGCAGCTTCGCGGAGACCGCGTTGGTCTTCAGCCCTTCGAAAGTTCCATTCACGGTAAGTTTCGTGCCGGAGAGGGTGGCGGTTACCGTACCTGTCCCAGCCAGATCGGGACGCGTCTTGGCGTCGGCAGGCAGCGCGGAGAGCCGTGTCTTATAGGTGTCACCGCTTTGGGCCAGGCTCGGAAGCCCGAACCAGCCTACTCCCAAGCCCACCATTAGAGCCGCAGCATACCGTAGATATGCCATTTTCCACATCATCTTTTTCAAAACTGCATTCCTCCCTGGCCGGGGCTCAGCATATCATAATTACCATCCCAAAAGCCGCATCCGCTCTTGAATAATGGCGCTGTACTGAGTCATCCGTTCCGGCTTGCGCCGGCGCGGCGAAGGCAGGATGGCGGCGAGCCGCGACGATTGCTCCCGGCTGAGCGCAGCTGCCGAGGTGTGATAGTGAAACTCAGCGGCGGCTTGGGCGCCGAAGACGCCCGGTCCCCACTCGATCACGTTGAGATACAGCTCTAGCAGACGGTTTCGCCCCAGAATCATCACCGCCATGGGCGCTAGCGTGAATTCGAGGGCTTTCCTGACGGGGTTGGCGTGCGTGGTGAAGAACAGGTTCTTGACCAACTGCTGCGGGATGGTGGACGCACCGCGGGTCACTTCGCCGGCATCGGCGCTGTCCTCGATCACCTGCCGCACCTGGCCCCAATCGATGCCGTAGTGTCGATAGAAGTTGCCGTCTTCAGCCGCGATCACCGCATGCTGGAGCTGCGGCGAGATGCGATGAAGCGGCACGAAGGTCTGGCGTTTCTTGTAGGATCCGGATGCGAAGAGGGATTCGACGCGGCGCTGGATCTGGACGCCGGTGGTCGGGGGATCGATATAACGCAGCGCCAGCAGGGCCGCGCCCCAGAGGGCGTGCAACCCAACCACGAGAAGTATCGCCCAGAGGATTAATCGCTTCCAAAATGGGCGCTTCCGGCGGAGACTGGTCTTGGATTTTCGCGCCTTCTTTAATTGGGTCTTCAATGCACAAGTATGGCGCAGGTGCTCAAAAGCCTGCGATAGACTGATTTGAGAATGAATCTGAAAAACGCAGTAGCCCTCGTCACCGGAGGAAGCTCCGGCATCGGTCACGGCATCGCCAAGAGCCTGATCGACAGCGGCGCGAAGGTCGCCATCACCGGGCGCGATAAGGCCAAGCTCGACAAAGCGGCCAAGGAGTTGGGCGCGCACCCCATCCACGCCGACGTGTCGAAAGAAGCCGACGTCCAGCGCACCATGCGCGAGACTCTGGAAAAGTTCGGCGATCTCCACATCCTGGTCAACAATGCAGGTCTGGGCGCATTCAAGAAGCTGGTGGATTTCGATCTCGCGAGCTTCGAGCGCACCTTCGCCACCAACGTCACCGGCGCGATGCTGATGGCGCGGGAGGCAGCCAAGCATTTCATCTCCAAGAATCGCGGGAACATCGTGAACATCGGGTCCACTGCGTCGCATCGCGGCGCACCCAACGGCACGGCCTACTACGCGAGCAAATTCGCGCTGCGGGGGATGACCGAATGCTGGCGTCAGGAGCTGCGCAAGAACAACATTCGCGTGTTTCTGGTGAACCCCAGTGAGGTGATCACCAGTTTCGGCGCGGCCGCTGGGTTCGAGCAGAAAGACAACCCCAGTAAGCTGCGGGCGGAAGACATCGCGCAGGCGGTGAAGTCGGTGCTCGAAATGGAAGACCGCGGATTCGTCACCGAACTAACCGTCTTCGCCACCAATCCCACAGATTAATCGACTAGGTTGTAACCCTCGCCGCGCTCGCCGGTATTACGCAGCGGAGGTTGTCATGAAACTTGTATTCACCGCGTTGATCCTCGCGGCAGGGGCGCACGCACAGCTACGGGATAACCGAACTCCTCAAATGAGCTGCGACAGCGGCGGCTACAGTGGCGATCGGCAACGTTTCTGTGAAGTTCGTGAGCAAACGGCCGCCGGCGTAGGCCGGCTGATCGTAGATCCCGGCAAAAACGGGGGAGTAACGGTAAAAGGGTGGCTTCGGAACGACATTTCGATTCGGACCCGCGTCGAAACATGGGCCGGTTCGGTCGACGAAGCTCGCGCGCTGGCCGGGCTGGTTCGCGTGGACGCATCAGCCGGGAAGATCAGCGCGTCAGGGCCCGATTCGCAACGCGATTCCTCGTGGTCGGTCAGCTATGAAGTCTTTGTCCCGCAGTCGACCGATCTCAGCATGACCAGCACCAACGGGGGAATCAACCTTTCCGATGTTCGCGGGCGAATCGAGTTCGACACGAAAAATGGTGGCGTGCGGCTGACCCGTGTCGCCGGCGACGTCAGCGGCCAGACTCTCAACGGCGGGATCCAAGTCGAGCTCACCGGAAGGACCTGGGAGGGCGGGCAGCTCGACGCGCGCACTACCAACGGCGGTGTCACCATCGCCATGCCGGACAATTACTCGGCACACGTGCGGACCGAGACGATGAACGGCGTGATCGATTCAGATTTCCCGGTTTCCGTAACACTGCAGGGCCGCATCCGGCCGCAGAACCTGGATTTTAGCGTCGGATCCGGCGGGCCGCTGATTCACGTAAGTACCAAGAACGGGGGCGTGAAACTGCGGAAAATCTGAGACACTGAGCGTGTGCGCGTTCAGTTCACCAAGAAGGCAGACGGATCGGGTGTGCTGTGCTGTGTGCGTTCCGACGGTTCGGTCACCTGGCAGAAACAGACCGATCGCCACGCCGCGTACTTTTCGTTGCACGACTTGACCCATTTCGCCGTGGAGATCGCGCTCGGGCTGCGCCGCGGATTCTTCGGGCTCATTGCTGAAGGTTGGGACATTGAGGACACCACCGGCAAAGGCGCTCGTGGGCCTCTGCCGCCGGAAGCGGGCGAAGCCGAGATGATCGTCGGGCTCTTCTCCGCCGAGCGAGCAAGCGGTGTTATCTGGACTGTTGACGAGTTTCACGAGTCCGCCGCCATGGTGGGGACCCGCAAACTGACCTTCGACGAAATCGTGCGCGTCAAGAAGAAGCGCAGCGAGCTGTTCCAGCAGTGGTCCGCCGTTGAGCCGGGGGCGACGCTCGAGCTTCAGTTCGAAATCTCAGCAGTCGCAAAATAGCGTCGACCTGCAAATCGGCCAAGCCTGCATTCCGTGGGATAATGGCGAATTCCATGGCCACGACATCACTTTCACGACTCGACCGGCTCACCTCGCCTTACGACCGCGAACGTCTGGAAGACGTCGGGTTTATGACCTGCATGACGCTGGTGCTGCTGGGGAATTATTCTCAGACCGGGCACTTCGGCGGACCGCTGGCGTATACGCCCTACAACGTCGCGATCCACTTGGCGGGACCGGATCTAGGCGGGCTCCGCTACGATTATCGCCGCCCCAAGCATCCCTATTGCGACAAGTTCATGCTGGCCGGCGGGCACTGCATCCCCACTTGTTACGCGCTGTGGATGATCATGGGCCAGGCTCTCGCTCGCAAGTACGAAGCGACCGGCAATCAGAGGTACTTCGCCGATCCGCATGTGGCGATTTTGCCGATCGACGCGCTCGGATTCCGCCGCGGCGCGGGTGCCATGAAAACGCTGCTTCAGGACAATGGCCTGGCGGATCATCCGCTGTTCGCGCAAGCCAAGGCCCGCGGCATTAAGGCGCTGGCCGGCCATGCGGAAACTACGGACGTCACCAACGACGTCAATGGCGGACCGTCCGGCATCGGAATCGCCACGGCCGCCGGAAAAGCCGCGTTCTGGGATGTCGTAGGCGCTTCGATTGAAGCCCCGAAAGTGATCGCGTTCGAAGGCGAGTTCGCCATGACCGAAGGTCACGCCCAGGAACTTAAGACTCAGGCACTGGCGCTGAAAGTCGGCAAGCGTCTTCGCGTGATGATCTCCGATAACAACGCGGGCATTGACGATTCGCTCCTCGGCGGCGTGATCGACTCGAAGTACAAAGCGTATGACCTGATCGACCAGTGGACTTCCTACGGTTGGAATGTCTTCGCCGTCGAAAACGGCAATGACTATGATCAGGTCGTCGCTGCGCTCAAGACCATGGAAGATTGGGACGGGAAAGATCGCCGTCCTATCGTGGTGGTCGGCAAGACCGCCAAGGGTTACTGGCCTGCGGCCATGAATGGCCAGATCCCCGAAGCGGGGCAGCAACTGCTGGGCTTCCCCAGCCATCCCTACGCCTTCAAGATGAACTCCGAGTACTTCATCGCGCTGGCCCAGACTTTCGAAAAACGCTACGGCGTCACGTTCCAAGGCATCCGCGACGGCGCGACCAAGGACACGCGCGAGCGGCTGATCCAGTACAAGACCAATATGGACATCGCGATGTCCGTGCTCGACAAAAATGGGTTGGGAGACTGGCTGGCAGACCAATTGGTCGAAATCGGCGACACGCTCAAGGACGATGTGCCGCTACGGATCGAGGTCAAGCACGACCCGTTTCTCGACGAGCGCCTGCACGTAGCGAATCTTCCCGAGGAGCCGCAGAAAGTCTCTGTCAAGAACGAGGTTTCGGGCGCGGAAAAACAGGTTAATATCACGCTGTTCCGCAAGCCGGGCGAAGTGGCCGGCACACGGCGCTGCATCTCCGAAATCGTCAAGTGGATGAACTACGTCACCGGGAACCGGTTCCTGACTATCGCGGCCGATCTTTCCGAATCGATCAATCTGGAGCACGGCAGCATGTGGGGGCACTACGATCCGGAAACAAACCCTCTCGGAACCCGTTTAAAAGCCGCGATCCAGGAAGCTGGCAACGTTTCGACCGCCATCGGCTTGACTGGGCAGAATGCGTCGCTCGATCCCGATAAGTTCGCAGGCGTGTGGGCTATCAGCGGCACCTACGGCGCATTTACGCCGCTCATGTATACGCCGGCGCGCGTGTGGAGCCAGCAGAATCAGGACAGCAAGTTTCGGATGGGTGTGCTGCATATTCTGGTGGCGCATTCCGGTCCCGAGACGGCCGCCGACGGGCGTACGCATTTCGGCATCTTCGCGCCGCAGGTATGGAAGCTCTTCCCGCGCGGTCAGACCATCCACCTGAATTTCTGGGATTACAACGACGTGGCTCCCGCGTATTTCGCGGCAGCCGAGATTGCAGCGCGCGAAGCGAAAGTCGGGATTATCACGCTGGAAGTCGCGCGCCCCGATTTCCCGGTCGCCGACCGCAGCAAGTTCGCGGATACCGATTTGCGGGCTGCTGCCAAAGGCTTCTACGTGATCCGCGATTTCGCACCCGATAAACCGCGACACGGCTACGTCGTCACGCAAGGCTCGAGCTCCACGGTGAACCTGGTGAGCACGCTGCCGAAGCTCGAAGAAGCCGGGATCAACGTGAAAGTGGTCGCCGCCATCAGCGAGGAGCTGTTCGATCGCCAACCTGAGTCATATCGGAAAAGTGTCCTGCCGCCTGAGGCGTACTACGATCTGATGGTCGTCAGCACGGGAACCCGTCGGGTGTGGCCGCTGCGCGACGTCGGACCATTGACGGACGAATATTCGCTGACATCCGACTGGGACAATCAGTGGCTGACCGGTGGTCTTGAGGCCGACGTGATCGCCGAGGCGCATTTGGATCCGACGTCGATCTTCAACGGGATTCAACGGTTCGCCGCAGAGCGCGATCAGCGAATCAACCGGCAGCGAAATCTGTTAAACGATTAACGCCTCCGCTGACATCGCCAGGTTACCGGCCGCGTCTTTCGCCCACAACTGAATCTTGGTGCCGTCGGGCTTCCCGCAAACTACAAACGGAGCCGTATCGAAGAGCGGACTTACCGCGCGAAAGCTGAATTTCGCGACGTTCGCATCGGGCAAACGTCGTCGCAGCAGATCCATCAAAAGCGTCGCAATCAAAGGACCGTGGACCACTAAACCCGGATATCCTTCGACCTCAGTCGCATAGCGGCGATCGTAGTGGATCCGGTGCCCGTTGAAGGTCAGCGCCGAATATCGGAACAGCAGCACGTCATCCGCGACGATCCTCCGCTCCCATGCGGCATCGGCCGGCGCGGCCTGAGCAGGCGCCGCCGAGCTTTTATCCCGAGGGTGATCGCGATACACGATATCGTGCTCCTCGGCCACCGCCACGCCTGAGGCATTCGAGATCTCGTGCCGCACGACCACGAACACCAGCGGTCCGCTGCGCCCCTGTTTCTCTTTGATGTCGATGACACGCGTTTCCCGGGTCATCTGGTCTCCCACGCGGAGAGGATGATGGAATTCGAACCGGCTCCCGGCCCACATGCGCCTGGGCAGAGGCACAGGCGGCAGCAATCCGCCCCGCCGAGCGTGACCATCAGGACCCAGATCCGATGCTCGATGCCGATCCAAGAAAAATAGCCAATGCCACAAGGGCGGCAGCGGATCACCCGGCTGCGGCTCCGGATCCTCACGGTCTAGCGTCGCCGACAAAGCCGCCACCGGCCCTGGAGCAACCGTATCCAACCGCGTTTCGGTTTTCCCAATCCAATCCGTAAGGCTCATGCTAGACTGGCCGGGACCGTGATGAATCGCCCTGCTCCGGGTTGGCGTATGTGGGTCGCGCCCACCACGATGATGTTGTGCACCCTGCTAGGGTACATCGACCGGCAGGTTCTGGCTGCCCTCTCGCCTACTATTTTGGCCGACACCGGGATGACCGCCGGCGACTATGGCTGGGCCGTTTCCGCGTTTTCGGTCACCTACATGATCATGAACCCGGTCTTCGGGTCGTTCTTGGATTACATCGGTTTGCGGCGCGGCATGGCGATCGCGGTGCTCATCTGGACTGTGGCCAGTGTGTCCCATGCCGGATTGAACGGCTTGATCGGCTTCGCGCTGGCTCGCGCCCTGCTTGGTTTCGGCGAAGGCGCGGCGTTTCCCGGCGCTCTACGCACCGCCGCCGAGGCGCTTCCGCTCAACAAGCAATCGCGCGGCATGGCACTCGGCTATAGCGGCGCTTCCCTGGGTGCCCTGATCACTCCGCCCATCATCATTCCCATCGCCCAACGATACGGCTGGAGATTTGCGTTCCTGCTCACGGGCTTCCTGGGCGTTTTGTGGCTGGTGTTGTGGTGGCGCGTGGCTCGCCCGCCGTTCCTGCCTAAACAGGCAGAAGATCGCCGGCCTCTCAAGATCCAATGGCCCGATCTGCGCGAGCGCCGCCTCTGGATCATCGTGTCGAGCTTCGGATTAGGCGGACTCGCGCTAGGCGTCGCGGCGTATTTGAGCCCGCTCTATCTGAATCGCGCCTTGGGCCTCTCCCAGGCGCAACTGGCCAACGTCTTGTGGATCCCCATGGTCGGCTGGGAAGTCGGCTACTTCTTCTGGGGCTGGGTAGCCGATCGCTTCGCGGCCAATCAGGATCGCCCGGTCCGCATCTTCGTACTGCTGACGATTCTCTCCCTGCCGACCGCATTTATGACTCTGACCGATTCCTGGGTGATCGCGATCGCCCTGTTCACCTGGTCGACCTTCATCGCCGACGGCTTCGTCGTCATGTCGCTGCGCGTGGGCTCGCGCATCTTCCCTCCGGATCGCATTGGGATGGTCGCGGGGATTGGATCGGGGTCCTGGGGAGCCGTCCAGGCGGTCATTCAGCCCGTCTATGGAGCGTGGTTCGACCGGCATTGGTACGCCGCGACATTCATTTCGATGAGCCTGCTTCCTCTGGTGGGGACGCTGCTCTGGCTGTGGCTCAGCCGGCCCTCCGCTACTAGCGCTTCCGCTGGTACATCTTCAACTGCTCGAGTTGTCCCCGGATGACTCCGTTGCTCGGGTCGAGCTCGACCGCCTTTTCGTAATACGTGATGGCGGTCGGATCATCGAGCTTGCGGGTGTAGGCGAACGCAATCGCCGCATAGGTTTTGGCCGACTGAGGAAAATACTCCAGATTCAGCTTGAGCAGCGCGATCGCGTCATCCGGCTTTCCGGATGCGATCGGCTGCGCCACGCCGACCAGCGTATCCTCGCCGAAATCGTAGGCGGCTCGCCCGTAAAAATGCTCGTGCAGGTCGCGATACTGCGCCGCTGCGGCCGCCACGCCCTTCTCCCGCAGCGTCTGCATAACGATCTCGGATAGCTGTCGCGGGATCGGCACGCCGTGATGGCAGGTGACGCACTTCACCTGTGTGGTTTGGGCGGCCGGCTTCCCCGTGGCGGTCTGAACGCGCGTGTTCAGATCCCGCGTCATGGCGATCATCTGTCGCGCGATGTCCTTCTTAGGCTCGGGCTGTCCGCTGCCGCGCGGAGCCGAGTGGCAGTATTCGCACTGCACCCCCAGCCCCTGCACGATCTCCTGCATCAGCGGCATGATGTCTTGCGGCGGCGTCTGAGCGCCCGCGCTCGCGATCACTGCGATAAACGTCAGTAGCGCCTCAATCTTCACTTGAGATTGATTGTACTCCTGCAGTCCTTCGACCCGCAGTGGCACGGGGTGGTCTCTTCATTCTTCGAGAAGTGATAGTCCACCGTCAGTTCCTCGCCTTTGCGAATCCTCCGCAGGCTCATGTAGAGGATATGGCCCTTCATGATGCGTGAGATCAGATTGGGGCCGCAGCTATGGTTAATGTACTCCGCGCCGCTGCCGCCCACCGATCCATCCAGGACCCAATAACGGTCGAGAGAAAAATAGTAGGTGCAATCTCCATGCCCGCGCTTCTCGCAGGCGATCGCGCTGATGCGCTCCCCGGTGTATTCGATAACTTTACGATTGGCGGGAATCGATTCAGCCGCGTAAACTCCGCGGCCGTGGATTCCGGATTGGCGAACCTCCATGCGATAGACCACTGAAGAATTTGATTTGGGATCAAGCGTAGTTACTTTGTGTTTCAATTTCATTATTCGGTTATGGGGTCCACGTCCAGCCGGGCGATGATGCCTTCGAGTCCCGGTTTCGCCGCGGGATAACGCGTCAAAACCAGTGGATCGTGTCCGGGAATCACGTGCCGCGGCGATTCCGCCAGCCTGTGCACCGTGTTGAACCCCTCCAGCATTTCGCCGACGTTAAACAAAATCGGATATGGCCGCCCTTGTTCCATGTTCGCGTAAAAGTGGCTCGCATCGGAAGCGACCACCACCCATCCGCGGCGCGTGCGAACCCGCACTACCTGTAATCCCATCGAATGTCCGCCGATGTGGTGCAGCGTGACTCCCGGAGCCAGCTCGTCATCGCCATCGTGGAACGCCACGCGGCCCTCGAAGATCCGCTCGACCATGGACGTCACGTCGGAGGCCTCGAACGGGAATCGCGTCACCCCGTGGCACATGTGGCGTCCGGTGCAGAACGCCATCTCGCGATCCTGCACATGGTAACGCGCGGCCGGAAATTCGTCCAGGCAGCCCGCGTGATCGTAATGCATGTGGGTGACGATCACGTCCTTTACCTGAGCCGGATCGATGCCGATCATTTTCAGACCCTCGGCAGGCGTGCGAAACAGCTCGCGCTTTCGTTTGCGAGGCCATCTCGGCGTTGAATCGGTATCGACGACGAAAGTGCGCTTTTCACCTACGATCGCCCATACAAAGAAGTCGATGGGCATGGGTCCATCGTGCGGATCGCCGCCCAGAAAGTTCTCGCTGGCCCGCCTGGGATGGTGCGCGTAACGCACCGCGTAGATTTCGTAAGTATCCGGTTCCATCTTGTTATGATCTGACAATGGATAAAGCTTTGTTCGAAGCAGGACTGGAAGTAAGAAAGGCGACGCTCGGCAAAGAGTTCGTCGAGAACGCCATCGCGACCGCGGATGATTTCAATCGACCGTTGCAGGAATTCGTCACTGAATACTGCTGGGGAGCTTGCTGGACGCGCCCCGGTCTGCCGCGCAAAACGCGCAGCATGCTAAACCTGGCGATGCTGACCGCGCTCAATCGTCCGCACGAGCTCAAGATGCACATCAAAGGCGCGCTCACCAACGGCGTGACCCGGGATGAGATTCGCGAGATTCTTCTGCAAACCGGTGTGTACTGCGGCGTTCCCGCGGCCGTCGACGCATTCCGTTCGGCCAAGGAAGTGTTCGCCGATTTGGATAAGAAAGAGTCGGACAAGAAGTAAATGGCGAAAGAACGACTTGGATTCATCGGGGTCGGCCGCATGGGCGATCCCATGGCCCGCAATCTGCTCACTGCGGGCTTTGAGCTGACTATTTACGATACCAGTGCCGCGGCCCTCGAGCCGCTGAAGGCGCTGGGCGCGCAGGTGGCGAAATCGCCCCTCGAAGTGGCTTCGGCCGCCGAGGTGGTCATCGTCAGCCTGCCTACGCCGGCCATCGTTCAGAAGGTGGCGCTGGAAATCTCTTCAGGATCGAAGATGAAAATCTTCATCGATGTTTCGACCACCGGTCCAAAAGTCGCCGGCGAAGTTGCCGCGGCCCTTGCCGCCAAGGGCATCACTGCGGTCGATGCCCCCGTAAGCGGCGGAGTCGGTGGCGCGCGCAAGGGAACCCTGGCCGTGATGCTGGCCTGCCCTGGCAATCTGGTCGAGCGGGTGCGTCCGGTGCTCGAGCCTATCGGCAAGATTTTCTTTTTAGGCGAGCACCCTGGATCCGGTCAGTTGATGAAGCTGGCGAATAACATGTTGTCGGCGGCGGCGTTGGCGGTGACTTCGGAAGTGATGGTCATGGGCGTCAAAGGCGGTCTTGATCCCCAGGTGATGCTGGAAGTGATCAACTCGGGTACCGGGCGCAACAGCGCTTCGGTGGACAAGTTCCCCAAGGCGATCCTGCCGCGCACCTTCGATTTCGGCTTCGCCATCGGACTGCTGCTTAAAGACGTCAAGCTGTGCACCGACGAGGCCGCGGGGCTGGGTGTCCCCATGATCTGCGGCAACGCGATCCGCGAGCTGTTGGCGATCACGTCGCTGGGTCAGGGCGCGGACGCCGACTTCACCACTATCGTCAAGACGGTGGAAGACTGGGCCGGGGTCGAAGTAAAAGGATAAACGACATGTCATCTTCGGCGGTGTTTCTGGGAGTTCACGGAGACGTAGTCGCATTGGATCGCTCGACCGGTCAGGAGATGTGGCACACGGAACTGCCGGGCAGTGATTTTGTGAACCTGGTGATCGATCAGGATCGCATTATCGCTACTACCAAAGGCAAGGCATTCTGCCTGGATGTCACCACCGGAAACATTCTGTGGCGCAATGACCTGCCAGGGATGGGCTTGGGCCTGGTCAGCATCGCCACCGGCAGCGGTTCGACCCCTCCTGGACCCTCGTCCGAAAAGCGGCGTCGGGACGAAGCTGCAACAGCCGCCATCGCCGCGACCTAGCGCTACGGGCGGCTCGAGTTCGCTGCATTACCCCGGCGCACCGCCATAGCCTTATCCAAATCCACGTCCGGAGGAACCACCACGCCGATCCAGGCGAAGATCATCTCATCCCAACTTTGATCGCCCCACTTGATGGTCGCCTTAGGATCCGGATTCATGCGATTGTTCGCCGAATTATCCCAGTGCGCGTCGAGCTTGATCTTCGTCCCCTTAGGCAGCAGCCGCGGTTTGTCTTCGTAGTAAATTAACTGCCAGTTGAAATCGAACCTCGGGACGCTCACCAGCATTTGCGATTCGCCCGTCGGATACTCCAAGCGAATATCCATATCCTTGCCGCGCAGATGCATGTGCGGCTGGGAATACACCAGTTCCACCGGCTGGTCGAATTCCGCCTCCGCGTGACCCGCGTGATTCGGATCTCCCGGCGGGATGGTGAAGCTCATGTCCGCCACCGGAACCGTCAACAGCCGCTTTTCGGGAGCGCCTTTAGCCAGCACGAACCCAACCTTGGTCTGGTCGATTCCCGCCGACTTGCCGTTGGCCGTGTAATGCATCTCGAACACCAGGTCGGATCCAGCCGGAATCAGCTTGGCTGCGCGATGGTCCTTGTCGAAGTACTCGCCGTGCACGCCCGGCACGTATCCCAAGAGCCACTCGTTGCTCTGATTGCCCGCGGGGGGCGGTGCGCCTGGTGCGCTGTGCGGAGGAACGTAGGGCTCGCCCGGCTTGGCGTCCTTCATCCACTGGGATCCCGGGGGACGCACGTGCACACTGGCGTGGTGCACCACGCCTCGATTGCTGGGCCGCACCTCGCCGTCAATCACCCAGGTGTCTTTGGTGAATCCGCTGGGAACCACGAAATAGGTGTACTCTATGGTGCCTGTAGCCGGAACCGTGTAAGGCTTCGGAATCTCGAAAACAACGTCCGGCTGAACAGTCCAGCCGTCGTGCCATTGGACCGGCGCCGGCTTGTCTTTCGGGTCGCCCTCGGGAGCGCCCGCGTCAGCCCACGCCGAAAGCTTATTCACGTCCGCATCGCTCAGGCGGCGATCGTTGGCGAAATGGCCGTACTTGGGATCGGCAAACCAGGGCGGCATAACCCGCGTAACCACCGCCGTCTTGATCGCCTTAGCCCAGGGGCGCGTGCTGTCGTAGGTGAGGAACGACGAAGGTCCGATCTCGCCGGGCCGATGGCAGGTCTGGCAATTCTTCTGCAGGATGGGGAGAACGTCCTTATTGAACGTCACATCCGCCGCCAGCATCGCATTTGCCCCCAAAATTCCAGCGATCACGTATCGAAACATGCCCGCATCATATCATGCAACTACGCACGCAAATCGTTAGAGAAAAACGGTCTGGCTGGACCACCATTTTCTCGGAGACCCATTCCGCATTGCGATGAGGATCGTCATGGTGGACGATTCGGCGGCAGACCGCAATCTGTGCCGGATTCTTCTGGATGAGGTATACGGTCCGGACCTTGAGTTCTTCGAGGAGTCGGAAGCCCTCACGGGCCTGAAAACCTGCCGCGCGGTAGCGCCGGACTGCGTTCTGCTCGATTACAGCCTCCCGGATATGACCGGCCTGGAGTTTCTCGCCCAGTTGAACTCGGAAGCCCCCCTACCGGAACCCGCTTTCCCCGTGGTCGTGCTTACCGATTTGAACAGCTATCCGGTGGCGCTCGAAGCTCTGCGGTCGGGCGCCCAGGACTATCTGCTTAAAGATCGCATCAGCAGCCACTACTTAGGACTGGCGATTCTGAAGGCCACGCAGAAGGTGAGCCTCATCCGGGAACTGCGCGAGGAACATATTCGCCTGGTGCGCTCGCTGGCCGAAAAGGATGTACTGCTCAAGGAACTCCATCATCGCGTCAAGAATAACCTGCAAATCATCGCCAGCTTGCTGCGCTTACAAGCCAAGGCTGCCACCGACGAGACCGTGACCGCCGTTTTGCGGGAGAGCCAGCACCGGGTGGAAGCCATCGCCATGATTCACGAACAGCTCTATGAATCCGCCGACCTCCGGCAAGTGCATTTGACGCACCAGGCGAATCTGCTGATGACCAATCTGTTCAGCGCCTTCGGTGTGGATCGCGCGCGCATCTCCGGACAAGTGACGGTCTGCCCGCGGCCCGACGGGAGCCCGCTAGTTCTAAGCGTCGATCAGGCGATTCCCATCGGACTGATCCTCAACGAGTTGATCTCCAATTCGTTGAAGCACGCATTCCCCGACGGCCGTTCCGGGTCTATCCGGGTGGAGGCGCAAAGCCCTGGCGGCAGAGTGGACCTGGCGGTGATCGACGACGGCGTCGGCGTTCCAGAGGATCTTGCGACCCGGAAAACTAGGTCGCTGGGCCTTCAGATCGTGGAAATTCTCGCCCGCCAATTTGCCGGAACCTGGGAATTAAAGCGCGAAGCCGGAACCGTATTTCGTTTGTCTTTTCCCGAAAGGTAGAAGCATGCAAGCTGCGAACGCTTACAAAGTGCTGGTGGTGGAAGACGAGGGGTTGATCGCGCATGATATCGCCTCGCGCCTGGAAGCTCTGGGTCACCACGTAGTCGCGACGGTGGGGACCGCCGATGAAGCCGTGGAGCACGCTGCCGGCGCCGATCTGGTTCTAATGGACATTCGCATCGACGGCCAGCGCGACGGCATCGCCGCGGCGCAGGAGGTGCGCGCGATCCACCATGTGCCAGTGGTGTTCCTCACGGCGCATGCCGACCGGGCCACTCTTGAGCGCGCCAAGGCCGCCGCCCCCTTCGGCTACATCACCAAGCCCCTGGGCCCGGCGTCTCTTAATACCTCCATCGAGATGGCCATCTACAAACACCGCATGGAACGCCAGCTCGAGGAGCAGGAAGCCTGGTATCGCACCACGCTGGCTTCGGTGGCCGAAGCGATTGTGGTGGCCGACCCTTTCGGCCGGATCCGCACTCTCAACCGCGCGGCCGAAGCCTACAGCGGATGGCCCGCGGCTAACGCCATCGGGCAGCAACTCGAAACCGTCGTCAGGCTGGTGGAAGAAGAATCCGGTGACGACTTAGGCGATCCCGCTCCTCTGGCGATCCTTTCCGGTGTGCCCGTGCCTTTGGACCGCGGTTTACGGCTAATCGCGCGGGGAGGGCGCGAGATGGCCGTGGAGGGCACCGTGGCGCCCGTGCGATCCTCCTCCGAGACGCTGCTGGGAGTGGTGCTCACCCTGCGCGACGTCAGTGCGCGGCGTTGGGAAGAGCGCCAGCTCCGGCAAGCCCATCGTGTCGAAGCCGCGGGGCGGCTGGCCGCCCGCATTTCCGCCGAATATGCCACTCTTCTTCAGATCATCCGGAGCCGGACCGCCGTGCTGACTCGCCAGCTGGGAGACTACTCCCCAGCCCAGACCGCGCTGGCCGAGATCCGGGAGGCCGCGATCGCGGCGGAGCAGGTCACCGAGAAACTAGCGGGCCTGGGCACGCGCCAGGTAGCCCAGCCCGAAATCGTCAGCCTGAACGCCATCCTGCGCCGGATGTCGAAGACCATCGAAATGGCGGCCGCCGGGCGCGTCGTCACCGCCGTCCAGGCGGAACCCGAAGCGGGACGGATCAAAGCCGATCCTGCGCATATTGAGCAGGTTATCCTGAACCTGCTTCTGCACGCCTGCGCCATGGTCCCGGATGGCGGCCGCCTGCTGATTCAAACCGGCCGAACGGAAGCGCCGCAGCACGGCGCGCTGGCTAGTTTCGCGGCTCTCCGCCTGACCTACGCCGCCAGCGAGTCCGATCTGGACCGCTTATTCGATCCCGCCGGCAGCGGCCAGAACGGTCTGGCTCTATCGGTGGCGCACTCCATCGCAGCCGAGCATGGCGGTTACCTTACCGCCCGCGCGGTTTCCGACGGCACCCGAATTGAACTTCTTTTGCCCCGCGTCACGGAGGAATCCCTGTTGCTCGATCCGGCGCCCAGCGCGGGACAAGCCCGTACCATTCTGCTGGTGGATGGCCGGGACCGCGTTCGCGCGCAATTGCACAAATTCTTCGAATCCGCGGGCTACAATCTGCTCGAGGCATCCGATCGGGAAGAAGCCTCCGCGCTCGGCCAGGTACACGAAGGCCCGCTCGACCTACTGATTGCCGATGCCGCGGATCGGGATCCCATCCTAAACGAACTTCGTTCCCGGCATCCGGACCTGGAATGCCTGACGATCGTGGATCTCCCGGAGTCCTCGGTGCGGGAAATCCGCCGCCCCTTCACGCAGAATCAGCTTTTGGATCGTACGGCGGCACTCCTCGCGCGGCGGCAGACTCCGCCCGTCCCGGCAGAAGCTTTGCAAGCCCCCTTAACCGCGGAATAGAATCATTTCTTTCGCGGAGGATCGGGCCTGGTGTCGGGACCCGGCACCGCGAACAGGTTATCTGTCAGCTGCTGGTTCACCGTTACCGATTCCGAAAAAATCTCGTAGATCTTCTCGCCATTGCGCTCGCGATGGATCTGCTGGGGCCACTGGATTCCGTCCGTCATCCGGTAGCGGGAAAAGCGCGTGACTTCCTCCTCGCGCTCCTTGGTTTCCGGATCGCGCCACACCCAGGTTTGCTGGACCGGAAGCTTGGTGGTCTGATGGAAAAATACCCGCACCACGCGGTTTTGCGCATCCGTGATATTCACCACGTCCACCGGCTGATTTTCGATCACGTCGGAGCCTTGCGATTCGAAGATCAAGCCCGGCTCGTGCAGCCGCTGGCGAAATATGTACAGAACGTCGTTCAACGTCGTGTCGCGATTGCGCTGGATGCGGTCTTTTTCCAGTTCCTTGGGACCTCGAAAGGTAACTTCCCAGGCTCCCTCCTGGCGGGATAGGACATAGTAATCCTCATTCTTCCCGAAGGCCTGGCGCACTTGAATGCCCAGATCGGTTCCCGTGCGCTCGGGCGGAACGTACACGTAGCGCGTGTAAATCTTGGCGATGGAAAGCCCGCTGATCTGGTCGTGAAAGAATGAATACGCGCGGCCTTTCTCGATGCGGTCCTGCATGGTCAGGAATTTCTGCCCGCCCAGCGCCGCAATCGCGTCGTCGATAACCTTTTTCCCGCGAGTTTCGGCATCCTGGGCGCTCGCAAGAGTCGTGGCCGCGATCAGCGTGTATAAAATTCGTTTCATGGCCGTTTGCTCAACTCTGTGGCGCTCAGGCCGCGGTTGATTTTATATTCGGAGATCGTTATTTCCAGCATCTTCATCCCGTTCTCTAGTTGGATGGCCTTGTACGGCAATTTGATACCACCAACTTCGCGCCAGTCCGAAAAGATGTCCGTAGTTTCCGCTGGAGCGCCGTTCTGACCCGGCTCCGTGTAAACTTCCCGCGCCGGTAATCCCGTCGCTGGATCGAAGTCGACTCGCACCCGAAGACTGCCGCTGGCGGTCGCAATCTCAACCGCGTTATCCCCTATGGCGTTCACCGTACGCGACGAATCGCGATCGGACAGCAGCAGCGCGTAGGGTTCCCGAAAAGTCTCGCCCAGGGCTTGTTTCAGGAGCTCGGCCGGCATCGGCTGCACACCCTGCGGCGTCGCCATCCATCCGGACTTGCCGTCGGTATACGCGATGATCTTTCCGAATGGAAGCTCCTGCTCCTGCCGGAGCTGGTCGGGCGCCAGGAACATGCTGACCTGTTTTACCTTGAATCCGCCCGCGCCTTGTTCCAACGCCAGTTCCGCGCTATAGGTTGCATCCTTGACGGCAGCTAATTTCTCCGCGCCGCCCATGGCCTGTTGTGCGCGCTGCAGCATTTGCTTCCCGCGCGCGAGGCTCCCAGCATCCGCTTTCGAAAGCTCCTGCTTCGGCTCCGGGATGGTCAGATCGAGCTCGGTGACTTTGCCCAGCGTCGTCAAAGGCTTCCCGAATTCCTTCGGATTCCCCACCATGACAATCGCCAGCTCTTCGGGATGAATATGCGCCTTCGCCGCCCGCAGTACGTCCGCGCGCGTCACCCCTGCAATCGCCTTCTGATACTGGAACAGGAAGTCCTTGGGATAGCCGAAATACTCGTAGCGCATCACGCGATTCAGCGTCTTCGAGGGACTGTCGAAGAAGAACACGAAGCTATTGAGCACCGCCTGCTTAGCTTCCTCCAGTTCTTTTTCCGTAACCTCGGTAGTACGCAGCTTTTCGACCTCCTCGCGGATGGCCTGCACGGTCTCCACCGTGGTCATCGATTTCGTGCTGCCGCCGATACGGAAAGTGCCCGGAAAGTTGTAGTTCGCCCCCCAGCTTGCGCCAATGCTGTAGGCATAGCCGAGCTGCGTACGGATGCGCGACACCAGGCGGCTGCTGAAGCCTTCTCCCAGAATGTTGGTAGCGACTTGGAGCGCGGGATAATCCGGATCCCGCAGAGTACCGCCCAATTCACCGATAGAGAAAAACGTTTGCGTGACATCCTCTTTCGCCGCGAAATAAACTCCGGGGGCGGGCTTGGCGGTCACCGCGGGGAACGGCGGCACGGGAGGCTGCTCCACCTTCCAGGCGCCGAACAAATTCTCCAGTTTGTCGCGTATCTCCACCGCGTTGAAATCGCCGTACACCGCCAGCATGATGTTCTTGGGGAAGTAATAGCGCTGGTAGAAGGCGATCAAGTCTTCGCGATGAATACGCGCCAGGTGTTCATATTCAGGCTGCCAGCCGTAGGGCGTATCCGGGCCGTAAAGTATCCGGCTCAGTTCACGGCTGGGAATGTCGCCGGCGTCGTCATTGCGCCGGGCGATCGCGCTGCGGTATTGCGTCAGTGTCAGATCCAGCTTGTCCTGGCGGAACTCCGGATTCGTGAGCACATCTCGAAAGACGGTGAGCACCTGATCGGTGGTTTCCTTTAAACCCGAAAAGCTCACGCTCGCGCTGGATTCATCCATGCCCGCTTCTACGGTGCCGGCAATGTTCTCCAGCTCCTCATCGATCTGGTCGCCGGTCTTGGTTTTCGTGCCGCCGGATCGCAGCACGTCTGCCATCACTTGGGACAGACCCCGCTTGTCCGGTGGATCGAACAGATTCCCCGTGCGGATCATGGCCACGCCCCGGATCAGCGGCAGCTCGTGATCCTCCAGCATCAGGACGCGCATGCCGTTCGCCAGCGTGATCTCCGCTGGCTCGGGAATTTTAACCTGGGGAAGCGGCGGATACTTCAGAGACTTATACGACGGAGGCCCATAGACCGGCTTGGGCGCCTCCTGAGCGACTGCGAGTCCGGCAGCGAGAATCGCAAGAAAAAGCGTCAGCCGCTTCATTTCGCATCCTCCTTCGGAGCGTACGTGTACACCACGGTTCGAGTACTCTCCAGCAGATACTTCTGCGCGACGCGCTGTACATCGTCCGCGGTCACCTGGTTGTATTCATCCAGCTCAGTGAACAGCTTGCGCCAGTCACCGTAGCCCGCCTGATAGGCACACAGCTCAGCCGCGAGCCCCGCGTTGCTATCCAGTTTCTGAATCAGCGCCGCGCGCAGGTTGATCTTCACCCGCTGCAACGCGTCGGCGTCCGGCTTGTCTTTCTTGACGCGATCGACAATTTCGTAGACGGCCTTCTCCATTTCGTCCACAGTGTGGCCGCTGTTGGGGACCACGAAAAACAGGAATAGACCCGGGTACTTGCCGCCTGGATAGGTCGCGTAACTCGCCGCGCCTAGCGCGATCTTCTTGTCGCGCACCATTTCCTTGTAGATGATGCTGGTGCGCCCGCCCGAGAGAATCTGCTCCAGCACATCCAGCGCGGCATTGTCTTTGGAGTACTGATCCGGCCGCTTGTAGGCGATGACTAGAAATGGCTGCGCCGCCGAGGCCACCGCGACGCGCTTTTCGCCGTTCTGCGGAGGCTCTACCGTATCCACTACGGGCGGCGTGGGACGAGCCGGGATCCGCCCGAAATACTTTTCGGCCAGCTTCTTTGCATCCGTGGGATTCACGTCCCCTGCGATCCCGATGGTCAGATTCGACGGCCCGTAGTAGCGTTTATAAAACGCCTCCGCATCCGTCGCGCGCAAGCTCTCGATATCGCTAGCCCATCCCGCCGGACTGTTCTTGTAGGGATGCGCCGCGAACGCGGTCGAGTCGAGAGCCTCGATCAACTGTCCCTGCGGGCTCGATTCGATTCGCATGCGCCGTTCCTCGCGCACCACGTCGCGTTCTTTGTAGAATTCGCGAAACACCGGATGCAGGAAGCGTTCCGATTCCAGCAGGAACCACAGCTCGATGCGGTTGGAAGGGAAACTGTAGAAGTACGTGGTCTGATCTTCGGCTGTGCCGGCATTCATGCCCACGCCGCCGTTGGATTCCACGATGCGGTCGTACTCGTTCGATTCCACGTAACTGTCGGCCTTGGCGATTGCGGTTTTTACGTCCGCTTCGAGCGCCTCGATTTTCTTGGGGTCGGCCCGGAAGGCCTTGTTGCGCTCGGCGTTCAGGCGATCGTAGGCCTCCTCGATGGCGTCCAGGGCTTTCTTTTCAGCGGTCCAGTTCTTGGTCCCGATGTTTGGGCTGCCCTTGAAGGCCATGTGCTCGAACATGTGCGCCAGGCCGGTGCGTCCCGTGGGATCGTCCACCGCCCCCACGTTCGCGTAGGTGTGGAAGGACACCACCGGGGCGTCGTGGCGTTCGATGACCAAAAACGTCATCCCGTTCGGAAGCGTGAATCGGGTGACTTTCTTTTCGAAATCCTGGAGGCTCTGCGCGGCCAGGAGGCCGGGGAGGACAGCAAAGAGAAGGACGCGTAACCGCATGCAACGCATGCATCCAGAGTATCAAGGCAGGTAGGACAGGCGATCTCGTCGCCTGTCGCCACTACTTCAATTCCAAAATCTCTTTCTCTTTGGCCTTTGACACCGCGTCGACTTTGCCAATATAGACGTCAGTCATCTTCTGGGTTTCTTCCAGCGCCCGGCGTTCTTCGTCCTCGCTGATGGCCTTGTCCTTGAGCAGCTTCTTCAAGTGCTCATTGGCTTCCCGACGCACATTGCGCAGCGCCACGCGATGCTCTTCCGCCACGTGATGCAGACGCTTGACGATTTCCTTCCGTCGTTCCTCGGTGAGCGGAGGAATGGGCACACGGATCATCTTGCCATCGTTGGCGGGATTCAAGCCCAGATCGGATACCCGGATGGCCTTTTCGATCGCCCCGATTTGCGAAACATCCCAGGGCGTGATCGTGATCAGCGAAGGCTCGGGTACGTGCAGATTCGCGACCTGGTTGATCGGTGTCGGCGAGCCATAGTAGTCCACTCGAATGTTGTCGAACACGCTCACCGAAGCGCGCCCCGTGCGGATGCCCGCAATGGTGTGCTGCATATCGGCGATGGACTTGTCCATGCGCGTCTTGGCGGAGATCTCCACGTCCTTGACGCTCTTGAAATTGTGCCCCGCGGGGGTGGCAGTTGGTTCAGCCATAAGTTTTAGTTAATTAGAGTGCCGATGGGTTCGCCCATCGCCATACGCATTATATTGCCCCGGACGTTCAAATTGAAAACCACGATCGGCATATGGTTGTCGCGGCACATCGCCACGGCCGACGCATCCAGCACGCGCAGGTTGCGCGACAGCACGTCGGAATACCCGATTTCTGAAAAGCGCGTGGCGTCGGAATGCTTCAGCGGGTCTTTATCGTAGACGCCGTCCACACGCGTGGCCTTCGCCACCACTTCGGCGTGGATTTCGAGGCCCCGCAGAGTGGCGGCCGTATCCGTCGAAAAGTAAGGATTCGAAGTGCCCGCGGCGAAGATCACCAATCGGCCCTTTTCCAAATGACGGATGGCTCGCCGCCGGATGTAGGGCTCGGCCACCGAATGCATCTGGATCGCGGTCATCACGCGGGTGGGTGCGCCCGCTTTCTCCAGTGCATCCTGCAAGGCCAGGGCATTGATTACCGTGGCCAACATCCCCATGTGATCCGCGGTCACACGCTCCATTTTCTGCGCGGCTGCCGCCACCCCACGAAAGAAGTTTCCGCCGCCCACTACCAGGCCGATTTGAACGCCCGATTGCGCTACTTCCGCGACCTCGGCGGCCAGCGCTTTCACGCGCTCCGGATCGATGCCAAAGGACGCATCTCCGGCCAGAACTTCACCGCTGAGCTTTAGAAGAATGCGACCGTAGCGTGGCACGAGCTACTCGGCTGCTGGTGTTTCGGATCCCGATGTATCGGCCGATACGGCATCACCGACTTTGAATCGCACAAAGCGCGACACAGTGATGTTTTCGCCGAGCTTGGCGATCTTCGCCTTGATCACATCGGCGATGGAAGTGGTGTTTTCCTTGATGAAGGGCTGCTCATAGAGACACACCTCTTCGTAATACTTGTTCATGCGGCCCTCGACGATCTTGTCGACCATCTTCTCGGGCTTGCCCTCGGCCAGCGCGCGGCTGCGCTGGATGTCCTTCTCTTTGTCGAGCGCCGCCTGGGTGACTTCCTCTTTGCGTATGAACTGCGGATCGGCCGCGGCCACCTGCATCGCCAGATCGTGCACCAGCTCCTGAAAATCGTCGGTGCGGGCCACGAAGTCCGACTCGCAGTTGACCTCGATCATCACGCCCAACTGTGCTCCCGGATGGATGTAGCTGGCGATCACGCCCTGCTTGGTGGTTCGCGCGGATTTCTTGGACGCCGAAGCGATCCCTTTTTTCCGCAGCACCACTTCGGCTTCGCCCAGGTCTCCCTTGGCTTCCTTCAGAGCGGATTTGCACTCCATCATTCCAGCTCCGGTTCGCTCGCGGAGCTGCTTAACTAGCTGTGCACTGATCTCCATAGATTCCTTTTGGTTGTGGGGCGGCTTTTCAAGCCGCGGGCCGGTTTGAAACCGGCCCAATTCTATTGATTTCCGCTCGACGCTTCGTCGGCCACGGCTTCCGATCCGGGCCCCTTACGCGGCAGCGAAGTCGACGGCAGATCTTCGTCCGGCATGCTCTCCGACATGAGCTGGGCTGCGTATTTCGGATCGACGTATTCCGAATACTCCGGCATCTCTTCCACCGGAGCTTCATCTGCCGTTTCGGCGATCTTCTCGGGCACGAAATCGTGCTCGGTAGCCAGCTGCCGGCCTTCGATCACCGCGTCCGCGATCTTGTTCGTGAACAGGCGAATCGCGCGCAGCGCGTCGTCGTTGCCCGGGATCACGTAATCCACTTTGTCCGGATCGCAGTTGGTGTCGACCACGGCAACCACCGCGATGCCCAGCTTGCGGGCTTCTTCCACCGCGATCGCCTCTTTGTTCGAGTCGACCACGAACAGCAGATCCGGCAGGCCGTTCATGTCTTTGATGCCGGCCAGGTTCTGATTGAGGTGCTTGCGCTCGCGCTCCATGCGCACGATTTCTTTCTTCGCGCGCCCGCCCCAATCGCCCGCTTCGGCCATCGTGTCCAGCTCCTTCAATCGCTTGATGGATTTCTGCACGGTGGTCATGTTGGTCAGCAGCCCGCCCAGCCAGCGCTGGTTCACGTAAAACTGGGAACAGCGGAGAGCTTCCTCGGCGATGGCTTCCTGCGCCTGGCGCTTGGTGCCCACAAACAGAACGGTCTTGCCTTGGGCCGCCATTTCGCCCACGTACCGCATGGCGTCCTTGAACAGTTTCAGCGTCTTCTGCAGGTCAACGATGTATATACCATTGCGTTCGCCAAAGATGTATTCTTTCATCTTTGGATTCCAGCGCTTGGTCTGGTGCCCGAAATGAACGCCTGCTTCGAGCAATTCCTTCATGCTAATCGACGGCAAAATTCCTCCTTCTGCCTATTTTTTGGAACCCGGGTCTACGGTCCAAAGCGGGATTTGCAGCCCCGGGGTTGCTGAACTAACTACCGGCCGCGAATGAACGCAAGTAAACGCAAACTAGAAGTCGCGTTCACTGGCGAGGATCATGCGGCTAACGCTTCGAGAACTGGAAGCGCTTGCGGGCGCCCTTCTGCCCGTACTTCTTGCGCTCATGCTGGCGCGAATCGCGCGTGAGCATGCCCAGCTCTTTCAATTTCCCGCGCAATTCCGAGTTGAACTCGATCAGCGCGCGAGCGATGCCCAGCTTCGCGGCTCCAGCTTGCCCATTGGGGCCGCCGCCGGCTGTGGTGATCCAGATATCGAACTTCTCGGCCGTTTCGGTGGCCAATAGCGGCTGTCGCACGATCGCGCGTGACGCCTCGCTCGGGAAGTAATGTTCGAAAGCCCGGCTGTTCACCGTGATCTCGCCTTTCCCGTCCCGCAGAAAAACCCTGGCGACCGCTCTCTTGCGGCGCCCCGTTCCAACATGCTGTACAAAAGCCAATTTAGTCAGATCTCCTTACGACGCAGCCAGTGCCGCTGGCTTTTGAGCTTGATGCGGATGGGTCGGACCGGCGTAGACTTGCAGCTTGCGATACATTTGTTTCCCCATCTTGCTTTTGGGGAGCATGCCCTGCACTGCTTCTTCCACCATCCGTGTGGGACGCGCTGCCCGCACCTTGCGTGCTGAAGTTTCGGTTAAGCCGCCCGGATATCCCGAGTGCCGGCGATACAGTTTCTGTTCCTCTTTGTTTCCGGTCAGCTTTACTTTCGCTGCATTCACCACGATCACGTGGTCGCCCGTATCGATGTACGGGGTATAAGAGGGCTTGTGCTTGCCCATCAAAATCTTGGCCGCCTTGCTGGCGATCCGGCCCAACACCGCTTCCTCGGCATCGATCACGTGCCATTGGCGCTGAATGCCGGGGAGCGAGGGAATTGTGGTTTTCATGAAGACAGACGTACTCCTGCGAGTTCTAGAACCTTATTGAGCTTAGCGAATTGGGGTTCGGCCTGTCAAACAGACCCGGGCGCTATAATTTGGGGATGAAGCTCGCCCTTGTCGCTGTGCTCCTGGCTTCCAGCGGGTTCGCCGGGATCGTCGAGGATGTACGTACGGCGATCGATAAGGGCGACTTGGCGGGAACCGATCGCTTGGTTCAGGCCTACCGCCAGGCCCACGGCGCCGATTCGGAGCTGGCTGCCGCTATCAGCTGGCAGGCGCGCGGGGCGCTCGCGGCTAAGAAATTCGATCGCGCCACCGCTTATGCGGAGCAGACTCGTCAGATGGCGCTTCCCAACCTGCGCGGACCGCGTGTGGGTCGCGAGCGATGGCTTTATGCAATCGGTGCCTCCATCGAGGTGCAGGCGCAAGTGATGGCAGCGCAAGGAGAAACCGCCGAAGCAGTCGCGTTTCTACGAACCGAGCTCAAAACTTACACCGGGACCTCGCAGCAGGAGCGAATCCAGAAGAATATCAACCTGCTGAGCCTGGAAGGCAAGCCCGCGCCAGAGCTGGACTCGGCCGTATGGTTCGGCCCCAAGCCTCCGACCATCGCCAGCCTGCGTGGCAAGGCGATTCTGCTGTTTTTCTGGGCGCATTGGTGTCCCGATTGTAAAGCTGACGTTCCCATCATCGCTGGGCTGATGAAGAAATACGGTCCGCGAGGGTTGGCGCTGATCGGGCCGACCGAATACTACGGCTATGTGGCCGAGGGCGCCGACGCGCCTCCGGCGGTCGAAAAGCCCTACATTGAAAGCATCCGCCGCCAATTCTACGCACCCCTCGGCGATTTCTCAGCGCCATTAAGCAACGCGAACTTCGCTCGCTACGGTGCCAGCTCCACGCCCACGCTGGCTCTGGTGGATCGTAAGGGAATCGTGAGCTGGTACCATCCGGGCGCGGCCACTGAACAGGAACTGTCTGTGCAAATCGAGAAGGCCCTTCGATGACCAGGCGGGCCGTCTTTCTAGCGGCATTGTTGGTGGGGCAGGTGGCTGCGTACCAGGCGCCTGGCACCCATCCCGTTAGCGGCCGCAAGATCGCCGGCGTCATGGGAATGAGCGGAGCCGACTGGTTGGTCCGGCCCGAGCGTGAAGCTGAAGAGCAGCCCGAAAAAGCTCTCGATGCGCTGAACCTGAAGCCCGGCATGGTCGTAGCCGACATCGGCGCGGGCGTCGGTTATATGTCCATTCGCATGGCGAGGCGCGTTGGTCCCTCGGGCAAGGTTTACGCCAACGATTTGCAGCCGGACATGCTCGACCGTCTTCGCCAGAACGCCGCGAAAGCCGGAATCGCGAACGTCGTCACGGTGGTGGGCGACGTCGCCGACCCGAAGCTACCCGCCAACACGATGGACTTGGTGCTGCTCGTCGACGTATATCACGAATTTTCGCAGCCGCAGCAGATGCTGCGGAAGATTCGCGAAACACTGAAGGCGGATGGAAGATTAGTCTTGCTCGAGTATCGTGCCGAGGATCCCAACGTCCCCATCATCGCCGAGCACAAGATGACCGTCAGTCAGGTCAAAACGGAACTGGAGGCGGAAGGATTCGTTTTACAACCGGTCATCGAAACCCTTCCGCGTCAGCACATCCTCATCCTGACCAAGGCAGCCGCCAAGGCTGCCGGTGGGCATTAGCGACCGCCCGGACCTTCATCCTGATAGCGGTGATAGTGATAGCCGCTCTGGTCGTACCCGTTGTCGGGTATGTTCACCATGAGTGGCTGATCCATGCGAAAATTCACGATGCTCTCGGCCGGTACGCGTACTTCTTGGCCTTGCGTAAGGATTTGTCCACCGGCCCCGGCAGCCGCACCGGCCGCTGCGCCAATGGCAGCACCTTTACCGCCGCCCGCGATGGCGCCAAGAATGGTCCCCAGCACCGCACCGCCGCCTACGAACTCGCCCGTCCGCTTGTTCGCGCCGACACCCTGCCGGTCCGAACTTTCGATCCGCTCGGCTTGTGTATCAATCGCGTAACGCTGCCCGTAAGCAGTAATGGACTCTATATCCAGGATCAGGTCGTTGTCGCGAGCCCGCCGGACGATAAGTTCCACGTCCGACCCGCGCGGTATCGCAATTTGCCCATCGCTACCCCGGACATCGTCCGCTATGCGGCCGTAATAAACGCGCCCATCGCGTGAATGAGTCTCAATCGTCTCATTGGTTCGCACCGGCAGATTGGTTCCCGGTTCTACCCGGCTGACTGGACTTGCTGGATACCGATCGTCGTTAAGGGAGAATTCCGCTTGGCAACCGCGATCCACCCAGATCTCTCGCCGGTTGTAACCCCAGCTGAAGCCTTCCTCACATTGCGATCCCCGCAATTCCCGGAGAAGTGTTACGCCGTGGCTGGTATCCGCTCCACACGTCGACCGCCTCCCGTTGGCCGATGAACAGGTCATCGTACGGTCTTGCGCATGGGCCACCGGTGGGGCCACTAGTGCCCAGCCGATTCCTAGCAGCCCGGTCAGCGCTGTCGCCAGCCAAGGCACGAATTCTTTGGTTTCTTTGGTCATAAAACGTCCCCGCTACTGAAAGGAGTGCAAGTTCCTGTCCAAAGATGGAAGTCCTGTAGTTTCTGAATCGGAAATGGTTCGCGGAATCGAGGCGTGCAGATATTGCTTGCCGGATCCGGTCGTTACTTCATCAACTCGATTTATCAGCCGCCGCTAGTGTTGTAATTCCGGTAACAGCCGCAGGGCGTTGTCGCGCTCGATCGCCCGAAGGTCCTTGGCGGGAAAGCGTTGTGTGGTGAGGCCACCGATGACTTCCGCCGACGTCCGGAACGGGTAGTCGGTGCCGAACAGAATCTGGGATTGAGGCGCTACTTTCAGCAGAGCGGCCAACGCTGGCGCACTGTTGGCCTGCGCCGTATCGTAGTAGAACTTCTTCAGCTCATACATCAGGCCCTTGGGCAGGACCTGCTCTTTCCCCTTCATGGTGTTTTCCTGGTACACGAAGCGGCTCAGCAGGAACGGCATCGTGCCGCCGCCGTGAGAAAAGATCCAGCGAATATCGGGATAACGCGCCGCGGTGCCGCTGAACAGCAGGCTCGCGGCAGTGCGGGTGGTGTCCGTGGCCCACTCGATCATCACCGTCGGGACTTCGTTCTTCAAGCTGCCGCAGCAGGCGGCCGTAGTCGGATGCGTGTAGATCACGGCTTTGCGCCGGTTCAGTTCCGTCCAGACGGGCGCGAAGGCGGCATCGCCCAGCCACTTATCGCCGTAGCTGGTGAGCAAACCGATGCCGTCGGCCTTGAGCGTGTCGAGCGCGTACTCGATTTCGCGCAGGCTGCCATCGATATCGGGCAGAGGCAGCGCGGCGAACAGTCCGAAGCGGCCAGGATGATCCTTGCCGGTCATCGCTCCATAGTCGTTGACAATGCGGGCCAGGCGGCGGGCCTGCTCGGCGTCTCCCAGCCAGACGCCCGGTGAACTGATGGACAGGAGCGAGGTCGCGATGCCGCCCTTATCCATTTCTTCGATCGACTGCGCGGGGGACCAATTCGGCTGCGCCGCCGCTAGGTTGCCGATCGCGGCTCGATAGGCAGGCGGGAAGAGATGATGATGAACGTCGATGCGATGGGGCGTCGGCGCGCCTTTCGCGAGCGAGCCACCTGCGAGGGTGGCGATCCCGGCCAGAAACTCACGCCGCAGCATAACGACTCCTTATCACATGCGATTCTACACCTACAATAGACAAGAGGAACTTATATATGCAGCGAACTGCAGACGCAAAATGGCAAGGTGATCTTAAGACCGGTACGGGCGAGATATCGATGGCGAGCGGCACATTGTCGCATGTGCCTTATTCGTTCCACAGCCGCTTCGAGCAGGGGAAAGGAACCAATCCGGAAGAGTTGCTGGCGGCGGCGCATGCGGGCTGCTTTACCATGGCGCTCTCGAATCAGCTCGCTCAGGCGGGATTCAAGGCCGAGACTCTCGAGACCACCTGCACCATCACTCTCGACAAAACGGAGGGCGGCTTCGGCATTACCGAGAGCCATTTGGAGTTGAAAGCCAAAGTTCCCGGTATCAGCAAAGAGGCGTTCGATACCGCGACTGCGGGCGCGAAATCCGGTTGCCCGGTATCGAAGCTCTATAACACCAAAATCACGTTGAACGCGACACTCGAAAGTTAGCCGACGTGGCGCACGCACTCTTGCGTGCCGTGTCGAGACTCTTCTCGACACCTTCCCGAGGGTTAAAGCTTGGCGTCGGCATGAGTGCCGACGCGGCACGCAGGAGTGCGTGCGCCACAACTCGTCATTCACAGCGCAGGGCGTCCATCGGGCTCACTCGGGTTGCGCGACGGGCGGGGAGCCAGACTGCCAACAAAGCCACCACGCTCAATAGCACTGGCACGCCGACGAAGACCAGCGGATCGCGGGCTTGCACACCATATAGCAGGCTCGCGATTAGCTTGGTCAGCCCGAACGCTGAGCCCACGCCGATCACCACGCCGACCAGTGCCAGTCGCATACCCTGGAAGACCACCATGTTGCGCACCGATCCGTATTCGGCGCCGAGCGCCAGCCGGATCCCGATCTCCTGGGTGCGCTGTTCGACGGAATACGCCATTAGTCCATAAATGCCGATGGCCGCGAGCAGCAGGGCCGTGGCGGCGAAGATCGTCAGCACCAGCGTGTTGAAGTCGGTGTTGGCCGTAGAACGGGAGACCACTTCGTCCATGGTGCGGATGGGCGCCAGCGCCAGGCCGCCGCTCACATCGCTCAATTCCTTTTGGATCGCCGGGATCAAGGTATGGGGCTCGACGTGCGTTCGTACGATCCAGGCGAGAGGTGTGAGGCGGGCGTTGAGCGCGTTGATTCCATCCGGCAACTGGGATTGGGGAATGTACATAGTGGGACCGGGATTATTGTTCAAGCCCGTGTCGCGAATGTCGCTGACCACGCCGACGATTTGTCGCGGTGGATCGTCAAATTCCGGACCAACGCCTTTCCCGATGACGATCTGATCGGCTAGCGGATCGCCCTTCGGCCAGTATTGCTTGGCCATCGCCTGGTTGATGATGGCGACGGGAGCAGCCCCCAAGGCATCCTGGTTGGTGAAGGCGCGTCCGCGCACGAGCTGGATCTTGAACACGTCGAAATACTCGGGCGAAGCAATCATGTAGCGCCCACCGGCGCGGGACGTGCTGTCGAGGGGACGTCCCACGATGAGGAACGGAAGCCCGTAGCCGCCTTCGAGCGGAACGCAGCAGGTAGCGCCAGCGTTTTCGACGCCGGGCAAAGCCTTCAGGCGCTCGGTACCCAGCCGCACCAATTGATCGACACCCGCGGTCTTCGCGAACCGGGGTCCGGTAAGCGACATCCGCAGGGTCAGCACGTTGTGCGAATCGAACCCTGGGTTCACCCCCCGAAGCGCGGTGAAGGTCCGCAGCAGCAGCGCGGCGCCGATCAACAGAATCAGAGCCAGCGCGGTTTCCGTGACGACCAGGATCGAGCGTGCCTTGTTCTGCCGAAAGCTGGTGCCTCCCTTACCGGTGGATTCCTTGATGGTGCTACTGAGGTCGGTACGAGATGCCTGCAGCGCCGGAAAGAGGCCGAACAAGATGCCGGTGGCGATGGAAATTCCGAGCGTGAACAAAACCACTCGCACGTCCATTGCTACGGCATTGCCTCCCAGTCCTACGCGCGGAATATTCCCGGGATTCAAGCTGAGAATGCCACGAATGCCGGCAAACCCCAAAATCAATCCAAACACCCCGCCAGCCAAAGAAAGAACCACGCTTTCGGTGAGCAACTGACGAATGATTCGTCCACGTCCAGCTCCGATCGCCGCGCGAATCGCGATCTCCCGCCGTCGTCCCGTGGCCCGCGCCAGCAGAAGATTGGCGACGTTGGCGCAAGCAATCAACAGCACGAAGCCCACGGCGCCTAGCAGCACCCATAACAGCGTGCGCACGCCGCTCACCAGCACTTGACTCAGGGGCTGGACGCCAAAGGTCCCTTGGGGACCGAGACTGTTGGGATAGTTCTTCCGAAAACCTTCCGTCCCAGCCTTGAGCTGTTCGTTCGCGGCCACCAGGGACACGCCGGGTTTCAAACGCCCCGCAACTTGAAAGTAGTTCCCCTGGTCGGTGCTGTACGGATCGAGCCGGAACGGCACGTACACGTCGGGCGGCTGATCGATCTCGATCTTGAGGCTGGGCCCGACCACTCCAATAATTTCGTGAGGCGTTCCGCTCAGTGTGATGGTCTTGCCGATCACCGCGGGATCTGCCGCAAAGCGGTTCTGCCAGAATCCGTAGGCCAGCACCGCGACGTCGCGCCCGCCGGGACGATCTTCGTCCGCGGTGAAGGTTCTGCCGTAGACTGTCGTAGCCCCGAACAAGGGAAAGAAGCCGGCGCTAGCTTGGGATTCCTGAATCTGCTCCGGCAGATCCCCGGCCTTGTAGTTGGCGACGCCGAAGCGCCAAGCGGCTACATCCTGGAAGGATTGTGTCTGGGAGCGCCAAAAATTGAACTTCACCGGTGAAGCGCCGGGGCCCGATCCTTGCGGCGAGACGTTCATGAACATGACAATCCGCTCGGGATCGGGGAAGTTTACCGGCTTGAGGAGAACTGTGTTGATGAGAGAAAAGATCGCGGTATTGGCTCCGACGCCGAGCGCCAGAGCCAGGATCGCCGTGATGGTGAACGCAGGGGCGTGCACGAACATCCGGATCGAATGCTTGAGGTCTTGCAGAAAGGATCCCATGGGCTAGTTCCTTACTCGCACCGTAGCGCGTCCATCGGGCTCACGCGTGTCGCGCGGCGGGCGGGAAGCCAGACCGCGATCAGCGCCACCAGACTCAACATCACCGGCACGCCGATGAACACCAGCGGATCACGGGCTTGCACGCCATACAGCAGGCTCGCGATCAGCTTCGTCAGTCCGAACGCCGAAGCCACACCGATAACCACTCCGGCCAATGCCAGGCGCATGCCCTGGAACACGATCATATTGCGCACGTCGCTATACTCAGCGCCCAAGGCCAGACGGATTCCGATTTCCTGCGTGCGCTGTTCCACCGAATACGCCATCAGGCCGTAGATTCCGATGGCGGCGAGAAGCAGTGCCGTGCCGGCGAAGATGGTGAGCGCGAGTGTGTTGAAATCCTGATTGGCCGTGGAACGAGAGACGATCTCTTCCATGGTGCGGATGGGCGCCAGCGCGAGACCGCCGCTGACGTCCGCCAGCTCCTTCTCAATCGGCTTAATGAGGGAGCGCGGTTCTACTTTGGTCCGCACGACCCAAGCCATGGACGAGAGACTCGTGAGCTGCTTATTCAAGCCGTCCGGAAGCTGCGCTTGCGGGACGTACATGGTTGGACCTGGTTCGTTTTCAAGTCCGCCGTCGCGAATGTCGCTGACCACGCCGATGATCTGGCGAGGGAGATCCTCGAAATCCGCGCCCAGGCCTCGTCCGATGATCAGTTGGTCGGCGAGAGGATCGCGCTGCGGCCACAACTTCTTGGCCATGGCCTGGTTGATGATGACCACCGGGTCGGATCCCTTACCGTCGCGATCGTTGAAGGCCCGTCCGCGCAGCAGAGGGATCTTGAATACATCCAGATAATCGGCCGTAGTGATCATGTAACGACCGCCGCCGTGAGATGGGCCGTCCAGTGGGCGGCCCATGATGATGAACGGAAGGCCAATTCCGCCTTCCAGCGGAACACAACACGTCGCCGCGGCATTCTCGACGCCGGGTAACGCCTTGAGACGTTCTCTTCCTTGGATCAGCATCTGATCGACGGTGGCCGTTTTCGCGAAGCGCGGATCATTCAAGAGCATCCGCAGCGTCAGCACGTTATGGGGGTTGAATCCGGTATTGACGGCGCGGAGCGCGGCAAATGTCCGCAGCAGCAGCGCCGCTCCAATCAGCAGCACCAACGCCAGCGCCACTTCCGTAATCACCAGCAGCGAACGAGCCTTGTTGTGGCGGAAACTGGTACCGCCGCGGCCCGTGGATTCCTTGATGGTGCTGCTCAGATCCGTGCGCGAAGCTTGTAGCGCCGGAATCAGACCAAACAGGATCCCTGTGGCGAAAGCGACGGCCATCGTGAACAGGACCACCCGCCAATCGAGCGAAACGTAGGAACCTTGCAGTCCAACGCGCGGGATGTTTCCAGGATTGATACTCAGGATTCCTTTTATGCCTAGATACCCGATGACCAGACCCACCAGGCCGCCGATGATCGAGAGCAGTACACTTTCGGTGAGCAACTGGCGAATGATTCGTCCGCGTCCGGCTCCCACAGCCGCACGAATGGCCATCTCGCGCCTGCGGCCGGTCGCGCGCGCCAGTAAAAGATTCGCCACGTTGGCGCATGCGATCAGCAGCACGAAACTTACCGCGCCCAGCAGCACCAGGAGCAAAGTGCGCACACCGCGAACCAGCGACTCACGCAACGGGTCGACTCCGAAGTACACTCTTTTGTCGAACGTTGGATACTTGCGGCGAAACTCTTCCGTAGCGACCTTGAACCGCGCGTTGGCGTTCGCCAAGGAAACACCGGCCTTAAGATGCCCTCCCGTATTGAAGTACCGGGCTTGATCCGTGCTGTTGGGATCGATCTGCATCGGGGTGTAGATGTCGGGCGGCTGATCGATCTCAATCTTCAGGCCGGGACCGGTGATACCGATGATTTCGTAGGGCGCTCCGCTCAGGACGAGAGTCTTGCCGATCACGTTCGGATCCGAAGCGAAGCGCCGTTGCCAGAATCCATAGGCGAGCACTGCTACTTTGGGCCCGCGCGGTAGATCCTCTTCCTTCGAAAAGGTGCGTCCATAGAGTGCGCTCGCACCGCACAGGGGAAAGAAGTCGGCGCTGGCCTGCGTGACCTGGACCTGTTCGGGATTGCCGCCGGAATTATAGTTCGCGACTCCAAACCGCCAGGCCGCGGCGTACTCGATCGTTTCCGTCTGCGCTTTCCAGAAATTAAACATGGCCGGCGAGCCGCCGGTGCCCGAACCATTGGGATAAACGGTGGTGAAAAAGACGAACCGGTCCGGATCGGGGTACGGCATGGGCCGCAGGAGAACCGTGTTGATGACGGAGAAGATCGCGGTGTTGGCGCCGACTCCCAGTGCCAAGGCAAGGACGGCGGTCAAGGTGAATCCGGGAGCATTCAGGAACATCCGGATGGAATGCTTGAGGTCCTGCAGGAAAGATTCCATGGTTCCCCGGGCTGGCTCCTCTTGACTCTATACGCTGAACCGCCTCAAAGGTTTCCAAAAAAAGAAAACGCCGGAGGATTTGACTCCCCCGGCGCCTCTTTTGTTCCGACTAGCTAACTATGCTTTCACCGACTTGTGCGGGTCAATGATGAACTTCTTGGCCGCGCCCTTGTCGAAGTCCTGGTAGCCCTTGGGAGCTTCGTCGAGCGAAATGATGGTGGCATTGACCGCCTTGGCGGGATGCACCTTGTCATACAGGATGGCCGTCATCAGCTGGCGGTTGTAACGCAGCACCGGGCACTGGCCGGTGTGGAAGGAACACGACTTCGCCCATCCCAGACCGATGCGGATGGAGAGCGCGCCAATCTTGGCGTTCTCATCGATGCCACCCGGATCGCCGGTCACGTACAGGCCGGGGATACCGATGGAACCGCCCGCGCGGACCAGCTCCTGGAGGGAGTTGAGCACGGTGGCCGGACGTTCGACGGCCGCATCCTTGCCCTGTCCATGCGCTTCAAAGCCGACGCAATCGACAGCGCAGTCGACCAGCGGCTCGCCGAGAATCTGCTCGATCTGCTGTGCCAGCGTCGCATCCTTGCGGAGGTCGATGACTTCGCAGCCGAAGCTCTTCGCTTGCGCGAGGCGCTCCGGAATCATGTCGCCGACGATCACGACGGCGGCTCCCAGCAACTGGGCGCCCGCCGCCGCTGCCAGACCTACCGGGCCCGCTCCCGCGATGTAGACCGTGGTGCCGGGTCCAACACCCGCTTGGATACAGCCGTGGTAGCCGGTGGGGAAGATGTCGGACAAGAGAGTCAAGTCCTTGATCTTCGCCATGGCTTTTTCTTTGTTGGGGAATTTGATCAGGTTGAAATCGGCGTAAGGAACCAGGACGTATTCCGCCTGGCCGCCGACCCAGCCGCCCATGTCCACATAGCCATACGCCGCGCCCGGACGAGCCGGATTCACGGTCAGGCAGATACCGGTCTTGCCTTCGCGGCAATTGCGGCAGCGCCCGCAGGCGATGTTGAACGGCACAGTCACCAGGTCGCCGACGTTGAGCATTTCGACGTCGCTGCCCTTTTCGATGATTTCACCGGTGATTTCGTGACCCAGAATCAGGCCCTGAGGGGCCGTGGTGCGGCCGCGCACCATGTGCTGGTCCGATCCGCAGATGTTGGTCGTAACTACTTTCAGGATGACGCCATGAGGAGCGTCCTTGCCGCCGAACGGGTCCGTCTCGCTCTTGGGCATCTTCAGCTTGGGGTAGGGAATGGACTGAACTTCCACCACGCCCGGCTTGATATAAGCTACTCCACGATTCGTTGCCATACTTCCTGTCTCCTTTTACCTTTCTTCAACACTCCGTCTTTTCGCGCACTCAGGTGCGCTAGAACGCTGCGGCGCCGGCCTCGGCCACGGCGTGGTCCTGATCTCCGGATCCGCCGCTGACGCCGATGGCCCCTTGGACCTTTCCATCCTTCTTCAACGGGATGCCACCCGCGAAAATCATAATCTTTCCATCGTTGGACGCATGGATACCAAAAAACTGGCCGCCCGATTGCGAATGCGACGCAAGATCCTTGGTGGCAATGTCGAAGGCCCGCGAAGTGTACGCCTTCTTCTGCGAAATATCGATACTTCCGATCCAGGCTCCGTCCATGCGCACGTGGGCTACGATGTTGCCGCCCCCATCGGCGATGGCGATGTTCATCGGCTGGCCGATTTCGCCCGCCTTTTTCTCGGCTGCGGCGATCACTCTACGAGCGTCCGCTAAGGTCACCATAATTGCTCGTTCTCCTTGTGAAACATAACTTCGTGTGCTTGTTTTCCGCGCACGTGAGGCCTCGCGAACTTGCTTCGGACGCTGGTCCCACGCTGGGCGCTCAAGAATTATACCCTAACTATCGCGACTCCAGATGTAGTCTTGAGACGTGATGGCAAATGATCGCGTTACAGATGCGCTACCCGGATAAAAAGGCCAGCGAGAGCACCGCCGATCAGCCCGCCGAGAACCGGAACGGTCAGACCGTAGGTGAAGTCCGATCCACCTTTACCGGGGATGGGGAGGAGTGCGTGAGCGATCCGCGGACCCAGGTCGCGCGCCGGATTAATTGCGAAGCCGGTAGTGCCGCCCAAGCCCGAGCCGATGGCCCATACCATCGCGCCGACCAGGAACGGGACTAATCCGGGCGCGGGCGAGGTTTTGACGATGGAAGCAATGGCCAGCACCAGCAGGAAGGTCCCGATGATTTCGCTGACCATGTTGTGCACGGTATTCCGAATGGCAGGCCCGGTGGAGAAGCAAGCGAGCTTCGATCCGGGGTCCGGGGTTTCCGCCCAATGCGGCATGAAGTGGACCCACACCAGCATCCCGCCGAAGAATCCGCCCAGGACCTGAGCGATCAGGTACGGGACAAACTTACTGAAGTCGCCTGATGAGATGGCGAAGGCGAGCGTAACCGCCGGATTGATGTGGGCGTCGCCGCTTCCGCAGGCGATCGCGACGAAGACTCCCGCTACCACCGCCAGACCGAAGCCGAAAACGATGGTGAGCCAGCCTGCGGCGGATCCCAGCGTCTTCTTCAAAACCACATTGGCGACAACGCCATTGCCGATCAACACGAGAACCAGAGTTCCCATGAATTCGCCGAACAAACGTGGGTCCATAGTCTCCTTAGGAACCGCTACATCACTGTCGCGGCTCGGAAGCCTTGTAACGAATTCTGAATCTATTACGCGAGCTTGCGCAGTTTCGTGACGCGGCCGATTTCGACCCATTCCGCCACGAAGATGTTGCCGTTATGGTCGAAGCAAGCGCCGTGCGGCGCGACAAACTGGCCTGGAACGAACTTGCTGCGGTCATCGGTGGTCCGAGGCGGATTGCCCACGAGGCCTTCGCCCAGATGGGCGACGACCTTGTTGTCTTTGTCGAGGATGGTCACGCGCGAGGCCAGGTCGGGCACCACGATCATGCCTTTGTGCTCGTGGAAATGGCAAGGCTGCAGAGTGCCGGCGACAACATCAATGGGTTTGTCGTCGAGCGTGTAACGCACGATGCGCTGATTGCCGCGATCGGCGACCAGCAAGATCGGCTTGGCGGGATCGCGCAGATCGACCATGTTGCCGTGCGGATTGTTCATCGACTCGATTGGCACGTTGCGAGGCACGCCAGGCTGGCCGGGTTGCCGCGGAGGAGCTGCCGCTCGTCCTCCTCCAGGGGCGCCACCACCACCTTTGGCCTGATCCGGCGCCGGACCCTTGGCTTGATCGCCACCGGCGAACGCGGGGCCTTTGGCCTGATCGCCACCACCCTTACCTTGTCCGCGACCACCACCACCGCCGCCAGGGCCGCCGCCACCGGGAGCGCCACCGCCTCTGCCTCCGGCACCGCCAGGAGCAGCCGCGCCGGCTGGCGGACCGCCGAAGGTATTCACCAGTTTGGGATAAGCATTCCCCTTCTGGCTGTAGTGGAACATGTAGTAGGAGCCGTAGCCGTCGCCGACCCAGAAATCGCCATTAGGCGCGATTGCGAAGTTCGTAGGCCGGTAGTTCAATCCCGCCGCGCCGCCTGGACCGCTCGAGCCGGGGCCTTTTTGATAGACGGGCGAATCCTGCGGATACGCCATGGTCCAGATTTCTTCGCCCTTGAGCGTGCGCTTGCTAATGAAACCGTGCTTATCGTCGCAGAAGTAGAGATACTCGTCGCGGCCTTCCTTGCTCAGGAACAAGCCGTGCGCGCCGCCGCGGAACATGGGACCGAAGGAGCGGACGAACTTACCCTTTTCGTCGAACACCACGACGCTGTCTGAACTCGGGCTGTCTTTATACACCGTGTGGTGAATATAGATGTGACCCTGCGAATCCTCTACGACACTGTGGGTGTTGCCGTACTTGATGTTCGAGGGCAACTGGCCCCAATCGTGGATGCACTCGTACTTGTGCTCGCCCTCGCCGATGATCAGGTTCTTGGTCCCGGCTTTATCTTCCGATTTCAGGATGTAGGGCGCCGCTACCACGGCTCCGGCAGCGAGAAAACCACGTCGTGTGATGTCGTCCATATGCGTGCTCCTTTAAGGTCTCAGGCTATTATACGTCACGCTATTCAATCTACGGCTGAACGGCAGGGAGCATCTTTTCGTCGCCGGTCTTGATGCACTTGGGATGACCGAATCCGCCTGCGCTCTGGCCGTTGGCGCCGATGTCAAACACGATGTTGTCGGGACGCTGGGGATCGCCGGAAATGCCGCCCACTCCTGCCAGGTGATCCAGGTTCAGGTTCTTGCGCAGACGCCAGGCGATGAAATGATCGGCGCAGGAAGTATCGCCGCTGACGCCGATCCCGCCTACCATTTTCTTGCCGGTGGTGAAGAGAGCGAGCCCGCCGCCGAAGACGTTGACACCGCCGATCTTGCCGCCCTTCATGGGGTCGGCGGCTGTGCCGTAGGATGCCGAAGGAATCTTGTAACCCACGTCTTCATTTACGGGATTGCTGAACTGCAGTCCGTAGAGGCTTCCGCCCGGTTGAACAGCCGAGAATAAATTGGCCGTTGAGAGCGCCAGTCCGCTGGCTTGTCCCGAACCATTGCTGTTCGATCCGGAGTCGAGACCGAAGGCATTAGCGGTGTTCGCCTTCTGGGCCGAGATCACGCGGCTTCCGGGCCACTGCGAGAAACGATCCGTGCCCGAGAACGCCACGGCGCAGACGACTCCGTCGCGGTCGACGATGGTGGCCCACATGTGGTTGTTCAGACCGCTGGTTTCATCCTTAGTGGCCTGGACCAGCGCGGCTTTCAATTTGGCGTAATCGGGCAAAGAGGCGCAGCCTTGTGCGCTGGCATTCTGTGCGCTGGCTGTTCCCACGGTACAAGTCAATGCCACGACGAAAGTGGCGGAACTCGCAAACAAATTCCTGAACAAATTCCTCTGCAACATGTGGTCTCCTCCTAGCTCGAACGAGGCGGGCGCGGTCGAGTGCAGCCGTGCGTGGCCTGAAGGGGATTATACAACGGTTGGGATGCGGTTTTACAAAGAAAAACAGGGAGTTGCCGGCCTGTTAAGCCGCCAACTCCCTGTTCTCGGAGACTCGATCTGAAAACTTACGGCTTGCCGAATTTCTTGGCGTCAATCGCGACGTTGGTCTTGATGCTGGCAATCTCCGCGGTCCACCGGCCGTCCAGCCACAGGAAGGTTTCCTTGAAGGGGAATTTCACGCCATTGACATCTTTATAATCGTCGAAATCCACCTGTTGAGGAGCTCGTCCAATGGGCGATGACGTGTAGATAATCATTCGCGCCAGGAGGTTCGTCTTGGTGTCGAAGAACAGCGTTACCAACAGCCCTCTGGCGGTGCCGCCCTGGACAACGTTGAAGTCACGGTCCCCCAGGCTTTCCGACTGACCGACGCGCCAATTCGTAAAGAGCGTCTTGATCTGGCCGGGGAACGCCATCTGGGCGTCGAACCGCACGCCATCCAGGCCGGTTCCGGTGACTTCATACTCGCCCAACAGTCCGCGCGGCGTTTTGATCCAGCCCGTGCGGCCGTCGAAAGCCCAAAGGCTGGTGCCTCGTTCGGGGTGATCCTTGTAACTGATCTCGGTCGTCTTCTGATTCGGAGATTTCGCGTAGACGCTGAATTGGCCCTCGCCGCCCAAGCCTTCGTATCCGACGCTCTTTCCGGTTGCGATAAAGCTGGTGACGCCGGCCAGGCGCTGAGCGCCGCCGAGTGCCGCGATGTATTTATCGAAAATCGCAGCAGCGGATTGTCCGGGAACCGCCGTGACCAGGTCATCCCGCTCTGAATTCGGCGTGCTGTAGACCGCATCCAGCGCGATGGTGGTGGCTGGTTTATCGCGGCCGTGATGGCACGTCCAGCACGTCACCATCTGCACGCCGGCAAAGTTGGTCTTGTTAATGACGCCCACCATTTCGATCATCTTGCGGGCGGTCTTCTTTTGCGGGGTGTCGATGACCCAATCGACTTTGTCAGAGCCGGCGCCTGGATGGCAGTCGGCGCAATCCAGCCCCAGGTTATCGGCGACCAAACCCATGGCCAAAATGAAGTCGTCCGGGCTGAGGTCCTTGAGGGTCGGCGTCGTCACGTTCTTGAAGAACTCGCCGGCCGTGACCTTCGGGGTTCCGGCCTTGGCTGGGGTCTCCGCTTTGCCCTGGGCTTTACCTTGTGTCGCAGCTTTTCCTTGTGCCGGAGCCTGACCTGATAACGTGACCCCACTGTGCGATAGCAGCGCAACTGCTGCAACCGCGAGGGTTACTTTCGACCAAAACTTCATTTTCTAATCCTCCCTGGGAGTCTGAACAGACCGATTCTATCCCCAGCCGGACGAATCGTTAAGCAGGACGAGCGGACGCATGAATGCATCCGCTTGTCCCGTTTTGAGGTTGTTGAGATGGGTCCTAAACTACTACTGCTTACCTTTGCCCTCGGTCTCCGAAGAGCCCGCGAACACCTGGCGGCCATCCGCCAGCTTTACGGTACGAGCATTGGCTAGCTTAGAGCCATCCTTTGCCAGCGAACCGGTCACGCTCACCGCGTCACCCTTCTTCAGGGAGTTACGCGTCCAACCCTGGCGCATTAGGCCGTTGGGGCTGCCGAGTTCGAGCTCCCAATTGCTCACTTCGCCCTTTTCGTCCTTCACATCGATGTAGAAGCGAGCGTGAGGATTCATCCACTCGACATTGGTCACTGTTCCGGTCAAAGTCACCGGCTTAGCCGAATCGTATTCGGCGGCAAACGAGTGGTGCGCCAGCATCGGCACACTGCACAGGAGCAGTCCCAGTCCAGCAACGATTACAGCAAGCATTTTAGATTTCATTGGCAAACAACCTCCATCCACTTGAGTATATGAGTAGGCACGAGCCCGCCCAACATGCTAGCATACACGCGCTTGGGGTTAGGGGTCAAGAGCCTCAATTGGTGGGCGATGGAACTTCCAGAGGGGTTACAGAGTCCAGAAAAATCCAGCACGGGATCGCTGCGGCATACAGGAAGGCCGAGATATAGAACGCGACGTTCCAATTGTTATTGGTCCAGGCGAGTACGTACCCGATCACGGCCGGCGCCACGGCCCCGCCGAAGTTTCCCCAGCTGTTCATCGCGCCCGAAAGCGTTCCCGCGTACCGGCCGCCCATGTCCATGGTGGCAGCCCAGGAAGGTGGCATGGCTAAATCATTGAAAAAGCTAGCCAAAGATATCGAGATCACCGCAGCCCGGGCATCTTGCATATAAGTGGTTACCAACAGCGACACGCAAGCTCCGGTATAACCGAAGCTGGCGACGATCCGGCGGGTGCGGTCCACGCTCTTGGTCCAGCGGAGAAGCCGCTCGCCGATGAAGACGCTGATAGGATTCCCTAGTCCACCCATGAACAAGGGAAGCACGCCGAACATCGCGGCCTGCGCGACGTCCATTCCGCGGGCTTCGCGCAGATACGTCGGCAGCCAGGTGATGTTGAAGTACCAGCCGTAGGACAAAAAGAAATATTGCCAGCACAGCAACCAGACGCGCCCGGAGCGCACCATTGTTCCCAATGGGACACGTGAATGAACACCTGAATGAACACGTGAATGAACAACGGAATGGCCGGACGGTTTATAGGAGTCGCGCAGCAGATCGCGCTCGGCCTGGTTGAGCTTGGGATTGTCCAAAGGGTTGTCGCGATACCACAAGAAAAATGCCAGCGCCCAGATCAATCCCAATCCCGCGAACACTTCGAATGCGTGTCGCCATCCGACCCAGGTAATCACCGCGGCCGCCAAAGGCGGGGTAAACGCCCCTCCCCAGCGCGCGCTCATCCACATCAGTCCCTGGGCGCGATTGCGTTCGCGATCGGGTAGCCATACGGTAAACATCTTCGTGAGATTCGGGAAGCATCCCGCTTCGCCCGCGCCAAACAGAAACCGGGCCGTTACCAGCGACGCGAAGTTCCACGCCCATCCCGTTGCCGCGGTGAAGAACGACCACCACAGAACGATGCGGAGAATCACGCGGCGAGGCCCCATCCAATCGCCCAGGAATCCGCCGGGGATTTCGAACAGCGCATACGCCAAACCGAAGGCGGTCAGGACCCAGCCCTTCTGGATCGAGCTCAGGTCGAGTTCCTTGCCGATGTAGGGGAGGGCGAAAGAGATCGCGACGCGGTCGATGTAGGTGATCACCGCCAGGGTGACGGTGAAAACCAGGACCCAGTAGCGGACTCGCGTGGGCCGCATTGTCGCCGGCGCAGACACAGGCTCGATCTTCTCACGTTGTGATAGCATTTGGGCCAAATGAAGACAATTCGCATTGCTTCGCTCATGGCAGTCTCCGTGATTCTGCTCCCCGCGCAATCCCGCACGCTGGACATCTATTGGATCGACGTGGAGGGCGGTGCCTCGACGCTGATCATCGCGCCATCGGGAGAATCGCTGCTGGTCGACACGGGCTTTCCGGGTAATGACGACCGCGACGCCAAGCGGATCCAGGCGGCAGCGGTTGCCGCCGGGTTGACCCGGATCGACAACCTTGTGATCACGCATTTCCACGGCGATCACGTGGGTGGGTTGGCGGCGTTGTCCAAGGCGATGCCGATCCGTAAAATCTACGATCACGGGGAATCGATCGAAAAATCGCAAGAGAAGGGCGCGACGCTGTGGAAGGACTATCTCGCCGCGGCGGGGAATCGGCGCACGGTAGTGAAGCCGGGTGACAAGATCCCATTGAAGGGGGTGGACATCACAGTGGTTAGCGCGAATGGCGAGGTGCTCCCTAACGCCATGAAGCGAGGCTTCGTCAATAAACTTTGCGATGGCGCGGAGCGCAAGCCCACTGACAACACCGAGAACTCGCGCAGCACGGGTTTCCTGCTGAGCTACGGAAAGTTCACTTTCCTTGATGTGGGCGATCTCACGTGGGATCGCGAAATGATGCTCGCCTGTCCGTCGAATAAAATCGGCGAGGTTTCGCTGCTGCAGGCTACGCATCACGGCTTCTCGAACGGTCAGTCAGGCGCGCCCGCGCTGATCTGGTCTCTAAAGCCGCAGGTTGTCGTGGTGAACAACGGCGCGCGCAAGGGCTTTAGCAACGGCGGTTATGAGACGCTGGCGAAGATTCCGGGGATCGAGGGGATCTGGCAGGGGCACAAAGGCGCGATGAATGATGCGGAGCACAACACCACAGAAGATATGATTGCCAACCTGGACGAGGGCGGGGCGGATAAAGGCAACTGGATCAAAGCGTCGGTTTCGAGCGACGGGAAGTTTACGGTTACCAACGGTCGGAACAAGTTCAGTAAGACGTATACGCCGCGGTAATGCAGTTCTACCCCGCTCCATAACTGTCGCGGCTCTGAAGATGGTTCCGAGCTTTGCGACACTACGGAAATGCCTCTTCGCTCCACTCACTGGTTCGGTCTCCAGGATCGCGACGGATTCATCCATCGTTCCTGGATGAAGAACCAGGGCTTTCCGCCGGACCTCTTTGATGGGCGACCTGTCATTGGCATCTGCAACACGTTCTCCGAACTGACGCCGTGCAACGCGCACTTGCGGCAGGTGGCTGATCGGGTAAAGCGCGGTGTGTATGAAGCCGGCGGATTTCCACTGGAATTTCCTGTGATGTCGCTCGGCGAAACCAACATTCGCCCCACCGCAATGCTGTTCCGCAATCTGGCCAGCATGGATGTCGAAGAGTCGATCCGCGGGAATCCTATCGATGGCGTTGTTCTGTTGTGCGGGTGCGACAAAACCACTCCATCGCTGCTGATGGGCGCGGCGAGCTGCGATGTGCCGGCCATCGTCGTCTCGGGCGGCCCGATGCTGAACGGCAATTTCCACGGTGAGCGCATCGGATCCGGTACCGGCGTGTGGCAGATGAGCGAGGACGTTCGCGCGGGCAAGATGAAGCTTGCCGATTTCTTCGAAGCCGAGGCGTGCATGTCGCGGTCGGCGGGCCACTGCATGACCATGGGGACCGCGTCGACCATGGCCAGCATGGTGGAAGCGCTCGGCATGGGCTTGCCGCATAATGCCGCGATTCCGGCGGTCGATTCCCGGCGCTACGTGCTGGCGCAGCAAGCTGGCCGGCGGATTGTCGAAATGGTTAAAGAGGACCTGCGTATTTCCCGCATCCTCACGCGGCAGGCGTTCGAGAATGCCATTCGAGTGAACGCTGCCATCGGCGGGTCGAGCAATTTCGTTCTGCACATGCTGGCCATCGCGGGGCGCGTGGGCGTGCCGCTGACTCTCGACGACTTCGACCGCGTGGGTCACGATCTGCCTTTGCTGGTAGATATCCAGCCGTCGGGCAAATTCCTGATGGAGGATTTCTACTATGCGGGTGGCGTTCCCGCGGTGGTGCGGGAACTGGCGGATGTGATCCATCGCGACGCTATCACGGTCAACGGCAAAACCATTGGCGAGAACACCGCCGATGCGCCGTGCTGGAATCGCGAAGTCATTCATGAAGTTTCGAAACCCATCCGGGAGCGGGCCGGGCTCGCGGTCGTGCGCGGCAATCTGGCGCCCAACGGAGCGGTGATCAAACCTTCAGCGGCGACGCCGAGTTTGCTCAAACATCGCGGCCGCGCGGTGGTGTTCGAAAGCATCGAGGATTTCAAAGCGCGCATCGACCGGCCGGATCTGGAGATCGACGAAACGTCGGTGATGGTGCTGAAAGGTGCGGGGCCGAAGGGGTATCCGGGGATGCCCGAGGTCGGGAACATGCCGCTGCCGCCGAAGCTGCTGGCCCGCGGGATCACCGACCTGGTGCGAATTTCGGATGCGCGCATGAGCGGCACGGCGTACGGAACCGTGGTACTGCACGTGTCTCCGGAATCGGCTGCGGGCGGGACGCTGGCGGTGGTCGAGAACGGAGATGAGATCGAGCTCGATATCGATACGCGCAAGCTGGAGCTGCGGGTTTCCGAAGACGTGCTCAACCATAGAAGAGCCGCGTGGAAGCCGGAGCCGGTTACCTGGTCCGGCGGCTATCAGCGGCTCTACATCGACCACGTACTGCAGGCGGACCAGGGGGCCGATTTAGATTTTCTGGTCGGGTGCCGCGGCGCTGGGATTCCACGCGAAAGTCATTAGCCGGGCCGGACATGTCCGGCCCCTACAGCGACGTAGGGGCGAGGCATGCCTCGCCCTCGCACTCTGATAGGATTTAACACGATGCGCACCAAACTGTTTGCTATCGCCATCGCGCTCGCGGCTACGCTGGCCGGTCAGAGTAAGACATGCGATCGGGCATGCCTGGAACCCTTTGTCGATAAGTATCTGGATGCGATGGTCGCGCATGATCCGGCGAAGGCCCCTTTCGCTAAAGGCGTGAAGTTCACCGAGAATGGTCAGCGCCTCGAACTTGGCGATGGGTTATGGAACACCATCACCGGCAAGGGAACGTTCCGCCTGTTCGTGACCGATGTCGAGGCGCAGCAAGTGGCGTTCCTCGGCAGCATCACGGAGGCGAATGTCGGCGCGGTGATTGGTCTGCGCTTGCGGATCCGAAACGGTCAGATTGCCGAAGCCGAGCACTTCGTCCAGCGCAGTCCGAACTCGGCCGCGGGCTTTGAGCGCATTGGCTACAAATGGACCGACGTCGTCCCGCCCGCCGATCGGATGCCTCGCGACGAACTGGTGAAAACCGCCAACATGTATTTTTCGGGCATGCAGAAGAACAACGGCAAGGGCGACTATCCTTTTGCCGACGACTGCAATCGCATCGAGAACGGCGGACTGACGACCAACCAGCCGGTCGCGCAGGGCAAGCAAAGGCCCGATCCCAAGACAGCCACCGGTTATTCCGGTAATTGGAGCTGCATGGAGCAGTTCAAGAGCGGACTGCTGCATTTCGTCACGCGCATTCGCGATCGCCGCTATGTGGCGGTGGATCCGGAGCGCGGCCTGGTGTTCGCTTTCGGCTTCTTCGATCACTCCGCCGGCGACACGCGCAATTTCGAAACGCCCGACGGCCGGAAGGTATCCGCGGGTCCGCAGCAGCCTTGGACCTGGCAGATCGTCGAGCTATTCGAGATCCGGAAGGGACAACTGCACCAGATCCAGGCCATCATGGAGCGCTCTCCTTATGGGATGAACGCCGGCTGGAGTTCCTGGGAAGACGGATTGAGCGACCGCGGCCGCGACGTCGCCAAACAATAACTTTATGACCTCCGCAATTCTCTTATTCACACTGCTGAGTTTTCAAGCGCGTTCGGCGGCGCCGGCCATCGACAATCAACGTGTGCAGGTTCGCGAGCTGGACGGCGCGATAGATGCCGTGCCCTATGACTCGGTCTGGGTGTCGCGCGCTGGACACGCAACCTTTTTGAAGAAGGGCGACAAGCATGCGGCGGACGGTCCAGGCATTCTGATCGGCCTCAAGGATTTCAAGGTTGAGCCTCTGGCCAACAAGACCGGCTATCCTGCGGCTTTCCCTCGGCCTGGCAGCAAGAAGCTTCTGGAGAATGCTCGCGTGGTGGTTTGGGATTATTCGTGGACGCCCGGCGTCCCCACGCCGATGCACTTCCACGACAAGGACGTCGTTGTGTACTATCTCGACGACGGCGACCTCCAATCGACCACTCCTAGTGGCGAGAAGACCATGAATCCGTACAAGCCTGGCATGATTCGCTTCAATCTTCGCGACCGGAGCCACACGGAAACGCTGATCCGTGGCAAACAGCACGGCATCATGACGGAATTGAAATGAAGAACCTTGTCGGGACACTTTCCATCGGAATCTTGATCGCGGGAGCGGTGGCGGGGCAAGGAAGCAAGGGCTCCACTTGCGATCGCGCGTGCCTCGAAAACTTCGTCGATCAGTACATGGACGCGCTGATTGCGCATGATCCCAAGAAACTGCCGATGACGGCGCGTGTCAAGAATACAGAGGATGGTGTGCGGCTGGATCCCGGCGACGGGTTCTGGCGAACCGCTCTTGCCAAGGGCTCCTACCGTCTTTTCGTGACCGACACGGAAGCCGGGCAGGTGGCCTTCATCGGCACGATGCGGGAAGTGAACGCCCCGATGGTGAACCCGGTGATCATCGGGATTCGATTGAAGGTCGAAAACCGGCAGGTTTCTGAAATCGAGAATTTGGTAGTGCGGGACGCGCAGCGAGCCACGGATCTGGAAAAGTGGGGCGGCCCCAACCCCGTATTTCTTGAGGCGATTCCCGCGGCCCAGAGAGCCTCACGCGCCGAACTGGTGCGGGTCGCCAACCTGTATTTATCGGCACTTGAGAAGAGCGACGGAAAGTCGGTGCCTCCTTTCGTGGACGGCTGTGAGCGCGTTCAGAACGGTATCCAGACAACGGATAATCCGAATATTGCAGCGCAGATGGCTCCGCTCGTCACCGGTGGCGCCGCGCGCGGCGGGCGTGGTGGAGATGGAAAAGAACCTCCTGCCGCTCCGCCTAAGCCGCAGGGCTTGCAGATTAACATCGCAGCGATGGGATGCACGGAGCAGTTCAAGCTGGGCTACTTCAACTTCATCCGGCGTGCTCGTGACCGCCGGTTCGTGGCCATCGACCGCGAGCGCGGGCTCGCCATGGTGATCGTCGAGTTGGACGAACCCGCGGGCAAGTATGCGACCTTCAAGTTGTCCGATGGCCGCGAAATCACGGCGGGCCCGAACCGCCCCAGGACCATCGCCGCTTTCGAAATGTACAAGATCGAAGGCAGCAAGATCCGACGGATCGAAGAGATCCAGCACGATGTTCCGTATGGCATGCTTTCCGGCTGGTCGAGCTACGAAGACGGTATGTCGAGCCGGGCAAGGTAATCTACAATGACTCTTGATCCACAGGTCAAGTCTTTTCTCGATATGCTCGCCGGGTTAGGTGGACCGCCACTCGAACAGCTTCCGGTGGCCGAAGCCCGCTCTGTTGCCCTGGCGATGGTCGATTTCAGCGGCCCGGAGGAACCCATTGCGGAAGTGGCGAATCGTAGCATTATCGGGCCGGCAGGGCCGATCGCTGTGCGCATGTATCGGCCCGAGCTCAGCGAAAAGCTCCCGGCGCTGATCTATTTCCATGGCGGCGGCTACGTGATCGGCAGTCTCGACTCGCATGACCGGCTGTGTCGTGCTTTGGCAAATGCCTCGGGTTGCGCGGTTATCGCGGTGGATTACCGGCTGGCCCCCGAACACAAATATCCGGCTGCCGTGGATGATGCGTACGCCGCAACGTGTTATATCGCGGAGCATGCGGCCGAATTCAACATCGATCCAAATCGGATTGCGGTGGGCGGAGATAGCGCAGGCGGGAGCCTCGCCACGGTCGTCTGTCTCCTCTCGCGGGACCGCAGCGGACCGCGCTTACAATATCAGCTACTGATTTATCCGTGGGTCGACTTCTACGGCCAGAATCCATCCATGCAGCAATACGCGAAGGATCACTTTCTGACGCGCGCAGGCTTGGACTGGTTCACGGAGAACTACCTTCCCAACCGGGAATCCGGCCTGGAGCCTTCCGCGTCGCCCATGTGCGCAACCAATGTGCAGGGTCTTCCGCGAGCCATGATCATCACCGCCGAATGCGATCCACTGCGCGATCAGGGCGAGGCGTACGCGCGCAAGCTTGAGGGCGCTGGAATTCCAGTGCAGTTGAAACGCTATAACGGGATGATCCATCCTTTCTTGAATCTTGCTGGAGTGATCGACGCAGCTAAAAGTGCGATCGCCGACGCCGGGTCGGCCGTGCGCGAGGCGCTCGCCAACGCAACGCCGGCCGGCACTTCCCTGTGATAGACTCCCGACATGAAATATTGGCTGACGTTCCCAGTTCTACTAACCGCGGCGGTCTTGATGGGCGCCGATCCGGCCACCTACATCGGTCACGATAAGGTCGCCGACGCGCTGGCCAAGGGCGGCTCTCTGACTGCGACCAAGGAGTATACGGTTTCAGGAGCCCATCGCAGCGCAGCGGGCCAAGTGGAGATGCACGAAAAAGAGACTGACATCCTGTACGTAATGGACGGCGAGGCGACCTTCATCACCGGCGGAACCATGGTCGGTGGAAAAATGAGCAAGGCCGGCCAGTGGCTGGGCACCGACATTACGGGTGGACAGACTCATCATCTGACCAAAGGCGACGTGGTCACGATCCCGGCCGGAATGCCGCACTGGTTCAAGGAAGTTCCCAAGTCCGTCAGCTATTTCGTCGTAAAGGTCCTGAAGGAGTAGCTCATGTTGCTGCCCGGCTGACGCCCGGCAGCTAACCTACTAGCCGGTGCCCGCCTTGCGATGCAGATGGCCCGGTTCGCGAGTAGCAGGCCGGCGCTGTATCTCTTGCACACTCACTCCGGGAGACGCCGCGTGGACGATCACCAGTCCTGAGTCGGTCACGATGTGGCCTTCGCGGCGGTTGGCTTCAGGATCCAGTCCGATAACGGCGTGTTCCGGAATCTTCACGTTGTGATCGACAATGCAGTTGTGGAGGCCGCTGTGCGCACCCACCTGCACGCCGGAAAACAACAGACAGCTGTCGACGGATGCCTGGCGATCGACACGCACGCCCGGCGACAGAACGCTGCGGGTCACGCGGCCTCCGGAGAGGATGCAGCCGTGAGAAACGATGGAATCCAGCGCCAAACCCATGCATTGTCCCTCTATGGCGAAAACGAATTTCGCCGGAGGCAGAGGTGGCATGGACGTGCGCAGCGGCCACTCCTGGTCGTAAAGATTGAAGACGGGACTCACCGCGACCAGATCCATGTTGGCTTCGAAGTAGGCTTCGAGGGTGCCGACGTCGCGCCAGTAGATTACGTCCTTCTTGTTCTCATCCACGAAGTCGTAGGCCACCACTCGACGCCGGCCAATCAGCTTGGGTAGAACGTCATGGCCGAAATCGTGCGAGGAATGCTCATCCTCCGCGTCTTCCTTGAGCGCCTCCAGCAGCACGGAAGTAGAAAAGAGATACACGCCCATGGAAGCACTGCAGGCGTCCTCACGGAAATGCGAACGGGCCGCGTGCTCCACGGGAGGCTTCTCATGAAAATCTCGAATGGAGTACTCGGCATCCATGCTCACGATTCCGAATCTGCTCGAGTCGGACGGGCTGATCCGAGTGGTCGCGACGGTTACATCCGCTCCTTGCTCCACATGCCAGTTGAGCATGTTGGCGTAGTTCATCTTGTAAACGTGATCCGCGGAGAGAATCAGAACGTAAGGCAGATGTTCGTCCGCGATGCTCTGCATGTTCTGGTAGACCGCATCGGCAGTGCCCAGATACCAGGTGTCCCGCAGGCGCTGCGTCGGCGGCACGGCTTCGATAAACTGCCCGAGCTCGGGGGAAAGAATATTCCAGACCTGGCGGATGTGGCGGTTCAGGCTCAGGGCTTTGTACTGCGTCAGGACAAAGATCTTACCGAGCCCCGAGTTCAGACAATTGGAAAGCGTGAGATCGATCAGCCGATAAATACCGCCGAACGGCATCATCGGCTTGGGTTGATCGCGAGTGAGAGGCGCCAGGCGTTCGCCCGCACCCCCGGCTAACAGTATCGTGAGAATGCCTTCCACGGACTTCTTTCCCCGGAGGTTGCGATCCGGTCAACGTCTAGGCTTGGTGCTCACAAGGGAACGCGTCAGGATTTCCTGTTCGGCACGAAGCCAGTCTTCCTCGGGCGATCCGCCGACGCCACCCCGCGCCTCCCAAAGGAAATAGGCGAGCCGTGCGATTTCAGCTTCTATAGTTGCACCCTGCATCGGGATGGCATCTTCAGAAGCTGGTGTCGGCTCAGCAGATTCTGGGCTCTCAGGTTGCGGAACTCTGCGGCGAGTTACCCGCGGTAATGCACTTCCGTTTTTAGGGTTCCCTTTGGCTTGGGTACCGCTTTTCGGATTTGTCCTCACGCGCCGTCTCCCTCCCTAAAACCTATCGTGGGTTGGTTTAGCGCCCTTCTATCGTAGAGGGCAAAACGTAGAGTGGACATGCCTCTCTGCGGCCATTGTGCTCCGATTTGATTCGAGTGTCAAGAACGAATGTCCTGGCTTTCATCGTGCCCGGGAGTCGCCTGTGATCGAAAGTGAACACCTTCTTCCTGAAACCGGCGGAAAATTCGTTTGCGGAGTTCGTGCTGGACCAGGAACTGATCCGCGAACTCTGCCACATGGCAGTCCAAAGTAAAGTCCATTGAAGTTTTGCCGAATCCGGGAATGAATTTTGCGGATGGCGCAGGCTCCTTCAATAAGCCGGGTATTTGTCCGATGGCAGTGGAAGCGACTTCGGTCAGCAAGCGTTCCACCTGGTTCGGATCGGATTCGTAGGTTACGGGAACATTAATTCCGAGTCCGACCGGCCGTTGCGGAAGGTTGTAATTCGTAACAATACTTTGGGCCAGTTTGTTATTCGGAATGAAGATGAGGCTCCCGCTCAAGTCCCGCAGTGTGGTGCTTCGCCAGCCGATATCCTGGACATATCCGTTTTGCCCGGCATCGATCTTGACGAAATCGCCGATACGAATCTGGCGCGCCACGCTTACATAAAAGCCGGCGAATAGATTCGAGAGGGTATCCTGCAACGCCAGTGCTACCGCCAAACCGCCTACGCCTAATGCTGCGAGGATGGCCCGGATGTCGACATCGAAGACCTGTTCCAGCAAGGTCAGCAGGCCGAGGATCCAGATGACGAGACCGGCCAGCACCTCGGTGAGGGTTGAGACCGGAAGAGCACCTTCGAGTCTGGTCGAATAGGTCCGCACCATTCGTCCGCTCAGCCGCGATAAGACCAGCGTCAGGGAGATAATCCAAAGGGCCAGCAGAATTTTGGCCGACCAGCGCGTGACGCCGCGCGGCAGATCCGAGTACTCCACCGCAAGGTGAATTGCCAGAATCAGGATCCATAGCAGGAAGGGGCCGTGCAGCGACTCGATCAACAGGCGTGTTCCAGTGGACGTGGTCGGTCGACGCAGCCGGGCATACAGGATGTGGCGCAACACCCATCCGGCCACCACCACCGCGGCGAAGAGAACTGCCGGCCATACCAATTCCCGCCAGTTTTCCATAAGGTACTTCGCGATCTGCTCGGGCATTAGGGCCAAACCACCCTGCGGCACATGTTCTCAGGTTACGATGAAAATGGAGGTCCGATACGATATGCGACGCAAAATTCTGAAGTATGCAGTTTGTGGATTTCTGATGGCGCTTTCGGCGGGATCAATCCTGGCACATCATGGCTGGACAGGCTATGACGAGTCGAAAACCATCACCCTGACTGGCGTCGTCCGCGAGGCCAGCTATGAAAACCCGCACGCGTTGATAAAGGTGCAGGTGGATGAGGGGAAGGGTAAAACGTGGCTGGCATATCTCGCGCCGCCTTCGCGCATGGACTCGCGCGGATTGCCCAAAGATGCCTTGAAGGTGGGAGCCACTGCCACTCTGGTCGGCTATCCGCACAAGACGACGGCGGATGAAATGCGTGCCGAGCGGATAACCATTGGCGGCAAGACAACGGAGTTGCGTTAGAGATAAGCTACTCTCATGATTCTTGTTCGAAACTGCTTTACCGCCAAGCCGGGAAACGCCGGCAAACTTGCGGGCATGCTAAAAGAGGCCGCTGCTGCAGGTGGAATTCCCAAGTTCCGCGTCATGACTGATATGACCGGCGACTTCAACCGCGTGGTGCTCGAATGGGAGGCCGAAAACTTGACCGAGGTTGAGGCGCGGCTAAAGGACTACGGTACCAACCCGAAGTTCCGCGAAAAAATGGCGGGATACACCGAACTCTGGAACACGGGGTACCGCGAAATGTTTCAGATCGCTTAGGGCTCTATATCTCGCCCTTGCGCATTTGCTCGGCCAGGTAGTCCGAGGCGCGCATGGACAGCGACAGAATCGTCATGGTCGGATTCTGGCTGCCGCCGGTGACAAAGCTGCTGCCGTCTACCACGAACAGATTCTTGATATCCCAGCTCTGGTTCCATTTATTGAGCACGCTAGTCTTGGGACTATCCCCCATCCGACAAGTGCCCAGTTCATGGATGCTGTATCCGGGCGGGAACATCTGATCGTGGCGGCCGAGCACTTCCCATCCGCAGGTGTGGCACAGCTCTTCCAGTGTGGCGATAGCGTCCTTGGCCATATTGAACTCGTTGCTCGTGTAGTGTGTCTGGATGTGCAGCACCGGGATGCCCCAGGCATCGGTCACAGTTTTATTAACACGAACCTGGCTATCGGCGCGCGGCAAAACTTCCCCCATCACGGTGCAACTGAAGCCAGCGCCGCGGCAACTCTCGACAGCTTTTTGTAGCGCTTCGCCGTATAAAGGGAAGTACTTCGCGTCTGGACTACCGCCCGTGCTCCAGTCGAGGGCATAGCCGCGAAGGAAATTCTTTTCCTTGGTCTTTAGATTGCGAAACCGGGGCATATAGCCGCCGCCGCCAATAAATCCACCGCTAAATCCGTTGGGAGACTTGCCATCGCGCGCTTCCGGGACCACTGCCTGCACACTCTGGGTGATGTAAAACTGATCGTGCAGATAATGTCCCAGCACGCCGCTGGAGTTCGCGATACCGGAATTCAGCAATAGCCGCGTGCTCTCAAGACAAGACGCTCCCACCACCACCACGCGAGCAGTAGCATGCATCTCGCGATGCGATTGACGGTCGAGAAAGTTCACGCCGTTCGCCAGCCCCGTGTTCTTGTCGACAGTGATCTCGCGAACCACGGCATTCGGAACAATGGTCAGATTGCCGGTCGCCAGGGCATCCGGCAGCAGAAGATTGAACGAGCTGGCGAACTGCCCGCGGCCCATTGACGTTCGCATCTTGGTATTGGGGATGCCTCGCTCTCGCGCCGCCGCGATGAAACGCTTATTACATTCGCTCTCGCCCGAAGTGTCTTCGATAAACACGCCGTCGGGAAGCTGCATTAATCCATCTCTGCGGCCGCGTACCCGGAAGATCGGTTCCACCTGGTCGTAATAAGGAGCGAGGTCGCTATAACTGATGGGCCAGTTGTCGCCGTAGCCGTCATGATCCTTGGCCCTGAATTCGTAATCGCTCAAGCGGAACGACATGCGCGCCCAGAACAGCGACTTACCGCCAATCATGCGCACTCGGACCCAGTTATACGGTTCCTTGGGATCGTGCGTGTAGGAAACCTGCGTCTCATCCACCCACTGGTTCGCGTTGAACTCCGTCGCTTGAAACACGTGCGATAACTTGCCGGGTTTGCCGAAACCGCGGAAGGGCAGCTCGTGAGCGGACTTATTCACGCGCTGGCGATCGAAATCGATGGGCGGGCCGGCGTCCAGCATCAGGCACTTGATGCCCTTCTTGGTGAGGGTGTAGGCGGCCATGCCGCCGGACGCGCCCGAGCCGATGATCAGGACGTCGTATTTGGTTTCCGCCATGCGCTTCTTAATCGATCGGCAACCAGTACAGCGCGCCGCCGCCACCGCGCGTTCGTCCTGCCGAAGCCGCGAGGTTCCATTCGCGCGAGTTGGTGGTCGCACGGCGGACGTCGTCCTTCACGGCGCGGAGGAAAGCCGCAACGGGATCGGCAGGAGCATCGTAGCTCCACGGATCGCGCAATGGCGCCAGAAGCGTATCCGTCTGACCAGCATCCACGTCGGCGAACAGCTTATTGAATCGCTTCCTGGCCTGAGCGTTCAGACCGTCCAATCCGCTGCGGTATAACTGCTGGCGGTCGGCGGGCGACTGGCTGAGTAAGAAGTCCAGGAACTCGGGCGCCTTGGCTTCCAGAGCTCCGGGGGCGCCGTTCACGGGCGGCATCAGGAAATCGCTCAATTTCCGCAGCGCCGCGAATTGTTGTGCGGTGAAGAAATGCAGCACCGGCTCTGCCGCGGCATCGGGAAGGCTATAGCGTAGCGATGCCTCGGCTGGCGGGGCCTGTTGAGATGGTTGGACTTGCTGGGCGAGCAACGCAGGCGCGGCTGGCGTCGCTGCCAGTGCTTGAATAAAGCGCCTGCGTTTCATACCGAAGGGATGATATCACTTTGCAGACTGAAGAGCTGCCGTGACCGGCGGATCCTGCACGCGCGCCGTGAACCAGTGCGGATAGAGCGCTGCCGGAGCCGTGAGTTCGTCGAGCTGGGACAATTGTTCCGCCGAGAGTTGCACATTAGCCGCAGCAAGATTGTCCTCGAGCTGCGCCATCCTGTTCGCGCCGATCAGAATGGACGTCACGCCTTTTTTTCGGAGCAGCCAGGCTAGAGCAATCTGCGCCGGCGACGCATTGTGCGCCTTGGCGATCTCGCGCAGCTTATCAACCACCGTGTGGCCCTTCTCACGATCGTAAGGAAGCATGTCGAAACCGGTGAGCCTGCCGCCGTCGCCCTGAGGATTCTCGCGCGTGTACTTGCCAGTCAGGAATCCGCCGGCCAGCGGGCTCCATACCATCATCCCGATGCCGGCGTTTTCGAGGAACGGTACGACGTCATATTCCACGTCGCGGCCCACCAGCGAATAGTACATTTCGGCGGCGCGGAAGCGGGCATAGTTGTGCTGCTTCTGAAGTCCCACGGCCGTCGCCGCCATCCACGCGGGCCAGTTCGAAAATCCGACATAGCGGACCTTGCCTTGGCGGACCAGATGGTCCAGCGCGTCCACGGTTTCTTCAATTGGGGTGTGCGGATCGACGCGATGTACCAGGTAGACGTCGATGTAATCTGTACCCAGCCTCTTGAGACTTCCTTCGGCAGAGGCCAAAATATGCTGGCGCGACAAGCCCTGGTGCAACAAAGGCTCGCCCGAGCGAAATCCACACTTTGTGGAGACCACCACGTCCTTGCGGCGGGCGCCCAACGCTTTGCCGAGCATTTCCTCGGACTGGCCGCCGGTGTAGCCATCCGCGCTGTTGAAGAAGTTGATGCCCGCGTCGAGCGTCTTGCCGATGAGTTGATCGGCCAGCTCAGCGCCCACTTTCGAGACGGCGGCGAAAGGCCCTTTGCCAGTGCCAAAGGTCATCGCGCCGAACGCCAGGCGCGAAACGACTAATCCGGTATCACCCAAACGTGAATATTGCATGCTCCCCAGTTTCGCAAAACCATTTAGTGCCCCGGCAGGGTGAACGCGTAGAGCGAATCGCCCGCGCCGAGCACGACATATTGGCGCCCATTCAGCTCGAACGTAATCGGGCCGTTACTCACCGAGCTTTGCAATCCGGCATGCCACAACATCTTGCCGTTTGCGGGGTCCATGGCGAATACGTTGCTGGTAGGGTCGCCGCCGAACAGTAATCCCCCGCCGGTGCTCAGCAGGCCTGACCGATTCCCACCCTGATTGGGATAGCGGTGGCTCCAGACAACCTTGCCGGTTTTGTAGTCGATCGCCTGCAACAGGTTCTGCATCCAGATGGTCTGGTTGCGCCCGCCGTATCCCTCGGGCGTCTTCGAGATATCGGTTTTCCAATCCAATCCGTACGATTCGGACGCGTGTGTGTAGAACAACCCCGTCAGCGGATTGAACGAGGGAGCAAACCAATTTGCCGCTCCGCCTTCTGTCGGCGATACCAATGTTCCATCGGGTTTCGCTTCCATGTCCGGATTGGGAATAGGCCGGCCTTCCGCGTCAAGGCCTTTGGACCAATTCAGCGCTTCCACAAAAGGCGCCGTGAGCAGATTCTTGCCGTTGGTTCGGTCCAGCAACACGAAATAGCCATTCCGGGCCGCCTGAGCCAGCATCTTTCGCGGCTGTCCCTTGAACTCGCCGTCGATGAGTACCGGCGTCTCGACATTGTCGAAGTCGTGACTGTCATGCGGCGATACCTGGTAATACCAAACCAACTTCCCTGTATCCGGATTCAGCGCCACGATCGAGCATGTGTACAGATTGTTGCCCAACCGGCTCTGCGGTGCATACACCGGGTTCGGATTGCCGGTGCCGAAATAGTAAAGGTTAAGTTCCGGATCGTAGGATCCGGAATGCCAGGTCATGCCGCCGCCATGCTCCATCGACCCCTTGGACGGCCAGGTCTCGGATCCGGGCTCACCGGGCCGGGGTGTTGTATTCCAGCGCCACTGTAGCGCGCCGGTTTCCGGATCGTGCGATTCCAAGTATCCCGGTACGTCCAGCGAATCGCCACCCACGCCCGTGATGATATGATTCTTGATCACCATCGGCGCAGGCCCACAGAAATATTCCTGCTTCACGTCGGCGATTTGATGATTCCAGCGCATCTTCCCCGTCTTCGCGTCGAGCGAAACCAGGTGGCAATCGGGGGTTTCGAAATACAGCCAGTCGCCGTACATGCCGAAGCCGCGATTGCCGATGTGGAGGCCGCCGGTGGTTTCCCAGGTGTAGTGCCACAGCTCGCGCCCACTTCGCGCGTCGACAGCCCATGCGTTATCTGGCGTCGCGAAGTACAGAACGCCGTTGACCTCGAGAGGCGTGGCCTTGATCGAGACCGCGCCACCGCCGCCTCGACCTCCTCCGGCTGTGAACCGCCGCGTCCACGCGAGATTCAGCGTGTTCACATTCGCCTGATTGATCTGCTTGAGCGGGCTGTAGCGGCGTCCGGTGTAATCGCCGTTGTAGGTCGGCCAGGAATCCGTCGGCGGCTGCAGCAGTTTGGCGGGATCGAGCGGCTGGGCAGCTAACGCGCCCGCAAGAACACACGCGGCAAGAAGTATGGGCCTCATTTTAATGTCACCAGGTACGCCAAAATATCGTGAAAGTTCTTGTCGGTGTACTGCTTGAGCAACTGGACGTGCGCCGTCAGTGGGTCCTGAATATCGACTTTTACCGCATCGCGCGAGAACGAACGATAGTAGCCATCGGCGTCGCGCAACCCGATCGTAAAGTCATCGATAAATTCGAGCGAGCCGGAAACGGTTGGTCCGGTGCGCGGCGTCACGGTGGCAGTCGTGGGTTTTGGTGTCCCGCCGCGTCCTCCGCGGGGATATAGAAATCGTGTCTGTAATTGCGCGGGCTGGAACCGGCTGCTGAGTCCTGCCAGATCGCCCGTCGCGGAATGGCAAGTGTTGCAACGCCCCGCTCCGTTGAAGAACGCTTCGCCGTCTTTGGCATTTCCAGTAAGCAGGTTCTGTAGCGGATACGCATTACGATTGATGGCCGCCTGGGTCCGTTCCCGGAGGAACGCCGCCAGATCCTGAATCTGCGCGTCGGATAGATCGAACGCGGGCATGCCTTCGTTCGGAAACCCCTTGCGGAGCAGCGGTCCGATCAAGCTCCCCTTCTCGTCATCGAGCACAATCACCGAGCGCACCAGATCCGGCCCGTTGTCGTCGCCGCGGGCGTCC
>Ga0207711_10000206_pt1 | contig 62928 bp, 94 predicted proteins | sample KBSS34metaG_FD_184401 | JGI IMG/M metagenome (GOLD analysis project Ga0207711, IMG submission 184401) | Switchgrass rhizosphere microbial communities from Kellogg Biological Station, Michigan, USA - KBS S3-4 metaG (SPAdes) (version 2) | ecosystem: Host-associated > Plants > Roots > Rhizosphere... | reverse complement strand
CATCGCGGCGATCGAGCGCGAGCTCGAGGTCGGTCAGCAGTCGCGACAGGCGGCCACGCTGCTCGACCAGGTGATTGAACTGGGCGTCGCAGCGCGGAATCGGCGTCGGATAGCTGCGAATCTCGTCGGCAAGCGACGCCCGGACGCCGGTGAGCCAGCGCTGAAGCTCGCGCGACAAGCCCTCGAGGCAGTCCGTCTCGATCGTGCTGGACGATGTCTGATGCGGCATGGCCATATTCGGCTGGACGGCGGATGCCTCGAAAGGAAGCTGCGCGCCTGCGGCAGCGCACGGCGATATGATGCACGGATTTGCCGAAAAATTGAAGGCATCCACAGTGGACCTGTGTCCGGCCTTCGCGCAAAGCGAGGCTTAGTCGCCGGCGAGCATCCGTTGCAGCACCTGGTCGTGCCGCACGAAGTAATGATACAGGCCAGCGGCGACGTGAAGTCCGATCAGGCCGAGCAGGACGTACGACATCACGACGTGGACGTCGCCCGCGAGGAACCCGATTTTTGCTTCGGGCGGGACTAGGTGGGGAAGGGTGACGAGATCGAATACGCGAACCGTCCAATCGCGGGCCGATGCCGCCGCCCAGCCCAGGATCGGCAGAACCAGCAACAGCGCATACAGCAACAGATGGGTCGCACGTGCCAGTTTCTGCTCCCACGGCGCGATGTTTTCGACGGCGACTGCCACTGGATGGGCGCGGCGCCACAGCGCGCGTATTACAACCAACGTCATGATCAACACGCCGAACGACAGATGCAGATTGATCAGCCTCCCCGGAACGACGCCGCGGCGGATTGCCGGCATCGTCCATGCAATGATGAATTGGATGAAGACGAGCGCAAACACCACCCAGTGCAACGATTTCGCCACAGGGTCATACCGGGCAGCAAAAACAGGCGCCCCCGCATCGTTGCTGTCTTCGGATCGGTCCACGTGCATGCGCTCAAGTGGATGACAATGATGACACGGTGGAAGTTCATCTTACGAACGACGCTCGATCATCGGCCGATCAGCCGGGCGAGAAATGCGGCAAGCGGCGACCGTCTTTTGGGCAAGCGCCCCGGCATCGGATCGAAATAGCGGCGATCGATGTAGCACCAGCCCCAGGTTTCGCCCCGCTCGAACGAGGCGATCATCGGGTGCCCGGTTGCGTTGAAATGCTTGAGCGCATGCATGTGTTCCGAATCCTCGCAGCATCCTACGTGACCGCAGGTGAGGCAAATCCGCAGCTCGTTCCACGTCGCGCCGATCGCCATGCAATCCACGCAACCGTTGCTGCCCGGCCTGATTTCGCGGACCTCGCTGAAATGCTCGCAGCGCTCGGCCATCTTCGGTCGTATGCAGTTGAAAGGATCTGCAGTATACCGGCGGCGGGAGAGAACGCCCGCTGCCGAGGCGCGCCCTGAACGCTAGTCAGCGCTTGTAATCGACGCGCCCGACATTCGCCCGTTCGAGATCGGCCTTGACCTGCGCCCGCCCGCGCTCGTAGACGATTTCGCGTCCCATCGCACTGCCGGCATAGGCCAGGCCATTGCGCGTCGGATGAAGTTGGCACCGTACATTGTGGACGCCTTCGCCGAGGACGACTTCAATGACTTCGGCGCGCTTGCTCAGCACCACGACATCCAGTGTTTGTCCGGTCGACGTAACGCGTACCGTGATTTTTTCGTCGTTCATGCGAAGCTCATCTGGCTATCGTCCATTTCTCTACTGCGACGCGGCATCGATAACCGCCTCGATCGCGTAACCATCGGGGTCGAATACAAAGGCGGCGTAATAGTTCTCGCCATACTGCGTACGAAGGCCGGGCGGACCGTTGTCCCTGCCGCCATGTTGCAGAGCCGCTTTGTAAAAGCGCGCGACGGCATCGCGGTCCGCCGCGGCAAAGGCGACGTGAAATCCGGGCCCGGGTACCGCGATGTCGCCCGAGCGTAGCTTGATCGCAAGCTTGTCGCCCCCGCCAGGATAGCCGTAGCCGACGGCAGTGTCGTCCGCCCAGACGCGGGCGTAGCCCAGAGCGGCGAGCACAGCGTCGTAAAACGCGGTCGAACGGGCAAGGTCGGCAGTGCCAAAAGACAGGTGATGCAACATTTCAGCGCATTGTCCTCAACGCCGACCTCGAGCGCAATACCGCGACGCGACGCACCAACACCGTAATCACGCGGATCTTTGACGGTACACGAGCAGGGGCATCCAGTGAAGGAGGACTGCGATGACCGGAAAAGCGAGAAACACCACGCTCAGCCATCGTAGCGTGGCCGGCAGCGGAAATGGATTGAGCCAGGTATAGGCACCATGTATCACCCAGAACAGCCCGACGGTGAAGACGGTAAGCCTGGCGAATCTTCCCGCCGCCGACGTCAGTGTGGCTGCGTAGATGACCAGGCAGCCGGCAAGAAAGACGATGACGCTCCAGGAAAAGTTGAGCGCGAAAAGCGCCCACCTGAGGCTGTCCGGGATACCGACAGCCGCTTGCCTCCAACTCATATGATAAGGAAGGATCGAGTGATACAGCGCCAGCGAACAATCGACGAAGCCCGCAGCCCCTAGCGACCCCACCCACAGGGTTTGAGGGCGAGCCGTTTTGGATTCCATGACGCTGCAGATGACGGATGACGAGGAGATCTCAGGCGGCGCCGCTGACCGCCACCTCGCTCATCAGCGCGAGCTGGTTGTCGTCGGGGTCGGTGAATTCCGCCAACCAGAATTCCGTCGTCGGTGTTCGATGGACCACGTGAGGTTCCGCCTGGAAGCGCACGCCTTGCCCCGTCAGCGTGGCGTGCACTTTCTTGATGTCGCTTACGCGGAAATAGATCGTCGCGCTCCGCTGCGCCGCCTGGCCCGGCGGTGGAACCCCGATCAGGAGCCGGACTGGGCCGCACATGAAAAAAGCCATCTGCGGTGGCGCCGAAAACAGGAACGGAAGGCCCAGAACGTCACGATAGAAAGCGACGCCGCGTTCGAAGTCGCCGATCGGAACCAGAAGCTGGCCGACGGTTGCGGTCGAAAGATTCATTTTGGCCACAGCCAACCGAATGTGCCGGCAGTCAGCAGCGCGTAGATCAATCCGTCGACCGAGCTCTTGATCGTCGTGCTCCACGCGCGGTGATACCAGATCGACATCTGCCAGAGCGCGAGCGCATAGCCGACGAAAGCTGCGGCGCCGACCAGTTGAAATACGCGCGGATAGGGCGCGCCCGGAGGCAATGCGCGTCCGGTGATGTAGGCGGCGAAGAATCCGACGACGACGCAATAGAGGAACCAGAGGATCAGATTCCTGCGCATCGAGAAAGGCCCATTGGGTCTCACCGTGAATATCAAGACCGGACCTTGTTTCATCTTTTCGGCGAACTCGGGCGAACGCATGTCCTCGGTGCTCGAAGGACGGGGCACCATGTAGTCGCCAGGCGGTATCGCAAGCGGCCGCAGCGCGTCCCGTACACCGTCTTCGTTCGCCAGCTTCGGATAGTCGCTGTGGTGCCATGGCAACAACATATGGATGATCGAACTCGCGACGAATACGATCACCGCCGAAAGCAGGATCGGCACTACCAGTCCGGACAGGCCTGTCATGACACCTCCTGTGGTTGACCTGCGCCGCGATTCTGGAGCGGTCGCGGGCGTGCGTCAACGTGCCGTGGGCGGCCTCGCGATTACGTGGCGGGAGGCTTGGCCTTTGCGCTGGTTCTCGGAAAGTGCGGTAGGGACGCGTTCACAGGCTGCCAGGCGATCCTGTGTTCGAGCCAGATTTCCCGGGTTGGCGCGAATCGCTCCGGAAAATCGAAGCTTGCCGTGGTGATATCAACGGTATCCGGGCTTTCATCGTGCCGATAGGTCAGCGGCGTCCCGCATCTGCCACAAAAGGTTCGCAAAACCGGCGGCGATGAGCGAAACGCGACGGGACTGCCGGTGACGAACGCAAAGCCGGCTACATCGACGACCACCCAGGCAACCGCCGGTGCGCCGCTTGCACGACGGCAGGAGACGCAGTGGCAGACGCTTGTGGCAAGTGGAGTGCTGGCGACGCGGTAACGCACGGCACCACACAGACAGCCTCCTTCGGCGTTATCCATCGGTCACATCCTGGATAGGGAAAACACGCGGTCACCGGGCTCGACTTCCCCGTGGGGATAGGCTTCCGCGAGCACCTCCTCGAATCCAAGTCGCTGCAGCAGGCCGATCGAGCGCAGATTTCTCGGGTCGACGGTTGCGAAAAGCGCTCGAACACCGAAATCGCCGGCGAGACTTGGAATGGCGGCCCGGCAGGCTTCCAACGCGACTCCGCGCCCCCAGTGCTCGGGCGCGAAGACAAAGGCAAAGTCCGCGGTGGACGCTGGATGAATGGTTGCCTGAACGTATCCGGCGCACTGGCCGGAACCGAGCCGGACGATCCAGTTCAGCCAGCGTTCACGCCCGCTTGCGGAATGCCCTCGCTCGAGTTGCTGATAGCGTTGACGCAAGGCGGCGACCGATACCGGCGGTTGCTCGGGGATGTAGGTGTATATCGCGGCTGCGGACATCGGTGCAAACATCTCAACGGCGTGCGCGGCGACAAGCGGCTCGAGCCGCAGTGTCGCGGACTCGATGAGGCTCATTGCGCCGGATCGATGGACGGGGTTGCGGGCGAAGAACGCTTGAACATGTCGTTCAGTGCCGCATAGGGCGCCGCGCGCGCCGCGAACGTGAAGGTTCCCTTGTCGCGGATCTCGCCCGCCGCCTCGAGAAACGCGCCGTAAGCGGCCCGCGCCAGCGACGAGCCGAGGCTCACGCGCTTGACACCGAGCGATGCGAGCTCATCGAGCGAAAATCGCGGTCCGGACAATCCCATGACGACATTCACCGGCTTGGGCGCCACGGCTTTGACCACGGCGGCGATGTCGTCACGGCTGGTCAAGCCCGGAGCATAGAGCACGTCCGCGCCGGCAGCGGCAAAGGATTCCAGTCTCCGGATCGTGTCATTCAAATCGGGGCGCCCGTTGATCAGGTTCTCGGCCCGCGCGGTCAGCACGAATGGAAAGGGCAGGGCGCGCGCCGCCTGGACGGCGGCCGCGACGCGCTCGACCGACAACGCGAATGGATAAATCGGATCGTCCGCGCGTCCGGTGGCGTCTTCGATCGACCCGCCGACGAGCCCTGTCTCGGCTGCCAATCGAATCGTCTCGGCGCATGTATCGGGATCATCGCCAAAGCCGTTCTCGAGATCGGCGGAAACCGGGAGGGTCGTCGCATCGACGATTGCCCGTGCGTTGGCCAAAGTGTCCGCCCGGTTCAGCGCGCCCTCGGCGTCGGGCTTGCCGACCGAAAAGGCGAATCCCGCGCTGGTCGTCGCCAATGCTTCGAAACCAAGCAGCGCGAGGATCTTTGCCGATCCGGCATCCCAGGGATTGGGAATGGCGAATATGCCCGGACGGGCGTGCAGCATTCGAAATCGTTCGCCTCGACTTGCTTGCGTGTTCATCGCGACACCGCCTTATCGTGTGAAAGGCTCAGTCGTCGGGCGGCTTGCCGCGGCCTTCCGGATATTGCTTTTCCCATTCCAGCCCGTTGAACGGTCTGATCTCGATGCGTTCGATCGTCGAGGGGTCCAGGCAGCGTACGTTGACGCTGTAGCCATCGGGATGCGAGCGGGGAACATAGAAGGATTTGACGCCGCACACCGAACAGAAAAGATGCTTCGCAGTGCCTGTGTTGAACGTGTAGGCCGTCAGCGACTCGCTGCCCTGAAGCAGTCGAAATCTCGACCGTGGCACGACCAGATGCAGGTAACCTGACTTGGCGCATATCGAGCAATTGCATTCCGACGCGGTCAACTCGGCTGGAGCGTCCACCTCAAATCGCACGCGGCCGCAGTGACAGCCGCCGGTATGAAGAGTCATATCCATACGACAAGCGAAACCAGTTTACCCTCGAATCAGTGCAGCGCGATTGTCCAGCTAGACGTTCGGCCTCGGCACGAGCTGCGCAGGATCATAAAAAAATGTTTCCTCGGCGATTCGTTCGCCTTCCCAGCGCTGGTAAGCGAGCTCATCCATCCGCGTAACCGTCTGATCGGGCCATTCAAACCGGAAGATCCAGCGAATCACCACCCGGTCGCCATTGACGAATACCGGGCGGACACACTTCGACGAGACGGTCTTGGCCTTCGCCAGAACCCGCCGCTCGTTCGCTATGTTTGCTTCACGGCCGACGCGGGGCGGCGATTGGTTCTCCTGCATTGTGGAATCCGCCGTGTAGAACTCTTCGAGTGCCTCCGCATGGGCATTTTGTTCGACTCGCGCGATGAATCTCTCGAGGGTCTCGGCTTTGGGCATCAGGTTTCCCGTTGCGTCGTTTCTCCGCTCGGCGCGGGTCGTTATCCCAAACGGCAGCAGTCAAGCCGGCTGCGGCCCATCGTATCCCTCGATAATGATCAGGTCGGCCGTCGACACCGGCTGGCGCAATTTTATCGCCTGCTGGTATTCGGGCGACTTCCAGCAATCGACCGCAGCCTGGTAGCTTGGAAATTCGATCACTGCGTTTCGGGTTCGGCTTGTGCCTTCCGGATTCTCGAAGCGCCCCGCCCGTACCAGGAAGCGGGCGCCATACTTCCTCAAGGGCTCGGCGTTGGCCGCCACGTACGCCTTGTACCGCTCCATGTCGGTGATATCCACCCGTACGATCCAGTACCCTTTGGGCATATTTGCTCTCCCCGATGTAATCATCAGATATTAGGACGAATCGCGCAGCCAGCAATGGTACGCCGCCTCACGCCATCGCAGCGCCGACAGTTTGACGCACCGGGATGCCGTCCGGGTCGAAGCCGTGCAGGCAGAAGACGTTGATCCCGAAATGGTCGGGAGTGACGCGCTTGCGATGAAATGGATAGATGCCACACGTCTTGCAGAAGAAGTGCCGAGCGGTCATCGTGTGAAAACGATACTCGGTGATGGAGTCTTCTCCGGAGAGCAGCTTGAACCGGGACTCGTGGACTTTCACCATCAGCGCATTCTTGCGGCGACAGATCGAACAGTCGCATCGGGTCAGCTCGGGAAAGTCGGTCTCGATTTCGAAGCGAACGGCGCCGCAATGGCAACTCCCTTCGTACTTTCGCATCGGTCGATTGCCCATGGGAGTAATGCTCCTCGTAGTCATTGCGATTATCTGCTTCCGGCTTGGTTAAGGCCGGGCAACGGACAAGTCAGCGGTCTGCTTTCGCGTTCGACTCCCGCTCGTTCTTGTAGGCGCCGCGAATGTTGAGTACAGCCAGGGCAATCTGCAGGACGATCAAGGCATAAGCGCCGTCGTGCCAGCCCCAGACGATCCAGAGAGCATTGCTCAGCAGGAAGCACCAGAACCCGATTTCGCGCCGGTGCTTGGATTGGGAGGCAATCAGCCATGCGGCCACGATCGTGACCATCATCGCCGGCCATTGAATTTGGTGCAGGTAGTCCATGGTGTCAACCGATAATCCCGAGAGACGGGGCAACGAGCGTCGAACCGCGCCCAGACGCAGTCAACCCGACTTCTGTGAATGTGCGCGCGCTTTCCGCAGATAGCCGTTCACGGTCGAGGCGAGGAACAAAGCACCGCCCAGCAGGGCGAGATGGGCCAGCACCAAGCCGATCAGCAAGGAAGCGACAGCTGCTCCACCCGCGCGATGCGCCATGTGTCGAAATGCGGACGCTGTGGAGAAAGTCACCGATCCGTTGGTTGCGTTCGGGCGCGCCAGCGCGCGAGCGGTAAAAAGCCCTTGTGCACTCAGCCCGAGTCCGAACGCGAACGCAACGATCATTCCGCCTGCAAGAAACACGAACGCGGCCCTGCCAAGCATCAACGCGAGCAGGAATACAATGCCCACGACAAGAACTTGGCCGATAACGTACTTGGGTTCAAGGCTGCGACGAAGTGCGCTCCAATCCTCGACGGTAACCGCGTGTTGCGCATCGTTGGCCACGCGCAGCGATTGCGCAACCCAGCGGCTCGCGATAAACAGCGCGACCCATATCAGCGCGGCAACCCATGGCTCGAAGGGCAGCTCGCTCGCTAGCAACTCATTGACATATGTCTCCAACGCAAGCTCCCTAAGCCCGAGGCGACTGGCGTGATCCGCCTCGCCGGACCAGAGTCCGTTTGACGGTGCGATTGGCGCGCATCCGCGGCCGGCGGTGCTCAGCGTTCGATCGCGACAATGTGTGCCTGAATCTTGCTATCGACGGCGCCGGATCCGAATCGCCGGGCAACCGCCGCCGCCGCGAACTCCGTCGCTTCGGCGAGCCGTGTTCTGTCGCGAGCCTCGATTTCGCTGCGTAGCGGCGTCCCTTGGCAGTACGCGAGTGCGGGAATCCGCGGCGACGCTGCCTTGCTTCGCGCTGCGACCGTATCGACCTGCGGTCGCGCAACGAAACCACCATCCTGAAGGTCTCGCCCGACGACGGCGACGTCATGATAGCCATGGGGCGTACGAGCCAGAAAGCGAGGAGGGTCCTTCGGAAACAGCGATTCCAGCGCAGTGGTCACCGTGTCGGCGAATTCGTTCTCCTCGATTCGATCCCACACATTGAACAGCAGTACGCCTGTCGGCCTCAGAACACGGCGCGCCTCGGCGAACGCTTTGCCTTTGTCGGGAAAAAACATCACCCCGAACTGGCAGACGACGGCGTCAAACTCTCCGTCTTCGAAAGGCAGTTGCATGGCGTCTGCCGCACGCCACTCGACAGGCCGGCTGGTGCCCATTTCGGCAGCCATGTCCAGCATCGGCTGATTCAGGTCGGTGGCGACAATCGATACATCATTCGGCAGCGCGGATGCCAGGTGGCGGGTTACGACGCCGGTCCCAGCCGCGACTTCGAGGACACGAGTCAGCCTGCGAGTCGGCTTTCGCGATGCCAGGCGGCTCGCGAGCTCTCCGGCGTAAGGCTCGAAGATCAGCGGAACGAGATGCTCTTCGTAGAACTTGGGGATCGATCCGGCGAAGGTCTTGTCGGTTTCGGGTTTGTTCATCGGTGGGGGCGCGAATGCTCCTATTGGGCAGTGGCCTTCTTCAGCTCGGCGTAGTGATCGGCTCGCTCTCGATCGCCCTTGGTGCGATAGAGCAGCTCCAGCTCCTCGAACACGTACGGGCTCGGCGCTCCGGCCGCATCGCGCTCACGCTCCAGCCGCAATTGTATTTCCAGTGCCTCATCGGTGCGATTCAGCGCGCGCAGCGTCCAACCGACCATCCAGTGCGCGATGCGCGTGGCCTGCACGTCTTCGCCCTTCTCGCGCAACACGACGGCTTGCTTGAACTGGTCCAGGGCTTCCTCGTACCGGCCAAGCTGGTATAGCGCATAGCCGATGTTGTTGCGAAGCGACGCTTCCCACTTTTTCGCGGCGGGCTGCGACGAAGCCTGCGCGATGGCCAGGGCCTGCTGGCCCCACTTGAGCTGATCGGCGGGCTCGGTGTCGACAAACGCAAGCATGTGCAGGGCATCTACCGCCAAACCGTCCAGTTCCCCGCGCTTGGCGACTTCATAGGCTCGCTGGTATGCCTCGCGCGCCTGTTCCTTCGCGGCGGAGGTCTGTGTCTCTGGCGGATGAGCAGCGGACGCATAAGTTCGGCCGAGTTCGAGCGAGTGTCGGGTGCGAGCCTCAGCGCCGGCTGCCAGAAGCTGCGGCTCGAGACCCTTCAGTATTTCTCGAGCCTTTGCGAAATCGCCTCGAAGACCATACGACCGGGCGATCTGCGTCTGCAGAATGATCGCATCGTCACCGGTTGCCGTGGCCAGCGCGGCCCGAAAACGCTGCTCGCTTTGACCCGGATCGTCGAAGTTCCAGAGGGGATTGAGGTCGATAGCCATCGCAGTGGATGCGGTCGTAACGAGGGAAACGGCAAAGAAGCAGTCGGCGAAACATCGGCGATGGTCGCTATCTCGCGAACCGCTGCGCAAAACGCTCGCGCGCCTTGGCAGCCTCCACCTCTCGATATCTCGGTGGTGCACTCGTTTCCAAGGAGGCAAGAAGATTGCTCGAGATTGCTGTGATCCCCTCGACCGCAGCAAGGAAAGGAGCCTCGTTCGCCTTCGACGGCTTGTTGAAGCCGCTGACCTTTCGCACGAACTGCAGTGAAGCCGCGCGAATCTCTTCTTCCGTCACCGGAGGAGAGAAATTGAACAGGATTTTTATGTTTCGACACATATCCGCTCGCTCTCGATGTTTGTTCAGATATTCACTTGCCGCTTGATTCGAACAGTTCAACCGGATTGCCCGAGGGGTCATCGACCAGAACTTGCTTGCCCCCCGGACCCGAAACGATGTCGCTGCGAAGCTGTGCGCCCGATCGCTTCAGCTTCTCCACCAACGATGCGAGATCGTCGGTCTCGAGCACCAGCCGGTTCCAGCCGCCCGGAGCGGGCTTGGAGCCGTTGGAAAGCGGACGCGAGGCGGAGCTACCCGGACCGCTAAGCCATAGCGCCAGATCGCCGCGCTTTACCATCGCGAATGGCGGGCCCCACTTTTCCACGAGCTCGAAACCTAGCATGTCGATGTAGAACTCTAGCGCGACATCGACATCGTTGACCAGGTAGCGGATAACGGCCACGTCAATTGTCCAGATGGCCGGCGGTTAGCTCGGAGCGGAGCGTGCCGGGATTGCGCCAGTAGTGTATTGCTTCGATGGCATCCATTGCTTATCCCGGGCACGCAGCAGCAGCGCGTTCACGTGCGCGCCGGCCGCCGGTAGATCAATGCGGTGATCACGCCAAGGATCAGCATCAGAATTCCGTCGAACACGATCTGCTTGACGACGACATTGCCCGGCATCGGCTGTACCACGTAGTAGATCATGTAGGTTGGCACGACCGTAAGCAAGGCGACGGCCGCGCCAAAACGTAGCCCCTGTGGCAGCCACGGCGCGGCCTCGACGCCTCGCGAGTAAATCCAGACAAAGGCACCGGCCAGGATGATGTGAGCCAGCACCATCAGCGGAAAATACGGCTGCGCTTCGGCCGCCGGTCGGAACAGACCGGACAATTTCATATAGTCGTCGTGCAACAGCGTGCCATGAACGACAAAGCTGCCAGCAAACCATGCGACGAAGATCACGACCCAGGCGATGAAGAACGTCTTGTTCATAGCTCCCCTCTTGGTACGAAAATGCCCGGCTGCGGCGCCCGGACCGAGCAACGGATCGGGCGTCACCTGCCGAGCGAACCGTCAAGGCCTCGGCCGCGCATAGCTTACCGTGAGCGGCAAGGCCATGCCGGGGTACACCAGGGCCAACACTTTCATCGCGCGCTGTCCTCTTGTCCTCGGTGAGACTGTTTGACGCGTTCAAGAATCCCGTCCAGTTTGTGCGCTCGTTGACGCAATTCGACAGAGGAACAGTAGGGAAGCCCGGCCGTCGAGCAAACGGCCAACGCGTCGGCAGTCAGCCGAGTTGACTCGGCCGACGAACCGCTTTGCTCCGCCGAATCTGCCAGGCGCATCAGCAACAGGGCTCTGCCTTCGCCGTAAACCTTCCGCGCGACCTCGGATGCGTCGCCGGCCTGCAGCGTATCCAGAAGCGCCAGATAGTCTCGGAGTGAGCTCTGGTGCATCGTATCGCTGCGCGGATGGCCGACACCGACAAGCTTCTGTGCCCTGTATCTGTTGCCCAGGGCAAACCCTATAGCCGCTGCCGCCACAAGCGCAAGGATCACGATCAATGCCAGGACAGACTTATCTTTCACGTGACGATGCGATGCCAGTCGATATGTTGGATGGCAAGGGGCCCGGTGACTATCGCGTCGGAGACGGTATCCAGGCACCCAATGCGGCAAGCGCCTGCTGCTCCTCGACTGCACCGGCCTGGGCGGAAACGTCAGCCGGAACCCAATCCGGAAACGGCACGAGCCGACTTACGTGACGACCCGATGGCGTGTGCTCCTCTCGAACCTGCGCAAGCTGCTCAGGCGTGAAGCATTTGGCGAGCCGAACAAGGGATGGCCAAAGCCGCCGATGAACCAAGGTGATCTTTCCGCCGACCAGCCGGCATACGAGGACCTGGTCCGAATCGGTCACCGCGCCAAGGATCGAAAAGATGTGGTGGCTCTTCGGATGGGCCCACCAGCTCCCCGCGATGGCTTCGCCGGCGATAGCTTCGGTAAGGCGCGGCGCGGTCCCTTTGGCCGAAGCGAGGACGACGCCGTGCCGTCGGACAAAAGCCAACGCCTCCTCGGCAGTGGCGCAGGTCCCTCCGGGCGTCAACGAGACATTTGGCGTCACGCTTTTGCCAGTTCAACAATGTCCTTCACGTCCAGGATCTGTTTGGGATAGCCGTTGCTGGCAGCGTTGATCATCGCGCGGCCCACTTCCTGCAATGTACAGAAACCCGCCGGGTAGATGGCGCGACCGATCGGATAGAGCCAGGCGAAAAACTTGTAATAGCTCTTTACATTTTTCTGGCCGGGACTAGCCTTCATGAAGGCGGGTCGGAACATGTAAGAGTTCTTGAACAACCGCATCAAGGCATTTTCGGTAGCGCCTTTTACGCGTGCCCATGCAATTCGTCCCTGTTCGCTACTGTCGGTACCTGCACCTGTGACATAGCAGAACGTCATCTGCGCATTCAACTTCGCCAGGAGCTCCGCTACGTTCAATGTAAGGTCATAGGTAATATGCTTGTATTCCTCGTCGCTGATGCCGACGGACGATACGCCGAGACAAAAAAAGCAGGCGTTGTAGCCGACCAATTTCGGCTCAATCGGCGCCAGATTGAAGAAATCGGCATGAATGATTTCACGCAGTTTCGCGTGCGCCACCCCTGCGGGTTTTCGATTGACGACCAACACGCGCTCGACGTCGGGATGGTTCAGGCACTCCAGCAGGACACCTTCGCCGACCATGCCCGTTGCCCCGGTAATGATGGCCCTTATTTTCATCGCATTCATTGACTAGGTTAGGCGTGCCAGGACTCGAGTGCAATACCTATCGCCAGCGGCAGAAACATTCCGATGCAGATGGACACAAGCACGTCGGTCGGCCAATGGACCCCAAGCACCAGACGAGAAGCGGCGACGGCAACGATCCAAGTGAACGCAAGCAACATCGAGAATTTGCGTGACCCCGGCCAGATTCGGTTCAGGCAGATAACCATCGCTGTAGCGAAGGCCGTAACGACCAGCGTATGCCCGCTGGGAAAACTGTAGCCCCAATACCACTCTGTGTCCCAAAGGTCCGGGCGAGCGCGGCCGACGGCGACCTTAAGGACATAGACGATCAGGGCGCCGCCGACGACCGAAACAGTCAGCAAGAGCGCCTCGAAGCGCCGTTTGGCCCAAAGAAACGCCACTCCGATGATCAGCAGAAGGGGCAGCAGTACGTTCGCCGAACCGGTGATCGTGGCCGTCTCGAAAATTCCGTTAAGCGCGGGCGGAACAGTTGCGTGGATGAATTGCAGTACAAGGAGGTCGACGGGTCCCGATTCCTGATTGACCGCGTCCTCGCCTATCTTGATGCCGACAACGGCCAGTACCAGCGCCAGCAGAATCGCAAATCGACGTTTCTCGGCGAACGCGGACCACGCCGGTTGCTTCCAACCTAGATAGATGCTCAGTGAAAAATGGACAAAGGCGACGATAAGTGCCAGCTTTGCAATGTCCTTGATCAGCTCGAGCGCCACCGGAGCTTCTCCAGCAACAGATTAGGCATCGCTTCGCACGAGCGGGACCAGAAAGGTCTGGATGAAGGCCATCGCCAGCACACCTCCGGCGATCGCCGTGCCCCCGATCAGCACCGACCCGGACTTCAACGCCGCCAGGCCGCCAAGAAACGCGGGGATTGCTGCGAAGACGGCCATCGAATGGGTCGTCACGGGCTTGCCGCACGACTGGCAATTGATCGTGCGCCCGGGACCCAGGCCGGCCTTGCGCGCAAGGCTCATCGCAGGACGACTGCAGTACGGGCATTTGACCATTGTCCGGCCCTTCGCAAATGGAAACTCGAACTGCTAGGTCATAACGTTGGATTGATGCGAAGTGCCTCGAGACGGAGCGTTATCTTTTGCTCGAGTTCAATCAGCTGGACCTGCAAAGCGCGACGCTCGGTGGGGTCCACGGCAGCCTCGATCGAGACCTTCAGGCGCGCTCTTTCGTGAAACCACTCGATTTCAGGCGGAGTGACTCCCGCATCCTTGAGTATCTTCATAGGCATGCGAAGGGCCTCAGGCGTTGATTCCCAGCCCGGATCCTCAGGCAAAGGCTTGCCATATCCCTTCGCCTTGCCAAGCTCACCCGATTCGGCGGCTTCTTTGAGGTGACGGGCAATTTCTTCGTCGAGCGTGCGCATTCGTCAGGCCCGGTAGGTTACGAAGGGTGTGAAGGAGGGCGCTTGCGCCAGGACCGATACAGAACAAAGAACCCAACCGCGAACGCAATGCCCCCGTAGACTGCCCATTGCGTTTGGCCCGTCATGAAGCTTCCAGGCAAGACGTTGATGCCTTGAAAGAACCAGACTGTGCCGAAAAACATCAACAGGACGCCAAGGACGATTAACGTAATCCGCATGGTCACGACCTCGTTTTTCGGGTAACGCTTGGCTTGTCCCGCTGCCGGCAAACCGGGCCGAGCGAAAGCTCAGGCATCGCCAGTCGGAATGATTGCAGCTGTTTCAACCATCAGAATTATCGCGCGCTCCGGAGCGCGTGTGCGATGGACGACGCCCTTCGGCACCACAAAGCCCTGTCGTTGGGCAAGCTCGACGCTTCTCTCCTCGAGATCGATAATGAAACGGCCTTCAAGAACAAAGAAGAACTCGTCGTCGTTGTCGTGCTTGTGCCAATGGTACTCGCCCTGCATGACGCCGAGACGGACGACCGAATCGTTCACATGGCACAGCGTTTGGTTGTACCAGCGGTCGGAACACGCATCTACCAGCGAGGGGACGTCAACCAGCTGTAGCGGAGGAAAAAGGACATTGAGAAATGTTGCATATGGATAGTCTTGGGTCGCGCTCATAGGGATCTCCAACTACGACTCGCAGTTACTCGAAAACGTTACTAGCTCGCATTCAATAATCTTTCTTTTTCTCTTTCTTCTCTTTCTTCGGTTTTTTCGATTCGTATTCTGCGGATTTCACAAAATAGACGGGCACGCCGCAAGCGCCGTACTCGTGACAATGCTTGCTCCAATGTTTCGCGTGTCCAGGCGGAACGTGAAGGTAAATCGGCTGAACTGCGACAGGCCGCGGCTGCCGTTCGATGATCACGGGCTCCGGATAAACCACAAGCGGAGCCGGGGCGCTTCCGATTTCAACCCGACCATATACTCCCGGCTTTATGTCGCTCGATAAAATAACCCGAGTTTCGGCGTTCGCCGCATCCACAGGATATAGCTGGAGTAAGAGCACTACCAGAACTGGAACGTGAGCATTACGCATAAAGTCTCCTTGATGTAACTAGTGGTAGTGGGAATTACAGGCTGCGCCGCAGCCACAGCTTGCTGACGACTCACCCAAGCAAGGCTTTCCCCTCGTCATCTCTCTGAGAGTGCGAGTTGGGTTCCCAGACCGGCAAATGTCGCCGCGAAGCCACGACGCAGCCAGGCCTGAACACGCGGTGATTCGATGACAGCTCTACGGAATGCGTGGGCCAACAGCCCATATATAACGAAGACTACAAAAGTCATTGCCATGAACACAGCACTCAGCAGGACCAGCTGGACGAGCGGTGACGATGCGCGCGGTTCGATGAACTGCGGCAGGAAAGCCAGGAAGAATATGGTCAGCTTCGGATTCAGGATGTTCAGGAGGAATGCCTTGATGATGAGTCTTGTTGCGGTGCTTTTCGAAGGCGCTTCTTCAACGGAGAACGTTGACCTTTCTTTCCATGTGGCATACGCGAGGTAGAGCAAGTAAGCCACGCCAGCGTATTTGAGCATCTGGAACGCGACCGCGCTGGTGTGCATCAGCGCCGCCAAGCCAAGCACTGTTGCCAGCAGGTGCGGCACGATGCCTGCCGTGCAACCCAATGCGGCAAAGACGCTGGCCCTGCGGCCCCGGGCCAGCCCCGTGGAAACGGTGAACACGACACCTGTTCCCGGTATCAGGACAACTATCAGCGAAGTGATCAGGAACTCGACTGTGATCATCTAGCGTCTTTCGTGAAGGGATGGTGTCCGCCTGGTGGAAGTTCCTGGTTACGGGCCTGGGCCGCAGCAGTTAAGCGCCTGCTGGATCGGCGGGCACTTCACCGAGCCGTAAGAGCAGAATACGCAGCAATCGCCTGCCTTCGGCCGGAGTAACGCGCGACAAGCCGGGCATTCGTAGAAGTAGAGGCATGCGTCCGTCGGCATCGTTTCCCTCGCTGCGAAGGCGCAAAGGGGACAGGTGAGCACAGACTCGAGAATTGGCAGAGGATGCATTAACGCATCTCCGGCAGCCTGCTGATGTTCGCGAAATGCCGTTGCCTGGCCTTGCTCAATGAGGCTAATGCCCTGCGGTACGACCATTCAACCAACTCCACAAGGTAGGACGCAGGAAAACTGGACACATTGACGATCGTGATCCAGTGAAAACGCCCCCGGTATCTGGCGGGCTTCACTCCCGGAACATCCGTCAGCTCAATAAAGCGGTCAGGCGCTACCCGGGTACTGAAACGCCACTGTTCCGGATGACTGGTTTTGAAATAGGCGAATTTCCTCCCACCGACAGCGTAGACAAGAAAATTGTAGGGCTCCTCATACAGCGTTTCGGTAGCGCCGTTGAATCCTCGGCAGAACTGCTTCAGTTGACGGACATTCATGAACGCACAGTCATGAGCACGCTAGTCCGCGCCTGACGAATGGCACCCACGACAAAAAATCATGGCACGCTCCCTGACAAGCAGATCAGGGTGCCATTATGGCCGCTTCTGCTGCGACGGCCAACGAGCCAGGCTAACCAGCGACAACCCTGTTTTGTACCTTGCGACCATTGAGTCTCGCGCCGAGCACGGTCATTACAGCGAGCGATGCGAAAAATACGGCGTGGTACCAAAGTGGAAACTTTTCCCACAGGCCGTAGTGCACGGGAGCGAAGGCAACAAGCAATATGCCAGCGAGAGCATAGATTGCGCCGGAATTCTGGTTGGTGATCCGCGCGGCTAACCAGCCCGCCCCGAGAGACGACAAGGCCCCCACGACCAGGCGGCACATCATCATTTCCGGTGTGAACTTCATCGCTGCTTCGACCTCGGCGTAGCCCGGCCACGCGGCTCGCACCGCGAGGTTGCCTACCGTGGCAATGAGTATCCACACAACGACTCCCGCCACCACGCCTGTAATTGCTCTCGCCTTTGTTCGGTCCCCTTTGCTGTAGAGCCGCCTTTCTGCACGCTCAGAAATATTTCTTCTCGATCTCCGCGAAGAAGCCTCGTTTACTCCTGTCCGGTATCCGGCCCCACAGAGACGCCAGGCACGGCGCGACGAAAATAGGCTACCCGCTCCGTTTCCTCGAACCCGAGCGCCCGGTGCGCCGCATGAGCCGCGACGTTGTCGATCGGCGAATCGGAAGCGAGCTCGCTGCAACTCTGCGCCGCCGCCCAGCGCTCGACTTCAGCGACGAGCGCGCGCGCCACACCTTTACGCCGTGCGGACGGCTCGACGTACAACCCCTCCAGAAACGCGACCGGCGAAGTACTCGTACCGTTGACGTAGTCGACTCGCTGCGATGCCTCGACGAAACCTACCGCAGAACCATCGGGCGTATAAGCAAGGCGCACGCAATGTCCCCGCGCCAGGGCATCACCCATGTAGCGCAGATGCTCGGCCTCGGTTCCGTCGGGCCACAGGCTCGAGCGCAGCGATAGCCAGCACGGATCGGTGGCGTTTGCCGGAGGGATGATTTTCATGAGGCCTTGCGCCGGCTTACTGCGGACTCAGACCTCCGGCCTGTGACACACGGCTTCAACATTGTGACCATCCGGACCGATGACAAAGGCGCCATAGTAGTGAGCATGATACTGAGGCCGCAGGCCGGGAGGCCCGTTGTCCCTCCCGCCGGCGGCCATGGCGTGGCGATAGAAGTCGTCGACTTGACTCCGGGTCTCTGCGGTAAAGGCGAGGTGCAGCGGTCCACATTTCACCGTGCTCGCACCGAGCCAGAAAGACGGTTTGTGGTCTCGTCCCAACCCTACGCCATCAGGGACCTCCATTACAACAGTGACGCCGAGCGGGGCAAGCGCTTTGACGAAGAATGTCTTGCTCGCTTCGAGATTACTGGCGCCGATTCCAATGTGATCGAACACGACTTTCTCCTTTTGCCCGGCGCGTGGCCGGGATGGCAGTAGTTTGGCAGAGTGAGAAAGCGTCGCTATTAGGCCGCGGCACGTTTGCGCAGAAAAACGTGGGTCGCACGCTCGCCCGCGACGTAATTCGCGCATTCGTATCCCAGGGCGCTCATATCGATGCCATTCCACAGCTGCTCGCCCGAACCGAGCAACACAGGCCGGATGGCGAGATGCAATTCGTCGATCAGGCGGGCGCGCAGATACTGCCGAACAGTGGAGACGCCACCGCCGAGGCGAACATCGCGGCCGCCTGCTGCGGCGGTCGCCTGCTCCAAAGCTGCGTGGATGCCTTCGGTGACAAAGCGAAACTCGGTGCCTCCCGCCATCTTGAGCGGCGGCCGTGGATGGTGCGTCAGCACAAAGACCGGGGTGTGATACGGCGGCTCGTCGCCCCACCAGCCCTTCCAGCTGTCATCCGGCCACGGGCCCCGGACGGGACCGAACATGTTGCGCCCAAGAATCCAGGCGCCGATTCCGGCAAAGCCTTGCTCCGCAATTCCGTTGTCGACTCCCGTCTCACCATCAGCGTTGCCCTGCATCTTCTGCCACAGGCGCGTGGGGAAAAACCACTCCATCAACTCGGGGCCCCGGACGCCGAGGGGATTCTTGAGATCCTGGTTCGGGCCGGCACCGTAACCGTCGAGAGATACGGCGAAGCTTTGGACGCGGAGTTTCGACACTACATTCCTCCTTGGTCGGTCACAAGCGCAATGACATAAAGACGCTATTCGGGTCTTCGACATACTCGCCGAAGGGTCCGCAGCATGTGAAACCGAAACTTTCGTACAGCCGCTGTGCGGGTCGGAACGCCTCCATCGAGCCGGTTTCGAGGCTCAGGCGCTCATAGGCGCGAGCCCTCGCCACCGTGATGATATGAGTCAGGATCGCGCGACCAGCGCCTCGGCGACGAAGCGCATCGGGCGTGCGCATCGATTTGACCTCGCCATGCTTTCGATCGAGTTCCTTGAGTGCGCCGCATCCGAGCAGAAGCGGACCATCCCAGGCAGACCAGAAAGTGATCTCCGGCTTCCGGAGTTTCTCAAGATCGAGTGCGTGAACGCTTTCGGGCGGCGAGAGCGCGTGCATGCTCTGCAGATGCTCATTGAGCAGCGCATGTATTTCCGGTCGCGAAAGATCATCGATCTCGATTTTCATGGCCGCAGCCGGCTCGTCAGCGCATCCTGCGGGTCCTCGCGCCGTTCCGCATACCAAAGGTCCATGCCCTGCCGCTGCTTGACGGCCCCGGGTCCGCGCAGCGCGAGTCGCGCGAGGACCGCCAGCATTTCGCGGACAGAATGCGTGCGCAGTTTCCGCCCGGACGTCATCACCGCCTGCCGCAAGACGACGAATTTGCCATGGCGCTTCAATGCCTGGCTCATCACCAGTTCCTCGGCGCCATAGAACGCTTCGTCGAACCCGCCCACCGCCACGAAAGCGTTGCGAGTACAGAACAGGAAACAGCCGGCGGCCAGGCCAGCTGCCCGGAACGACCAGACCAAAACCGGCATAAGCAGCCTCGCATACAACGGGACAGCCCCGTCGAATTCGACGGCGGCGCCACCGCCGGCCGCGCCGCCGCGCAAAGCCTCGACGGCAGAGCGAACCACCGCCTCGTTCACGACTGTGTCGGCATCGACAAAGATGAACCAATCGCCCTTCGCCTTTCGAGCGCCGGAATTGCGCGTGGCCGCGATCTGGCGGTGAGCGACGCTGACAAGTACGGCGCCGTGGCGAAGAGCGATGATCGCGGTGCGATCCGTGGATGCGTCATCGACGACTACCAGTTCGTACGGTTCGCCTACAGCCCGGCCTGCCGCGTGCAGGCCTTCAAGCGTGGCCCCGAGCAAGCGCTCCTCGTTATAGGCAGGGACGATGAACGAGATCATTGGCGCTTCGGGATGATCCGCGCGTGAGAGGTCATGCAACTCCCGGCTGCGCCTGGCTGTCCGGGGACTCCTCGGTTTGCTTGAAAGTGGCCGGCGAAATGAACATATGTACATGGCCACACCGCTCGCACACCGCACATTGGGCGCTTCGATTCCACGCCTCGGGGTCGAGAAGCTCGGTGAGCGGCGTGGCGAATTGAACTTCCTGTTCCCAAAATATACTGTGGCTGCATACGGTGCAGCGAAGCTCGCGGCCTTGAATCACGATTGGTCCAGGGCGCTCGGAATTGGGCGGCATGATCATATTCCTCTGCGAAATATCCAGTGACGCAAGCTTGCCATTTATTTGAACACGAGGTGAGCCACTTGCGATTCAAGATCCCAATAGATAATCGCCAGCGCGGTCAAATCGAACGCGGCGTGCGCACACATCAGCATCCAGATGCGTCCCGTGATTGTGAAGATCGTCCCGAACACAAGACCCACGATCGTGGCCTGCTCCACGCCAGCCAGGCCCTGGTCATGGAAATGCGCCAGTCCGAACAATCCGGCGGTGAGCGTCACGATCAATATTTTCGCACCGGTCCCGGTTCCAAGGAGCTTGCCTAGGCGTTCGAACAGATATCCCCGGAACAGGGTCTCTTCTCCGAATCCGGCGCCGACAATCACGGCGAACAGCATTCCCGGGAGCGCGGCCGGATTCCCTGCGAGGTAATGGTAGGCCTGATTGATCGGATCAGCACCGAGAGCCGGCATCACGACCGCTTTCATCAGAAGCTTGAACGCGATGCCGAAAGGGACCCCGAGGATCAAGCTTCGGATCCAGCTCTTGGGACGGACGTAACCGATTTCCCGCCACGGCGTGTGCGACCGCCAAGCCCACAAGAGCACAAGCACCGCGCTGAGGGGAGCGATCACCAGATTGCCCGCGGCAATCGCCGCAATCGCGAGGATTCCGAGCGGCCCGAACCCTCGCAGGGCGGCGGCGAAACGATCGTCCGGAGGTACTGCTCCCGCGGTCGGGATTCGAAACTCCCGTTCGCGCAGTCTTGATGCCTCTCTCGTCATATTCGGTCCACGGAAGAGAGGACGATTCAGCTTTCGTTGTGTTCCAAGGTTACGCGCCGGCGCGTGCCTGACGAAAGGTCGTAGGTATTGAAGCTATTCATCATACGGCCGTAGAGATGCAGGCTGACCGCACGGGACCGCTCCGGCGGCACACCGGTGACGTGAATGTGGTCGGGATTTGGCACAAAGCTGGTGACAGCGCCCCGGCCCAGGAGAATGACGCCGCCGCGCACGAGATCGATGCCTTCATCCGCTCCGCGGTCCGGTGACAGGCGAACGTAGTTGCGTTCCTCCAGCACGCCCTCCAGGATTCCCACGACACCCCAGCTGCCATGGTCGTGTATCGGCGTCCATTGCCCCGGCAGCCAAACCAGCGTGTAGAGCGACAGGCTTCCATCCGGTGCGTCGTAAACGAGATTTCGTGCATAGTGGCTCGCGTCACTCCGGTAATGCTGCGGCTCGAGAAACGTCGTTGCTCGCTCGATCAGCTCCAGCATCAGCGGAGCGAGCGCCAACACGCAATCGGCGGGATCGGAGCCATCACGCGTGCGGTCCGTAGCTTGTGAGACGAAGGCTTGAAGGGAAGGCAAGATCATGACGTTCCCGTTGCCTTTCAGGGGCCAACCAAACCGTCAAGGCATGCGTGGCCCGGAATGCGGGGTTGATATGACGTCCGAATCGATATCTTAAAATGCCGGTGACGGACGCCGTTCAATGCTGGTTCTGCGGAAGACCGTCGGCAATCTCATAGTAATCCCCTTTCTCGGCCACGAAGATGTGCCGGTCCAGGTGCGTCGAGGTCGGCGTGTCGAATGCGCCCATTGCGATCGCTATCCAGTCTCTCGCGGGCGGGTCCCAGAACAAAGACGATCCGCACGTGGCGCAGAAGCCACGCCGTACCTTCGCCGACGATTGGTACCAGGATATGTTCTCATGACCGGTGATGACCAGCGCTGCGCGCGGCACATTCGCCGACGCAAAGTAGTGTCCAGAGTGCTTTCGACACTGAACACAGTGACACGCGTCAGGAGCACCAAGGTCTCCGGTCACAACAAAGCTGACGCTACCGCAGAGGCATGATCCCTTCTTCATGGCCACCTCCTTGCGTGGCAGTGCGCGAACCAGGTTGAGGCGTCGTCAAGATCGGAAGCGTCCGGGTTAGCCGAGACGGTAGGCGGCATGATCGTGTACCGACTCCTCGATTGCAACCACAATCAATACGGTGAGTCGTCCTTGTGCACGAACTTCCACGTTCCGTCCGCCATCCGTGCCTTGAGGTCGTCATCCGGATAGCTTCCTTCATCCCCGAGAGTTCTGTCTCCGACCTCGAGGTACAGCACAGATTCCTCGGTCTCGTTGATCAGATGGTGGCCATTTCCAGATCCCGCTTTGAATCCAGCGCACATTCCCGGCGATAGCCTCGTTCGGCCTTCGTCGGTGCGCAGCGTTGGATATCCCTGCAAGATGTACACGAACTCGTCTTGCTTCGTGTGGGCGTGGCGCAACGCCGACACTGCTCCCGGAGCAAGCTGAGTCAAATTGACCCCGAAGTTGGCGAGGCCGAACAAGTCGCCCAATGGCCGCTTGCGCCTGCCCGCCATCTGCGACGCAAAGGGCTCGGGATAGTTGGATGGCTTCGCCCGCAACGGCGCTTCAGCGGCGACGATTGCAACGGGATATTTTGGACCTGGCATACGAAATCGCTTTCGGGCTACGCGCACGACCGCTACGACGAACAATACCACCAGCACCCACAACGCCGCATTTGCAGCCGCAGCGAACGCGATGCCTGTGGGAGAAGTTGGCGCGGAACGGAACGGCCCACCCAGGACAAGCCACCAAACGCTTACGCCAGGCTCTACGAAGTCGGAGAAGGGATTACGGATAAGGGATGGAATGGTCTCCGCGGAGTCGAGCGCTGTCAGGACTGCGGCGCTAGCGATCGCCAGCACTGCCGCGGCGAGGAACCAGGACCTACGCTTGACGGGGCCCATGCATGCTGCACCTAATTCTTCGGTACCGTCTTCGCCGCTGGATCCAGCGTAATCGACGCGGAAAACGTAACGTCGTAGCTCCAATGCTGGCGAAACTCGTTCTGCGTGCCATCGGTCCAGAAACGCCCGGCGACTCGCTTCTCGTCATATGCGGTTGGCTGCCACCGAACGAAGGCGGCGGACGATACAAAGGTCGTGAACGCCGGGTGCAGCGGCTCGGCGCTCATGATCCTTGCGTCAGGATTGAGTCGTACGACCAGGGCGACCAGACCGTCATTGCGCGTCATCGTTTCGAGTCGCTCGGTGTTTCGAGCATCGGCGGCTCCGATTTTACGGTCCGAAAGAACGACGATAACGTCCATGTAGCCCTTCTCGAGCGCGCTGTCGACCTCCTGTGCGACGGCGTACCTGAGCACCGCCGATTTGCCATTCGCCACAAGGGAGCCCTTCACTTCCTGAGCCGTTGCAAAGCAACAAAAAAGCAACATTGCGCACGTAACAGTTGCGAAGACTGCTTTCATTTTCGCTTCCCGGTTATGCCGACAGCTTCCAAATTTCAACAGAACGATCGCGGATGTTCAGAGAACGAACGGTATAAGTGTTGCGACACGCTGGGAGTAGACCTGATAGGCATCTCCGAACTGCTGTCGCATCCAGCGCTCTTCGATCCGCAGCTTGCGCCAAAGGGCGCCCGCCGCCAGCGCAAAGGCGAGGATAGCGCGCCAGTCGCCGAGCGCCAGAGTCGAGCCGAGAAGTGCAAGCAGCAGGCCGGTGTAGATCGGGTGACGGACAAGGGCGTACGGCCCGCTCATGACGAGCTCGTGTCCCTTCTTGATCGTGACGCTACCGCTCCAGTTCCTGCCGAGATGCAAGCGTGCCCAGACGGTGAAGAGCAACCCGCCGGCCGTCAGGAATACCCCAATCCAGAACGACCATTCCGTCAACGGCAAAAAGCGCTCGGCGAGCAATGGAATCCGCACTCTTTGCGACGAGTAGAGAAGCACTGCAAACGAGAGAGGAACAATGTGCGAAAGGCGGGATCGCAAGGACTCGCGCTGGATGGTGCTCTTGACGTCGCGCGATGCGACCCACCAGTAGACCACCCAGCTCGCCCACATGACGGGAAAGGCGTATGGGTAGGCGAATGGCATCACGATCGCCTCACGATGCGAGGTGGTGAAACCAGGCACCGCTGCCTGGCTTGACCTTGTCCGACCGGATTTCAACGACGGGTTGCATTTCGTCGGTGCCGACTCGAGGTCTCATTGAGGCTGCAACTCATGCTCGCTTGCCATGAATCGCTGACCGTCGGATGCCTCGATTTCGTATTGAACGATCTTCCCCGAAGCGTAGCCTTCGGCGACTTTACCAATTTGGCTCTTGAACATGACGCGCGCGCCTCGGACGAACCGGAATACCGACTTCGCATCTGGATCGTCCAGCGTATGCAGACCACCGTGCCAGTGAATCCGGAACGGCCCGACACCGTGGACCTGCACGACGGCCCCTGTCGCCGAATAGCCAAACATCGTACTGCCCTTGGGAGCGAACGCATAGCTGCCTGCTTTGAGCTCCTGCAGCGTCTCGGCCTTGTATTCCTCGCCGAACCCGAAGTACCAGGTGCCCTCGACGACAGTGATATTTTCATCGACGGGATGAGAGTGCGGCGGGACGATCGTTCCGGGCAGCTCGCGTATGCGCATGACAAACGGTTCACCGGCGATCTCAGGATCCCCATAGAGAATTTCGACGTCGCCCGCCATCGATTTCAGCGGAATGATGCGGGACTCGCGGAGACCTTTCCTGGCATCCGCTCGCGCGACGCCAGAGGCTGCCGCCATTGGAGCGCTGGAAATGCCCGGAGCGGTGCAGCCCACCACGCCGACGATCGATAGAACAGGAATCGTCCGGACGATGACCGCGAGCTTAGGACGCGATCGCATATAGCTTGAGCTCTTCGTCGTCCGGTTGCAGCTTGACCGTGCCCTCAAAGCAAAATCCCAGTTTCTCCAGCAGCCTGCTCGACCGATGATTGTCTGGTGAAAGGATAGCAACGATTCGACGCAGACCCAGCACCTTTCTTCCGTAGCGCATTACGGCCGTGGCAGCCTCAAAGGCGTACCCGTTGCGCCAGAACCTTGGGAGAAATGCAAACCCGAGATCCACGTCTTTCAACCCTTCACGTTTGATGAGACCGCATATGCCGATGGGTTCACCGATTTCCCTCAGCTCAACCATATAGAGCCCGAATCCCGTTCGCTTATACATCGCGACCGGCCCGTTTTCGATATAGCGAACTGCATCTTGTGCCGTCTTTACGCCTTTGTCGCCGATGAATTGGATCCACGACGGTTCATTCACCAGCCCGAGAATAAACGCGGAATCGCCGGCATTGAGCCAGCGAACACTCAATCGTTCAGTCTCCGCAACATTCAACCGTGTATCCCCCGGGTGGTCAGGGCACAGCGCGAATCCAGCGCAGCAGACGCTTCAACGCATTGCATGCGCGCACATTGATCGGCCCACAAACGATCGACGGCCGTCAGAATTTCCGACAGCAAGGAACGAAGAGCCTCATTGATCCACAGTTGGTTCAGTCGCCTCACCTCGGGGATGTTCTGCACGAGATCATCGATCGCGTCGCCTAGCTGCCAGCGCACGAACTGGGCTTGGTCTCGAAGAGTTGTTCTGATTGACTCTTCCTCCGAGAGCGACTGAGCCACCTTCGCGAGTTCCACCTGCCTTTGCAAGTACTCAACCTGGATCCGGGAGTCAGTCAAATGATTGTACGTCCAGTAGAGATAAAAGCGCTCTTCGCCGGAAGCAGCGTCAAGCAAAGAGCGAAACTCTGTCTCAAGGGCGGCGACGGTGTTTGCGTATCGTTCGACCTCGTTCAAATACGCAGAATCTCCGATACGCTCCGCGCCGTGCACCACCGGCACGAAGGGCGCGCAAATGGACAGCAGTAATAGCAAGCTAAGACGTATGGTCATGGACCGCTCGCCAGCCGGCCGCTGTGCGTACCCAGACCAGCGTGAACCAGCCTGATTGTTCGGGCTCTGCTCCGCCGGAGAGGACGAAGCGACCCGTCACGAGCGCCGATTGTTCGGAAAGCGCCCGAACCTTTACGCTCTCCATGCGCAGGCTCTGCTTGGGCTTGCCATCGACGAAATATGTTTGACCGAATGACGACTCGATGGCCTCAATCGTTGGACGCGGACCGTTCTTGGTCATGACCGTGACGGATGGATCGTAGATTGCGACATGGCCTTTCAGATCGCCTCGATTCCACGCCTCGACTGAAGCTTGCATCGCAGCGAGAATTTGTGATTCGTCCTGCTTGCTCATGATGCCTGTCGGGCTTTGACTGAGCGCGGCGCAGCCACCCAGCATAAGGCAGCAGCCGGCGACCAGTGATGCGGCAAAGGCGCGCCTACCGGGCACGATCCGGGTCGAACGAGAGGTTAGGGCGCTCGCGTAACGACTATTTGAGCTTTCGGTCTTCACGCTTGGCTGCTTCCATTGCTTCAGGCTCCAAGTCTTCCGCGTAGCGATTGAGACGCACGAACGCACCCCAGCCGGCAAGCAGCAGTCCTACCGAGAGCAAGATGCTCGCTGCGTATGGTAACTGCGCCGGATCCTCGTGCAAGGCCCTAAAAGTCGCCACAAGACCCTCGATCGCAAGCGCAACTACAACGACCACCAGGAAGCGAGACAAAAAGCGGCGCACGCGTGTCGGCCCGCTGATATGGGCGTCGCGAATGACTTCTTCCTCGGTAATAGTCTGCGCGATCTGGAGAGCGACGACCGCAGCAGCCAACAAGCCAACCGCTTCGATTATTCTCTGTGCGGCCGCCTGGTCCCAGCCTGCGGCGAAGGCACTCCAGCCGATGCGGGCAGCTATTACGATGAGCAGCAGCGCAGCGCAGGCGAACAGAAGCGCCATGAGCGCATGAACAGTCGAGAACACCCGCAAAATGACTTTCATTGAAATAGTCCCATCAGAGAAAAGCTGACATCGCTACGCCGGCGCCCTGACGAACCGGGTAACCGCCGGTCCGACGCCGCGTTGGCAAAGCCGTGCCTGCCAGACCACGTGGCCGTCGATGGCGTCGACAGCCCTACATTAGCAACGCGACGCAAACGGCGCAAACCGCGACGTTGCCAATCGCGGCGAGCGCAAGGCGTCGATCGCGCACGGCCCAAGCGAAGGCGACGACGGTAAGTACAAGGCCAAGACAGCCGATGCCAAGACTGAGGGCCTCGGCAAACAGGCGCGTAAGGCCCTTGTCGGAAAACGTGATAACCACATTGGGCGGCGGGTCGGTGACAAAAAACTCTGCGTAGACGAGGCCGAGCAGAAGCAGCAGCCAGGCCAGGATGGCGACGGCGATAGCGGCAGACGCGATCTTTGAGCTTGCCTTAACCACGGGAGGCGCCCGATTCCCGATCCTCAAGTTTTCGAATCACGCGGCACGGGTTTCCCGCAGCAAAGACACCTGATGGGATGGCGCCAGTGACGACACTGCCTGCCCCGATCACGCAGCCGCTTCCGATAGTGACTCCAGGACAGATGATCGCTCCTCCGCCGACCCAGACGTCGTCTGCAATGGTCACCGGCACACCGGATTCAAGACCAATTCTTCGCTGTACGTGGGACATTGAATGCGTTGCCGTATAGATATGGACGCCGGGCCCGAAAAGGGTATTGCTGCCGATGTCCACTCGGACGACGTCGAGCAGGACACAATTGACATTGAAGTAGACATTTTCGCCCAGCTCGATGTTGTACCCGTAGTCACAGAAAAAGGGCGGAGTAATGTCGGCTGTAACGGGCTTTCCGAAAAGCATGTTCAACACTTGCGCTCTTCTCGCCGCTTCATTCGGACTTAGCGCATTCAGCTCATGACATAGCGCCTGCGCTCTCAGACGCTCTGCGCTCAGAGTTGGGTCTGTCGGGTCGTAAGGCAACCCAGCCAGCATTTTCGCCTTCTCGGTGCTGGTCAGTGGAGATGCTGCGCTCATGAGGGCTGATGCCGGAGTTAAAGGGCGGCCCGGAGCCGCAAGCAGAGGGCCGACCCCTTGAACGGCAACACTAGGACTTCGCTTTCTTCGAAGGCTTCGACTTGCCGGAGCTGTTGAGAGCGACGGCTTGGCGGACGAGCGCCTTGAATGCGGACTCGTCGACTTCTTCTCCTTCGTGGATGTCGATCGCCCGGCGTACGTTGCCGTCGAGACTCGAGTTGAAGAGGCGGGCCGGGTCTTTCAGAGACGCACCCTTGGCGAAGGTCAGCTTCACGACACTCTTGTAGGATTCGCCAGTGCAGATGATGCCGTCGTGCGACCAGATCGGAGTGCCCATCCACTTCCACTCCTCGACGACATCCGGATCCGCTTCCTTGATGAGCTTGCGCATTCTGGCGAGGGTTTTCCCGCGCCAGTCACTTAGGTCGGCGATTCTTTTCGAGATTAGCTCCGATGCAGGCTGGCCTTCGCTCGCGCCCGATTTCTTCATGGTCTCATCCTGGAAGTTCCGGACAACGTCAGGCCGCATTGTTGCCGCTCGCCTGCCAATCGGCAGCGTAGGCACGGCGGAAGTTGACAGGCGGAGACGTTACCGAAAGGTAGGCGAATTCGGCGGACCCCGTGTTCTCGAAGCCGTGAACGTCGCCCTCCGCAAAACGCACCACATCACCTTCTGCGAATGGCGCGGTTGCGGCACCTCCCAACAACAGGACGCCACTCCCGCGCAGTGCGACCCAGACTTGTTCAGAAGCCGTGTGAGCATGCGGCGGATTCCTGGCGCCAGGCGCGATGGTGACTCGCGTAATGGTTACACGTTGGGACTGTGAATTCTCGGGGAAGAGCAGTTGCTCGGACGTTACGCCGCCATTGACAAACGATGCGACTTCGGTTCGGCGAATGATTTCCATGGAGGCCTCCGAAATGCGCCCTAAGGTGCCCGCTAATGGGCACGCCGCGTGGACAACAGCTGCTGGAACCGCGGATCTTCGCATAGCGCGTAGGCGACACGCTCTCCGATAATCCTGTTTGCCACGGGCGTGCAATGGCTGCTGTCTTCAAAATACGTTTTCGTCGGCGGAAGTGTCCCTACGATGTCGACGAGCAATGCCCCGGTAGAAGCCGCCACCTCGCGATAAACGCGGTTGAATTCGTCCTTCGTATCCAGGAGAGCGGAAATCGACATATACGGTTGGTAGAACAGCCGCGAACCCGACGACCATATTTGCGCCAGCCGGCTCTGGCTTCGCTGTATCTTCGACTCCCGCGTCAACAACACGACGATGGCTCCGCTTTTCTGGCACATGATAACGAGGTCACGCAGCCTGTTCTCAAAGTCGCGCGAAAGCTCTCTGAGTTCGTGCGGCTCGAACTTCAATTTGCCGCGATCGCTGAGCGCCCTCAGCTGGCGCAGCACCACGACAAGATTCTTTTCGATCCACGCGAACAGGCTCGACCGCCGTGCGAATCGGCTGGGAACATAGTGAATGCCCGAATATCCGATCTTCACTCGCGCTTTGTCGGCGGCGCTGCCGCTCGCACCAGGAACAAGGGCCACGACGTCCGGTCGGAACTTCGAGATCGACTCCCGGAACTGGATTGTCACCTGGCCAATCCCGTTTCCCGGTATTCCCGCATTGACGTAATCATACGATGGTCCGTCATGCGCGGCGCCCAGCGTCTCCAGGGCGTGAAGCGGCCAGGTCGTCTCATTGCCACCGCGCCAAGAGCCGAACACAAACGAATCGCCGAGGAATGCGAGCCGGATTGTTCCCGCCGCCTTCTCTAGGGGAATCTCGGGGCTTCGATAACCCTGCGAGTTGGCCTGTACGGACGCGAACTTGGCGCCGGGCCGCATCCGGCGCAGGCCCGACTTTTCAAGGACGAACAAGTCGAACACGTCCTCGTCACGCGTTCTGTTGGCCAACCGTCCGTGCGATGTGTCGCCGCGGCGTCGGATGCGCGGGCGGGCTATGCGCTCGTCGATCGAGTCGACGGGCAAGTCCGGACTACGACCCGTTTTGGGCCAGTGTTTCCGTTCGTCGATCATCGCGGCCATCGTTCTGATCGTGCTCGCATCGCTGAATATGAGGTCGATGGTCAATTCAACGTCGAACAGTTCGTTGGCTGCCAGGACGAGCTGCGTTGCCGCCAGCGAGTCGCCGCCGGCCAGGAAGAAATCGTCGCTTGGGCCCAGCCCGTCCTTTTGCAGCAGCCATTGCCACAGCTCGGTGAGCTTGGCTTCGGTTGCGGTCGCCATCTCATCGGTTCGCGGGCCCCGAGCAGACTGCGAGGTCGGGCCAAACGTCTCGAACAGCTTGACCAGCTCGGATCGGCGTGCCTTGCCGGAAGGTCCTCTCGGGATCTGCTCGACGAACACAAAGGTCCGAGGCAACTTCACAGGCTCGATTCGGTCGCGAAGAAAAGCCGTGATGTCACGGTCGCTCAGCTGTGAGTTCGGCACCAGAACCACCGCCGCTGCGACTACCTCGCCCAGCATCGGATGCGGCACGGCGAACGCCGCCGCGTCGGCGATTTCGGGATGGGCGACCAGCGCTGCGTCGACGTCGATCGGCGAAATCTTTTGTCCGCCGCGATTGATCATCTCCTTGATTCGGCCGACGAGGCGCAGGTAGCCGTCCTCATCGAAAACACCCACGTCCCCCGTTCTGTACCAGTCGCCGAAAAACGCTTCCTCGTTCGCCGTCGGATTGCGCTCGTATCCGTCGAAGACATTGCCGCCGCGAACGACCACCTCACCCTGCTCCCCCTGTTTCACCGGATGTCCGAGGTCGTCGACGAGCGATACTTCGCTGTGGGCGATGGGACGACCGACCGACCCGAGCTTGCGCTGCCGCGGCGGCAATGGGTTGCCGCAAATCCGTCCCGATTCCGTCGACGAATAGGCTTCGATGACGGGCACCGCGAAGATCCGTTCCAGGCCGGTTACGATGTCAGGGTTGAGCGGGCCGGACGTCGCACGGATGAAACGCAGGGCATGACCAGCAACCGCGGACGCGTCGCGTTTGAGGGCCTGATAGACACCAATATTGAAGTTGTAGCTGGCAACGTACCAGGTCGGCCGAAGCGTTGTCAGGTCGTCGATGAACGCCCGCAGATCGAATGGACCTCTCTCGTCCGGATGGACTACGCAGCCGCCCGCAAAGAGTGAGGTACAGGAATTGGAAATACCGCTGCACAGGAATAGCCGATTCTGATTGAAGCAGCGATCGTCCTTCGTCAGTTCGTGCAGGAGGGCCGTCGATTCGGCTCGCGACACCATGTGGCGGTGGCGCAGGGGAACGAGCTTGGATGCGCGAGTAGTGCCGGAAGTGCCGAACACGAAAGCGATGTCGTCGGCGCGTGCGGGAGGCGCCGGCGCGTGATCCCGCGGAGACGGAAGGTCGAGCGTAACGTGGCCCGCCGGATCTGCGTCGCGTCCCTGCCTGACCTCGATCACGCGAATCCCCGCCGCGCGCGCAGCCTCGCGAACGGGGCCGTCGACCCGCGCATCGACAATGACGGCCTCGACGCCACAGGCATCGAAATGGTTTCCGAACTCTTGTGCGGAGTACTCGTTGCTGATCGGAACGGCGATCGAGCGCTTCACAACGCCGAGAACGGTCGTCAACGCCTCCGCGCCACCGCGATGAACGACCGCGAGACGACTGTCCCGACCGAAACCCGCATGCTGCAGCTGGGCAGCTATGCCGTCCGTCAACCGTGCGAGCTCGCCATAGCTCATGTCCTTCCTGTTCCTGCCGGCGATCGCCGGGGCGGCAGGCGTGGCGCGGCCCCAATAGTCGACGACCTCGCCGATCGTGTATCCGACGGCGACAGCCTCAGATGTGGCACACAACTCTATATCGCCCATATCGCAATCATGACGGGCCCCGGTCCTGTTCCGATTGGCTTGCATGCAGACGACCCGGAATTATATTAGTCTCGACCCGTGCGTGATACCCGTCGCACTCCGCTGATCCGCGCCCCTCCCCAGCAACCTTTTCTCTCCCGGCTTTCGGCGTGAACGTCAAGCATTCGAACCTCGGCAAGCGCATGGCGAAGGGTGCCCTGTGGACGGTCCTGATGCGCCTCACGCTGCGCTCGATCGGCGTGGTAAGCACGATCGTGCTGGCCCGACTGCTGGTTCCGGCAGACTTCGGATTGGTCGTCCTTGCGAGCATGTTGATCGGTCTCGTGGAATTGGCGAGCGAGTTCGAGTTCGCAACCTACCTGATCCGTTCGCAAGACATCGATCGCAGCTATTACGACACGGCATGGACCCTGTCGGTATTGCGGGGCGGTTTGATCGCGGTCGTGCTCGTGGTCTGCTCGTCCGCCGCCGCGGAGTTCTTCGCAGAACCGAGGCTGCAGAACGTCCTCTACGCGCTGTCGCTGGCCAGCCTGATCAGCGGTCTGGCCAACATCGGAACCGTCGATTTTCAGAAATCCCTGAATTTCGATCGGGACTTTCGCCTGACAGTGCAGACCAAGCTGGTCTCTTTCGCGGTCACTGTTCTGCTGGCCGTTTTGCTGCGCAACTATTGGGCTCTCGTCATCGGAATGTTGAGCGGCCGCTTTGCGGCCTTGCTGTTCGGCTACACCATGCATCCTTTTCGTCCCAGGATCAGTCTCGTCCGGACCGGAGCGATCCTGCGGTTCTCGAAATGGGTGATCGCGAATAATCTGCTCTATTACGCGCAGCGTCAGGGCTACGCATTCGTGATCGGCAAGATCCTCAATTCGGCATCGGTCGGCCTGTATGCGGTCGGGCGGGAAATCTCGGCGATGGCGACATCGGAGCTCGTCGTTCCGATCTGTCGCGCGATGTTACCGGGCCTCTCCGCGCTCGAGAAGGACCCAGCCGCGATGCGGCGTACCTTCCTCGACGGGCTCGCGGTGATCGTTCTGCTTGCGTTGCCGCTCGGCGTCGGTATAGCACTGACCGCTGATCCGTTGGTGCGAGTTGCGATGGGTCCGAATTGGGTGGCCGCAGTCCCCGTGGTGCAGATCCTGGCCATCGTGGGAGTCGTCCGCGTGTTCACTGCCAACAGCGACCCGCACCTTCTGGCCCTCAACCTGCCGCATCTGACGACCGTATTGGCGTGCTTCGGGGCCGTCGTCGGCATCGTTTCGATGCTGTGGGCGGCATCGATCTGGGGTCTCGTCGGCGCGGCGTGGGCAACCAGCGCGACCGCGTTACTTCAGATGCTCCTGAACTACGCCATCATTTGGCGGGTGACCGGAATCTCGCCTGCCGCCGTGGGGGCGGTCATCTGGCGCACTGTTGCCGCGTGTCTGCTGATGTCCGGCGCGGTCCTGACCCTGCTCGATTTTTGGCCTCGCACCGAGGCGACCTTTTCGCTCTTCCTGGAAGTGTGCTGCGCGTGCGTCCTGGGCGCGTTTGTCTACGTCGTCTCCCTGCTGATGCTGTGGCGTATCTGTGGCATGCCGCCCGGTGCGGAAAAACACGCACTCGAGCTCATGTCCAGCCTTGCGACGCGCATCGGCTTGTGGCGTGCAGCGGATCGGACTTGACCGGTGGCCAGCGGTCCGGTGTTAGGCACGAACCGGCACCACGTAGCCCAGGCCGACCGCACAAACGTACAGGCCGACTCCGAAGACGATGTGCGCCATGAGACTTCTGAGCCTGGCCTGCGTTGGACTCGGCGCTCGGGATGCCGCGATGCCCAGCCCGAACGACGGTTGCATGACGAGAAACGGTGCCAGCACGGTACCGATGCCAAAGAGCAAGGCAGGCAATAAGGTCGGCCGCGCAAGCCAGTCAGCAGAGACAATGGCGACGAGCACGAGCGCGTATCCGACACCAATGATGTAATGAGCGATCCAGCCGACTGCGCACTCAAAGTGCTTTGGCGAAGAATTGGCGATGCCCGTGTGCATGAACGTTCCCTCGGGCATATGGCGGAACCAGCGTCCAACCAAACAATAGTTGGTCAACGGAGCGCCAAGAGCGCGGCTCAGCAACAGTGACCAAAGGTCCATGAGCAGAGTTGCGCCAAGCCCAACGGTGGCTGCGCTTAGGAAGACCGTGGTTATGGCCGTGATCACTCGGACTCTCCTAGCGCACTGATCGTGACGTAATACCCATCCGGGTCTCGGAGCGAGAACTCCATGGTCCCGGTGCTCGGGTTCATATGGGGCTCCTCCTCGAGTCGAGCGACGAGCGCGCGTGCCCTTGGCAGTGCCATATCGAAATCATCGACACGAAAAAACAAGAGGAGACCGTTGCCTGGCTGCGCGTGATGGGGGCTCATCAACGAGGGGTGCTCATGGGCACCCCAACCGTGGAGGCAGAGCAAGACCGTTCGATCCGAATCGAGGATTTGACCGAAGTATTCGTGGGCAGGAGCAGTCTCCGGCAAGCCAAGTAGCGACTGGTACCACTTGTAGCTACCAGCCACATCCTGAACGCCGATGATCGTCCACGTGCGCCTCATGGGGCTCCTTCGATCTGGCGGGCGCGCCAGCCAGCGCCGAGCGGAGGGCGCGTGAGCGCTGCCGGCGAGGCGTGGGGTTCGAGCGAAAGACTAGGCATCGCGCCCTGCTAACCCGGAATATCAGGTTCAACAAGCGTTGCGAGTTGCGCCAGCGATTCCTGCCAGCCCAGATAGCACATCTCCAGAGGAATCGCTTCAGGGATTCCGGACTGGGCAACGCGCAGTTCCGTTCCACCAAGGACCGGCGTCAGGGACACCGTTACTTCAAGTACACCTGGCAAGTTTGGGTCTTCAAACTTATCCGTGTATCGGATGCGCTCGTTTGGAACGAGTTCGATGTACTCCCCACCGAAAGAGTGACCGTTACCGCTTGAGAAATTGTGGAACGACATTCGGAATGTGCCTCCGACGCGGGCGTCCAGGTGGTGCACGTTGCAGGTGAAGCCGTACGGGGGCAGCCACTTGGCCAAAGCGCTCGCATCGAGGAATGCGCGATAGACCTTCTCCGGCTTGGTGCGGAGGACCCGGTGAAGGCGAACGGTGCGATCCGACATGGATTTGCTCCTGGAGAAGTCGCGAGTGGCGTTTGCGAGGCCTAACGAAACTAGCTAACCGGTCGCAAGCGCATGGGCGCGCAGCCGCCGCTGGCGAACGGCCTGGTTGAGCGAGAGGCTAGGCGTCATGGGTGTCCGGATTCGGCCAGAAACGGCCCTACGCATTTTATGCCGGCTGGTCTCGAACTCGGAGGTCTTCCGGAAAGCAGGAAGGCGGATCAGTCCGTCGTACGGCCGATCGCCGCTGGTTTCGGAAGCCAATCTGCGGCGCGGTCGGTTGGTGCCGCGACGCCAGGGTTTCGAAGCGGAACGGCGGCGGGCGAGACATGTCAAACTAGCTCAACGCCAACGGAGGTCCCATGTCGAAATACATCGATGCCATCGTCATCCCCGTTCCCCGTGCCAAGCTCGACACCTACAAGCGCATGTCCACGGAATGGGGCAAAGCGCACCTGCGGCACGGTGCCTTGTATTACTCCGACTCGATCAGCGACGATGCGCAACCCGGCAAGGTCACGTCGTTTCCTCAGGCGGTGCAGCTCAAGGATGGCGAGGTGATCGCGTTGGCATGGGTTGTGTATAAGGACAAGGCGGACCGCGACCGCATCAGCAAGGCGGTCATGGAGGATCCGCAGCTCAAGGATTCGATGGACCCCTCGAAGATGCCCTTCGACGGCAAGCGCATGTTCTGGGGTGGCTTCGAGACCGTCATCGGGCTCGCCGCCGGCCAGTAAGCCGGGCCAAGGAGGACCGGAGCGTCAGCTTTAGATCGCCAGAGAAAGGGATTTCATTATGAAGCTGAACGCGTCAATGGCTCGCTACATCGTGAACGAGCGCCAAACGGCGTCAGATTGGAGTGGCAATGTTCAAGAGCCACTCGAGTGCGTCTGTCTCTGACGTATAGACGTCTGCCATCAAGCCAAAGTCCGCGGCTACCTTCACTCCAAACTTCTCGGGATGAATGTACTCGGGCTGAATGACCAGGACGACGACAACAATGCCTTTGGCCTTCTGTGCCCACTCTTCCACCATCAGAAAGCGATCAATAAGCGACGGGACCGGCACCCCGACGAGGCCTGTCCCATTGACGAGCAGCTTCGCTACGCGCTGATCACGGCAGTACGCGATCGCACGATTGATAAGGTCCACGACCTCGACAAGAGAACATTCGCCGCGGGGACGAAACTGGCAGACACCTTCTATGACTGCCAGATGCTCCAGCATTGGTGGCCTCTTCAAATGCCTAGTGCAACAAGCTAACCGGCGGAAGTCCGGTTGAGCGGCGGGTTGGGCCACAATAGTCGATCGGGCTCGTGCACGGTGGCCTAACTGGCTTCCGTAATGACAAGGTTCGACGACGCGGAAGCCTTTCGCAGACTAAGGAGTGGCGCGTATTCGGGAGATTTATACCATTCCTTCAGCCTGGCCATCGTCGGAAACTCGAGAATGACCAATCGCTTCGGAGTCCAATTTCCTTCCAGGACCTCGGTAGCGCCCCCGCGCGCGAGATAGCGACCGCCAAAAGCCGCGATGTTTGCACCGATCTCCTTCTTGTAACCTTCGAATGAAACGGGATCCGTAACCTCGATATCCACAATAACGTAGGCAGGCATTCATCTACCTTTCTCGTTGCTCCTTCGTAACCGGGAACACTTTGGCGGCTGGTCTTCACTGCAGCAGGCCGCGGGCGGCCTGCCTTACGTCGGGTGAGGAGAAGCGGAAGGCCGCGCGATCGAGCACATAGTGAATAAAGCTGGTCGCGAAGCCCAGCGCCAGCAGCGCCGGCACATAAGGCGATGAGCGAAGCCACAGCGCTGCCTCGCCGAAAATCCGGTCTGCATAGGTGTATTCGTCGCCTACCGCCTCTACCTCCAATAGGGGCAGCAGGAATATGGACAGGACGGCAAGCACGAGCAAAACTGCCCAGCCGCGGCGGTTGATGGGCGCGAGCAACCGGTGCCAGCGCGCGCCAGCCGTCTGGGCCCCGCGGGAAGCCGCGAGCGAGGTGAGTCCCATCGCCGCACTCCAATGCTGCACGCTCCAGAGCACAATGAACAGGAAGGGATCGCGGGCGAGAAAGCCGAAAAGCACGATCGCCGAGACGCCGAGGACGTAGGCAACGCGCGGCAACGACGGGCGCTGCGAGCGTAATTCGACGTGCAGCACCAGGGCGGTCATGGTGACGACAACGACGACGCTGCCGTCGCGCAGCGTGCGCGCGAATGCGTCGGACACGCCGTCTCCCAGCAGCGGATCGATCCAGCGATCCTGGAAGGCGATCGATCCGGCGAGGGCGTTCGCCAGCACGACAAAGCCGCCGCCAACGACGAGCGCGAACCAGCGATCGAGCCGGCGCGTGATCAGGTCCGACGCTCGTCCCGCTCGCGAGCGATACAAGCTGAGCAGCCCGAAGTGCTGCGCGGCGAAATGGTAACTCACCAGCAGATAATCGAGGACGGCGAGCCAGACCACGCGCTCGGGGAGGGGTATCGGCAGCATGTCCTCGGGCGCGAGCAGTACGGCGAAGCAGGCGATGGCGATGGCCAGCGGCGCTATCACGAAGCGCAGCCGCTGCGTCGCGAGCAGGCCGCGGTAGGCAGGGGTTGTGTAAGCCAGCCAAGCGGACGATACGCGATGGCCGAACCACAGCGGTACGGCGAGAGCGAAGAACAGTCCGTCCACCGGGCTCGCGCGAACGTTGTCGTGGCCCCATCCCAGCAGGAGGATCAGGGGAGCGAGCCACAGCATATTCAGGACCCAGACCAAGTCCCAGGCCGGGCTCTTGATCCATCGCTTCGGGGCGACACCAGTCAGCGCGCCGGCCCGGCTTGATGTGTCGGCGACTTGCGCAGGGCCCTGGGGCGGCCCGAAAGAACGATGCTGCCTGTGTTGCATCGCCATCGGCTATGGAATGACCGACGGGTATTTTCGCTGCTAACCCCGTCGCGCGCCAGCGACCGTTCTGCGCCGATGGCAGACTTTCGTCATCAGGGCGCTTTGACTGTCGACCATCCGCTTGCAGGATCGAACCGCTGCATCGCGCTTGCCTTCTTCGCCGTATCGGGCCCCCGGTCGGACTGATAGACCTTTCCATCCTGGTTGACGATGAAGGTCATGATCCCGGAGTTGGCGTACTTCGCCGGATACGCGACGACGGCGAAGCCTCCGATGTCCCTTCCGCGGAGAACGTAGTCGAACGCTCCCATATCGGCGTTCTTCCCCTGCCCCTTGAGCATCCGAAAGTAGTAGCCGTGGTACGGCGTGGGACCCTTGTCGCTCTTTCTGTAGCCTTCGCCTGCCGCGCGCGCGATCAAGGGACCGAGCGGGCTTGGTGCTTCACCTGCCTTCGTCAGCCAATAGAGACCGTCGTGTTTGCCCGGTGCGCTCTCGAACTTCTGTGCATAGGTGAAGACGCCGTCACCGTTACGATCCTGGGAAGCATACTCGCGCTCCGCATCGACGATCGCCTGAAGCACCTTGATCGTATCGAGTTCATTCGCGCCGATTCGCCGGGCGAGGAGTTCCCTGCTCCCGGCCGCGGTGTCGAATCGCCAGCGGTCGCCGTTCTTGATGATCGGGAACGCGAATGGGAACCCGTCTTCGCCGATCGTCAGCGTCGCCTTGTCGCCGTCCCGCGCGATGGCATGCTTCGCCTCGTACGCCGCGACGAAACGCTCGGCCGCTGCCCGATCGGCGGTCGCGTCGCCCGACGACATCCATTCGCCCGCGTTACCCAGAACAACGACAGTGGCGGTGCGGTCGCGGCTCTTGATCGCCTGCACGAGCGCGCTCGCCGCGTCCTCGGGCGATGCGAACGTCTGCTGCGAGCCGGCAGCTGCGCACGCTTCCGTCGCGACGAACGCGACGACCAAGAGACCGGCAAAAGCGCATGCCCACTCGCGTGCCGTCTTCCAGCGGAGGGCTCCTGTCGTAGTGTCCATGGCTTCCTTACCTCGGTCCATTCATCAGCGCCGGCCACCACCGCCGCGACCGCCACCGCCCATGCGACCGCCGCCGAAATTGCCCGCACCGCGCGCCGCACCGATGCTCGAGGAACCGCGACTACTGAAATCGCGGGTCTGCGCGCCGCTGTTGGTGTCGAACGCCGTCGGGCTGCGCTGGATCGCCTGTCGACCCGCATCGGCGCGGCCGCGAAACGCCTCGCGCGAAGCCGCGTCTGTCGCCGGTCCGCGCCCGTACCGCTGCGCGACGCGCTGGTCGCGGTACGGCACGCCGCCGCGATGGTCGACGTTGTGCCGCCAGTTGTTGTCGCCCGAAATGTTAGTGCGATTGAAGTTGTTGTACTTGCGATGGTCGACGTAAACGCGACCACCACCCCCACCCCCGCCCCAGTCGCAGTTGCCCCACAGCGCCCACCCGATGATGATTCCCGCAGCGAAACCGCCCCCGGGGTAGTAGCCCGGCGGGTACCAGTAGTATGGAGGATAGGCGGGGTACGGCCATGTGCCGTACACGACCGATGGGTCATACGTCGGAACATAGACAACCTCGGGATCGGCGGGCTCGATCTTGATGATGGTGACGTTGTTCTCGGTTACGACGATGACCTTTTGCTCCTTGGAATCCTTGAGCGTTCCTTCCGCGAGAGCCTTCGCCCGCAGCGTCTGCACCGTCGCCATCACATCCGTCTGCTGCGCCAGGAATGCATCGCCGAGCTTCTGCGTCCAGTCGAGCTTCGAGCTCATCATCTGCAACACCTGGGGGAAAGCAGTCAGCGACTTCACCGCCGGATCCCAGGTCTGACTCTGCAATGCGTCCTCGAGCGCCGTGCCCTTGAGTCCGGGATTGCCGGCGATCCAGCGATCGGCGTAGACGAGCTCGATCGGGTAGGTCGAGGCCATCAGAACCTGCGCAAGCAGCGCGTCCGGAAAGAGGGCGATCGGCGCGACGAGCTGGTCGAGTTCCGCTTGCGAGAATGTCTTCGCTTCGGCGGACGGCGCTGCGGCGGTTGATGGCTGCGGTGGCTGTTGGGCCGGCGACTGTGCCGTCGCCGGCATCGCCAAGGCAACGCAGAGCAGGGCTGCGATCAGCGGCTTCAGGCGCTTCATGTGAAGTCCTCCTCTGCTGCAATCGCGAAGGCCAGAGCCATCGGCAGTCGCTGTCCGTCAAGCTCGCGACGGCGGACCAGTTCGCGATCCGACACCTCGTACCGGACATTCTAGCCGTTACTCACCGCCGTCAGTTGCGGCCGTCAACGCCTTGACAGCGATCGCCGCCACGAGCGCGGTAACCAGCACGCCACACACGCCGATGGCGATTGCGAGCACGCGCGCAAGCAGTACCTTGGGCGCAAGGTCGCCATAGCCGATGGTCAGTCCCGATACGAACGCAAAGTAGAGCGACTCCGATAACGACCAGCCTTCGATGACGCCGACAACTACACCGAGCGCGGCGATCAGGCCAATCAGAACTGACAGGATCGGCCAAACGACGGACAACCCGGTGAACAGTCCTGCGGCGAATTCCCTTCTCATCCTGCGCGAAACCATAACTGCCTCCGAGGTCAGGAGGATGGTACGGCGACGTCGCCCATTCTCGAAAGCGGCCGTAGAGCGATCACCGCACGCTCCCTGAGGTCGGGATCACGTCGGTTTGTCTTGCTTCTGCCCTGCCGCCTCGGCCTCGCCGCGGGCCGCCACCCAGCCCATGAAGATCCGGTAGCCCAGCGCCAGCAGCGTCGCACCGACGAACATCCCGAGAATCCCCGCCGCCGCCATGCCGCCGAGTGCGCCGATAAGGATGACCGGCATCGGAGCGTCGACGCCGCGGCCGAGCATCAATGGCTTGAGCACGTTGTCGGCCATTCCCGAGACGAAGAGCAGTACGGTGTAGATGACCGCCTCGACGGTCCCGTAGTCGCCCTTCCACCAGATGTAGGCGATGGCCGGCAGCGTGATGATCAGCGCGGGCACTTGGGCGATGCCAAGTACCAGGACGATCATCGCCAGCACGCCTGCCCACGGCACACCGGCCAGCAATAGACAAAGGCCGACCAGAATTGCCTGAATGAAGGCTACGCCAATGACGCCTTGTGCAACAGCGCGGATGGTCGCCGTGGCCAGCTTCGTGAACTCGGCGCCGCGCGCGGCGCCGGCGACGCGCTCGAAGATGGCAAGGCTTGCGCGGCTGCCCGACTTACCGAAGGCCATGACGATGCCGGCGATGATGAAGGCGGCGACGAATTGGAGCAGCCCCGCGCCGATGCCGGCGACGAAGCCGAGCGCCGCCCTTGCGATTTCCCCGATCTTCGGCTGCATGCTCTGGATCAGAGCAGGCAAGTCGTTGTACGCCGCCGACCAGATCGCATACACCTTCTCGCCGACGACGGGCCACGTCGCAACAGCGTCGGGCGGGGCCGGGATCTCGAGCGTGTTCTCCTGCACGTCGATGATCAATTGACGCACCGAGTCGCCTAGCGAGCTCATCAGCACGGCGGTTGGCACGATGATCAGGGTGACGCCGAGGAGAACGACGATCGTCGCTGCGAGCCCTTGCTTGCCTCCGATTTTGGCCGCGAGGTACTGGTGCATCGGATAGAGCGCGACGGCCAGAATCAGCGCCCAGACCATCAGGGTAAGGAACGGCGCGAAGACCTGATAGCAGAGCATCGCCAGAGCGAGGATGAGCCCGGCACGGATGAGTACGTCCAGCAGGCCCGACGTGTCGCGTTGCCCCAGGTCGGTACCAATCCTGTTCTGCACACTCATAGCGCCTCCCACGGCAGGTTTCCGGCGCCGAGGCGAAAAAAAACGCCACGGGCGAAGGACTGTAGATGTTGAGTATAAACTGTATACTACTAGGGCAGGGTCTCCGATGCCGGGTTATGGTTCCTTGTAGCGGTACAGCTTTCGGCGAAGTTCACCAATGTTTTAGGGCTAGCCGTGAACGGACGTCAAGTTCGGAGAAGAGCGAAGTGATAAGGCTTTTCTGTCGCCGTTTCACTTCGGGCATTGTCGGTTTAACGCATGGGAGATAACCGATGAACAGATTGACGTTCCTATCCGCCGTTTCGAATTCCGCAGTTGCTTCTGGAAGATCGCTATTCGCCTTCATCATGACGGTTGTGTTGGGGCTCGCCTTCGCGGGTGCCGCCATGGCACAGACGACGAGCAAGGTCGATGTACGTAATTTCGAAGTGATCTCGGTCGATGGAAACAGGCTCGTCGTTCGCGATGAGAGGGGCACCAACGAGCTCACGGTGCCACCTGATTTCCGCTTTACGGTCAACGGCAAGAAGATGTCCGTGTCGGAGCTGAAACCTGGAATGAAGGGCACCGCGACGGTGACGACCAAGACTACCGTCACCCCGGTCTTCGTCACTCAGGTCAAGGACGGCGTCGTGTTGAAGGCGGGGCCCAGCACAGTGGAAATTCGGGACGATCAGGGCGTGCGCAGGCGCTTTACGCAGGACCAGTTGGACCAGCGCGGTATGCAGATCATCAAGGACGGTACGGTGATCCGCGTCGGTCAATTGCGGGAAGGCGACACGTTTACGGCGGTGCTCGTCACAAAAGCTGAGCCGGTCGTGTTGACCGAGAAGGATGTGCAGGCGACGACCGCCCCTGGCAAGGCGGAACCCATGACGGCGTCCAAGGCCGAACCCAAAGCGGCGGAACCCAAAGCGGCGGAACCCAAAGCGGAACCCGCCCCGACGCAAGTGGCGAAGGCAGAGCCGCAACCCGCCACCCCACCCCCAAGCCCCGCCCCTCAGCCCGCCGCCGTCCCGCCCGTCTCGCCGCCCAGCGAAGCGACTGGGCTAGGGACGATGTGGTACGTGTTGATCGCCGTGCTCATCGCGATCGTGATATTCGTCATGATGCGCCGGAGAAAACAAACGTAAGTGCGCAGTAAAGATCGGTGCGGCCGTCGCGAGGCTCGGCCTCGGCGACGGCCGACTGTGCGCGCGCGTTTGCCGTCGTACGTGTGTAGGGAAGGCCCAATCACGTGCGTGACTCGCGCCAGACCATCAGCGCCAGCGCGCCGGGGATGACAAGGCCCAATGCGCTCCACCATACCGGAATGACGAACCCGACGACTGTTACTTCCCAGGCAAGGAAGAGACGAAGCAAGTGAACGACCGCAATCAGCGCCAGGAAAACAACTGCGACTGTAGTGAAAGGCTTCAAGGCAGCGCTCCTATTAAGCGATGAAGATCATGACGTGCTCCGGTACTCGCGAAGCGGCTGACGACCGAGCTAACCGGGTCTGGTTAGGCGGCTCGCTCCCGCGCGCCGCCGGCTACTTCTTGTCGACGTAACTATCTCGCGGCGGATAGACGCCGGCGAGCCGCGCGATCAGGATCGCGACGAACAGAGCACCGGTGATCTGCTCGATCATGCATACACCTCGTGCCTGGCGCGTAAGCGGCACGATATCGCCGAATCCAGTACTGGTGAGCACTGTGATGCTGAGGTACAGCGCGTCGGCGTAAACCAGGCGCCCCGGCTGGCCGACGACCAGGTACGACTCCGGATAGAAAAACCCGATGATTGCGTAGTTGTAGGCCCAGAGGACGCCGATCAGGAGGTACGCCGCTGCCGCGCCAAACAGCTTGTCGGGCGTCATCACTGTGGGCTGAAACACATAACGCAGCAGATACGCGGTCGTGACGAAATAGAGCCCGGCGCTGAACATCCATGACTCGGCGAGCTGCCAATCGTCATCGTGCCAAAGTCCGGAGTACTGGAACCAGACTGCGGGAATCGCGAGAAGCAATGCCATGACAAACGACAGTGTCGTCCGGCTTACCGCCGCTACGGTCGTCAGCAGCAGGAACATGTTGACGGCATTCACCACCAGCCGGCCGTGGTCGGTCGGAGGAACGAAGGCCACCGCGCCGATCAGCACGATCAGGACGGCAAACAGCCAGAAACAGCGCTGGTACAAGATGCGCGACAACGCATCGCGCGTTTGAGCGATCGCCATGTTGATCCTCCCGAGGTTGCCGTGTCCGGCTGCGGCTGGTCATCGTCGCCGATGACCGATCGCGCATGAATCTATGACGCCTAACGAATCAAGGCAGCGAGTGTCGCGGCCCCGCATCAACCTCCTCTGATCGAGATGGAGCGACTGCTCGCTGATTCCTTGACGTGAAGCAGGTCGCCGCCCTGGCGGTCTGATCAATTCCCGACGATCGGCGGTTGGTCATCCCCGTGAAACACGATCCGCGATAACCAGCCCGCGACCAAGGCACCGACGATCGGCGCGACCCAGAAGAGCCACAGCTGCTCGAGCGCCCATCCGCCGACGAAGAGCGCCGGTCCGGTGCTCCGCGCCGGATTCACCGAAGTGTTCGTCACCGGGATGCTGACCAGGTGAATGAGCGTAAGACACAGGCCGATCGCGATCCCCGCGAAGCCGGTCGGCGATCGCCTGTGTGTAGCACCCAGGATGACAGCGAGAAACATGAAGGTCATCACGACCTCGCAGACCAGCGCGGAATTGAGGCTGTACTTTCCTGGCGAGTGTTCGCCGTAGCCATTCGAGGCAAAGCCGGCTTGCAGATCGAAGCCAGCCTTTCCGCTCGCGATGAGATAGAGCACGCCGGAACCGAGAACTGCACCCAGCACCTGGCAGATGACATAGGGCAGCAGCTTCGACGCAGGGAAGCGTCCGCCGGCCCAAAGGCCGAACGATACCGCCGGATTGAAGTGACCGCCGGAGACCGGTCCGAGCGCGTAGGCGCCGGTGAGCACCGTGAGGCCGAACGCGAGCGAGACGCCGGTAAATCCGATGCCCAGCTCGGGAACCCCTGCGGCTATTACCGCACTTCCGCAGCCGCCGAGAACGAGCCAGAAAGTACCGAGAAGTTCCGCTGCCAGTGGCGCCATAGCTTGCTCTCCTCAAGTCAGGAGACAGGTTTGCTCGCGCGGCACGCCAGCACTGCGGCGTCTTGGACGCCGACCCCGACACTGCCACGCGGCCAACCATTAATAGCACTGTTGGTGCGGGCTGACAAACCTGGCGCCGGCGGGCGCTGCCGGAAATGCCGCTGCACCGGAGGCGAACGGCGGCCGCAAGCCCTGCGATAATTGAGGCTCCAGGACTCGCGGCCGGCATCGACATGAAGCTGAGTGTATTTACGCCTTCGCACAAGCCCGACTATCTCGGTGCGGCTCACGTGTCCCTCGCTGCGCAGACCAGGACCGACTGGGAATGGGTCCTCGTGCCGAATGGTCCCGCGATGGAGATTCCGGAGAGCATTCGAGCCGACCCGCGCGTGAGGGTCGTACCGGCGCCCGATTGGATTTCCCGGTTCGGCGTCGGCATGCTCAAACGATTTGCGTGTGAGCAGTGCATCGGAGACGTGTTCGTCGAACTCGACCACGACGATCTGCTGATGCCGACGGCGCTTGCCCGGATCGAAGAGGCGGTCTCAGGCGGCGCCGGGTTCGTCTACTCCGATTTTGCGAACTTCCGTGGCGACGGGTCCTGCGAAGTCTACGACGCGGCCTATGGCTGGGTATCGTATCCATTCGCTCACGCAGGGCGCGGCTACACCGCCATGCGCGCCTTCGAACCGGATGCGAGTTCGCTGCATCTGATCTTCTTCGCGCCGAACCACGTTCGCGCCTGGAGCCGCGACGCGTATCGCCGCGCGGCGGGCCACGATTCGACGCTCGGCGTGGTCGACGATCACGATCTTGTCTGCCGCACCTATCTCGCCGGCGTGGAATTCAAACACCTTCCCGAATGCTTGTACCTGTACCGCCTGCAGCCGGATGGACAGAATACGTATCTGCAACGCAATGCCGAGATCCAGCAACGGCAGCAGGAAGTCTCCAACCGGTACGTCTACGGTCTGATCGCCGAGTGGAGCCGACGCAACGGACTGCCGATGTACGACCTCGGCGGCGCGACAGGATGTCCGGAAGGTTTCCGCAGCGTGGACCTCCACGACGCCGATCTGGTGTGCGACATCCGCAAGGGCCTGCCCGTCCCCGACAACTCCGTCGGCTGCGTGCGTGCCTTCGACTTCCTGGAGCATGTGCCGACCTGCCCCGACTCGAGCTGCGACCACGGGGCCGATGGCGTGGCGGCGAAGTGCGTCGTGGGCTTGATGAACGAGCTCTACCGCGTGCTCGCGCCGGGCGGCTGGATCATCTCGCGGACACCTTCAACCGACGGCCGCGGCGCGTTCCAGGATCCGACGCACGTATCGTTCTGGAATCCGAACTCGTTCTGGTACTACACGCGGCGCGAGCAGGCGCGCTACGTGCCGGGCGTGCGATGTCGATTCCAGGGCACGCGCGTCTGGCAGACCTTTCCGACCGAGTGGCACAAGACCCACAACATCCCGTACGTGTACGCCGATCTCGTGGCGCTCAAGGGCCAGCGACAACCGGGGATCTGCGAGATCTGATGCCGCGCAGACCGTCGCACGCGCCGCGCGCGACGCGAGTTACGCAGCGCTCGCGAAAGTCCGCCACATAACGCGCATCGCGGTGGTAACGTCTAGTTCGGGAGCACGGTGATTTGCCTCGCATTGAAGATCGCGGTGCCGTTCCCGACCAACTTGTACACCGCGCTGAAGTTGACGCTGAGGCCAGGGGTCAGACCGGTGAGAAGCAGCATCAGACTCGACCGGACTACGTTGGTGCCTTCCACTCGAAGCGAATTCGTATCCAAAGCAACGCTGTTGTCTAAGCTAACTGACATATAAGCAATGGAGTTCACGTTGGAGCCGCTTAGCTCGCCGGTCAGAATCACGAGCACCTTTCCCGAGGCCGGGATGACCGCGTCAACCGATGGCCCTCCGGCCAGCGGGACGTAGACCGCCGAAGCCGTTGAAACACTCGCGGTGGCAACGCCCTCGACAGCGCTGGCTGCCGCGCCCGGGCCTGTTGCGCCCTGAGTGCCTTGTGGGCCTTGTGCTCCTGTCGAGCCCTGCGCACCGGTTGAGCCTTGCGAGCCGGTTGAGCCTTGAGTGCCTTGCGGGCCTTGTGCCCCTGTCGAGCCCTGCGAACCGGTGGATCCTTGCGAGCCGGTTGAGCCTTGAGTGCCTTGCGGGCCTTGTGCCCCTGTCGAGCCCTGCGAACCGGTGGATCCTTGCGAACCTGTTGAGCCTTGAGTGCCCTGCGGGCCTTGTGTTCCTGTCGATCCCTGCGAACCGGTGGATCCTTGCGAACCTGTTGAGCCCTGAGTGCCTTGTGGGCCTTGTGCTCCTGTGGAGCCCTGCGAACCGGTGGATCCTTGCGAGCCGGTTGAGCCCTGAGTGCCTTGTGTACCTTGTGCTCCAGTCGAGCCCTGGGAACCGGTTGAGCCCTGAGTGCCCTGTGTACCTTGTGCTCCTGTCGAGCCCTGCGAACCGGTCGAGCCCTGAGTGCCTTGTGTGCCTTGCGCTCCTGTCGAGCCCTGTGAACCGGTCGAGCCTTGCGTTCCTTGTGGACCCTGTGTGCCGGTCGAGCCTTGCGTACCGGTCGAACCCTGATTGCCTTGCGGACCCTGCGCACCTGTGCCGCCCTGCGATCCTGCTGCACCTTGGGTTCCTTGCGAGCCGGCCGCGCCCTGCGCACCGGTCGAGCCTTGCGGACCCACCAGTGAAGTCGGAGCTCCCCAACCGCCGGCAGTCTTTGGTCCGTAGATCACTTCGGCCGACGTATCGATATAGAAATCGCCGATCGCGCCGAGACCACTGGCCGGCGCTCCGCTGCCGCTCAGCACCGTGCTGCCGTCTGCACCCTGCGAACCAGTTGAACCCTGCGTGCCTTGCGTACCCTGTGACCCTGTCGAGCCCTGCGAACCGGTCGAGCCTTGCGTCCCGATCGGGCCTTGCGCACCCGTCGAACCCTGCGCACCGGTCGAACCTTGCGTTCCTTGCGGACCTTGCGCGCCCGTAGAGCCTTGGGAGCCGGTCGAGCCCTGAGTGCCTTGTGTGCCTTGTGCTCCAGTCGATCCCTGCGAACCGGTTGATCCTTGCGTACCTTGCGTACCCTGCGCGCCGGTCGAGCCTTGCGTACCGGTCGAACCCTGATTGCCTTGCGGACCCTGCGCACCTGTGCCGCCCTGCGATCCTGCTGCACCTTGAGTGCCCTGCGCACCAGCCGATCCTTGCGGACCCACCAGTGAAGTTGGAGCTCCCCATCCGCCGGCGGTCTTTGGTCCGTAGATCACTTCGGCCGACGTATCGATGTAGAAGTCGCCGATCGTGCCGAGGCCACTTGCTGGGGCTCCGCTGCCGCTCAGCACCGTGCTGCCGTCTGCACCTTGTGAGCCTTGAACGCCCGCGGGCCCCTGCGCGCCCGGTGTGCCCGCAAATCCTTGCGCGCCCTGCGCACCCGGAGTGCCGGTGAATCCCTGCGAGCCCTGCGAACCCGTTGAGCCTTGCGTACCCTGTGCCCCTGTCGAGCCCTGCGAACCGGTCGAGCCCTGCGAACCGGTTGAGCCTTGCGTCCCGATCGGGCCTTGCGCGCCCGTCGAACCCTGCGCACCGGTCGAACCTTGCGTTCCTTGTGGCCCCTGCGTGCCGATACCCTGCGATCCCTGCGCGCCCTGTGCTCCTGCTGCACCTTGAGTGCCCTGCGCACCAGCCGATCCTTGCGGACCCACCAGTGAAGTTGGAGCTCCCCATCCGCCGGCGGTCTTTGGTCCGTAGATCACTTCGGCCGACGTATCGATATAGAAGTCGCCGATCGCGCCGAGGCCACTGGCCGGCGCTCCGCTGCCGCTCAGCACCGTGCTGCCGTCTGCACCTTGTGAGCCTTGAACGCCCGCGGGCCCCTGCGCGCCCGGTGTGCCCGTGAATCCTTGCGCGCCCTGCGCACCCGGAGTGCCCGGAGTGCCGGTGAATCCTTGCGAGCCTTGTGAACCGGTTGAGCCCTGGGTTCCAATGCCGCCTTGCGGACCTTGCGCGCCGATCGAACCTTGCGCACCCGCGCCGCCTTGTGTTCCCTGAGGGCCCTGCGGTCCCTGAGTACCGGTCCCCTGCGATCCCGATGTTCCCTGAGTACCCTGCGTACCCTGGGCCCCCTGCGGACCCGTCAAACCCTGCGGCCCCTGCGTCCCTTGCGGGCCTTGCACGCCTCCCGGTGCGCACTGGCCGAGGAGCCCGGTTGCCGTCTCAAAACAGACGGCGCTCGGCTGCATGGCGGCCGTTACTAGAAATGGAATCGTCATCGCGCCCGAAGAGTCGACCAAGAGACGCAGCAGCGTGCCTCCGTTGTCGCGAACCGCGAACCCGCCGCCTATCGGCATGCGGATCTCGACGTCGGCTGCAAGCACGCGCTGGGAGTTGAAGGCCATGACCGCCGCCAACGCGATCGCCAGGGGCCGCCTCCGGAATCGTCTCGTCTTCATGGTCTGTCCTCATCGCGCGCTGTATCGGCGCGCATAGCTACCGCCTCTTTGCGACGCGCGTTCGCGCGCCTCACGAACCACAAGCCGCTCACACCGAGCAGCATCGCCAGCGCGATCAGCGCTGCCTCGTCCATCGCGGGAACCGGCGTCACGGGACCGCCACCCCCGCCACCGCCGCCACCACCGCCGGGAGTGCCGAACCAGCGACGCGCATTGCCGCCCCCGCCCTCGTTGGTCTGGAACGGCGCCAGCCACTGCCCAGTCGACCAGACATCGGTCACGCCGACGTGCTGAATGAGTTGCGTGCCACTGCCGACGAGGTCGATGAATGCGACCTGTCCGGGCGTGGCACTCCTGAATTGGATCGGGTTCGGGGCCGTGCCCGAGATCTCGAGCACGGAGAGAATCTTCTGCGTCGAGCCGACCGCGAAGACGTAGTTCTTCGAGGTCGTCGACACGAAGCTCGCGCGGAAGAACGTCGTGTCGCCGCTGATGCTGGCCGCGCCCACCGCGCACAGATCGCGGAAGTCGACTTCGCCAGTCCCGGCAGCGAAGCTGCCGTTGGCGGCCCAGTTGCCGCCTACCTGTATGACGCCAGCTCCCCCGTCGATCGCACCGCCGCCTTGGATGGTGACGTTGCGTACGTTCAGTACGGCGCCGCTCTGGACTTGGAAAGTTCCACCGACGATGAGATCGGTGCAGGCGAGGTCGACGACGCCGCTGCCCAGACTGGTGGTGGCGCCGGAGGGAACGACGAGATCAGCTTTGGCCTGTTCTGCGACGACGCCGATGAGCAATGCGGCAGTGCATGCGATCAACCGCACGCATGCGCCCGCACTCTCCCTTGCGTCCTCGAGCACGATTCTCGGCAAGCTCCCAATCGAGTGGATGACACTCCGGACAATTCCAGTCCGCCTTGGCCGATCAAGGAGACGGTATCACGGGCGCGGCGAGTGGGTCACGATCGCCCGGGACTTCCCGGGCTAGCTTTCGAGAAGGTGTTGTAAATCCAGCGACTCGGTCTCGACGGGGGCGAGTCGCCAATGTAGGACAGCGTGCGCTGCGAGCGCCTCGCCGAAGCGCGTTTGGTCTTCCTCGCCCGTCGAGTGACTAGGCCGCGCCCTGTGCAACCAGCGCATAGTGCTCGACCGTTGGGAAAGGATCATAGAAGTGATGAAGCAACTGCTTCCAGCGTTGGTATTCGGGTGAGCCACGGAATCCAACGGTGTGCGCTTCCAGAGATTTCCAATTGACGAGCAGCACGTACCGATTGGAGGTTTCGACACAACGTTGCAGTTGATGTGAAATGTAGCCGGGCATCGAGGCGATGATGGGCGAGGCTTGCGCAAAGGCCGCCTCAAACTCCCGTTCAAGCCCGCCGCGTACGTCCAGAATTGCCACTTCCAGGATCATCGGCGCGTCCTGCTTCATCGGTTGCCTTGCTCTGCTCCGGAAATCTCCTTGTCGCCCGGTCGTGCCGCAAGCTCGCGCAGGATCCCGACCAGCTCGGTGTGCGCGGGCGAGCCCGGCGCGCTGATGACCTCGACCGGAACGGCCTGGGTCAGCCGGTTGAGCCGCGTCAGGTGGCGGATGCGTTGACGCCTTGTGAGCTTGGCTTCAGACGAGTGCCAGCGGAGGAACAGTCGCGGCAGCTCGCCATCGCCGAACAGCGTATTGAGCTCGTGGGCCGTCACGTAGACGAGGAACAGCACCATCAGCCAGATCTGGATCGCCAGAAAGCGCGGCCACGAGAATTGCGAAACGAGGAAGTTCGGGAAATCGTCCAGAGCCCCGCCGTCGCGCAAGAAATACAACAGGCCTTCGGCGAGGCGGAACACGAACACGCAGAGCCAGTAGATCGTGGATTTGAAAAGGATAGGCTGGATCAGCGGCGCACCATCGAAGCGGCGCATGAAGGGGAGGTTGTCGACCACCAGCACGGCCTTGCCGACAAGCAGCGCGGCGAGCGACGCGGTGAAGAAATTGGTAAACGGAATGCCGTACTCCCGCAGCGTCATCCAGCGCGTGAACAGGATCAGGTTGAACCCGAAGAAGAAGAAGATGGTCGGCGGCAGCACGTGCTTGACCTGGATGAGCCACCAGGCGAAGGCGCGCCGCCAGAATGGCGCCGGCGCTCCTGAGACGGCGGGAACGGACGGCGTCATGGCTTCGCTCCGGCGATCGCGGGCACGCGTGTTCAAGTTACTACCTACTCCTCAAAGCGACCCGTCGCGTCACGATCGCGCTCGTATCGTCTCGTGAGCGGAAACGGCGGCAACCAGGATTCGCGACGAACGATCCAGCTTTCGTACGTTGGCATCAGTTGGTCAGGGGCATCCAGGGATCCCAGGTTCACTTCGATTTCGTCTGCGGTGCGCGCGAAAACCGACGAGCCGCAGCGGGGACAGAAAAACCGCCCGGCGTACTCGCGTGTTTCGCCATCGATCGTCACCGCATCCTGAGGGAACACCGCGGAAGCGTGAAAGAGTGCACCATGATGCTTGCGGCAGTCGAGACAGTGACAGAGGCCGACCCGATATGGGCGTCCCGACGCCACAAGTCGGACGTTGCCGCAAAGGCAACCGCCCGTGAATCGGTCCATGCTGCGTCTCCTCCAAGATCAAGAGGTCGGAATGTTTACAACGAGTCCCGTCGGGCATTCATGAAATATGCGCCAGCCTTTCCGGCTAAGCGAGAGATCAGGTACGTGCCTCAAAGACTTCGTGCCCGTATGAGTTGTCGATCGCACACACCCACCGATCGTGCCTGTCTTTCTTGAACACGTAGGTGGCGTTTCGCTCTATCACTGGGAAGTTCTTTGCAGAAACCAATGTCTTCGCGAGAACTAGCGCGGTATCTCCGGTTTCAAGAATTACCATTCCAGCTTGTCGGACGTCCAGGCTGCCCTCGAAGTGAGCCGCAATGGCTTCCATCGCGCGCCGGATTTGCGTCTTGCCCACCGCATTGGTACCAGGCTTAATCACTAGAACGGCATCCTCGGCATAGAGATCGACCACAGTGTCGAAGTCCTCCTGGTTGATCGCTTTGTCTGCCTGTTCGATGAGCAGGGCGATGGGATGCTGATTCATTTCATTGCCTCTCGGCGCGTGCATCCTGTTGCAGATACTTGTGGACGAAAGCGATCGCCATGCTGCCTTCACCGACTGCGGAGGCAACGCGTTTCACCGGGCTCAGCCGCACATCGCCACAGGCGAAAATCCCGGGAGCACTCGATTCGAGGAGATAAGGATCGCGGCCGTGCGACCAGCGTCCGGCCTTCACCACGTCGTCGCCGGTCAGGACATAGCCTCGACCATCACGAGCGATGTCCGCCGGCAGCCACCCGGTCTCTGCGTCGGCGCCGATGAAGACGAAAAGGCCGCCGCAGTCGTGGCGATGGATCTTTGCGGTCGCGCCATCGCGTATGTCGATCGCTGTCAGATGGGTGTCGCCATGCGCGGCGACGACTTCCGAGCGCGGTTGAATCGTCACGTTCGACTTCGTTTCCAGCTGCTCGATCAGGTAACGGGACATGCTTTTCTCCAGGGAATCACCGCGCACGACAAGCGTCACCATGCGCGCATGATTGGCAAAGTACAACGCGGCCTGACCGGCTGAATTTCCAGCTCCGATGAGATGGACGTCGAGCCCGTGGGTGGCGGTTGCTTCGCCGCGTGCGGCGCCATAATGGATGCCCTTCCCGATCAGCCGGTCAAAGCCATCTACGTCCAAGCGACGCCACGTTACGCCGGTGGCAAGAATAATAGTCCGCCCCCGGACAATATCGTCACCGTCGAGGCAAACCTGACGAGTTGCCGAATCGATACGCGCGACCGAGCGCGTGACCAGTATCTCCGCTCCAAGCCGCCTTGCCTGCTGGAGGGCGCGGCTCGCGAGTTCGTCGCCCGAGACGCCGCTGGGGAAGCCGAGATAGTTCTCGATGCGCGAGGATGTCCCGGCCTGACCCCCGGGCGCCTCGCGCTCCACCACGATGGTGCGTAATCCCTCGGACGCACCGTACACGGCAGCCGCGAGGCCGGCCGGTCCGCCACCGATGATGATCGTGTCGTACTCGGGGAGACGTGCGTGGGTCTGTAGACCCAGGCGCTCTGCAAGATCGCGCGTCGTGGGTCGAGTGAGAAGCGTCCCATCCGTCAGGCGGAGCACAGGGCAATCGTCGTCAGCCGGGCGAGTTCCGGGCCAGCACGTCGACAATTCGGGCGCGTCGGGTATCATCCAGTCATAGGTAATCTGGTTGCGCGCGAGGAACTGGCGCAATGCGCTGCAAGCGGCGTCCCAGCGGTTACAGACCATTGTCACGCGTGCCTTCGGCGGCTCGGCGGCGATGCCCTGCAGCCCTCCCATGCGCTCGCGTGCGAGCGCGCCGACCTTGGCCACGACCTCCGGCGATGTCGCCGCAATCGCGTAATAGTGCTTGGGATCCACACGGAAAACGCGCGACGCTTCCGCCGCCCGATACCCGCCCACAAACACGGTGCCGAAGGCGATCGGTACTTCGCCGAAGATGGTGCCCGGACCGCGCCATCCCAGCGTTCGCTCGATACCGTCGAACAGCTTGACGACCTCGATCTTCCCGGTGAGCACCGCGTAGAGCGCGCGCTCCCCACCTTCGTGAACGGCGAATTCTCCGGCGCCGAGATGTAAATCGGCGGAGGATGCCGCGAGACCTTCCAGTTCGGCGACAGCGAGCGTCGAGAACAGCGGAATGGACCGGACGTCGTCAGGGGTCAGCATGGTTCTGCGCGAGGCTCACTTTGCGGCCTTTACCCATTCAACGGCTTGAACTTGGCGCTCTCAACCAAGATACCCGGCAACCACCAAGGCGCGAAGCGCCGTCGGTGGGCGTCCGTGTCGGACGCGTGATCAGGCGCCATCAAACTCAATCTCCACCACCATGTTCGCCTTCTTCGACGGGGCATAAGTTGCTTCGTATGCGGAAAGCTGCTGTTCCAGGACTCTGCTGCCCGAATGCTGAGGGTTCGTAACGTAAATGGCAAAATCCGGAACGCGATTAATGCGCTTCATCAGCTGAAGCATCGATACGCCTTCAACGATTACGGGACGAGGCAAGGTAAACCGTCGTTCGATGATGCGATTTACCTGGAAGTCGAGATGAGTGAGGTAATCCTGCGAAGGAATCAGAAAAAGATCAGCCTCGATCAGCGTCACATTGAAGTACCAGGCAAGGTAACGTCCAAGCGTGGTCTTTCCGACACCATCGCGACCGTCAATCGTGACGATTACGCCTGGAAGCCCTCGCATGACCCGTGTCAGGGCTTGCACGACCTTCGCATAGCCTGGAAGAACGGTGGGCAAGATGGCGCCTAACGAACCAAGCTAACCGGCCGCGAGCGGACGGCGCGCCAGTGCCGCAGGTGGGCGTCCGTATTGAGCGAGAGTTTAGCCGTCGGGGCCGCTCCTTTGCTTGACTCAAAGAACATAGGTCTTCCCGACTGCAGAAGGTGTCACGACATCTTCACCGAACGCTTTAACCAGGGCGTTCGTCGCTCGCCACCCCGTGCAGTGACCCGGAGCGATCACCGTTAGTCCGAACGAACCAAGATCTGCCACTGTTTCCGGAATGATGCCCTCGTTTGCAGCCGAAAGATGAAAACCTCCGGCTACGGCGTGAAGCGGCACCGGTGAAAATGTTTCGCGAGCATTCCGCAAGACGTTTACCACGCCTGCATGTGAGCAGGCGGTGAGCACAACAATGCCTTTGCCTCGGACGTCGACCGCGAGAAATCGCTCATCGATGATGAGCGGATCGCTCTCCCAGGATGATCCATCCTCCGATCGACGCAAGTGGCCCGGAAAACCGTTCTCATAGGGCGTGACTCGCGGAATCTCTCCGCTGATCCAGAAGAACCCCTCGAGGATGAGTTGTGGCTGTTCGGAACTGATGACTCGTGCGCCCAGAGCCGTCAACTCGCTCGGACTGGGAATCGCCTTGATTGGAAGGATGGTTCCCGAGGCTAGAGTTAGTGCGCGCTGGCGAAACATTCCGGGATGGACGAACACTGGAATCGGCTGAGCACCTCTAGCAGAGAGAATGGACCGAATGGCCGCAGGGAGTCCGCCCGCGTGGTCCCAATGACCATGAGAAAGAACAATTCCTTCAATCGTCGAAAAGTCGACTCCGAGCCGCGGTGCGTTGCGTTCCAGCACGTAATTCTCCGGCCCTGCATCGAACATTACCGTGTGCGAGACACCATCTCTTCGGGCCGTTACTACAAGCGATAGACCGTGGTTTGCACAGCATTGCCCTTCGCCGGACAGTTCCTTCATCCCATATCGCATCAGGCGTGGCCATTCGAGCGACACATGCTTGGGAACGCTCGAGAGACTGTCGAGACTGTTGTCCACGAGGACCAGGAACTCGACGGAATCGACCGGGGTGGGCAATTGTTGCAAGAGTTTTCTCTTTCGATCGAGACGACGCCTAACGAGCGAGAGTTCAGAGCGCCCCGTCACTAACGGCAGGGCGCGAGTGATACCACAGAGCGCCCCTGCCATGAAACAAGAGGATCAGGATGATAAGTTCCATTGTGGTAAGGCTCCCATAACCCAGCCATTGCCACCATGCATATTCGGAGCTTGCCCGAAACCCAAAAAGCCAAACACACCAAAGGCACCATCCTGCCAACGTGCTAACGAGAAGTGCAATGCGTGCCCAGTTATGGCGCTGCGCGGCAAAGAAAATAAAGAACGCAACGAGCGCCGCAGAGGACAGTGTCGCGATGGTAAGGTTCGATCCAAGACGCGTAAAAGTCGTTGCGTAGGAGTCCTTCGAAATGCGCCACAACCTATCGATGGTCTCGATAACAACTACGACCCACGCCAGAAAGATCGCCGCCTTGACTTCGCGAGGTGCATCCATTGCCCTACCGCACGCGCTCGTGCCCCGGAACAGAAAACATGGTGTTCATTGCTTCTGACTTTGCGGCGCTTGGATCGTTTTGGTGGCCACCACTTTACAGTTGGCCGAAATGGCATTGTTGACCGTTGAGATCGTGTTCTCAATGATCGTATAGGGCACTTCCTTGCCATTTGCCTTAAAGAGCTTCGCGACGGCTTCGCTGACACAGAGGTTTTTCACTTCAACCGGGGTCTGGTTGTCCTGGCCGATGTAAGTGTTGGACACACTATTGGGAGAATCTGTACTCGCAGCTGGCCCTTCTTGTTCGCCTTTGCTCCCGACGACGGACCTGTATGTGTCTTTCGCCAACTTGGTGGCGTCTAATACCACGCCCGGCAGTTCGATACTGACGCAGGCTGACAGGACAGGCAGAGCAAGAACAACGTAGATGGATTTCATGTGCGTGCGATGGTGGGGTGTCGGCGATGGTGCTTGGCCGCCTGACGAATCAAGGTAACCGGCGGCGACCGAGGCGCGAAGCGCTGCCGCTGGGCGTCAGTGCAGACCGCGTGGTTAGGCGACACTGGGATGCCTCAATGGTCAGCCCCAACGCCGTAGATTCTTGAACCGACCACGAGGATAGGAGGGAATCGGTACAGTGGCCTCCCATCCACGAACTCCCCGGTAAACACCCCAACGTACGGTGCAGCCTCCGAAGGCGAAGTGCTCGGCTTGGGGCCTGGTCCGGCGGCGCAGCCCGCGAGTCCCAACGCGAGAGCAGTCGCAACGGCAACCCATACAGCTACGAGTTCGGAGGTCGGCGAATGGCTCATGTGCGCTCTTTTGGCTGCTAGCGAATGAGGGTGGCCTGGGACCAGACGACCTGCCAGAAGCCATTATGCAGTTCATACGAGTCGGTGTGCCAGCATGCAAACGATGAATTCTCGCCGGACGAGCTCGGCATTTCGAGCTCGGCCTGATAGCGAAGCAGCGCCACGCTGGCGAAGCGGCGGACGAGAATCTCCGCGGCCTCCCACTTCAGATAGACGATCTTGCCGATCTCCACGGCTTGGAGGTACGACTCGCGAGAGTACGCTGAGCCACGCGGCGTTATGAGATGGAATTCCGAGGAATGAAGTGCCTGGGCAAGCGCGATATCGCGACCGACCAAAGCACGCAAGCGCGTTCGCTCCAGCGTTCGAAAGTCTTCGTCGGTTGATACGGCGTCCGCCGCATTGACTTGTGTCATGGTGGTGGCCGGGTGTTGCCTGACGTTTGACATGAGGGCGGCCGCAAGTGGGCGAAGCCCGCTTGTGGGTGTCCTCGCGATGAAAGAGTCAGGCTTCGGGTTCGTGGCAGACCACTTCGATGTTGTGCCCATCCGGACCAATGACGAAAGCTGCATAGTAGTTCGCATGGTAGTGCGGGCGCAGACCAGGTGCACCATTGTCCTCGCCGCCCGCCGCCAGAGCCGCGCGATAGAAAGCTTCGACTTGCTGGCGATTCTCGGCCACGAACGCCAAGTGAAGATGCGCCGATTTCTCTTCGATCTGGCGGATGCACAATGAAGACTTGCCGTCTGAACTAAGCTCGATACCGAGCGGCCCCTCCAGGACGACAGCTACGCCGAGCGGTTCGAGTGCCTTGAGGAAGAACGCTTTGCTCGCTGCATAGTCGCTGACTCCGAATACGACGTGGTCAAACATGAGTTTTCCCGAAAATGTGCTGGCCTACGCGAGACCTAACGAGCCAAGCTAGCCGGCCGCGAGCGGAGGGACGAAGCCCGCCCCTGCGGCATCCGGTTGAGCGAAAGGTTAATGGTACCGGGCTTTTTCGAAATCAAGCTGATACGTATGGACCAGCGCGAGAAATCGCGCATCCAATTTACCTGCGCCGTCTGGGGGTCTAAACTACCTCCTGGAGCAAAGATCATGTACCGAGGCCTCGCAGCCAGCGCGTTGCTGGCTTTCCTGATCGGGCTGGGGCCCGCCGCGCACGGGCAGACCGTCGTGCCGCCCTTGCCGGTCATCGGCCCTTATCCCGTAGCCTGCACGAACGTGGAACAGGATTTTTCACGCGTGCCGGCCGATGAGACCGCCGACATGTACTGGCGCGGCCAGTCGGGCGGCGGCACGGAGCGCTACGTCGACTCGCTCCTCGTGTCGCCGACCGGTGCATTGACCTCGACCTTCGTCGCGCCCAACGACACGGACCTCTACGACCGCTGGGCTGGGACGCCCGTCACTTACGTCTTCCTGGCGTGCTATCCCACCACGTCCGACAACCCCCGCACAGACTACGTCCTGCCCGACGGCAGCGTCGTACCCAAAATGCAACGCGGCAGCGAAGCGCCGCTATTGCCCCCGAGCCCGGCGCAGCTGCCGGTCTTGCTGTTTTCCCACGGCTACGGCGGCAGCCCGCTGACCGGCATTTACCTTCGTGCGCTCATCGCGTTCGCATCGTGGGGCTACGTGACCGTCGCACCGTTCCACGGCGACCTGCGTTACTCCGTGTTTGGTCCGGACTCGGCCACTCTCAGCGCCAGAGCGTCGGACGTGGCCACGCTCGGCACCAAAGCGTCGGACTCGGCCATGGTCGGCCCCCAAGTGTACATACCGGTCTGGAGCGAGTTCGTCGCGATGCAAGCGATCCGGCCGCTGTCCATCTCTGCCGGGCTCGACACGATGCTGGCGCGCGCGGAGTGGCTCGGTCGCCTGCAGACGAGCCAGGTCGGTGCGTTCGGCATCAGCCAGGGCGGAGAGACGCTGATGCTGCTCGGCGGCGCGGAGCTCAATTACGCTTTGCTGACGTTCGATCGGAAAAGGGTCACGCTGGATACGAGAGTGCGGGCCGCGGTTGGTTATGTCCCGTATTTCGGCCTCGAGATCCTTCCGGCGTTCGGCACCGACCAGCTGGGAGCGCAGGGCTTGACGCTGCCGTTCCTTGCGCTGTCGGGCACCACCGATCCGATCGCCCCTGCCGGCGTCGTACGCACGGCGCTGGATCGTATGGCGGGGCCGCGAGGCCATGTTCTGCTCGACGGTCAGGGCCACGAGCTCGATCCCCAAAGCGGCGCGGACATCATCACCTGGTCGCTCGGATTCCTTTTCGCGTGGGTGAACGGCGACGCCGCAGCGAAGACCAAGTTGATGCAGGTCGATCATGTCGATGGCGGATTGGACGACCACAAGGTGCTCTACGTCGATCCGACCGGAGGGGGCGGCGGTGCTGCGGTAGTCGTCGACACGATCGAGTACTACGCCCCTTCGCTCAACCACTACTTCATCACCGCCTTTCCAGAGGAGGCGGCGGCGCTCGACGGCGACCCCGGGTGGAAGCGCACGGGTTTCACGTTCCACAGCTGGAAGACGGGTACGGGGCCGGGCAACGAAGCGTGCCGGTTCTTCGGCACGCCCGGCGTCGGACCGACCTCGCATTTCTATACGATCAGCGTGGCCGAATGCGACGTCGTCAAGGCGAATCCCGCCTGGACTTTTGAGGCGCTTGCCTTCCGCGCGGTCGAGCCGCTCTCGACAGGTTGCGCACCCGAATACCAGACCGTTACGCGCCTGTACAACAACGGCATGGGAGGCCAAGCGAACCATCGCTACCTGACGGATCCCGCAGAGATCAACGCCACAATTGCCCGAGGATGGATCCTCGAGGGACCCGTGTTCTGCGTTCCCCGCTGACTAGACAGTCCTGGCCGAGCGTGCGCTCATGGGATGTGCTCGGCGTCTGGCGGAGGAACGACCCAGCTGTGCATTCGAGTCTCGTAGACGGAGAAGAGCGGCGGCGGGAAACCTGGATCGGCAAATGCGCCAATGGGGATTGCAAGGTACTCCTCCAAAGCCTCCAGCTGATAGTAGACAGTTGATCCGCAGGTCGGGCAAAAGTGGAACCTGACGTGAGAGCCTTCGTCGCCAACACGGACGTACTCAGATGAAACGCCGGAGAGCGAGACATCTTCGCGACGAAACCTGGCCTGTTGCCCGAAGACGCTGCCGGTTCGGCGTTGACAGGCCAGGCAGTGACAAATCGAGATGCGTACGGGCTCACCGCCGACCTGGGCAGTGAGCTGACCACAACTGCAAGAGGCAAGACGGTTCGACATGGAGCCTTTCTCGGGCACCTAACGAAGCAAGCGTTTACGCGCTCCGCTCGGCGACCACGGCAGTTCCATAACACAAGACCTCGGTTACGCCGTTCATGACTTCGGTCGCATCGTAGCGGATGCCAACAACGGCATTGGCGCCGAGTTGCTGAGCGTGGGCCAACATCAGTTCGAAGGCCTCGCTACGCGTCTTTTCGCACAGGCTGGTGAATAGCGTAATGTTGCCACCAACCAGCGTCTGGAGTGAACCTCCGATTGAGCCGAAGATGGACCGCGAGCGAACCATGATGCCGCGAACGACACCCAGATTACGAGCGATCTTGTAGCCGTCGAGCGTGAAAGCGGTCGTAGTTAGTTTGTGGTCCAAGGCATGCCCTCGTTTGTCGATCGATGATCGTCGGCCATCAACCCGGGTTGCGCACGATCAAAAAAGCTCACCGCAACAGGCCAGCGAAGACTACGCCCAAGACCCCCAAGACAACGATCCCAAGCAGCGCGAGTGCGAGTTCCCGCCGGCTCGGTCTAGGAGTCGCCGACCCGCCCTGCGCAGCTCTCGCCAAGAGAAAGCCGATTGCCACCAACATTGGCAGAAAATAAAAGAATGACGACATCTGCACCTCCAAAGTGGGTGCCGCCTAACGAATCAAGGTAACCCGCGACCACCAAGGCGCAACGCGCCGCCGGCAAGCGGCCCGGTTGAGCGATTAGTCAGGCGTCATGTGGCCAAATGCGCTCAACATCTTCCGCATAGAAAAGTATCGCACGTCGATAGGCTTGAATATCCTTGTCGCTTGACGTCTTCGCAAGCACTGTCAGAAGGCACTCGACCGCCGCCTTCGATTGCCCCAGGTTGTGCAGAGTCATCGCCAAGAAAACCTTCATCTCGTTGGCTTCGGGGAAACGCTCCAGGCCCTGCCGCAGGGTTGCTTGTGCGTCGGCGTACTGGCCGAGCGTCCGATACGTGCTACCCAGGCCGAGGTAAGCACCGCGAAGATGCTCCAGCGAAAGCCGACCAAGTAGCGCGGCACGATAGTAGGCGACGGCGGACGCTTCTTCACCGAGGATGTCGTGAACGCAGGCGGTTTCATATTGGAGTTCTGCGTCGTTCGGATTCTGAGCCACAAGCGCGACCAGCAGATCCTTGGCCTCGGCGTGCTTGCCGTTGGCTCGAAGCTCCTTCGCTGCAGCGAGATTCATGACACCCGACGGACCCAGCTAACCGGCGCCGAACGGACGGCGCGTAAGCGCCGCCGGCGAGGCGCCCGGGTTGCGCGAGAGGCTAAGCATCGTCGAGCGAGCAAAACATAACATAGGCATCAACAAACCCCTTGTCCCGATGGCGGAACACACCAGGAAGGATACCGACAATTTTGAATCCAAGTTGCTGCCAAAGTCGGACGGCTGGCTCGTTAGTAGACACCACAAAGTTGAATTGCATTGCGCGAAAACCTAATCGACGTGCCTCACTCAACGAATGTTCACCCATAGCGCGTCCGACGCCAAGGCCGCGCGCAGCGGGCGAGACCATGAATGCTGCGTTGGCGACGTGTGCACCAAGACCGGGCTGATTAGCCCTCAGAATGTACGTCCCGACGATGTTTTGTTCGCGCTCTGCGACGTAGCACCAATTCGATGAATGCAGCCAGTACGCAAGACCCTCTTCGCGTCTGATGCCTGGATCAAAGGTATAGGTATCGCCAGGAGCAACGACGGCATGGAAGATATCCCAGATTGGAGCACTGTCCGATGCGGTCGCTTGGCGAATCTGCAACATTTGTTGGTACGAGGCGTGCTGTGTACGGCCTAACGAACCAAGCTAACCGGCGACCAGAAGAACGGCGTGCAAGCACCGCCGGCAAGCAGTCCGGTTGAGCGAGAGGTTAGGCGCACGATTCGCCTGCACCTTGCTTCAATCGTGGCCTCCAACCCATGACACCGGCAGCAGAGCAGGGCCGCACCCGCACCGCCCGATGGCGATGCTACGACTTGCGATCCCGTGGCCCGAGGAAAAACCACAGGATTAAGCCCAGAACCGGCAGCAGCACCACCACAATTATCCAAATCAGCTTCTTCTCGTTCGATACCGAGCTTTGAAAAATATTGATGATCGCCCAGATATCTGCAACGAGTATTAGGACGCCCAAAAGGCTGTTGTATCCAAGGCTCATTATTTTTCCCTTTCCTGTTTCGACGAAGTTGCCAATCCAGACTGCCCGTGCACATGCGCCATAACTAAGCAAGCTAACCGGCCGTGTCCGGTTGAGTGAGGGTTAGCGCTCATTTTCTTATAGTCCAATCGGCGGCACTCGGACCGGACTCCTTGAAGTCGATATGAACTGGAAATTTGCTGTTGCAGCCCGATACGAC
>Ga0207711_10000205_pt1 | contig 63220 bp, 84 predicted proteins | sample KBSS34metaG_FD_184401 | JGI IMG/M metagenome (GOLD analysis project Ga0207711, IMG submission 184401) | Switchgrass rhizosphere microbial communities from Kellogg Biological Station, Michigan, USA - KBS S3-4 metaG (SPAdes) (version 2) | ecosystem: Host-associated > Plants > Roots > Rhizosphere... | reverse complement strand
CGGCGCCGCCCGCTTTCGTCAAGAGCTCGATCGACGGCCGCGGATTCGTCACGAGCTTGATATGCCGCTCGCGCGCCTTTTCGTCGCCGCCGACTAAGAGCCCGTCGGCGCCGCGGCCGATCGCCTTGGCGAGCTCGGGCGCCGGCGTGAGAGCTTTCGAGCCGTTGCCGGCATCCCACCATTTAACCTGCTTGCCGGCCGCGGCAATCAGCGAAATGCAGGCGTATACGTCGCTATTGAGCCCGTAACCGCTCGTAGCCATGCCCGCGTAATCCTGGCCGGTCCACCTGGCCGACGGCAAGCCCGTACCGCCGACTACCCGAATGCTCGGGAGATTGCCGCGGCCGTCGTTGATAATCGGTACGTCGGCCTTGCGCCCAAGCCCGAGCCGCGATAGCACACGTTCAATTACTGGCATAGCGTTCAAACTCCCGAGCGATCGAGCGGGCGATTGTGCGAACCGGCCGCACGTTCGCCCGCCCGTTTCCGGCCGGCCGCGGCCTCAACCGTCCGGCCGAATTTGGCGAGCGCCGCGGCGAGCGTCCGGCCGGCGCACGCACTCACGATACAACGCTCGCACGAGTGCATACCAACCGCGGCCCAACGGTAAGCCGGCGCCGCCGACGTAAAATAGTCGATCCTGATCGAGCGCCGGCCGTCGGCGCGCAACCATCGGCGAATCGCCGTTACCCTTGCGCGGTAAGCCTGCATAGCCCGTTTCCGATAAGGGACGATAAGTAAACTTGGTTAGAGCTCACCGAAACGCAGTAGAATAACCGAGTACCGCCGATGCCCCGAAAACCCCATTGGTTCCGCAACTTTCCGACGATCGAGCGCAATTTATCGGCGATCGCCGAGCCGTTCTTAGACCGGCGCGCGATCGAGCAAATATTCCATGTGAGCCAAACCGAAGCCGGCCGGCTCATGCGACGAATTGGCGCCTGTAAAGCCGGCGCCTCGCATGTTGTCGTACGCCGGCAAGCCCTCGCATGGGTTCGCAAGATCGCCCGTACCGACGATTTCGAGTATGAAGCCCGCCGCGTCGAGCGCGTCGGCGTCCACCTGGCCGCGGCCGGCCGCGAGCTCGCCGCCCGCTCGATCGCCGTACCGCCCGCTCGGTCCGAAGCGTTCGCCGACTTGCCGGCGAACATCACGCTTGAAGCCGGCCGGCTTGTCGTCACATTCGACGGCGCCGCCGAGCTCTTGCAGGCGCTTAACGAGATCGTGCAAGCCGCGGCGCGCGACTTCCCGCGGTTCCAGTCGGCGTGTGAGAATTGAGCGGGCGAAGGTGCGGAGATTCCGCCGCTTCGCTCGCCCGTTCGCCGGTTCATCCGATAAGTACCGCGAGCACCCAAAGCGCGAGCCCGACGGCAATCAAATTCAACCGCGACGCGACGCCGAACGCGGCGAGCACGAGCGAAATAAACGCGAGCACCAGCAACAACAACCGTACGGTAATCATCTTTCCCCCATCGAAAACGAGCGGGCGCCCGATCGCTCCATACCCCCCGGTATATTTGCCGTCGAACGCCCTTCGCCGGTGGACAAAGCCGGCGATTTCCAGCTAACACCGTGATAAACTCAAAGCCGGCCGGCGCCCGCGGTTTCCTTCGCTTAGTCGTCTACAACAACTAAACCGTTGTCCCGCGGGCGATCGGTCATAATCTCGATTCGATCGCTCCATCAGCGGTAAATTCGTCGCGCGCCGGTATCGCCAACCATTCCGGCGTGAGCGTCGCGATTTCGTCGGCCGATAGCGCGCGCCGAACGTGCAAACAAACCGGCTTGAGCAATTCGACCGATTCGCCCGTACCGACGCCGTTTAGAACCGACTCGGCGAGCCGGCGCGCGGCGTTCATCACGCCGGCGCCCCATCGGTCCGTCGTTACCAGCTTGCCGGACCATCGCGCTAATGAGGCGTGCCAAACTGGACGCCCAGAATTGACCGTGAGTCATTTGTTGACCGTTAGAATAATCGACCACGGAATCTGAATTAGCCGGTATTCGGCCGAACTACTGCCGGCCGCTCGCGCCAACGGATGCGCCAATGCGTACGCCTGAAAACGCGTCATAAACTCAACACGCGGCCGACGCGCGCCGGCTTGAGCATCAGATACGACGCACCCCAAACGAGCGCGTCCACGCGGTTCGGCGATTTCTTCATCTGTCCCGGTACGAAATTCGCCATTTCATCCTCAAGCGCCGGCATCGCGCCGACGTGGTGAATTTTCCCTTGCTCGTATAGCGCCGCGATCGGCTCGGCGCGCGCCACTTTGCCGCGGCTCGCGTGAACCTTTTCGTACGGGATATTGCGCCGCTCGGTTCGTATGGTTTGCTCTACCATATCGCCGCCGTTGTTGGCTTCGCCGATGACTTTATCGGCTTCAAACCGATCGAATAGCATCACGGCGCGCGCCGCCCAACCTGCCGGCCCAAGGTGGCAAGTGTCATCGGCGAGTACATACCCCTCGCCGTCGGCGTCGATGCCGAACGCGTCGAGCCCCGTATCGTCGGAATCTTCGCCCGAAGTCGTCGCCGGATCAATCGCAATCACGATTCGCACGAGCTCGGGCGCCGAGCGCACGCGGTTTTTCTCGATCGTCTCGCGTGACCATAGCGCGCCCTCGGATTCTTCCAAGAGCTCGCCGCCGAGCTCTTGCCGGCCGATGCGCGTACCGCCGTAAACCCGCTCAAACTCGGCGAGTTGCGACGCCGGCAAGTTCGCCCGATTGTCGAACGTCGAACCGCGCGTAACGATCGTTCCATCGTCGGCGAGCAAGTCTTTCAAAAACTTGATCGGCTTCGGCGTCGTCGTCGCGAGTGTGCGCGGATCATCGCCGAGCCGAAGCCCGAATTGCAGGTTGCTCCAAAGGTCTTTGAGCTTGGCGTACGCCGCGATTTCATCGCACCAGGCGAAGTGGTGTTGCGGACCGCGCAAGCGTTCCGGCTCCTCTGCCGAGTACAGAAACGCCCGCGAGCCGTTATGGAACGTCACGCGCCGCTTTGACGGCTCATAGATCGGCCGTTGCGCCGGTGGAAACACCGATAAGAGCCCGCTTTCGCCCTCTACCATGACCTCTCTGCAGTCGCCGGCCGTCGGCCCGATAAGCGCGATGCGTTGCCGCGGCGCCTGATTCACCACCTGGCGGACCGTCTCGGCGCCCGTTCGCGTCTTGCCGTAGCCGCGGCCGGCCATGATAAGCCACAACCGCCAATCGCCGGCCGGCCATTCCTGCTCGGTCCGGCTCCAAAGCTCCCAACAATAGAGCAAATCGCGGATTTCCGATTCGCTCAAGCTCGCGGCCGTCGCCGCGATTTCCTCGGCCGTGACGCCGGCCGGTAGCCGGTTAAAATTGATCGGCGTTGCGCCGCTACTCAAGCACGCCGACGCACTCGAAGCGCGCATATTCTCCCGCCGTATCGTGATCCATGACGGCTCCAACCGCGGCGAGATCGTAACTACGCTCGACTTCGTCGCCGTCGCCGTCTTCATACGGCACGATTATTTCAATCTCCAGGGAATTGTCAAGCGATGCGATCGCTTTTTTGAGCTCGCCTATCGTCATGTGGGTATACAGTCCAGTACGGCCGCGCGGAAAATGTCTAGGTCTTCAGGGTAAATCTGCTTGAAGCCGTCCACCTGGCCGCGGCCGTTCGCCGTCGTGTATTGCTGGCTTCGGCCGATCACGGCGAGCAAACCGCCGCGGCTCGTATGCGTCCGGCCGGCCGCGGCGTCGCCGGCCGCGGCGCCGGTAACGTCGATCAACTGCAGGCATCGGCCGTCGTCGCTTAACTTCGCTTGTTTGAGTAGCAACATGCGAGCCATTGCGCCGGCGTGGACGCGGTAAATCATATCGCCGCCACGATTCAAGACGGGTATTCTCATACGGAAACCTCTTTGGGGGAGGGAAAAGAGGGACAGATTTTCCCGACGGGACTTACGATGCCGAGAGCATTCGGGAAAACCCAAAAAAAACAGGGAAAAGGCGCCCGAATGCCGAAAGTTAGCACTTAACCGTACACCCTATCGCCCCTCGACGGGCAATTCCTGCATAGGTGTGGTTTCGGTTACAAGGCTACTTCATTTCGCCGTGTGAACGGTATAGGTATTTCCCCGATGTTACCGGATTGTGAGCAAAAACGAACAACCGGATTTATGTTTCGGATTCGGCAAGCTCGGCGAGCATCGCGCGAGCCCATGCCCGATCGCGCGGCGTCGCGTCGGCGTAGGCGAGTATTTCACGCGCGGCGTAACAGTCCCGCTCAAGATCGGCCGGCGCTTGCTCGCGCGCCGCAAGCCATAAGGCGCCGACGACGGCCGACGGCATCGAACGCACCAGCAAGCCGGTAAGCGATCGCACGCGCATACCAGGCGCCGTATCGTCCACGCGGCGCCACTCGGCGAGCTTCGCCCGAACGATGATAACGAACTCGCGCGGCGTGAGCTCGGGATTGCGCGCGATCGACTCGCGCCACATGCGGCCGGCCGCGTCATCGTCGATTTGCAACGCTTCGCCGATGCGTGTAGCAGGTTGCAGAAAACGTGCTAAATACGCGTTTTCGGTTTCGGCCGGCAACGGCGAGCGGGCGCCCGTCGTCGTCGGTTCTTCTATGTTTCTTGTTTCAATGCTTACGAGCGGCGAATCGGTTGACAGATAAGGACATACCCAATTCCAGGCGCAGTACGTTTCAGGTTTTCTGTAGTCTGCTTCAGGTTTCACTGCAGTTAACTGCAGTGCGGGCGCCGCGTTCCGCGGCCGGCAACCTGGCCGGACTGCAGTTAACTTCAGGCGCGCGGCTAATCTATGGCGTACCACGTAAAGCCCTTGATCGACTCCAAGTGATCCGGTATCAAAGACGACAAAGCCCCCATCCATATTCCCTGTATCGCCGTCCGTGCGGCCGGCTCCGTTTTCAACGCCGCTATCAAGTACGCCGTCGATTGGTTCCGTTGGATTCGGATTCTCCCGGCCACATCCCACGTCACCCACGGCTTGAGTTGCGCCGCCATGCGGTCGATCTTCGGTACGACGCTCGCCGAGTTCGCGTAATTGTCCGTCCGTCTTTTGAATTTCACTTAGGATATCTTCCTCATTTCCTCCTGCAGTTAACTGCAGTAACGCCGCGGCCGGCGCCTCAACGAGCGGGCGAAGGTGCGAAGATTCCGCCGCTTCGCTCGCCCGTTCGCCGGCGACTCTAAGAGCGGCAACCGATGACGGCGCGAGTTGCTTGGCGATCTTCTGGCATCTGCGCGCGGCCGGCAATGGCGCCGCGCCGAAGTTTTCAGGGCACGCGCGAACGGCACCGCTAGAGTCCCGCTCGATCAAACGTTTACGCTCAAGCTCATGAAGCGCAAGGTATATATTCCGCTCGGATTTGCCCGTACGTTGCCGGTACTCGCGTATCGTGATTTGCGCGAACCGCGGGCGCCGAGCGGCCGACGTAGTGCGGGCAATGATGAAAATTACTAAGTTGTACTGGATACCTTCCGTACGGCGCGAGAGTGCGTTATCGTGGCACTTATCAATCGCCGTGTAACCGCCCTCAAAAGGTAACTCCGGTATAACACTTTCGGCTCCGATTACAGAATATTCGTTATCAGAAGTCGTTGAATTATTTGACGAAAAATCGCTCCGCGAAGCGGCTTTTCTGTTGGGAGTTGCCCGATCGTCTGTTATACTCGATGCAGTTTCAGGCCGCACGGTAATACCTCAAATCTTCCCGTTCCCGGCCAACAATGACGGCACGATGTTGGACGCATCGTGCCGTTTTCGCGTCTAGATGGCGAAAACGGCTGTCAAGTTGCCGAAAACTTTTGTTTGTCGTGATTACGATATCACAATAGCCCAACATTCGGTTAACCCCCATGTTGGGCGCCGCTTACGGCGGAATTGCGGTTACACGCGAGACGGCGCCCGCCGATCGGGATTCAACCGGCCGGCGCCCGATGTTGGCGCCGTAATATCCCCTACAGTGTGAGCCCGAAAGCACGCACCTGCAGACGACGGGGAGTCCGTCTCCGGTGGACTGATGCGGGGAATTTCCCCCCGCAAACCACTTCCCTGCCCCGACCAAGGTATAGCAGAATGCAACCGAGACAAGGCTATCGCCAATTTCACGTGGAAGTCAACGCGAAGAAATCGCGAAGAAAAGGCAAACTCGCTCAAATTCTCGGCGAGCGGGCGCCGGCGCGCTTGCCCTCGATCGCGTCCACGTCGAGCCGGCGTACTCGCCAGTGTCCACCTGGCCGGACGCCAACATCGAGCGCGGCGAGCTCGCCAACTTCAACCATTGCTTGAAGAATTGACGCCGGCAAGCCGGAATATTCCGCGGCTTCGGCGAGCGTGAGCCATAGCCGGCCGGCGCCCGTATCCGCGGCGTCGTCGATATCGTAATCGTCGAGCGGCAACCGCGACGGCCGGACGGCGAGCGCACCTGGCGCCGGCGTCGCCGCGGCGTTGCGCCGGTACGCCTCGACTTCGGCCGCGTCGAACATGATCGCCTCGCGCTTCGTTTCAGGATCAAACTCCCGATGCCGCGTGAACACGCCGGCCGCGGAAAGTTCGATAATCCGACGTACGCTCAATTCCAGGCGATCGGCCGCGATCTGTTTGGTGAGTAATTCAAGTTTTTTGGGCATTGCCCGAGAATAGCAGAATGAGCGGGCGAAGGTGCGACGTGTCCGCCCGTTCGCCCGCTCATGCGCTTTTACGCGTGCCGGCAATCCAGGCGATCGCGCCGGCCGGTACTTCGATCGACTTGAAGCGCGACTCAAGCGCGTATATCTTGCCGGTGGCATTCACGCGGAAATATGCCGCCTTGCGGCGCAGTACGCGGTTCATCACAAGCGTACGCAGCACCAGGCGCCCGCGAGCGTCCCACACGTCATAGCCTTGCCGAAGCCGGCCGAATTCTTTTTCGAGTTCAACGAGTACCGCTTGCATGGCTTCACCAATTAGGGGGAGGAATAAAAGGCGAACCGGCATATATTGTGCCACGGTTCGGTATTCTGTGAAAGTACGTTTGCGCTCGCAATCGCGATGACTTTCGGCGCATGATAGATAGCACGGGAGCATTCAACCGTGGAGCAAGCTAGTCTGATCGACGATTTCGAGCCGGCGCCCAATCAGGCGCCGGCACCCAACAACGGCAACGGCCGACCGGCCGGCGCCCGCAACCGGAAACACCGCGCGCTTGAAGCCGCGGCGCGATCGCGAGCGTTGCCGCTACTGTCGAAAGTCATCACGGCCGCGGAAAATGGCGATATGACCGCGGCAAAAATTATCTTCGATCGGATTTGGCCGAAGCCGCGCACGGCGCCGATTCAATGCGAATTGCCCAAGACCGAGACGCCGGCCGACGTGCGCGCCGCGATGCTTGAAGTGATTCAGCGTGTGAGCCGCGGCGAGCTCACGGCCGACGACGGCGCCTCACTGGTAGCGATGATGCGCGATGTACTCGACGCGCATTCCGTTAAGGTGCTCGCGGCCGACAACGACAACGACGACGCGGCGAACGTCGGCGACGTGCGCGAAATCTTCGCGAAGCGGCTCGGGCGAATCATCGAAGCACGCGCACTGCCGGCCGACGACGCCGACGACGACGGCGACGACTAACGCCGATTCTGAATGTCGAGCGCCACGATTTTAAAGCCGGCGCCGCTCGTTCCAACCAGGCACGTGTAAGCCGTGCGAATCTTCGCGCCGAAACTGTTGGACGCGTCCACGTAAGAGACAATCTTGTAACCGTCCGTCAACCGCGTGATATCGGCGTGCCGCGGCGCCTGAAACTCGGCGCCGGCCGGCGCCTTCAGGCGATCGCGTACGGCGCCCTGACACATGAACGCCGCGGTATAGCCGTCGCGTTGCGCGTCGCTCGCCGCCCGTTGTTCCGCTGTCGGTTTGTTGCCGACATCCCGAATCGCGACGACGACTATCAAAACGCCCGTACCGATAATGAGCCCCATGCAACCGAGCCCTAGTTTATGGCCTAATTTCATTGATTCCCTGCCCTTCTAAATTGCGATGGGCGCCCAAAGGCGCCCGATCTATTCTTTTTTACGTCGCCACCTGGCCGGATTCTAGCGGAATCCAAGGGTACGGCAAGTATTCGACGATCGGCCGATCGCTGTTAGGATTCGGCACTTTGGTTTTGATGATCGTTACCGGCTCGCCGACGGCGATACCGCGCGCCTTGAGCCGTGCGCGGAATAGTCCGCCTTGTGTGTCGCTGAGATAAAAGCGTCCCTCTTCCGCCTCAAATGTCCAGTACGTATCAAACGGCGGAAACGCCGAGTCCCGCTCGCGGCCGTCCAAGTCCATCATGTGAACGACTAGCGGCGCGTCGAGCTCAAATTTAATTTTCACTGTGCGCCGCCTTCGGGAATCGGAAGTTTACCAACCACGTCGGACCGTGCGAGTTACGCAAGGCGTGAATAATACCAGGCATCGAAGCACGCTCCCAAGCCTGCAGAATTTCCGCTTTCCACGTCCGGCCGGCGTAATCGGCGAACGATCGTAACGCCTGCAATTGCTCGGCCGTCAACGGTTCATACTGTCTGTTCATCGTTTGTCCCTTTCAACCTTTCCACGCACTTGTGGAGCAACCATAGCAACGTCGGATCTTTCCGGCCGCGGGCGAGCTTGACGGCTTCGCGCAAGATAAACGCGAGCGTCGCATCGTTCGCCGGCCGACCGAGCGGGCGAGCGGGCGAACCGCCCGCCGTTTCGCCCGCTACGATGACTTTCAAGCCGCTATGCTGCATTGGAACGGGCGCCGCCCTTCGCCATGTTGATAAACGCCGATAGCATGAGCGAGCGCACGTCATCGGCTTTAACCGCGTTGCCGTGCTGTGAGCTCGCATGAGCAACGGCCGCGGCGAACACGTCGGTTAGTGCGTTCGTTTGCGCGAGCAAGTGCGCTTGCCACGGTTGCGCCATTTCTGTTACCGTGCGGCTCGCGGCCGGCGCCGCGGCCGGCGCCTTGCGGCGCGCGACTTCGGCGAGCGATGCCGCTAACTGCTTTTCCAAGTCGCTCGGCGGTTCCGGCGTCGAAATGGCAAACGTACCATCGCCTTGCTCGCCGATCGCGAAGCCGACGCGCGCCACTTCCCATTGAATCGACTTGCGGCCGTTGCGCGAAATCTCGCGCTTGCAAATCTCGATTGCCTCACCAGGCTTAACGCCGAGCCGCTCAAAGCGATCGTGCAAGAGATTGCCGACCGGCTCGGATACGTAAAAGGCGCCCGCTTCGCTGATAAAGCGATACTGTTGTCCGCCGAATTGCGAATCAACGAGCTCGCCGGTAATCGACCGCATACGCAGTTCGTTAGGTACGTTTGTTTCAAACTTGAGTGCCATTGTTTTTCCTTCGCGCTTTTAAGCCTCGCGGCTGTCGTCTACTCTTTTAGTATGCTTGACGTGAGCGTAAATGTCAAGAGAATTTTAAAATGAGCGGGCGAGAGTGCGGCGTTTCCGCCGTTTCGCCCGCTCGAATCGGGCGCCCGTTAGGACAAGTACCCGAGCTTGCCGAGCTTGAATGCCGGCGCCGGCGAAGCCTCGCGGCATTTCTGGCAAATGTACGGCAAATCTCGCGACTTGAGCAACGCCATATAAGCGCGCGTCGGCCGTTTCCACTGCGCGCACTTGGTACAAAGCCCGTCGCGCCGTTCCAGATCGTACGGCATGTTAGGCAACCTCCACGTATGCGGCGCCGTTCCAGCGCAATTCAACCTCGAGGAAGCGCGCGCCGTTCCAGCGATCGACGACGACGACGCGCGGCCGGCCGGCCGGCTCGGGCGCCGCGGGCGCCACCAGGCGCCCCGCGGTTGATAAACCGGCCATGAAGCCGGCCGGACTCATGCGGCCGATTGCCGCGAACCGCTTCGCGTTGCCGGCGTCGCGGTACTGGCCGAGCTTTTCGGCCGTGAGTACCGGCAAGCCGGCCGCGGCGAGCCGTTCGGCGATCGCCGCTTGTTCCTGCAATTGCTCGGCCGTGAGTTTAGGCGCCGGCATTTAGGCAACCTCCCCGAGCACAAGCGCCGCGGCGCGCGCCGGCGCCTTGCGTGCGATCGCCGGCGCCGCGGCGACTTCCGCGGCGCATTCGTCGCAAACCAGGAATGACGCCGAGTCATCGCCCATATCGAACAACCGGCCGCTCGCGCCGCAATTCTCGCAACCGTCGCCTTGCATGAACTCGCGGCCGGCCGCGGCGAGCTCGGCCGCTTCGGCTCGGAGCTCGTACGCCGCGGTAATCGCGGCGTCGCAATCGGAGCAAACCCAAAGGTTCGATTCGTGGTTGCGGCTCAAGTCTGCAACTTCGTTGCATTCCTGGCAGCAATTCGCGGAAAGAAACGCTAGGTAATCGTCGTAATACGCTTCGGTGACTTTTTCAAACTTCGCGGGAATCGTTAATGTAGCCATTGTCTTTTTTTCCTTCGCGCTTTTAAGCCTCGCGGCTGTCGTCTACTCTTTTAGTATGCTTGACGTGAGCGGAATTGTCAAGCGCGAAGCGAAATAAAAATGCAAAAAAAACGGGCGCCGGTTTGGGCGCCCGTTATTACTGCAGGATGGCCGGCCGCGGCCGGTTAGCTCTTGAGCTTCGCCATTTCCTGCGTGAGCGTCCATAGCGCCTTATTCAACCGCGCATTTTCGCTGATGCCGTTTACCGGCCGAGTCTTGAGCCGGCGCCCGGTTTCGGCGTTGCGCCCGCGAAGCCCGCCACCTACTAAATTCTCTTGCGCGACGTTAAACGCGTTCCAGAGTGTACCGGCCGTGTCTTCAGTCCGGCGAGCGCGCATGACTTGCGACGGCGCGACGGGCGCCATGCCTTCGTCGTAGCGAAGCGCGAGCGCCGCGGCGCCGTATGCGGCTTGCTCGGGCGCCGACAACCGCAACGCCTGAAAGCTCGCGGCCGAGTCAATCACCTTGGGAAATTGCTCGACAACCTGATAAGACGCCTCAATAATGCCGTCGGCCGAGCCCGAGTGGCGTACGTTGATTTGCGAGAATTCGCCGTCGGAAACAACCATGCCGTTAGTGCAAACCAGGCGAAACAAGCCGGCATCGAGTTTGTACGCCGAACCGCCATCGTGAGAGTTCGTCAAAACGAGCTCGGGATAAACCACGCCGAGCGCGCGAGTAGCAGGCGCCGAGCCGGCGCGCATATCGCGGAATCGGATCACGTGCTTTGTGAATTCGCCCTTGCCCTCAATGCGCGTACGCGATTGAGCCGCGGCGACTGGCTGAAAACCTTCCGCGCGCATACGATCGACAACGGCCGACGTGGGAATAAAGGTATAGCGATCGCTCATAGCGTGCCACGGTTGCGTAGCGAATACGCTCGGCGCCGCGGCGCGCAATTGGTCATTCGTCATCACGGTTTCGGTTCGGATCATCATTGTTTTTGTTTCCTTCGCTCTTTTAAGCCTCGCGGCTGTCGTCTACTTTTTTAGAATAGCTTGACTTGAGCGCACGTGTCAAGCGCGAAGGATAAAAAAGATTGAAGTATTTTTGCGGCCGGCCGCGGGCGCCGCGGCGCCGGCACTAGACAAACGGCAACCGCTCAAGTTAAGCTAACAAGGTATGACAAGCGAAGAACGACTAGACCGTATCGAACATCTAACGGCCGGATGGATTGAGCAATCCAAAAAAGAGCATCAGGAAAACCGCGAGCTTTGGCGCCAAACGCAAGAGCAAATGGCCGAAACTGACCGGCGCATACGCGAGCTCGCCGACGAACATCGGCGCGAAATGCACGAGCACAAGAGCGAATGGCGCGAAGAAATGCGCGTATGGCGCGCAGAAACGGCCGCACGCGATCGCATCACAGATGAGCGAATCGCCGAACTAGTATCGGCGATCGGCGCTTTTATCCGCAAGGCATCCTAATGAAAAAGACGAAAGAACCGAAACCGAAAAAGAACCCGCACGCCGTCGCGCTCGGCCGGCTCGGCGGATTAAAAGGTGGGAATGCGCGCGCCGAAGCCCTGACCGATGCCGAGCTATCGGCTATCGGCCGTATGGGCGGGCGCGCCGGTGGACCCGCACGAGCCGCGGCCCTCACGCCGGCGAAGCGTAAGGCGATCGCCGCCAAAGCCGCGGCCGCACGTTGGGCGAAGCGCGATGAAGCGGCCGGCGCCGAGCCAAACGCAGAATGAGCGGGCGAAGGTGCGGAAAGTCCGCCGCTTCGCCCGCTCATTTATTGTTACCGAACGGTTGACATTACCGTACTGTATGTACGATACTGTAATTACCGATGCAGTTTGAATGGGACGAAGAAAAAGCGGCGAGCAACCTAGCGAAACACGGCGTCAACTTTCCCGCCGCCGCAACGGTCTTCGCCGACCCGAACCACATTCTATTCGTCGATGCCGTGATTGACGGTGAGGAACGCTGGCACGTGATTGGCGCTGTTCCCGCGACTCTGTTGCTCTTGACCGTAGTTCACACGTACCGCGACAACGAAGAAATTGTACGCATTATTTCCGCACGCGAAGCGACCCGCAAAGAGCTAAAACGTTATGCCAAAAACCTTGAATAAGACGGTGGTTTTCAACTACGAACCAGGCGACCCGCTCACGCCCGAGCAAAAGGCCAACATCATCAAGCTAATCGAGAATCCGAAGCGAGACGAAGATATCGACTTGTCCGACGCGCCCGAAATACCGGACGATGCCGTGCTCGTGCATTTCCGGCCGCGGAAATCGACCGTCACGATGCGCCTTGACTCCGATGTACTCGCATGGCTCAAGTCGGCCGGCGACGGATACCAGACGCGCGTTAACGAGCTCTTGCGGCAAGCCATGAAGGCGAGCCGGCCGGCGACTCGATAGGCGCCCGGCCGGCTTACATCATCTTGTTTACGACGGTTTCAACGCTCGCCTGCAACGCCGCGTCGGCGATCTCGGCGCCGTCGGCTTGCACCGCGGCGTCCATGACGACGGGCGGTTGCAATTGTGCCGCAACCATTTCTGGATTCTGCATTGTACCGAGCGCCCATTTTTCCCGCGTGTTATGCGCCGGTACGGTGCTTGCTTCGATCATAATGCTATCGGCGTATCTCAACGCCGCGACTTTAACGCGCCCGCGGAAAGCAAAATCCTGCATGAGCGCGGCTGATTCTTCGTAAGTCATATCGTTTAATATTCTCCCTTGTTGTTTACGGTGATAAAGTCATCGTGTGGATTCTAACCGTGCCGTCTGGACACTTGACATAGAGCGCAAGTGACCCATTGGTTAGCGCGCCGAAGCCAATCAAGCCCACCGCGGACGGACCAATTGAAACGGTAGCCGCTTGAATAAACGGTGCACCGAAATTGACACCCGCGGCCGGCCCTTTGACAATCGCGCAATTATTCAGCGCGTGTGATGCGGCGTCAATATCCGTCGCCCACGGTGTTTGCGACCCGCCGCCGCCCGTCGAAATCGGCACGCCGTTGACGCGAAACGCGCCGGTACAATTCACGTCGCCGGCAACGTCTAAGGCATAAGTTATCGGCCCCACCTTACCGACTGCAACGCCCCCGCCCATACCGTTAAGCACTAAATTAGCCGGACTCGAATTTGCAAGAGCCTGAATCGAGCCTTTCCAGATCGAACCGCCATCTAAGAGATAACCAAGACTCAAGTAATAGCCGGCCGCGTTCGTCGCTTCGCCAATCGTGACGGTGTTGGCCGTCGGTACGGTAGTCGCGTTAACCTGCGGAGTGACTGCTAACTTCGTTGCTTGCGGCGCGGCCGAGCCGATGCCTACGGCACTCGTTGTAGCACAAAGATATATGGGCGCCGCGGGATTGATAGACAAAGGTTGCCATCCCGAAAAGCCATCGGTAAATGCACCGATGGTAGTGGCATTCGGCGTATTGAAAATAACGCCAAAATGATAGTTAGCCGAAACCACCACGTCGAGCTTGGTAAGCGGGGACGCTGTCCCGATGCCGACATTGCCATTGCGGAAACGAACCCATTCCACCAATGAAGTAGACCCATTCGAGATGCCGCGAAACACAGTATCCGTCCCGCGATTCGTAGGTGACCATGCGCCATTGGCACGCCAATTAATAGTACTCCCCGCCTGTGCCGGAGTTACGCCGTCGCTGGAGTATGCGGTTATACCTGCCATAGAGACGCCATCGGACGAAGGGTTGGTGGTTGACTCCAGCGCAAGTGTCGGACTCGCTGCACTGGCTACATGCAGCGCTGTAAGTGGCCCAATCGTTCCGATTCCGATGTTGCCGCCTAGTGGGTTCAAGGCCAAAGCGTCGGCTGTCCCTGTATTATTGGTTCGCTTGGTTTGAATCCAGGGGTTGTAATTTGGCGTACCTGTGCCAGCCCCGAAAGCCAATGCAATCGAACTCCCGCAGGTCATATAGAAGATTCCAGTATCGGAAGTCAAACTCGGCGGTCCAGGCGAACCGTTAGCAACATGCAGTAACGCAACGGGCGCCGCTGTGTTGATGCCGACATTGCCGCTTTGGTCTATCACCATACGTTGAAACGCAGACGTACGAAACGCGAGCGTTGCCACTCCGAAATCAATACTCGCAACATCCGACGTGTCAACCTTGCGGGCAAGTCTCCAGACCGCCGAATCCGCCGATCCTCCCGCCGCCGTGCGCCATAGCGTCGTACTGAATTCGTCGTTGTTCGCTGTCGCCGCTTGCGACGATTGCGCGAGAATGGCCGCGCCCGCCGTCGTGCCTAGCGTACCGGCCGTAATACCGAGCCGCGCCGAGCTCGCCATACCGCCGATTCCGATGGCGCCGGCGTTGTTGAGTAAGAAACCGGCCGCGTCAATATTGCTTGTCCAGGGAGTTTGAGAACCGCCGAACGAAACCGGCGCCCCGTTTTTCCGAAGCGTACCGCTATAGTTGATATCGCCCGTCACGTCGAGCGGATACCCCGGCACCATTGCGACGCCGACGCGCGAAACGTTCGCTAATTGGTAGCCGGCCGCGTCAACATTTGTCACCCACGGCGTTTGAACTGCGGCGCCTAATGTTGTCCATTTCATGCCGAGCGATAACGACGTATCGGCTTGCAGCACTTGACCGCTCGCGCCGACGGGTAAGCGCGCCATGACGTTTATGTCATTTCGCACCATCAAATCGCCCTTAATGACAGTAGGATCGACAACGGCGCCCGTCACCATTGCGGCCGTGTAGTCGCCGCCTTGCGCGACAACCGTACCGGCTCGGCCGAAAACCGAAATCACCCCGCCGCCGCCGCCCGTACCGGCCGCGGCCCATGTGCCATCGCCGCGAAGATAGACGCTCGCGCTTGCGACGCCCGTACCGAGCCGCGCCGTTGACAGCACGCCCGAGACGACGGCCGCGGCGTCGTGCGTGTGCGGCGCCACGGGAAACGTCGCCGGCACCCCGAGCAATTTCGCCCAACTGATGGACGGAATCCAGGCCGGATCTGGATAGGAACCGAGCACACTAACGGCGTTCGTCACTTGAGCGGCCGTGTAGTCGCCGGCTTGCGCGGCGATCGGTCCGGTACGGCCGAAAACGCTCGGTACACTTTCGCCGGACCAACGCATCCCGAACGGTTGAAACGAGTCCGCCCGTAGCACTTGCCCGTCCGAGCCGGCCGGCAATCGGCCGGTTGCCGCGGCGCCGCGTGCGAATATGTCGCCCTTTGTCGTCAGACTGTCTACAACCGCGCCGGTGACTTGCGCCGCGGTATAATCCCCCGCTTGCGCGACGACGGCGCCTATGCGCCCGAAAACGCTCGCAACGGGCGCCACTGCCGGCGTGATCCATCGCAGTTTGGCCGGTTGCGCCGTATCGACCGTGAGCACCTGGCCGGCCGCGCCGATCGGAAAGCGCCCGAGCGCCGAGCCGTCGCGGGCGAGCATATCGCCGGCCGTCGTCGTCGGATCGGACAGCACGCCGGTTGCGCCGGCAAGATGCACATTGGAAAGCGTGTGCCCTTGCCCGTCCACGTCACCAGGCCACGCGTACACGCTCGATCGAACGGCGTTGATATGCGCGGCCGTGATGATCTGATTCGGCGCAACGTCCGGCGGCCAACCGGACGGCACAACCGCCCGCGGGCGAAGCCGGACCGGAATATCAGACACGTTCCGCCCCCGCGTCGGCCGAATGATCGGCGCCGTTTACCTTCGCCGGCACGAGCTCGACGACGGGCGCCGGCTCGACAACGGGCGCCGCGGCCGGCTTATCCGGCACTTCGCCGATTAGCTTTGAGCAATCAAGGCTTAACTGGTACGGGCGAAGCGGCGCCGGCAAACCCTCGGTTTGCTCGATAATCGCGACTTGGTCGGTAATCGTCTGTTGCAATGAATCCGATTTCATTTCGGCCTCTTTTGCGAGCCCGAGCGCCCGCAATTGCTCAAGCCGAAGCGCGTTCAATTTCTCGACGCCGTTGCGGAATAATTGCGCCGCGGCCGGCGATAGCGTGTGTTCAAACTTCATCGTTTTTCCCCTTTTTCCATAAACGAGCGGGCGAAGGTGCGACGGTCCCGCCGCTTCGCCCGCTCAAACCGTTTCTACGGGCGGAAATACCGTCCCGTCGGCGAGCACATAGCCCGTTATCAAGCCGCTTGAAACGTTGAACGCGCGGCCGGCCGGCACTGTGCCGGTGAAACTCGCCGTACCCGTAACCGCGAAGCTCGACGCGCGCACCTGGCCGGTGAAACCGTCAAGAACTATCATGAGTGAACCGCCGTTGCTTAACGTGAACTCGCCGGCGTTTTCATGGCCGACCGTCGGCGAGCGCACGAACGCGCCGGCTTGCGTGCCGTTTTTCCCATAGAGCACGAGCCCGCGGCTTATCAGCGATGCTTTGGAATCGTTCGGCTTGCTTACGCGCCACTCGATCGAGCCATACGTGGCATCCCAAGTACTCGGGCTCGACTGAATTACCGAGCCCTCGGCCGCGGTTCCCGTCGGCGCCGTGATCGTAAACGACGCTTGCCGGATAAACAACGAGCCGGCCGCGTTCGTGTAGAGCGGCGCATTGCTGTATTCCGTACCGCCGAAGCCGGCGAGCCGGCCCCATACGCCAAAATAGGTATTTGCCGGCAAGCCGGCGCCGCCCATATCGCCGAGCAATGCAACCAGATTTTGCGACGTATCGTAAACGGCGACGCGCGCCGGCTTGTTTGAGCCGTACCCCACGGCAAGCTCGATCGTCGAGAGCTTATCAGATGTAATCGAGCCGGCTTGTATCTTAACGGCTGTGACTGAGCCGGCCGCGAGCTCGTTTGCCGTGACCGCGCCCGCGGCGATCTTGCCGGCGATGACCGCACCCGCGGCGATCGCGCCGGCCGTTACCGAGTCGGCCGCAAGGTTGCCGGCAACGACGGCGAGCGCGGCGATCTTGCCCGCTATAACCGAGTTTGCGGCGAGAGCTTGCGCCGTGACCGAATTTGCTTGCATCGCTTCGGCGTAGACGGCGTTTGCCGCGATCGCGTTTGCCGTGACTGAGCCGGCCGCCAGCGCCGTTGCTGTGATCGCGCCCGCGGCAACCGTGCCGGCCGTGATTGCGTTCGCCGCGATCGCGCCGGCCGTGACCGAGTTTGCCGCGAGCGCGTTCGCCGTGACTGCGCCGGCTTGTATCGACTCGGCCGCGATCGCATTTGCCGCGATCGCATTTGCCGTAACGCTCGACGCCGCGAGCTTCGGCGCTTGTATCGCGCCGTCCGGTATCTTCGCCGTCGTAACGGCGCCGTCGGCGATCGCCGAGACTGTCACGGCGCTAATTGCGATCGTAGGCGCCGTGATCGCGCCGGCCGGTATCTTCGCCGTGACGACCGAGCCGTCGGCGAGCACGGTGGACGTAACCGAACCAGGCGCAAACTGTGACGTGTGCAATTGCCCTTCGATATCGGCCGTTGGAACAACCGCCGTCCAATCGTTGCCGGTTCGCCGGTACAACTTCCGATCGGCCGTATTCAGGAAAACCGCGTCGGCCGGATACTTGCTCCAATCAGTCGGCTTACCCGCGACGATGTAAACCGGCGCGATGCCCGCGGCGAAGTCGTCACCCTCGATCGTTCCCGGCGCGATCGACGCGGCCGGCGCTTTCGTCGCCTGCACTGGTATGCGTTGCATCCGGCGCAACGTATACACCAGATCGGGCGGACGACTCCCGAGCGTCGCCGAGTACTTGAGCTTATGGCCGGCGCCGGCCGGCCGCGATCGGTCCGGCGCCATGATCGTAATCGTGAGCGATCGCAGAATCAGGGACGTAACCAGGCCATATTTCCACGCCTCGATTTCGACCGTCATTCCGCGGGCGAGCCCCGGCACAAAGCAACCGGCTTGAATTGTATACTTCGGCGTCGAGCGCAAGCCAACTTCCGTATCGGCCCATAGCGCGGCCGTCGCCGCGTCGGTCAAACTGCGATCAACGAGCGTCACGGAGAGCACGCCGAAACTTGCTTGACTGCTGGTATCTTCGGCCGTCGCGCGGAGTTCGCCGGCGTCGCCGACGGCGCCGAGCACAAGCACGCGGTTTGCGGCGTCGCTGAAATCGCGCTTATAGCTTTCGAGCTGATACGGTTGTGTCGTCGAGCCGTCCGGCCGATCGCTCAAGCCGAACGGCGCGACGATCGAGCCCGCGGCGTAGTAATTTACCTTGCCGTCGTAGCCAACATTCCACTCGCCGCCCGTCAACTGGCAAATGCTGTCGAGCAAATCCCGTACGCGTTGATCTTTCGCCTCGATTAATCCAAGGTTCGCGGTAAGCGTGATAAGTGAGCCCGCGGAAAGCTCCGGTACAGCTTTGATCGCATCGGCAATGATCGTTGAATCCGGCGTGCCGTCCGGCCACGATTGCGTGATAAGCGCCCGTTCAAACAGAATCCCCCAATCGGATGCATGGATTGTTAGGCGGACGTGCGGCCCTTCGGCTTCGCGATCGACGGCGAGCACGAAGCCGGCAAACTGAATTTGGTTTGTGTCTTCATCCCATAAAACGAGCTCGTTCCATTCGCTCACCGTCCACGCGTACTGAAACGATGCAAGGCTGTATTGCGCGTGATCGTAGCGAGCTTCGCCGAACCGCTGAAACAAAGTAAGCTCACACGTCGAGATAGCCTCGGTTGAATCCTGTTGGATTGTGGCGGACTCGATCAACGCGGCGCCGGATACGTCGAACCCCTCGACGGCCGCGCGCAATCTCACGCGCGGCCCCCCTGCAGGCGCATTTGCGTTGCGATGCGGCTTGCCACAGTTACCGGATCAGTGCCGGTAAGGTTCATCGTCATATTCGAGCCCGCGGCGAGCGCGTCGAGCTTGTAACTCATCTTGCCTAGCAGGTTGACAACGCTTTCCATAAACGACGACTCGGCCGGCCCGCTCGTGCGCGAGTCGGTAAGCATATCGGCGAGCGTCGCCGATGCGTTGTAGCAGTGCGTTTCGATCGCCTGCAGGCTCGCAAGCGCGGCGCCCGTATTGCCCTCGGTTTTCCAAAGCGTCGATAGGAAATCGTCTTTCCAGAGTGCGTATTCGGCGTGCCGGTCCCAATCGTCGCGGCGAAGGTTAAACAGATCGTTTGCCGTCTGCAACGTGTGTTGCACGATGATGTCAAGACTCTTATTCATGCCGGCCATCTGGAAATTACCGATCACCGAACTGATCGCCGTTACCGCGCCGCTGATCGCCGATATCCAACCAGTGAGCCCGCCCCCAACCGCGCTTGCGGCGCCGCCCGCGCCGCCGCCCGATGGTACGCTCGGCGCGCCGCCCGCGGCCGGCGTTTCGCTAAACACGTCTTTCGCTTTCGAGCCGATTTCTCCCAACGTCGAGAGCACCCCGCCGAGCCCGCTACCACTGAGCAAGTCTTTAATCGCGCCGCCGATAAAGTCTCCAATCGCTTTTGCGGCCGGCTCGATAAACGAGCTCGTAACGGCTTGCCCGAGCGATTTTAAGAGCGATTTGCCCTTTTCACCCCATGACATATCGCCGTCCCAAAGCGATTTGGAAATATCCTGCGCGAAATTGGTGATCACGGTAGAAACCGAGCTCGCGAAGCCGTCAAACGCGCCTTTGACGGCCGGCGCCTTGTTATTAACCGACGCCTGCAAGTCGGCCATTTGCTTATCCATGAGCGCCGGTATTTCCTCACCGTTCGCAATCATGGCTTGCCGCTCGGCTTCCAATAATTTCAGGAATGCCGAGTCTTTTTCCCACTTCGTCGCGTCCGGCGCCGCAATCACTTTGTCGTATGCGGTTTGTGCGTCGGCCGCGATTTGCGTAAACTTCGCCGCCGACGTGATGCCGAGTGCTTCAAGCCCCGCGTTCATGCTCGCGATAGAGCCCGTCGCCGGATCTATCGCGAGCTTGACCTGGCCGAGCTTTTCGAGCACCTTTGGCAAGCCGTTGTTGCCGGTGAGCCCGTCGAAATGCCCGATCAACAAGCCGGTTTCGGTATTGACTTTTTCGAGCGCCGGCGCCATGCCGTCGCCGAACTCCTTCGTTATGTCATGGCCGGACAACTTCGCCGCGGCGATATCGTTCGCGAGCTTTTGATGCGCCGCCGAGAGCTTGCCGGCGATCGCGTAAAGAACGTCGTTTTTCTCGATAAGCGGTTTGAACTCGGCCGCACAGTCTTTTACTTCTTTCGCGAGCGCCTTTGCCGCGTCTTTCTGTTCTTTCGTCGCTTCGGTATTGCCCTCGGCGCTTTTCGCCGCTCCCTCGTGACTCGTTTTCAGTTTGTCGAGCACGCCGGCGAGCCCCGTATGGGCGCCCGTCGCCTTTGCCGCTTCTTCTTTTGCCTTTTTCGTCGCCGCGGCTTGATCGTCGGTTGTCTTTTGCAGTTTGCGGTTGAGCTCGGCCGAATCCGACGCTTGCTTGCCGTAGTTCTGTAGCTCGGTTGCGGCTGATTTAAGAGCTTGCCCCACTGCCGACGACGCCGGCACGAGCTTTGCGAGCCAATCGACAAAGCCGGCAATCTTAGCGACGACGGCCGCGAGCGCGTCTTGAATTACGGCCATAATCGCATTCCAGTTTTGGTTAACCCAAACGCCGAGCGCCACCAGGCCGGCGACAACCGCGGCGATCGCGATAACCCAACCGCCGAGCGCGAGCACCGAAACGCCGACGACGCCGGCCGCGGCCGTAATGATCGGCATAAGCGCGCCGATTGCGATTGCTAACTGGCCGGCGATCAAGAGAACCGGCCCGAGCGCCGCGGCAAGCGCGACGATCGTAAGCGCGAACGCCTGAACCGGCGCCGGCAACTTGCCGAACCACTCGACGGCCGGCAAGATGAAATCGTTAACCAGCTTCGTTCCGGCGTCCAACACTGCCACAATCAACGGCGCGAGCGATTGCCCGAGCGAAATTCCGGCCGTCTCCACCGAACCCTTGAATTGCTCAAGCGCGCCGGCAACGCCGCTATTGAGCGTGTCCGCCATACGTTTCGCGGCGCCGTCCGATTTATCAATCTCGGCAGTCATCGCCGCCCATGCTGGCCCCGAATCCTTCATCAGAGCCGCCGCCGCCGCCGACGACTCGCGCCCGAAAATCTTAAACATTTCGGATGCGCCGGCGCCGGACTCTTTTAGCTGCAACATGATCTGATCGAGCGGCAATAGATTGCCGCTCGAATCTTTCGCTACTACTCCGAGATTTGCGAGAGCCGTTGCCGCCTTTTTTCCCGGTGATTCGAGCGCGGCGAGCACACCGCGCAAGCCCGTACCGGCTTCGGTTGCTTTGATGCCAGAGCCGGCGAGCAAGGCAATTGCCGTCGTCGTCTGCTCTAAACTCATGCCGGCGAGATTGGCAACCGGACCAACCAGTTTCATGGATTGTGCAAGCTGCTCTGCATTGATCGACGCGGCGCCGGCGCCAACCGCGAACACGTCGGCAACATGGCCGGCTTGCCCTGCAGCAAGCCCGAATTGCCCGAGCGTGTCGGTTGTAACCTCGGCCGCGCGCGAAACGGCGAGCGTACCGGCCGCGGCAAGATCGAGCACACCTGGCATAGCCGCGATGGTTTGCGCCGTCGTCAAGCCGGCCGCGGCAAGATCGCCCATACCGTCGGCCGCTTCTTTTGCCGAGTACTTCGTATCGGCGCCGAGCTTCATTGCCAGTAAACGCAATGCTTCCAAATCGGCGCCGGTTGCGCCGCTCACGGCTACGATTTTGTTCATCGACTGTTCAAAGCCGGCCGCGGCCGTCGCCGACGCCGCGGCGATCGCCACAATCGGCGCCGTGATACCGAGCGAGAGCGATTGGCCGACCGTCGCGAGTTGCTGGCCGGCCGCGGCGAGTTTGTCAAAACTGGCCGCATCGTCGAGCTTTTTCCATTTTTCCGCCTGATTCTCTAATTCCCCGCCGAATTTCTGAAAGTCTTTTAACGCCTCATCAACGGCCGCTTGAATCGTAATCGAGAGTGTGCCGAGACTGAGCCCGCCGCCCATTGTGCCCATTTGCTTACCCCTTGCCCCTGTTGTCGATCACACGCACCCCGAGCCGCTTGATACGCGCCAATAGTTCATCGCCCGTCGGTAATTCCCGCTCGGCCGCTTCGCGAGCGCGGCGCCTGAGCTCGGCGCCGTTCATCATGTACCGCATCGGGTCGAATTTCCGGCGTTTCGAGTTGACCGCGGCAACCATCGCCACAATGCGCGCGGTTTGCCAATCGGTAATGTTTTCGCGCGCCCGTTGAGCGTCAACCAGGCGCGCGAGCTCACGCAGTGTTAGCCGGCCGAACTCGCCGGCGCCGATTCCGCTTGTGTCTCGGCATTTTGCCCAGAGCCGTTCCCACTGCTCAAGCGTGAAGCGCGGCCCTTCGTCGCCGGCCTTGTAGGGCGAGCCGGCGAGCCCGCGGCCGGCAACGCCATCGTTACGGCTTGCGTGATGATCGGCATCAGATCGGGAAAATCAACCAGGCCGAACATACGCGTAACGTCGTCGCGCACGATGGCCGGCTGTGCGTCAATCAGGCCGGCCCATAGTACGTCGCTCATGGTTTCGAGAATCGGCGCGAGCGCCGCATACTCGCCGGCCGCGAGCAAGCGGCCGTAATCCTGCAGTGCGGCGCCCATGCGCCGGATATCATGCAAGAGATCGCCCTTACATTCGGCCGCATAGTGAATAAAGGCGATCGCACGATAGCGGAGTATGAAATCTTGCCCGTCGAGCTTTACCGGCAACGACGCGTTGACAAGGTTTTCCATAACGCTACGCCGCGAGCTTCGTGGTTCCCGGCGCGCCGGCAACCGTCGGAACCGGCATGGTATCGACTAGCGTAATCGGTCCGACGATGCGAATCGTCGGTTGAATTTCTTGTGGATCATCGGGATTCAAGGCGCCGAAACTCCAATCCCGAATGAAGCCTTGAAACGTCCCGAACGACTCGCCGCCAACCGCGGCCGACGAATTGAACCGGATTACCCAATCGCGCGTTTCGCCGCTCGTGAACAGACCAAAGAGCCCGTCGGCGCTGTCGTCTTGGTCCGCCAATTCAGGATCAAACAACACCGTCAACTGGCACTCACCAGGATCTTTGAACCCTTGCAGGTAATCCCGATAATCGCCGGCGTCGAGCGTGGTTACATCGACTTCATCGGCCGAAACGTCGATGTTGCCGATTTCGGCCACCTGGCCGACGGCTTTGTACGCCGGCGTCGCGCCGCTTCCCAGTACGAAAATCTTCGCACCCTTACCCGTAAATTTTGCCATTGCCTTTTGTCTCCCTTTCGAGTTGTTAAAATTGAATCCTCATGGACTCGTACACACTGACATTCGTACTCGGCGCCGCGGCCGGCGCCGCGATCGCGGGCGCCGGCGTGTTCGTCGGCTATCGGCTCGGCCGGCAAGCGGCGATTACACACGATGGAATCCGGCAAGCGCGCGAAGTTCGCGACAAACTACTGGACGGCATGATTACCGAAGCGAAAATGTCGCCCTTTTCGGTGACTCAAAATCGTATCGCCGACGGCGCCGTCGTTCAAAACCGAATTGCCGACGGCGCCGTTAAACCGAACTGAAAACCGCGACGGTGAAACGCAGCACGCCGTGACGCGTGATGCCGTCAAATTCGCGCAACGTTTGCGCGTACGTCCAAATCGTATCGACCCACTGAAAACCGACGGCCGGCAAGCGTTGCCGATCGAGCGCGTCTTTCACGCGTGCCATGAGTTGCTGGCCTTCCTGCATTCCCGGTTGACGGCTCCAAACGTGGACGGTGATTTCGAGATTGATACCTTGCTCGTTCAACGTGTCCGCCTGATCGCCGAGAAATTCGCCGATCGTGACGTACGGATACGCCTGATTCGGTCCGGCTTGATCGAGTACCGGAACCGGCGCGAGCGCCGGCCCGAGCGCGGCGACGATCGCGGTTTGTACTTCACTGAGCGGTAACATAGGATTCGATGCGATCGAAAGCGGACATTGAGCGAACGCTAGAACACATGAAAAGCGGACACTGCGTCGCGGGCGCCGCCGTAAACGCGGTTTGGATTGAAGCCCTTGAATTTGTCCTCGGCGACGACGCGCACCGCGTGAAATATGACGAATGGTTACAGGCGATCGCGGCGCCGCTCGACGACGAACCCAACGCGACCGGCCGCGAAATCGTTTTAGAGCATTCTTTACGCATGGCACTATTGCGCCTACGATAAACCCCAACGAGCGGGCGAACGGGCGAGCCGGCCGCACCTTCGCCCCGCTCGAATCGCCCGCTTACAGCGTACTTACCAAAGGCCCAACCTTTTGTTGATCGAAGTCGATTCCATCGCCGCCCGATACGGACGCGACGACGACAACGGCCCAACTATTGCCGGCGCCGAGTTTGGCCGCGTAATCGGGCGAGTTGACTTTGGCGTTGTTCCAGTCCTCAACCAGAACCTTGTTATTCCGCCACGCCGTATCTTGCGCTTGTGCCTGTAGCCATTCGTTGAGCGCCCCGCCCGATCCATGTACCGGACCCGGATTCTCAATCTTCGGATTCGCGTTTTCTTTTGCCGGCAAGATCGTGCCGACGGCCGGTGTTTCGTACATCGTTTTTACCTCCCTTTTCAAAAATCGTCATAGCGCCATCCGAGCACGAGCCGCACGATAAGCCGGCGCATCCAACCAGGCCGGCGCAACGGCACCCGCAAGGCGCCTAGCTGCAACCATTCGGGCGCCGTGTAACCAAATGTGTCGCCCGTCGCCGTGAGCGTACCGGCGCTAATCTGATCGGCCCGCACGCTACAGTCCGGCCGCGGCGCCGCGGGCGCCGGCTCGGGATCGTCGAGCGTCCGAAACGGGTCTTGTCTTTTGCTCATGCCAGCAATTTCCTCAATTCCGTACCGACGAAATCGCGTATGCGGTCCATGTGGCCGCTCATGCCGGCTTTGTACGCCGGATATAACCAGGGTCTTTCCGGCGTGCCACGCTCGCTGATCGCCCGCGCGATCGGAAACGCCGCGGACTCCGGTATCCCTTTGCGCGCGCACCAGGCGCGAATCTTATCCAACGGCGGAAAGTGCGGCGCCGTCCCGAACTCGATAAACGGCGCATGTTTCGCCGTCGAGTAGACGACGACGGAATTACCGAGCCGCGAGACGCTAAACTCGATCGAGTCGTAAAGCTCGTGAGTATCGTACGCGTCGATCTGCATGACGTTCTTACGCGCTTCATTGCGGATTTCGACGGCCGTTTCCACGTTCGCCGAGTTCACCCAATCGGGAAATTGCGCGCGCAAATTGCCGAAGTTCGCCTTTATCTTCGCGTCGCCGGTGATCTTTGCGCTAAGAACTCGCGCCATGTTTACAACCAGGCTCACTCTGTGAGCTAGTTCGCGTGAACGTCGGCCGGCCGTCGAGAATCGAGATAGTTACAAAGGCACATAGCACAATAAACCGTCTTGAGCGTGCCGATTTCGGCCGGCGCGAGCGCGCACCAGAGCAAATGCCCGCAACTGAGCGTCACAATCGAGCCGGCGCCGTCCGGCTCGATCGACGCGACGCGCCGTGTAAAATCATCGCTCACTGTGAGCCCGCCTCTTTACGCTCGCAAACCAGCTTTAGCCACGTTTCCCGAGCGTCAAGGTTTTCCGGCTCGCCGACGATATCTAGCAATTGATCGCGCCACATGACGCGATAGACGGCCGTAATTCCCGGCTGATACCGGATTGTGATTTCGTGGCGTACCCGATCGGCGACCTGATCGCCGGCGATGATCGGCCGGCCGCTCGGCGTGCGAACGTTCGCCGGTATGTCGGCAACCAGGCCGGCCGGTACGGTTTCCCGCGAACCGCCTTGACCGTCCGGCGTAAGCTCCATCTGGAAAAGCGCGATCCACTCGCGCAAGTCGCTAGCCTGCATTACCGTTCCTCGGCCTCGTGAATCAACCGTATCGCCGCCTCGACGATGCGGATTTCATCGCGTGTCACCTGGCAAGAGTAAATCGTACGCAACCAGGTAACGCAATTGCCGGCCCAAATCAGCATCGCAACCGCGAGACTCCAATTACGGCCGTAGCCGAACGCCGCGGCGAGCCCGAGATTGACAACCAGCAAACCGCGCGCCGCCGTCCGAGCCCATCTTAGATCGTCGTCGAATCTCATACAAACTTTTGAGTTACGCTGTTAGGCACGATGAAAGCAAACGCTGAAACAGAACATTTCGCCTCTATCGGCCCGCTCGGTACTGCTTCCCGGCATGAAATACATGCTCGAAAAACTGCAAGCGATCGTCGCCGACTTTGAAAACCTGCCGCGCGCCGAGTCGCCGGCTGCCGACGCATAACCGCCGCGGCTGGCCCGATGACCCCGCCGAGCGGAAAGCCGAAGCGCGGCGCCGCCGAGCGAAAGCCGCTCGCAAGCGCGCCCGCGAAGCCGTATAAGCCGTCGTCACCCGCTTATCTCGATCTGGAACGGGCGCCACAAGTCGCGTATCCCGTCCGGCAATTGTTGCGAACCGCTCGCGGCGTACTTCTGATCGCGCCCGCCCGATCGCGATTCATAGAGCACCGTTGCATATTCCAAGATGCCCTCTTTGATGCCGTCCGGCACGTCGGCCGGATCGTCGCCGTAGCCCGACTCATACAGCACGGTAGCGGCGTCGGCGAGCGGCGCCCCGAGCTTGACCACGTTCCATTCAAGCGCGTATGTCGCCGGATCGACGACGGCGCCGGCCGGCGATTCGATCGACGTTACGGCTTGCACCTTGCCCCTTGGCAGCACGAGCAAGAGCGAACACGCACACTCCGAATCGCATGGGACAAAGAGCGCCCGCAATTTCTGCGTGAGAAACGAGCGCCGCGTGTATTGCTCGCCGCGCCGCGTCGCCGCGGTAAGCTCCCGATTAATCAATTCCGGTTGCCGATCGACCGTGAGCCCGTTCAACCTGGCATGATCTATAAATTCATCGGCCGTTACCGGAATACCGGCCGGTGGTTCGACAACCTCGATTTGCAGAAATCTCATAACGGGTCTACTCCGGTTTGATCGGCGAGCCGCAACCAGTCGTGTATATCCGATGTAGTCTTGAGCCCGTCCACGCCGGCGCGCAACGCCGCGAGCGCCGCGGCGCCGGCCGCGTCTTGTGTTGGGTTCATATCCCACGCCGGCGAGTCGATCCACTGCTTGAAGTACGCGCGGATTAACTCATAATCGCGATCGCTGAGAGCTTCGGCGCGCAATAGCCGGCCGATCGCCGCCGCGAGCTCGCCGCCCGTCTCATAGGTCCAATACTTCGGCGCCGCGGGATCGCTCGGCAAGGGCAGCGAAGGATTGAGCGGGCGAGAGTGCGGCATTTCCGCCCGTTCGCCCGCCCGTTCGCCGCGTTTGCCCCTCATAGCGCCTTATTTTCCGGCGCCGAGTCGAGCGCCTTATTAACCGGCGACTTCGCCGGCTTGCGCTTCGGCGTCGCCTTCATCTTTTTCGGCTTCGATTCCTTCGGTTCGCTCATTCGGCCCCCCGAAAACGCCGGCAGAATCCCGCCCGCCTGACAAGAGAGCGGGATTCCCCGGCAAAGTCCCGGCCGGCACCGATCGCCGCGGCCGGCCGGATTCTATCTTACTTCGCGCGCGGGCGAACCGGCGCTTCGTTGTCGGCCGCGAGCTCGGTTGTCGTGCCGGCCGGCACCACGCCCTTTTCAAACGCTTTCGCTTGGAAGATCACGAGCGCGAGCCGTTCTTCAATAAGAATCGTCACCATGTTCTTAATGAAGTCGTCCTCATTCTGATTGGCGACCTGTACATGCACGTCCTCGCGATCAAGAATCTGTGAATGCCCCTGAAACGCGCCCGTCAAAAATGTGCCGGCCGCTTGATTCGCCGACGCCACTAGGCGAGTACCCCAAATGCGCCCGCCCGTCGCATAATCGAGCGGATTGCTGAAAATGTAATTGCCTTGCGAGTTTTTCAGCATCGCCACATGGCCCCAATCCGCGGGATTAACAACCGAGCCGTCGGCGATGAAACCCTTTGCGGCGAGATCGAACACGGCCGCGCCGATCGCGTCAACCAACGTTGCGCCGGTTGCCGGCGCCGGCGCCGGCGCCGCGGTTGCGACGATGTTAAACCCTTGCAGGTTCGGCGGAGCGCCCGAGCCGTTGAGCAATTGGTTATCTTCGACCGTCTGAATGCCCCAAATCCCGTTGTTTTCGACCTGAGACGCGAGAAATGGCAGATCGTCGAAAGTCTGCTTGCTCATTTTGAAGTAATGAGCAATCGTACGGACAACCGACGTGCGCGGCGTGAATACCTTATCGGATTTCGGCTTCGCCGCGCCCTCGGCGACAACCGCGGCGTTGTTGGTAAAGCTCGTTTCCTCGATGTACTCGACCGAGCCCGAACCCGTCCGGCCTTGCGGCACGAGTTGACGTACGCCGATCGGAGGATGGCCGATAGGCGCGATCATCTGCAGCAATTGCGGCCACGATTGCGAAATCGTCGTAATGTCCTTTTGCATCAGACTTTGCAGCGTGCCCTTGAGCGTGATCGTCGCCGCAAAGCGCCCGCCGCTTTTGATGCCGGCGAGCAAGCCGGCGTCTTCGATCACCATTTGGCCGATCGACTTCGGCGCCGTCGGCGTCGCCGGCCCGCGGTTTAGCTTTTCCTCGATCGCGTCGAGCCGCTTCGCCGCGTCGGTTGCGTACTTCGTCTGCAGGCTAACCATATCGTCGGTGAGCTTGCCGAGCTTTACAACGGTTTCCGACTGAGCGCCGCCGAGCTTCGTAAAGTCGTCGTGTAGTTGCGCGTACTGGCCTTTAAAGCCGGTCAAGATGCCCATTAACTTTTGCACATCGTCGCCGGTAACGGGATTGTTGTTAGGTTCCATGACGTAATTGCTCCATGCCGGCCGTGAGTTGATAGATCACGCCGGCCGTGTTGATAAGATCGTGGAAAGCCGCCGCCACTTTGGTATCCAGTAGCGTTTCCGGTTCAACGTCCCGTTGCCCCTTCAAAGAGAAAATGAGACACTTCGCCTCACTGTTAGAGAATCCGGCATCCCGCAAGATTCCCTCAATTTCGCGTTCGGTCAACCGTTCGCCGGCCGCTTTCACGCGGCCGATGCGCGCCCGTTGGTTCATCGGCACCGCGGCGAGCGAAAATTCGTAAACGTCCAAATCGGTCAAGTCGCGCACGCCGGTTTCGTTGTTGAATTTGGCGCCGTTTTCCGCGATGCCATAGCCGATCGAAAGCCCGAACGGTTGCTTGAGCTTCGCCGCGTGGACGGCGAGCGCGTGCGCGTTGCGGCCGTCGTCGGCCGCGAGCGTAAATTCTCCGAACACATGCAAGCCCTTGCCGTCTTCGTCGGCGCCCGTCGAGAATCCAACCGGCCGGCTCATGATATGGCCCATGAGAATCGGCCATTTGCCGCCCGTCGCCTCGATCGTGCGGGCGAAAGCGCCGCGTTTGATGCGATCGCCGCCAAGATCCACGTTACCGATTACGGCCGCGTGCCCTTCAAACTGGCCGGTTTCGCTCACTTCTTTGAAGTCGAGCGCGCAAACGAATGACTTTTTTTCGATCGTCGGCATAATGTTCTCCCCACCTTTGCGAATTAAAGCCCTCTGCAGAGCACCGCAACGGCTCAAACGGCCCGTCACAATCGCAGTTCATTTCTGGCTTGAAGCAGTGCTGACAGACTCTCAAACTCATTGCGGCCGGCCGTCGCCGGCGTCGAATACAAACGCCCGTTGCCGCTCGGACGCGGTCATCGGCGCATCTTTCACAAACTCGCCGGTATCGGTCCGAATATACGACTTGTAACCCGGCTCCGGTTTGTCAAACTCAATGCGGCATTCCACGTCGCGCATTTCGTACCGCAAATTGTACTTTGCCACGAGCTCGCCGGCCGCGAGATTCGCCGATTTGAGCTCGGCGCCATAGTGCGCGGCTTGCTCGGCCTTTTCGCGTTCGATGCTGTATACCTTCGCCGCGGCTTGCGCCATTCTGTCGGCGAGCTCGGCGAGCTCGACTTGCGTGAACGTGTGCTTGACCGATTCCGTTACCAGAATCTTTTCGTATGTCTTGATTGTGGTATCGGGCGCCGGCGCCGCACCAGGCGCCGCGGCCGGCGTCGTCTCACCAGGCGCCGCGATCGTCTCACCTTCGGCCGGTTTCGTCTCGCCCGTATCCGGCCGTTCGCCTCTTTTGCCCTTCATTGCTGTAACCTCCCGAACTCCATCGCGCAACGGCAATTAATGACATTCGACGCCCGCGCGCCGTGTTCGCCGTCGCCCGGATAATTCATAGCTTCGGCCGGTTCGTCCGGCTCGTAATCGTTGACGACGGCGAACGCCTCGCGTAACGGCCGGCGTTGCCCATGCGCCGACTTGTGCTGATCGCACGTCACGCCCTCGGCCCGCGGCGCCGCCCAAACCTTCACCCAACCCCGCAACGTTTGCACCGCGCCGGCGAGCGCGCCGAAATTGCCGGCCGCGTGTGATTCCGTCGAGCCGATCGTGGCGCCACGCCACACGGCCGCGGCTTCGGCGTCGTCGATAATCCGGCGCCCGATTTCGGCCGTCGTTTCGTTCGCCTCGCGGCCGTCGTCGATCGACTTTTGAATGGCCTTGCGCGACGTTTCCGCGATGCCGGCGCCGCGCGATCGCGCGTTGCGATCGAGATACAGGCGCGCCGCGCGATCGAAAACGCCGGCGTCTACTGCCGCGGCGCCGAGCGATTCGGCCGTGAGCACGCCGGCGCGCGTCACGGTTTCGAGCCAAACGAGCCCGAGATACGCCGCCCATGTGGAATCGAGCACTTCGCCGAGCGCCGCGGCTTCGCCGGCGCCGGCCGCAAACGCCCGAGCCGCTTTGCCGGCTTCGGCAACCAGGCGCGTATGCGCCGATCGCGACGCACCGCGGCCGGCTTGCGCCATGAAGTGATCGAACGCGCGATAAATCCGCGCGCTTTTAGCCGGCACTGCCATTAACATTACTTCGCGAAAAGCTCGCCCTCTTGCGTTTGCTGATGCTCGCCGCACCCCTTACAAAGCGTACGCTTGAGCTTGGTATCGTAGACGATCGGCGCATTCCGCGCGATCGCTCGGCCGCACTCGGCGCAATGGCCGGCGAAGCGCGCGACGGCCGTCTGCAGGCGCGATTTCATTGGAAAACCCCAACAACCTCAAGCGTGAGTTTGTTGCGCTTCAAGTCGTACCACTCGCCGGCGATTTCGACGGCCGTAAAGAGATACTGAGCGTTCGGCGTGGCGTTGTAGCTGATCATAGCCACGCGTTCAATGCCGAACTCCCGCATGATCGAGCGCGGCGCAAATTCGCCCGTTGTCGGCAAACCGAGCTCGGGAAGTTCCGGCATATCGTCAACCGGCCGGATTTCCTCAACGCGGCCGACGACGGTTCCGGCTTCGCCCGAGATTCGTACCCGTTGATTCGCCCGCAACGTCGTCACGATTTGCCCCCGCTCGGCAGAAAACCAGCACCGCTCAATTCGCCGTCTTGATTGCAATCGAACGCGGCGAAGTCTTCACCCGTAACGTGATCGTCCGCGACGGAAACGGCGCCCAAGTCAAAGCAATTCCCGTTTGGTTCTTCGTCCGCGGGAATCCGAACGACGATCGTTAGCCCGTCCGGTACGCCGCGAAGCTGCTTCCGTAATTGCCCGATCGTCACGGCTTGCCCCCTGCAGGCGCCGCGGCCGGCGCCGAGCCCGCCATATCCGCCGTAAGCTCGCGTTGCATTTCCGCAACGCGATAGTCTCGGAAACTGGCAATCACGCGCGCCGCGGCGCCCATTTCCACTTCTAATTGCTCCTGCAGGAATTTCACAAGCCACGATTCCGCCCGAGCCGACGCCGCGGCCTCAACGAGCGCGAGCGCGAGCCGTTGCGCGTCGAGCGGGTCTAACTGCGCCTCATAATCGCCGAGCCGTACGACGACTTTACCGCCCTCGGGCGATAGAATCGTTTCAACTTCAAACATGCTGGCCGGTGGACTGAGCACCGCGGACAGCAACGCCCGCACGTCGGCGATAAAGCGCGCGTCGAGCTCGGCATCGTTCGGGCGCCACGCCCGAATGAATCGCTGTAGTGCGTCGTTGTACCGCGGTTGAGCCATCTTAGGCGCCCGTCCGATCGAGCGGCATTAAGTTTGCCGGCGCATAGAACGTATCCCCCGGCTTCGCGTCACCGTACTCTAAATCGCTTCGCCCTTCGGCTTGCGTAATTAGTCCGCTCGTGAACAATTTTACAACGCGGTCCGTCGCCTCTTGGCGCGCGGCCGTGATCGCATCGAACGAATCTTTATCGAAGTCGAGCGGCGAACCGAGCGCGGCGCCGATTGTCCGGTTCCAGTCGCCGCGGAAGTGCTGTAAGAGCGGGATTACCGCCTCCATGTAGAGCGCCCGCCGCGCCTCTTGATAGTTGCTGTAAGTCTGCGTTTGCGCGTCGCCGATCAATTGCGACGGCACATGAAAGACGCTCGCGATATCGCGTTTGCTCAAAATCTGTTGCTCGGTAACGCCGGAATCAACGGGATTGAAGCCCATTTGATGCCATTTGGCATTTTCGAGAAACAATTCTTCGCCGGCCGACTTGCTCGATTTGATGCGCTCTTTCAACTGAGCAACTTGTGTGTCGCCCCATTCCGAATCTTCGCGCGCTTCGATCCAACCAGGCGAAAAGCCGCGTTGCAGCATCCGTTTTATGAGCGTGAGCCCTTCGTTTTCGGCGTCCACGCGCAAGAGCGCCGCTTGTAGCGGCGCCATGCCGTAAATATCATCGGTAGGATTGAATAGCTTGGAATGCGTGATGTTGTCTGTTGGCACGTTGCGCCGTTGCCCGTACGCCGTGACCGTCCACGAATCGACTAGCTGTGATTCGCTCATCTGCATGGCGACGGCACCAGGCGCCCGCACAACGGCCGTCAAGCGGTCCGGCCGTTGCAGGTAGAGCATTGACGGCTTGCCCGCCACGGCGTCGCCGGCGCGCTCGATTTCGATGTAGGTATTGCCGGAAATCAGGATGTAAGACAACCAGGCTTCAATGAAGCCGGCGCCGCCCGCTTTCGTCAAGAGCTCGATCGACGGCCGCGGATTCGTCACGAGCTTGATATGCCGCTCGCGCGCCTTTTCGTCGCCGCCGACTAAGAGCCCGTCGGCGCCGCGGCCGATCGCCTTCGCGAGCTCGGGCGCCGGCGTGTGCGCCTTTGAACCGTTGCCGGCGTCCCACCATTTGACCTGTTTACCGGCCGCGGCAATCAGCGAAATACAGGCGTACACGTCGCTATTGAGCGCGTACCCGTTCGTCGCCATGCCCGCGTAATCCTGGCCCGTCCACCTGGCCGACGGCAACCCCGTACCGCCGACGACTCGAATGCTCGGCAGGTTGCCGCGGCCGTCGTTGATAATCGGTACGTCCGCCTTGCGCCCGAGCCCGAGCCGCGATAGCACACGTTCAATTACTGGCATAGCTTCAAACTCCCGAGCGATCGAGCCGGCTTCATTCAAACAACGTTCCTACCATCGGATTTTGTCGGAGTCGTTCTTGCTGTAAGCGCCACTCGCGGCGCCAACGCCGCTCGGCGCCCCACTGTTCAGGCGACGATTGCCCTTTTATCCGATTGCACGTCATGCAAAACCATCGCGTATTCAGGCCATAGTACGGCGGTTGTCTCGGGTCTACGATATCAAGTGTGACTGTCGGCGAGCCCGTTCGCCATGCTGCCGAATAGCTCGCGGCATTCGGGACAACCGTTCTTGAAAGCGTGCTCAATATCGTGCGCCATTTCCGCGACGTTCCAACCGTACTTGTCAATCAGTTCGCGCTTAGATTGAACGAGCCCTTTGCGAATGAGCTTAGGCGCGTGCGTGCCGATCGCGCTTTGCGCCTTGACCCGAAATCTACCAGGCCCATTCTTAGCTTCCGTTCGGCTTGTTAGACGGCAGAGTTTACAGCGAAGCTGACGATATCTTTTGCAAGAGCTCTTGCAAAAAAGTTCGGTTGCTCCCGTTGCTGAAAAAAAGCTTTCGCCGTACCATCCCAAGCATTTCACGCACTGCAACAATCGGTCCATTACAACCACAACCGAGCGGGCGAAGCGGCGACGTGCCCGCACCTTCGCCCGCTCACTCGCCGGCCGTTGCCGCGGCCGGTTTCCGTTTCCGCAAGGCGTTGCGGCTGACGACGGCTTGCGCGCCGTCTTCAAACTCAATCAATGCCGAATTTAAGGCGCCGCGGGCGAGCACGCGGCAATGCTCGCCCTTGCGATCGAGTTGCAAGAGCGGCGACGACTTCGGCCACTGCTTCAAGCGCGGCCCCCAAGAGTACACATATTCGTAATCCATCGGCCGTTTCCGATAAGGTGCGATAAGTAAACTTGGTTAGATCTAACCGCAACGTGGTATAATATAGAAATGTTGTTTGGAGCGACTAACCTATGGCTACTAAAGACATTGACCGATACGAATGGATGCGCGACACAGCTCAACACTTGCGAAGCGGCGAGCTTGCCGCCCTCGATCCCGTCGCAATGGCAGATTGGTTCGACGAAGTGAGTAATTCCGACCGCCGAGAAGTGAATAGCCGATTGGCTCGCCTGATTGAGCACCGCTTGAAACTTGATTACGTGACCGGCCCCGAATTGGAGCGCAACGAGCGCGGATGGGATCTCACCGTTAGTGAACAGGTTCGCGAACTGGCAAGTATCTTTGACGAAAGCCCGAGCCTTCGCAATCATCTGACGCCCAAACTGTTGCACGATACGTATTCGCGCGTCGCCCCGGTTATCGCGCGAGTTTACAAGGTTTCGCTTCCCGATCTGTGCCCATACACTACCGAGATCGTCAATGCCGCGTAAGCCCCAATGGTTCCGAGATTTCCCGACGATCGAGCGCAACTTATCGGCGATCGCCGAGCCGTTCTTAGACCGTCGCGCGATCGAACACGTTTTCCACGTTTCGCAAACCGAAGCCGGCCGGCTCATGCGGCGCATGGGCGCCATACAAGCCGGCGCCTCACACGTCGTCGTACGCCGGCAAGCCCTCGCATGGGTTCGCAAGATCGCCCGTACCGACGATTTCGAGTATGAAGCCCGCCGCGTCGAACGCGTCGGCGTCCACCTGGCCGAAGCCGGCCGCGTGCTCGCCGCCCGCTCGATCGCCGTACCGCCCGCTCGGTCCGAAGCGTTCGCCGATCTGCCGGCAAATATCGCGCTTGAAGCCGGCCGGCTTGTCGTCACGTTCGACGGCGCCGCCGAGCTCCTGCAGGCGCTTAATGAGATCGTACAAGCCGCGGCGCGCGACTTCCCTCGGTTCCAGTCGGCATGTGGTGATTGAGCGGGCGAAGGTGCGGAGAGTCCGCCGCTTCGCTCGCCCGATCGCCGTTTCATCCGATAATCACCGCGAGCACCCAAAGCGCGAGCCCGAGCGCAACCAGATTGACGCGCGACGCGACGCCCGCGGCGCCGAGCACGAGCGAAAAGAACGCAAGTACTAACAGAATCAAGCGAAGCATCACCATAAGCCCCCCATTTAGCCCGAGCGGGCGCCCGATCGCTCCATACCCCCCGGTATATTTGCCGTCGAGCGCCCTTCGCCGGTGGACGAAGCCGGCGATTCCGCGGCGCCGGCTTCGCGCGCTTCGATGCGAGCCATTGCCGGCGAAAGATTGTGGAGTAACCGCCATTCATCCGGCGTCAATTCGCGCTTGCCGGCGTCGCGTACCAACTGGCCGGAGACGCGAGCGATAGCATATTCGGCAAGTGTCATCGTGATAAACTCAAAACCGGCCGGCGCCCGCGGTTTCCTTCGCTTAGTCGTCTACAACAACTAAACCGTTGTCCCGCGGGCGATCGGTCATAATCTCGATTCGATCTGGCCGTCTTCGCTGAATTCGTCGCGCGCCGGAATCGCCAACCATTCCGGCGTGAGACAAGCCATTTCTTCGGCCGATAGCGCCCGCCGTACATGCAGGCAAACCGGCCTGAGCATTTCGACCGATTCGCCCGTACCCACGCCGTTTAGAACCGAGTACGCGAGCCGGCGCGCGGCGTTCATCACGCCGGCTCCCCATCGGTCCGTCGGTACCAGCTTGCCGGACCATCGCGCTAATGAGGCGTGCCAAACTGGACGCCCAGAATTGACCGTGAGTCATTTGTTGACCGTTAGAATAATCGACCACGGAATCTGAATTAGCCGGTATTCGTCCGAACTGCCGGCCGCTCGCGCGAGCGGATGCGCCAAAGCGTACGCCTGAAAAGGTGTCATTCGTCCGGAACCTCTTGCGCCGTCGTTTGGTTCCGGATATTGCAAGCCATAACAACAGACGGCATCGGCATCATAAGCTCAACACACGGCCGACGCGCGCCGGCTTGAGCATCAGATACGACGCACCCCACACGAGCGCGTCCACGCGGTTCGGCGATTTCTTCATCTGCCCCGGTACGAAATTCGCCATTTCATCCTCAAGCGCCGGCATACTGCCGACGTGATGGATTCGCCCTTGCTCGTATAGCGCCGCGATCGGCTCGGCGCGCGCCACTTTGCCGCGGCTCGCGTGCACCTTCTCGTACGGGATATTGCGCCGCTCGGTTCGCATCGTGAGCTCTACCATATCGCCGCCGTTGTTGGCTTCGCCAATCACCTTATCGGCTTCGTGCCCGTCGAACATCCCCACGGCGCGCGCCGCCCAACCTGCCGGCCCAAGGTGGCAAGTACCATCGGCGAGTACATAGCCGTCACCGTCGGCGCCGATGCCGAACGCCGAAATACCCGTATCGTCGGAATCTTCGCCGCTCGTTGTCGCCGGATCAATCGCAATCACGATTCGCACGAGCTCGGGCGCCGAGCGCACGCGCGCCCGCTCGATCGCCTCGCGCGTCCACAAGGCGCCCTCGGATTCTTCCAAGAGTTCGCCGCCGAGCTCTTGCCGACCAATGCGCGTACCGCCATAGACCCGCTCGAAATCGGCGAGTTGCGATGCCGGCAAGTTCGCCCGATTGTCGAACGTCGAGCCGCGCGTAACGACCGTACCAGGATCGGCGAGCAAGTCTTTTAAAAACTTGATCGGCTTCGGCGTCGTCGTCGCGAGAATCCGCGGATCATCGCCGAGCCGCAAGCCGAATTGCAGGTTGCTCCAAAGGTCTTTTAGCTTCGCGTACGCCGCGATTTCATCGCACCAGGCGAAGCCGTGTTGCGGTCCGCGCAACCGTTCCGGTTCCTCTGCCGAGTACAGAAACGCCCGCGTACCGTTATGGAACGTGACGCGGCGTTTCGACGGCTCATAGATCGGCCGTTGCGATGGCGGAAACACCGAAAGCAAGCCCGATTCACCCTCTACCATGACTTCTCTACAGTCGCCGGCCGTCGGCCCAATAAGCGCGATGCGTTGCCGCGGCGCCTGATTCACCACCTGGCGCACCGTCTCGGCGCCCGTCCGCGTCTTGCCGTAGCCGCGGCCGGCCATGATAAGCCACAAGCGCCAATCGCCGGCCGGCCATTCTTGCTCGCGCCGGCTCCAAAGCTCCCAACAATAGAGCAAATCGCGGATTTCCGATTCGCTCAAGCTCGCGGCCGTCGCCGCGATTTCGTCGGCCGTGACGCCGGCCGGCAAACGGTTAAAATTGATCGGCGTTGCGCCGCTAATCGAGCTCGACGCACTCGAAGCGCGCATATTCTCCCGCCGTGTCTGGATCCATGACGGCGCCGACTGTGGACAGATCGTAGCTACGCTCGATTTCGTCGCCGTCGTCATCCTCATATCGGGCGATTATCTCAATTTCTAGCCCGTCGTCAAGCGCGGCGATCGCCTGCTTGAGTTCGCCGATCGTCATTGCGTCACCATGCAATCGAGTATCGCCGAGCGGAAAACGTCGCGATCTTCGGGATAAATCTGCTTGAAGCCGTCCACCTGGCCGCGGCCGTTCGCCGTCGTGTATTGCTGGCTTCGGCCAATCACGGCGAGCAAACCGCCGCGGCTCGTATGCGTTCGGCCGGCGAGTCCATCCGGCGCAACCTCGCCGATTCCGATTAACTGTAGTGCGCGCCCGCTTCTCGCAATCTTCGCTTGCGCTTTTTCAAGCATTCGGATTGCGGCGCCTTGGTGGACTTCGTAAATCCTATCGCCTGCAGGGTTTAATACAGAAATTCTCATGAGGAAACACCTCGGGGGAGGAAAAGGCAAAAATTCCCTACGGAATCAGGAGAGCCGAGAGCTTCGGGCAATTCGCTCCAAAAACGGAGAGAAAAGGCACCCGAAACGCGTGGTACGCGCCTAAAACCGCACATCCTATCGCCCCTCGTGCGGGCAAATGTTGCATGGTTGCGGTTCGGCTACAAGGCTATCCCATTTATGCAGACGACGGATATAGGGAATCACCCGATGCCTTGAGATTGTGAGCAAAAACGAACAAACGCAATTATGTTTTGGATTCGGCTTCGGCGAGTATGGCGCGAGCCCATGCCCGATCGCGCGGCGTTGCGACGGCGTACGTAAGGTATGCGCGCGCCGCTTCGCAGTCCCGTTCCAGATCGGCCGGCGCCTGCTCACGCGCGAGCGAATGCAAGGCGCCGACGACGGCCGACGGCATCGAACGCATCAGCAAGCCCGTAAGCGATCGCACGCGTATACCAGGCGACGTATCGTCCACACGGCGCCACTCCTGCAGCTTCATGCGGACGATCAATACAAACTCCCGCGGCGTGAGCTCGGGATTGCGCGCGATCGACGCGCGCCACATGCGGCCGGCCGCGTCATCGTCGATTTGCAGAGCTTCGCCGATGCGTGTAGCAGGGTCCAGAAAACGTGCTAAATACGCGTTTTCGGTTTCGGCCGGCAACGGCGAGCGGGCGCCCGTCGTCGTCGGTTCTTTTATGTTTCTTGTTTCAATGCTTACGAGCGGCGAAGCCGTTGATAAATGAGGACATGCCCAATTCCAAGGGCAGTAGGTTTCAGGTTTTTTGCAATTAGCTTCGTCGGCGACTGTAGTTAACTTCAGTTCTGGCGGTAGTGTCGTTCGTATATCTCCACGGGCAACAACGAGATATACGCCAGAATCCATTGCGCCTGTTCGTTCGTCGCCTTGTCCACTTCCAATGCCGCTATCAGGTCCACCGTTGCCGCATTCCGCTTTATCCGTATGCCCGTCGCATCCCACGATACGAACGGCTCCAACGCGCTCCGTTTCTGCAGAACCTCCGGACTCAGCCCGACACTCGCCCATTTCCTCGTCAGGCCGTCCAGGTAATTGTCTTTCCGCGCTTTGAATTTCAACCGAAATTTCCTCATTTCCTATTGAAGTTAACTTCACTGATTCGCCAGCGGCCGGCGCCATCAGAGCGGCGATCGACGCTGCGGCATGAACCGCCGCGGCCTTCGTTCTTTGCCGGCACGTACGCGCGGCCGGCAACGGCGCCTTATCGAAATTCTCCGGACACGCCTTCACTCCTCCCCGACCATCGAACGCGATAAACGCCTTTTCTCTCAGTGCCGCAAGCGCGAGAAAAATCATCCGCTTCGACTTGCCAGTAAGCATCTGGTACTCGATTATCGAAATCTGCGCGTACTCCGGACGCCTCGCCGCGGACTCGGTTTCTCCCATGATGAACTGGACAATCGGCAGTTCAATACCAGATGTTCGACGCACGAGCGGATAAAAAACGCTCCGATACATTTGAATCCAACCACCCCTAAATGGCAATTCCGAAATCGGAGTTTGCGGTCTCTTAACGGAATATTCGTTATCAGAAGTCGTTGAATTATTTGAAGAAAAATCGCTTCGCGAAGCGGATTTTCTGTTGGGAGTTGCCCGATCGTCTGTTATACTCGTTGCAGTTTCAGGCCGCACGGTAATACCTCAAAGCTTCCCGTTTTCGGCCTTCATTGACGGCGCGATGGTTGCACATCGCGCCGTTTTCGCGTCTAGATGACGGAAACGGCGTCAAGAGTCCGAAAACTTTTTCGATCGTGTTTACGATATCACAATAGCCCAACATTCGGTTAACCCCCATGTTGGACGCCGCTTACGGCAGAATTGCGGTTACACGCGAGACGGCGCCCGCCGATCGGGATTCAACCGGCCGGCACCCGATGTTGGCGCCGTAATATCCCCCACAGTGTGAGCCCGAAAGCACGCACCTGCAGACGACGGGGAGTCCGTCTTCGGTGGACTGATGCGGGGAATTTCCCCCCGCAAACCACTTCCCTGCCCCGACCAAGGTACAGCAAAATGTAACCGAGACAAGGCTAACGCCAATTTCACGTGGAAGTCAACGCGAAGAAATCGCGAAGAAAAGGCAAAATCGCTCAAATTCTCAACGAGCGGGCGCCGGCGCGCTTGCCCTCGATCGCGTCCAGATCGAGCCGGCGCACTCGCCAATGTCCACCAGGCCGGACGCCAACATCACGCGCGGCGAGCTCGCCCGAGTTGATCTCGGCGAGCAAATGCGACGCCGGCAACCCCGAGTACGCCGCGGCTTCGGCGAGCGTGAGCCACAGCCGGCCGGCGCCGGTATCCGCGGCGTCGTCGATATCGTAATCGTCGAGCGGCAACCGCGACGGCCGGACGGCGAGCGCACCTGGCGCCGGCTTCGTCGCCGCGTCGCGCCGGTACGCCTCGATTTCGGCCGCGTCAAACATGATCGCCTCCCGCTTCGTTTCAGGGTCAAACTCCCGATGCCGTGTGAAAACGCCGGCCGCGGAAAGCTCGATAATCCGGCGTATGCTCAGTTCGAGCCGATCGGCCGCAATCTGCTTTGTGAGTAATTCAAGTTTTTTGGGCATTGCCCGAGAATAGCAGAATGAGCGGGCGAAGGTGCGGACAGTCCGCCGCTTCGCCCGCTCATTGGCGCAACAACAAAATTGCGGTCCACATTTCGACGGCTGCACGGCTCAAGCCGGCCGGCAACGGCGCGCCGATCGCCGCGGCTTGCGCTGATATGTGGATTTGCGGTTCCGGCCCGTCGAAATCGCGTGACGAAATCTCAAACTGAATCACGCCGGCTCGGGCGAGTTCGTCGAGCACCGCGACAACCTCGCGCCGGCGCGCCGCCCGCTCACTCATGCGCTTTTGCGAGTCCCGGCAATCCACGCGATCGAGCCGGCCGGTACCTCGATCGACTTAAAGCGCGACTCAAGCGCGTATATCTTGCCGGTGGCATTGACGCGGAAGTACGCCGCCTTGCGTAGTACGCGCTTCATCACGAGCGTACGCAGCACCAGGCGCCCGCGCGCATCCCAAACGTCGTAGCCTTGCCGAAGCCGGCCAAATTCTTTTTCGAGTTCAACGAGTACCGCTTGCATGGCTTCACCAATTAGGGGGAGGAATAAAAGGCGAACCGGCATATATTGTGCCACGGTTCGATATTCTGTGAAAGTACGTTTACGCTCGCAATCGCAACGACTTTCGGCGCATGATAGATAGCACGGGAGCATTCAACCGTGGAGCAAGCTAGTCTGATCGACGATTTCGAGCCGGCGCCCAATCAGGCGCCGGCGCCCAACAACGGCAACGGCCGGCCGGCCGGCGCCCGCAACCGGAAACACCGCGCGCTCGAAGCCGCGGCGCGATCGCGAGCGTTGCCGCTACTGTCGAAGGTCATCACGGCCGCGGAAAACGGAGATATGACCGCGGCCAAAATTATCTTTGATCGGATCTGGCCGAAGCCGCGAACGGCGCCGATTCAATGCGAATTGCCCAAGACTGAGACGCCGGCCGACGTGCGCGCCGCGATGCTTGAGGTAATCCAGCGTGTAAGCCGCGGCGAGCTCACGGCCGACGACGGCGCCTCACTGGTAGCGATGATGCGCGATGTACTCGACGCGCACTCCGTTAAGGTGCTCGCGGCCGACGACGACGACGCGGCGAATATCGGCGACGTGCGCGAAATCTTCGCGAAGCGGCTCGGTCGGATCATCGAAGCACGCGCACTGCCGGCCGACGACGACGACGGCGACGACTAACGCCGATTCTGAATATCGAGCGCCACGATTTTCAAGCCGGCGCCGCTCGTTCCCACCAGGCACGTATACGGCGTGCGGATTTTTGCGCCGAAACTATTGGACGCGTCCACATAAGAGACGATCTTGTAACCGTCCGTCAAGCGTGTGATATCGGCTTGCCGCGGCGCCTGAAACTCGGCGCCGGCCGGCGCTTTCAGGCGATCGCGTACGGCGCCCTGGCACATGAACGCCGCGGTATAGCCGTCGCGCTGCGCGTTGCTCGCCGCCTGTTGTTCCGGCGTCGGCTTGTTCCGAATCACAACAACCATTATCAGAACGAACGTGCCGATAATGAGCCCCATACAACCGAGCCCGAGCTTATGGCCTAATTTCATTGATTCCCTGCCCTTCTAAATTGCGATGGGCGCCCGCGGGCGCCCGATCTATTCTTTTTTTACGTCGCCACCTGGCCGGACTCGATCGGCACCCAAGGGTACGGCAAGTATTCGACGATCGGCCGATCGCTGTTTGGATTCGGCACCTTGGTTTTAATGATCGTGACCGGCTCGCCGACGCCGATACCGCGCGCTTTGAGCCGTGCGCGGAATAGTCCGCCTTGCGTGTCGGAAAGATAAAACCGCCCTTCTTCGGCTTCAAACGTCCAATACGTGTCGAACGGTGGAAACGCCGAGTCCCGCTCGCGGCCGTCCAAGTCCATCATGTGAACGACTAGCGGCGAGTCGAGCTCAAATTTAATTTTCATCGTTTGTCCCTTTCAACCTTTCCACGCACTTGTGGAGCAACCATAGCAACGTAGGATCTTTCCGGCCGCGGGCGAGCTTGACCGCTTCGCGCAAGATAAAGGCGAGCGTCGCATCGTTCGCCGGCCGACCGAGCGGGCGAGCGGGCGAGACTTCCGCCCGATCGCCGCTCACAAGTACCTGCAGTCCGTTACGCTGCATTGGAACGGGCGCCGCCTTTCGCGAGATTGATAAACGCCGAGAGCATGAGCGATCGCACGTCATCGGCTTTCACCGCGTTGCCGTGCTGCGAGCTCGCATGAGCGACGGCCGCGGCGAACACGTCGGTAAGCGCGTTGGTTTGCGCCAACAAGTGAGCTTGCCACGGTTGCGCCATTTCCGCCACCTGGCGGACGGCAACCGGCGCCGCGGCCGGCGCCTTGCGGCGCGCGACTTCGGCGAGCGATGCGGCTAACTGCCGTTCCAGATCGCTCGGCGGTTCCGGCGTCGATACGGCAAACGTTCCATCGCCGCGTTCGCCGATCGCGAAGCCGACGCGCGCCACTTCCCACTGAATCGACTTGCGGCCGTTGCGGTTTACTTCGCGCTTGCAAATCTCGATCGCTTCGCCGGCCTTTACGCCGAGCCGTTCAAACCGATCGTGCAAGAGATTGCCGACCGGCTCGGACACGTAAAAGGCGCCGGCTTCAGATATGAAGCGGTATTGCTGTCCGCCAAATTGCGAGTCCACCAGTTCGCCGGCGATCGAACGCATACGCAGTTCGTTGGGTACGTTTGTTTCAAACTTGAGTGCCATGTTATGCAACCTCCCGGCCGGCCGCGAGCTCGCGGCTAACCCACCGGAACGCTTGCGCGTACTCGGCGTTGGTGTAAGGGAACCCCTGCACGCGCTCTTGCGCGGCAACGATGCGAAGTGTTTCGCGCATCGCTTCGGTAGTGTTAATCGTCGTGAAATTCATTGTTTTTCCTTCGCGCTTTTAAGCCTCGCGGCTGTCGTCTACTCTTTTAGTATGCTTGACGTGAGCGGAATTGTCAAGAGAATTTTTTGAATGAGCGGGCGAACGGGCGAAGATTCCGCACTTTCGCCCGCTCGCGGTTTAGAACGTGAGGAACGCTCGCCGGCAAGCGTCGCCGCAATAGATCGAATCAAGGCGAGCGGGCGCCGCCTTGCAGTTCACGCACGCCGGCGCCGCATACTCGGCGCCGTTCCAGTGCAGTTCAACCTCGACGAAGCGCGAGCCGTTCCAGCGATCGACGACGACGACGCGCGGCCGGCCGGCCGGCTCGGGCGCCGCGGGCGCCACCAGGCGCCCTCCGGTTGATACGCTGGCCATGAAGTCGGCCGCGGTCATGCTGCCACCTTGCACGCGGCCGGCGCAAGCGCCGCGGCGAGCTCGGCGAGCGTATCGCCGGCAAGGTGAGTGCTCACCCACATGACGCGCGCCACGCCGTCGGCGTCGTCGCCGTCTTCAAATGCGTTGAGCTCCCACGCAAAGCCGTAATCGCCGCTCAAGTCTACATAGCGATCGCCGGCGTGATTCTGAAAGCCGGCGCCGTACCGCGTCCAACCGTTGCGTTTGAGGTAATTGCTCAGTTCCATTGTCTTTTTCCTTCGCGCTTTTAAGCCTCGCGGCTGTCGTCTACTCTTTTAGTATGCTTGACGTGAGCGGAATTGTCAAGAGATTTTTTAAATGAGCGGGCGAAGGTGCGGAGAGTCCGCCGTTTCGCCCGCTCGATCGCCTTTAGAACGGGCAATCGTCGCCGGCGCCCGCGGCGAGCATCTTAACGGCCGGCGCGAACGTCCACCGAATCTCCAAAACAACCGGCTTGCGGCGCACGGCAACCGCGGCGATCGCCGCGGCGTCGCCATCTTCCGCGGCATCCATCATCGCCTCAAGATGCGCCATGCATTCGTCGCACGCGTAAACCAGGCTCACGGTACCAGGCACGCGGTTTAAGTCGCTTACGACTTCGCCGCAATTGTCGCAAGTGTTGACCGCGGCATAGCAAAGCGCGTCGTCGTAATTCGCTTCGGTGATCGTGCCGGCCGCTTTGCGGCTGTTCAGGTTTTCAGTAAAGAGATTCATGCTTTTGTTCCTTCGCGCTTTTAAGCCTCGCGGCTGTCGTCTACTCTTTTAGTATGCTTGACGTGAGCGGAATTGTCAAGCGCGAATGGAAATAAAAAAGGGCGCCCGTTTGGGCGCCCGTCGTTACTGCAGGATGGCCGGCCGCGGCCGGTTAGCTTTTGAGCTTCGCCATTTCCTGCGTAAGCGTCCATAGCGCCTTATTCAAGCGCGTATTTTCGCTGATACCGTTTACCGGCCGCGTCGTCACGTGGCGCCGCGTTTCGGCGTTGCGGCCGTGTAATCCGCCGCCAACTAAATTCTCTTGCGCGCGGTTAAAGGTGTTCCATAGCGTCGAGTCCGAATCTTCGGTACGGCGAGCGCGCATGACCTGATCGGCCGATACGGGCGCCGTCCCTTCGTCGTAGCGAAGCGCGAGCGCGGCCGACGCGTACGCGCGTTGCTCGGGCGCCGTGAGCCGCAACGCCTGAAAGTTCGCCGCGGAATCAATCACCTTCGGAAATTGCTCGACGACTTCGTAAGACGCCTCAATGATGCCGTCGGCCGAACCGGAATGACGCACGTTGATCTGAGAGAATTCGCCGTCCGAAACAACCATGCCGTTAGTGCAAACCAGGCGAAATAAGCCGGCGTCGAGTTTGTAAGCCGAACCGCCATCATGCGAGTTTGTCAACACGAGCTCGGGATAGATGACGCCGAGCGCACGAGTTGCCGGCGCCGAGCCCGCGCGCATATCGCGGAATCGGATCACGTGTTTCGTAAAATCGCCTTTCCCTTCGATGCGCGTACGCGATTGCGTCGCGGCGACTGGCTGAAAGCCTTCGGCGCGCATCCGATCGACAACGGCGGACGTGGGAATAAAGGTGTAACGATCGCTCATGGCGTGCCACGGTTGCGCGGCAAAGATCGACGGCGCCGCGGCGCGCAATTGATCGTTGGTCATGGCGTAATCGGTGCGGAACATCTGGTAACGGTTGCTCATTTGGTTTTTTCCTTCGCTCTTTTAAGCCTCGCGGCTGTCGTCTACATTTCCAATCATACTTGACTTGAGCGGACGTGTCAAGCGATAGCGCAAAAAAAGATTGCGGCCGGCGCCGGTGGACAACCAAGCACCGCTCAAGTTAAGCTAAAAGGTATGAAAAAAGAGACGAAGAAAAAGAACCCGCACGCCGTTGCACTCGGGCGATTGGGCGGATTAAAAGGCGGGAATGCGCGAGCCGAAGCGTTGAGCGATGCCCAGCTATCGGCGATCGGACGAATGGGAGGGCGCGCTGGTGGACCCGCGCGAGCCGCGGCGCTTACGCCGGCGAAGCGTAAGGCGATCGCGCAGAAAGCCGCGGCCGCACGTTGGGCGAATAAAGCCGAACCAAACGCAGAATGAGCGGGCGAAGGTGCGGAGATTCCGCCGCTTCGCCCGCTCGTTTATTTTTGCCGAACGGTTGACAATACCGTACTGTATGTACGATACTGTAATTACCGATGCGGTTTGAATGGGACGAAGCGAAAGCGGCGAGCAATGAAGCGAAACACGGCGTCAAGTTTGCTGTTGCCGCGACGGTGTTTGCTGATTCAAACCTTGTGTTATTTGTCGATGCCATCATCGACGGTGAGGAACGCTGGCACGCAATCGGCGCCGTACCTGGCACTGTGTTGCTGTTGACAGTCGTTCACACGTACCGCGACGGCGAAGAAATCGTACGGATCATTTCCGCACGCACCGCAACCCGCAAAGAGGTAAAACGTTATGCCAAAAACCTTGAATAAGACGGTGGTTTTCAACTACGAACCAGGCGACCCGCTCACGCCCGAGCAAAAAGCCAACATCATCAAGCTAATCGAGAATCCGAAGCGCGATGAAGATATCGACCTGTCCGACGCGCCCGAAATACCGGACGATGCCGTGCTCGTGCATTTCCGGCCGCGCAAGGCGAGCGTCACAATGCGCCTTGATTCGGATGTACTGGCGTGGCTCAAATCGTCCGGCGAAGGATACCAGACACGCGTTAACGAGCTCTTGCGGCAAGCGATGAACGCGAGCCGCGGCCGGCGCCACGCCTGAAAACCAGGCGAGCCCCCAAAACGCAAAACGAGCGGGCGAAGGTGCGGAGAGTCCGCCGCTTCGCCCGCTCGTTTTGTTTCCGGCCGGCCGGCGCCGGCTTACATCATCTTGTTTACGACGGTTTCGACGCTCGCCTGCAATGCCCCGTCGGTAATTTCGGCGCCGGCCTCTTGTACCGCGGCGTCCATGACGACGGGCGATTGCAACTGGCCGGCGACAAATTCGGGATTTTGAAAACACTGCAACGCCCAACGCTCGCGCGTATTGTGCGCCGGCACGTTGCTAGCTTCGCCGAGTATCGAATCGGCGTACCTCAACGCGGACACTTTCACACGCCCGCGGAAAGCGGCGTCATTCATGAGCGCCGCGGATTCTTCATAAGTTAAAGCCATAATTTCTCCTTTATGTCCACTCTGTCCAATGAGTCAGGCCCGCGGCGTTTATGATGGTTAGCTGATACCACAAATTCGGCAACACCCAAAACGAACACGTTGAGTACGCCGCGGTATTCCCTCCGTTGGTCATTTGCGCGACCTTGGTGCCAGCATTAAACCCACCCGAAGACGCCGCGTTTGCGTCTACGGCCGCGCCATTACCAGGCCCGGAATTGATACATACCGTCACACACATTGGCTTGCCGGAAGTATTTTGGTATGCGTTGCCGATGTTCCTTGAAGTCCCGGCGAGATTTCCCGATGAAGCCGTTACCCCGCCCCCGCTCGCGGCCGGCGCCGCCCATTGTCCATCGCCGCGGAGATATACGCCAGAATTTGCAGTGCCGGCGCCGAGCCGCGCGCTGGCGAGCACGCCGGACACGATCGCCGATGCATCGTGAGTATGTACCGTCGGCGCGAAGCTCAACGGCGCGCCGTTGACGCGAAACGCGCCGGTACAATTCACGTCGCCGGCCACGTCGAGCTTATACGCCGGCGTAACCCCGACTCCGACTCCGACCCGACCGTCTGCGGTAATCCTCATGCGTTCGGCCGGCGCCGCACCGTTCGCCGTACTGAATACCAAGTCGGCCGCGTTATTGCCGACGCCGTACGTACCAATCGCCGCCGCATAGTTCGTATCGACGAAATAGAACCCGATGACCGGCCCGCTGCCGAGCCCATACGAGTCACACGATAACCGCAAGGTTTCGCCGCCTGAAACAGTCCGCACGTGCAACGGTGCAAGCGGACTCTGGACGTTGATTCCGAAATTGCCCGCCGACGTTGCGCGGAAGATTTCGGTCTGTCCCGCCGAGCCGCCGAAGTAAATCAAATCGCCCCCGTACGGTGACGACTCTACCGACATACGCAGTTCACCACGCAAAGTCGCATCCAAAAAGCGGATTGATACGGCGTCATGGAGTGCCCCTGTACTGTTCTCCAACGTCAGTACCGGCCCAACAGCGCCACTGGCGGACTTGTTCATGTGGAGTGTACTATTGATCGCAGCCGCGCCGGTATGTCCGATAGCGACGTTTCCCCCGCTCGGTTGTAATAGGAGATTACCGCCCGCCGCGCCTTGCCAGTTCTGCAACACACTGGCAAATCCCGCGGCGTCGGTATAAAAATAACCAGCCTGCAACCCAAACTGAATATTACCGTCTAAGCCTAAATGGAATTGATGCGCCGTTGAAATGCTGCCCGACGTTGACGCCGCGGCGACATGCAAGCGAGAACCAGGCGCCGCCACGCCGATTCCCATATTGCCGTTGGTGTCTATAATCATGCGTTGCGCCGCATTCGTGCGAAACGCAAGCGTTGCCGCCCCGAACTCAATCGCCGCAACCTCTGATGCGTCCACGCGCCGGCCGACTCGCCAATACGCCGAATCCCAAGTATTTCCGGCCGACGCACGCCATAAAGCCGTGCTGAAATCATCGGAATTTGCGCTTAACGCTTGCGCCATTTGCATGATAATGCCGGCGCCGGCTGTCGCGGCGAGCGAGCCCGCAACAATGTTGACTTTCGCCGAGCTTGCCATACCGCCGATACCGATCGCGCCGGCGTTGTTTAACAGGAATCCGGCCGCGTCGATATTGCTTGTCCAAGGCGTTTGAGAACCGCCGAACGAAACGGGCGCCCCGTTTTTCCGAAGCGTGCCGCTATAGTTGATATCCCCCGTCACGTCGAGCGGGTACCCCGGCACCATTGCGACGCCGACGCGCGACACGTTCGCCAATTGGTAACCGGCCGCGTCAACATTTGTCACCCACGGCGTTTGAACCGCGGCGCCTAATGTCGTCCACTTCATACCAACCGACAACGACGTATCCGCCTGCAGTACTTGACCGCTCGCGCCGACGGGCAAGCGCGCCATGACGTTTATGTCATTGCGTACCATTAGATCGCCCTTGATAACCGTAGGATCGACAACGGCGCCCGTCACCATTGCGGCCGTGTAATCGCCGCCTTGCGCGATGACCGTACCGGCGCGGCCAAAAACGCTAATCACGCCGCCGCCGCCACCCGTACCGGCCGCGGCCCATGTGCCATCGCCGCGAAGGTAGACGCTCGCGCTCGCGACGCCCGTACCGAGCCGTGCGGTGGAAAGCACGCCCGAGACGACGGCCGCGGCATCGTGCGTATGCGGCGCCGCGGGAAACGTCGCCGGCACGCCGATCAATTTAACCCAACTGAGCGAAGTCAACCAGGCGGGATCTGGATACGAACCAAGCACCGATACCGCGTTTGTGATTTGCGCGGCCGTGTAGTCGCCGGCTTGCGCGACGATCGACCCGAGCCGACCGAAAACGCTCCAAACGCTTTCGGCCGTCCACTGCAAGCCGAACGGTTGCGATGCATTCGTACGGAGCACCAGACCATCCGCGCCGGCCGGCAAGCGGCCGGTTCCCGCGGCGCCGCGGGCGAAGATATCGCCCTTCGTCGTGAGAGAGTCTACAACCGCGCCCGTCACCATTGCCGCGGTATAATCGCCCGCTTGCGCGACGACGGCACCTAAGCGCCCGAAAACGCTCGCAACGGGCGCAACTGCCGGCGTTGCCCACCTGAGTTTAGCCGGCGCCGCCGTGTCAACCGTGAGCACCTGGCCGGCCGCGCCGATCGGGAAGCGCCCGAGCGCGGAGCCGTCGCGGGCGAGAATATCGCCGGCCGTCGTCGTTGGATCGGAAAGCACGCCGGTTGCGCCGGCCAAATGTACGTTACTGAGCGTATGCCCTTGCCCGTCCACATCACCAGGCCACGCATACGCGCTCGATCGAATCGCGTTGATATGCGCGGCCGTAATCGTCTGATTTGGCGATACGTCCGGTGGCCAACCGGACGGCACAACCGCCCGCGGGCGAAGCCGGACGGGAATATCAGACACGTTCCGCCCCCGAGCGATCGACGCCGTTAACCTTTTCGTTAACCTGGCCGGCCGGCGCCGAGTCCATCACTGGAAGGTGCGGCGCCGGCATGATCGGTTGAGGTTCGACGATTGCGAGCGAGTTCGGCGCCGCGGCCGGCTTGTCCGGCACTTCGCCTATCAGCTTCGTACAATCCATGCTCAACTGGTACGGGCGAACGGGCGCCGGCAAGCCCTCGGTTTGCTCGATAATCGCGACTTGATCGGTAATCGTCTGTTGCAATGATTCCGATTTCATTTCGGCCTCTTTTGCGAGCCCGAGCGCCCGCAATTGCTCAAGCCGAAGCGCGTTCAATCTTTCAACACCGTTGCGGAATAGTTGCGCCGCGGCCGGTGATAGCGTGTGTTCAAACTTCATCGTTTTTCCCCTTTTCCTCTAATTGAGCGGGCGAAGGTGCGGAGAGTCCGCCCGTTCGCCCGCTCATACCGTCTCGCGTGGCGGGAATATCGTCCCGTCGGCGAGCGTGTAACCCGTTATCAAGCCGCTAACGACGTTGAGCGGCCGGCCGGCCGGCACCGTGCCGGTGAAACTGGCATTGCCCGTAACCGCGAAGCCCGAAGCGCGCACCTGGCCGGTGAAGCCGTCCAAAAAAATCATCAGCGAACCGCCGTTGTTTACCGTGAGCTCGCCGGCGTTTTCATGGCCGGCCGTCGGCGAGCGGACGAACGCGCCGGCCACACTTCCGCCACTCCCCTTGAGCACGAGTCCGCGGCTGACAAGCGATGCCGTCGAATCGGCCGGCTTCGCAACGCGCCATTCAATCGAGCCGTACGTGGCATCGTACGTCGTCGGACTCGACGCAATCGAACTGCCTTCGGCCGGCGTGCCCGTCGCGCCGGTGATCGTAAACGACGCCTGCCGGATAAACAACGAGCCGGCCGTGTTCGTATAGATCGGCGCATTGCTGTATTCCGTACCGCCGAAGCCGGCGAGCCGCCCCCATACGCCGAAATAGGTGTTAGCCGGCACGCCGGCGCCGCCCATATCGCCGAGCAATGCAACCAGATTTTGCGACGTGTCGTAAACGGCGACGCGCGCCGGCTTGTTTGAGCCGTACCCTACGGCAAGCTCGATCGTTGATAGCTTATCGGATGTAATCGAGCCGGCTTGGATCTTAGCGGCCGTGACGGAGTTTGCCGCGAGCTCATTTGCCGTGATCGCGCCCGCGGCGATCTTGCCGGCGATGACGGCGCCCGCGGCGATCGCGCCGGCCGTTACCGAGTCGGCCGCAAGGTTGCCGGCGACGACGGCGAGCGCGGCGATTTTGCCCGCTACCACCGAGTTTGCGGCGAGAGCTTGCGCCGTGACGCTGTTTGCCTGCAGAGCTTGAGCATAGATCGCGTTCGCCGCCACTGCGTTAGCCGTGACTGATCCGGCCGCAAGCTCGGTTGCTGTCACGGCGCCCGCGGCGATCGCGTTTGCCGTGATTGCATCCGCGGCGACGGCGCCGGCCGTGACGGAGTTTGCCGCGAGCGCGTTTGCCGTGACTGCGCCGGCTTGTATCTTTTCGGCCGCGATCGCATTTGCCGCGATCGCGTTTGCCGTGACGCTCGACGCCGCGAGCTTCGGCGCCTGAATCGCGCCGTCCGGTATCTTTGCCGTCGTAACGGCGCCGTCGGCGATCGCCGATACCGTGACGGCGCCAACGTCGATTTGCGGCGCCCGTATCGCGCCCGTCGGTATCTTCGCCGTGACAACCGAGCCGTCGGCAAGTACCGTACTCGTGACGCTACCAGGCGCAAACTGGCTTGTTTTTAATTGCCCTTCAATGTCGGCCGTATCAACAACCGCCGTCCAATCGTTGCCGGTTCGCCGGTACAATTTCCGATCGGCCGTGTTGAGGAAAACCGCGTCGGCCGGATACTGCGCCCATTCCGCGCCGGCCGGCTTGTGATTGACGGTATAAACCGGCGCAATGCCCGCGGCGAAGTCGTCGCCCTCGATCGTTCCCGGCGCGATCGACGCGGCCGGCGCCTTGGTCGCCTGCACTGGTACGCGTTGCATCCGGCGCAACATGTACACCAGATCGGGCGGACGACTCCCGAGCGTCGCCGAGTACTTGAGCTTATGGCCGGCCGTCGTCGGCCGCGATCGGTCCGGCGCCATAATCGTAATCGTGAGCGATCGCAGAATCAGCGATGTAACCAGGCCATATTTCCACGCCTCGATTTCGACCGTCATTCCGCGCGCAAGCCCTGGCACAAAGCAACCGGCCTGTATCGTGTATTTCGGCGTGGAACGCAACCCCACTTCGGTATCGGCCCAAAGCGCCGCCGTCGCCGCGTCGGTCAAATTCCGATCAACGAGCGTAACCGAGAGCACGCCGAATTGCGCTTGACTCCCGGTATCTTCGGCCGTCGCGCGCAGTTCGCCGGCGTCGCCGACGGCGCCGAGCACCAGCACGCGGTTTGCGGCGTCGCTGAAATCGCGCGTATAGCTTTCGAGCTGATACGCTTGTGTCGTCGAGCCGTCCGGCCGATCGGATAAACCGAACGGCGCCACGATCGAGCCCGCGGCGTAGTAATTGACCTTGCCGTTATAGCCTACATTCCACTCGCCGCCCGTCAACTGGCAAATACTGTCGAGCAAATCGCGGACGCGTTGGTCTTTCGCCTCGATCAATCCAAGGCTCGCCGTAAGCGTGATAATCGAGCCCGCGGAAAGCTCCGGTACTTGCTTGATCGCATCGGCAATAATCGTTGAATCCGGCGTGCCGTCCGGCCAACTTTGGGTAATCAACGCCCGCTCAAACAGAATCCCCCAATCGGACGCGTGTACCGTTAGCCGTATGTGCGGCCCTTCGGCGTCGCGATCAACGGCGAGAATGAAGCCGGCAAACTGAATTTGCGTCGTATCTTCATCCCATATAACAAGCTCGTCCCATTCGTTGACCGTCCACGTGTACTGAAAAGATGCGTGATCGTATTGCGCGTGATCGTAGCGCGACTCGCCGAACCGCTGAAACAACGTAAGCTCACACGTCGAAATCGCTTCGCTTGAATCCTGTTGGATTGTGGCGGATTCTACTAACGCGGCAACCGATACGTCAAAGCCGGCGACGGCCGCGCGCAATCTCACGCCCGAGCTCCCTGCAGGCGCATTTGCGTTGCGATGCGGCTTGCAACCGTCGTCGGATCTGTGCCGGTAAGGTTCATCGTCATAGTGGCGCCCGCGGCGAGCGTGTCGAGCTTGTACGCCATCTTGCCGAGTAGGTTTACAACCTGATCCATGAGCGTCATTTCGGCCGGCCCGCTCGTGCGTGAGTCAGTGAGCATATCGGCGAGCGTTGCCGATGCGTTGTAGCAGTGCGTTTCGATCGCCTGCAGGCTCGCGAGCGCCGTACCCGTATTACCCTCGGTTTTCCATAGCGTCGTAAGGAAATCATCTTTCCAGAGTGCGTACTCTTTATGCCTGTCCCAATCATCGCGGCGCAAATTCGCAAGGTCATTCGCGGTTTGCAACGTGTGATGCACAATCACGTCAAGTGATTTGTTCATGCCGGCCATCTGGAAATTACCGATAACCGAACTGATCGCCGTTACCGCGCCGCTGATCGCCGATATCCAACCAGTGAGCCCGCCCCCTATCGCGCTCGCGGCGCCGCCCGCGCCGCCGCCACCAGGCGCGCCGCCGCTCGGCACGCCGCCCGCGGCCGGCGTCTCGCTAAACACGTCCTTCGCTTTTGATCCGATTTCTCCCAACGTCGAGAGCACGCCGCCGAGCCCGTTACCGCTGAGTAAATCCTTAATGGCGCCGCCGATAAAGTCGCCGATCGCTTTCGCGGCCGGCTCGATAAACGAGCTCGTAACGGCTTGCCCGAGCCCCTTTAGCGCCTCTTTGCCTTTTTCACCCCATGACATATCGCCATCCCAAAGCGATTTGGAAATGTCCTGCGCGAAATTGGTGATGACGGTAGACACCGAATTAGCGAAGCCGTCGAACGCGCCGGCAACGGCCGGCGCCTTGCCGTCGATCGACGCCTTGATATCCGACATTTGCTGAGTCATCAGCGCCGGAATTTCTTCGCCGTTCGCGATCATCTTTTGCCGTTGCGCTTCCAACAATTTCAGGAATGCCGAGTCTTTTTCCCACTTCGTCGCGTCCGGCGCCGCGATCACTTTGTCGTATGCGGTTTGCGCGTCGGCCGCGATCTGCGCGAATTTCGCCGCCGACGTGATGCCGAGCGTTTCTAGCCCCGAGTTCATCGAAGCGATCGAGCCCACGGCCGGATCTATCGCCGGCTTGATTTGCCCGAGCTTTTCGAGCACCTTCGGCAAGCCGTTGTTGCCGGTGAGAGTGTCGAAATGCCCAACCAGTAAGCCGGTTTCCGTGTTCACCTTTTCGAGCGCCGGCGCCATGCCGTCGCCGAACTCTTTCGTTATGTCATGGCCGGATAGCTTCGCCGCGGCGATATCGTTCGCGAGCTTTTGATGCGCGGCGCCTAGCTTGCTCGCGATCGCATAAAGTACGTCGTTTTTCTCGATGAGCGGCTTAAATTCGTCGGCGCACGCCTTCGCCTCTTTGGCGAGCGCCTTTGCCGCGTCCTTCTGTTCCTTCGTCGCTTCGGTACTGCCCTCGGCGCCCTTTTTCACGCCGTCGTGACTTGTCTTGAGTTTGTCGAGCGCGCCGGCGAGCCCGGTATGCGCGGCTGTCGATTTTGCCGCTTCTTCTTTCGCCTTTTTCTGCGCCGCGGCTTGATCGTCGGTTGTCTTTTGCAGTTTGCGGTTGAGTTCGGCCGAATCCGACGCCTGTTTGCCGTAATTCTGTAGCTCGGTTGCGGCCGACTTGAGAGCTTGCCCCACTGCCGACGACGCCGGCACGAGCTTTGCGAGCCAATCGACAAAACCGGCAATTTTGGCGACGACGGCCGCGAGCGCGTCTTGAATTACCGCCATGATGGCATTCCAGTTTTGGTTTACCCAAACGCCGAGCGCCACCAGGCCGGCGACAACCGCGGCGATCGCGATCACCCAACCGCCGAGCGCGAGCACCGAAACGCCGACGGCGCCGGCCGCGGCCGTAATGATCGGCATGAGTGCGCCGATCGCGATTGCCAACTGGCCGGCAATCAAGAGAACCGGCCCGAGCGCCGCGGCGAGCGCGACGATGGTAAGCGCGAACGCCTGAACCGGCGCCGGCAATTTGCCGAACCACTCGACGGCCGGCAAAATAAACTCGTTAACGAGTTTGGTTCCCACGTCGAGCAACGCGACGATAAGCGGCGCGAGCGATTGCCCGAGCGCAATACCGGCGGTTTCTACCGAGCCCTTGAATTGTTCAAAGGCGCCGGCAACGCCCGAGTTGAGCGTATCCGCCATCTTGCGCGCGGCGCCCTCGGATTTATCAATCTCTGTCGTCATCGCGGCCCACGCCGGCCCCGAATCCTTCATCAGAACCGCCGCCGCGGCCGACGACTCGCGGCCGAAAATCTTAAACATTTCCGAAGCGCCGGCGCCCGATTCCTTCATCTGCAACATGATCTGATCGAGCGGCAAGAGATTGCCGGCCGCATCTTTGGTTTCGACGCCGAGCGCGTTTAGTGCCGCCGCGGCTTTTTTGCTCGGCGCCTCAAGCGTCGCGAGCACGCCGCGCAAGCCCGTACCGGCTTCGGTTGCTTTCAAGCCCGAGTTGCCGAGCAACGCAACCGCGGCCGTCGTTTGTTCCAGGCTCAAGCCGGCAAGGTTCGCAACCGGCCCCACTAATTTCATGGATTGTGCTAGATCCTCGGCGGAAATTGCCGACGCGCCGGCGCCTTTCGCGAACACGTCGGCGACGTGTCCCGCGGCGCCCGCGGCGAGCCCGAATTGCCCGAGCGTTTCGGCCGTGACTTCGGCCGCTCGGGATACTGAGAGCGTACCGGCCGCGGCAAGATCCAATACACCAGGCATCGCGGCGATAGTCTGCGAAGTGGTGAAGCCGGCCGCGGCAAGATCGGCCATACCGTCGGCCGCTTCTTTCGCCGAGTACTTCGTGTCGGCGCCGAGCTTCATTGCTACCAGGCGTAGCTTTTCCAGATCGGCGCCCGTCGCATCGCTCACGGCGACGATCTTGTTTAGCGACTGTTCAAAGCCGGCCGCGGCCGTGACGGATGCGCCGGCGATCGCGAGAATTGGCGCCGTGATGCCGAGCGTGAGCGAAGTACCGACGCTCGAAAGCGACTCGCCGGCCGATTTGAGCCCTTCCCATTTGCTCTTTTGTTCGTCGATCATCTGGCCGACTTCCGAGCCGAATTTCTGGAAATCGGAAAGCGCCTGATCTACGGCCGCTTGTATCGTGATCGAAAGTGTACCGAGACTGAGCCCGCCGCCCATTGCGCCCATTTGCGTTTACCCCTTGCCCCTGTTGTCGATCACACGCACCCCGAGCCGTCGAATTTTCATCAGGAGTTCATCGCCACTCGGCAAGTCGCGCTCGGCCGCTTCGCGTGCCCGCCGCTTGAGCTCGGCGCCGTTCATCATGTACCGCATCGGGTCGAATTTCCGGCGCTTTGAGTTGACGGCCGCAACCATCGCGACAATACGCGCCGTTTGCCAGTCCGCGATATTCTCGCGCGCCCGTTGAGCGTCCACCAGGCGCGCGAGCTCACGCAGTGTTAGCCGGCCGAACTCGCCGGCGCCGATTCCGCTTGTGTCTCGGCACTTTGCCCAGAGCCGTTCCCACTGCTCAAGCGTGAACCGCGGCCCTTCGGCGCCGGCTTCATAGGGCGAGCCGGCGAGCCCGCGGCCGGCAATGCCATTGTGACGGCTTGCGTAATAACCGGCATCAGTGCGGGAAAATCAACCAGGCCGAACATACGCGTTACATCGTCGCGGACGATCGCCGGTTGAGCGTCAATCAGGCCGGCCCATAGAACATCGCTCATGGTTGCGAGAATCGGCGCAAGCGCCGCGTACTCGCCGGCCGCGAGCAACCGGCCGTAGTCCTGCAGAGCGGCGCCCATACGCCGGATATCGTGCAATAGATCGCCCTTGCATTCCGCGGCATATTGAATAAAGGCGATTGCACGATATCGAAGTATGAAATCTTGCCCGTCGAGCTTGATCGGCTTCGACGCATTGACAAGGTTTTCCATAACTTTACGCCGCGAGCTTCGCCGCTTCCGGCGCGCCGGCAACCGTCGGAACCGGCATGGTATCGGTGAGCGTGATCGGTCCGACGATGCGGATTGTCGGTTGAATTTCCTGCGGATCATCGGGATTCAAGGCGCCGAAACTCCAATCGCGCAAGAACCCTTTGAACGTGCCGAACGTTTCGCCGGCCGTCGCTTCGGACGAATTGAAGCGGATTACCCAATCGCGTACTTCGCCGCTCGTGAACAGTCCGAATAGCCCGTCGGCGCTTTCGTCCTGATCGGCCAACGCCGGATCAAACAACACCGTCAATTGGCACTCACCAGGATCTTTGAAACCCTGTATGTAGTCGCGGTAATCGCCGGCGTCGAGCGTCGTTACGTCCACTTCGTCGGCCGAAACATCGACGTTGCCGATTTCGGCCACCTGGCCGACGGCTTTGTACGCCGGCGTCGCGCCGCTGCCTAAAACGAAGATCTTTGCACCCTTACCCGTAAATTTTGCCATTGCCTTTTGTCTCCCTTTCGAGTTGTTAAAATTGAATCCTCATGGATTCGTACACCCTGACATTCGTACTCGGCGCCGCGGCCGGCGCCGCGATCGCGGGCGCCGGCTTGTTCATCGGCTATCGACTCGGACGGCAAGCGGCGATTACACACGATGGAATCAACCAGGCGCGAGCCGTGCGCGATCGAATCGTGGCCGGCATACTTGCGGACGGCGCCGTTACTCAAAATGTGCTCGCCGACGGCGCCGTAACCGAAAACCGCATCGCGGCCGGCGCCGTTAAACCTAACTGAAAACCGCGACGGTGAAACGCAGCACGCCGTGACGCGTGATTCCGTCAAATTCGCGCAACGTTTGCGCGTACGTCCAAATCGTGTCTACCCATTGAAAGCCCGCGGCCGGCAAGCGTTGCCGATCGAGCGCGTCTTTCACGCGCGCCATGAGTTGCTGGCTTTCCAGCATTCCAGGTTGCCGGCTCCAAATATGCACCGTGATTTCGAGATTGATTCCCTGCTCGCCGAGCGTATCGACCTGATCGCCGAGAAATTCGCCGATCGTCACGTAGGGAAACGCCTGATTCGGTCCGGCTTGATCGAGTACCGGCACTGGCGCGAGCGCCGGCCCGAGCGCGGCGACGATCGCGGTTTGTACTTCACTGAGCGGTAACATAGGATTCGATGCTGGCAAAATGCGAAATCGAGCGGCAATTAGAACACTTCAAAACGGCTTGCACTACCGACGCCGCGGAAACCGCCATTTGGATTAAAGCCCTTGAATTTGTACTCGGCAACGACGCGCACCGCCTCGCATACGCCGAATGGTTGCGCTCGATCGAGCCCGAGCCCATAACAATCCCCATTGACTACACGCCGCGCGAGCTCGTTTTGCGTCATTCGCTACTCATGACACTTGAACGGCTTCGCTGAACCGAGCGGGCGAACGGGCGAGCCGGCCGCACCTTCGCCCGCCCGATCGCCGCTACAGCGTTTTTACGTCCGGCCCAAGGCGTTGCAGATCGAAATAAAGCCCGCCCGCCTCGGCGTTCCTCACCAGAACGGCCCACGACTTCTCGGCGCCGAGCTTTTCGGCGTACTCGGGCGAGTTCGATTTCGCGTTCGTCCAATTCGTTTTGAGACTCTTGTTATTGATGAACGCTTTATCCTGCGCGTCCGCCTGCAAAAATTCATAATTCCCGTAGGGATCATGAACCGGACCAGGATTCAGCACGTCAGTATTCTCTTTTGCCGGCAAAACCGTGCCGACGGCCGGTGCTTCGTAAGCCATATCGTCTATCTCCTTTTTCAACTTCGGATGCGTCCACACGCCCGCGGCGAAGCCGTGGCCGGCGAGCTCGTGAAAGTTTTCCCATTCCGCGGCCGTGTGCCGGCGCCGATCGGCGCACGCGTCACACGTCGTCATAGCGCCACCCGAGCATGAGCCGCACGATAAACCGGCGCAACCAACCCGGCCGGCGCAACGGCACGCGCAAGGCGCCTAATACCATCCATTCCGCCGACCTAATCCCGCTGGCCTTGATCGAGCCCGCGGCGATCGCGCCGGCCGCGATCGTCTCCGCCGTAATCGAGCCGGCCGGCGCCGGCTTCGCGTCGTCGTCGAGCGTGCGAAACGGATCTTGTCTTTTGCTCATGCGTGTTGCTTCCTCGATCTCAGAAACGCGGTATCGGGAGAGCGCCTCAGCCCTCCTGAAAGCGTCCAAAGCATCCTGCTTGCTCATGCCAGTAATTTCCTCAATTCAGAACCGACGAAATCGCGCAAGCGGTTCAAATGGCCGCTCATGCCGGCCTTGTACGCCGGATATAACCAGGGTCTTTCCGGCGTGCCGCGTTCGCTGATCGCCCGCGCGATCGGAAACGCCGCGGACTCCGGTATCCCTTTGCGCGCGCACCAGGCGCGAATTTTATCTAGTGGCGGAAAATGCGGCGCCGTCCCAAACTCGATAAACGGTGCGTGCTTCGCCGTCGAAAAGACGACGACGGAATTACCGAGCCGCGAAACGCTAAACTCGATCGAGTCGTAAAGCTCGTGCGTATCGTACGCGTCGATTTGCATGACGTTTTTGCGCGCTTCGTTGCGGATTTCCACGGCCGTTTCGACGTTCGCCGAGTTGACCCAATCGGGAAATTGCGCGCGCAAATTGCCGAAATTCGCCTTTATCTTCGCGTCGCCGGTGATCTTTGCGCTAAGAACTCGCGCCATTGTTTACAAGTCAGGCTCACTCTGTGAGCTAGTTCGCGTGAATGTCGGCCGGCCGTCTGGAATCGAGATAATTACAAACGCACAACGCACAATAAGCCGTCTTGAGCGTGCCGATATCGGCCGGCGCGAGCGGACACCAGAACACATGCCCGCAACTGAGCGTCACGAGCGAACCGGCATCGTCGGCCGCGATCGAATCGACATTCCGCGTAAAATCGTCGTTCACTGCGCGCCGGCCTCTTTACGCTCGCAAATGAGCTTTAGCCACGTTTCGCGAGCGTCAAGGTTTTCCGGCTCGCCGACGATATCTAGCAACTGATCGCGCCACATGACGCGATAGACGGCCGTAATTCCCGGCTGATACCGGATTGTGATTTCGTGGCGTACCCGATCGGCGACCTGATCGCCGGCGAACGTCGGCCGGCCGCTCGGCGTGCGGACGTTCGCCGGCGTATCGGCAACCAGGCCGGCCGGCACGGTTTCGCGGTATCCGCCCTGGCCGTCCGGCGTGAGCTCCATTTGGAAAAGCGCGATCCACTCGCGCAAATCGCTAGCCTGCATCGTATTTCATACCCACGTTTCCACGATCGCCCAATCGTCGCCCGGTTGCCGCCCGAGATTGAATAAGCCGGCCGGCAACGCTTGCCGCACTTCGTCGAGCGTCCGGCCGCGGGCGAACGGCTCGCCGTCGTCGATTGGTTCGGCCGTTCTGCCATCGTATCGCCGGCACACAAATTCATGCGGAAAATCGCTCGGCATCCCGTACACCGTGTAAAGTGTGACCGCGGTTTTCGTCGTCACCCGCTTATCTCGATCTGGAACGGGCGCCACAAGTCCCGTATGCCGTCCGGTATGCCTTGCCCGCCCATTGCCGCGTACTTTTGATCGCGGCCGCCCGATCGGGATTCATAGAGCACCGTTGCGTACTCTAGAATCCCTTCTTTGATGCCGTCCGGCACGTCGGCCGGATCATCGCCGTAGCCCGACTCAAACAGTACCGATGCGGCGCCGGCAAGCGGCGACGCGAGCTTTACCACGTTCCATTCGAGCGTGTACGTCGTCGGATCGACGACGGCGCCGCCCGCGGTAATCGACGTGACGCCTTGCACCTTACCCCGCGGCAAAATGAGCATGAGCGTACACGCACATGTGAGATCATCCGGCACGTACAACGCCTGCAGAGTTTGCGTGAGAAACGAGCGCCGCGTGTATTGCTCGCCGCGACGCGTCGCCGCGGCGAGCTCCCGATCAATCAATTCCGGTTGCCGATCGACCGTGAGCCCGTTCAACCTGGCATGATCTATAAATTCTGCGGCCGTAACCGGAATACCGGCCGGTGGTGTAACAACCTCGATTTGCAGAAATCTCATAACGGGTCTACTCCGGTTTGATCGGCGAGCCGCAACCACTCGTGTATGTCCGATGCTGTCTTGAGCCCGTCAACGCCGGCGCGCAACGCCGCGAGCGCCGCGGCGCCGGCCGCGTCCTGCATCGGGTTCATATCCCACGCCGGCGAGTCGATCCACTGTTTGAAGTACGCGCGAATTAGCTCATAGTCGCGATCGCTGAGAGATTCGACGCGTAATAGCTTGCCGATCGACGCCGCGAGCTCGCCGCCCGTCTCATAAGTCCAGTACTTCGGCGCCGCTGGATCGCTCGGCAACGGCAGCGACGGATTGAGCGGGCGATTGTGCGGAGTGTCCGCCCGTTCGCCCGCCCGTTCGCCGCGTTTCCCCCTCATAGCGCCTTGTTTTCCGGCGCGCCGTCCATCGCCTTGTTAACCGGCGACTTCGCCGGCTTGCGTTTCGGCGTCGGCTTGATCTTTTTCGGCTTCGGTTGCTTCGGTTCGCCTTCGGTCATATTGCCCCCAAAAACGCCGGCAAGAATCCCGCCCGCCCTGACAAGAGAGCGGGATTCCCCCGGCAAAGTCCGGCCGGCACCGTTCGCCGCGGCCGGCCGGATTATATCTTACTTCGCGCCGCGGCGTACCGGCGTTTCGTCGAGCTCGGTTGTACCCGTCGGTACTACGCCCTTCTCAAACGCCTTTACTTGGAAGATTACCAGCGCAAGCCGTTCCTCAATAAGAATCGTCACCATGTTCTTAATGAAGTCGTCTTCGTTCTGATTGGCGACCTGTACATGCACGTCTTCGCGATCGAGAATCTGTGAATGCCCCTGAAAGGCGCCCGTCAAAAACGTGCCGGCCGCTTGATTCGCCGACGCCACCAGGCGAGTACCCCAAATGCGCCCGCCCGTCGCATAATCGAGCGGATTGCTGAAAATGTAATTGCCCGTCGCGTTTTTCAGCATCGCCACATGACCCCAATCGGCCGGATTAACTACCGAGCCGTCGGCGATGAAGCCCTTTGCGGCGAGATCGAACACGGCCGCGCCGATCGCGTCCACCAACGTTGCGCCCGTTGCGGGCGCCGGCGCCGGCGCCGCGGTTGCGACGGTGTTAAACCCCTGCAGGTTCGGTGGTGCGCCCGAGCCATTCAAGAGTTGATTGTCTTCAACCGTCTGAATGCCCCAAATCCCGTTGTTTTCGACCTGGGACGCGAGAAAGGGCAGATCGTCGAAAGTCTGCTTGCTCATTTTGAAGTAATGAGCAATCGTACGGACAACCGACGTGCGCGGCGTGAATACCTTATCGGATTTCGGCTTCGCCGCGCCCTCAGCGACAACCGCGGCGTTGTTCGTAAAGCTCGTTTCCTCGATGTACTCTACCGAGCCCGCACCCGTCCGGCCTTGCGGCACGAGTTGACGTACGCCGATCGGCGGATGGCCGATAGGCGCGATCATTTGCAGCAATTGCGGCCACGATTGCGAAATCGTCGTAATGTCCT